>Ga0184625_10001275_pt1 | contig 10382 bp, 5 predicted proteins | sample PLM3_30_b1_FD_133151 | JGI IMG/M metagenome (GOLD analysis project Ga0184625, IMG submission 133151) | Groundwater sediment microbial communities from an aquifer in East River, Colorado, USA - PLM3_30_b1 | ecosystem: Environmental > Terrestrial > Soil > Riparian zone | place: USA: East River... | reverse complement strand
CCGAAACTCTGGGAGGACATTATCGCCGTTCTCCAGGGCATGCTCGACGACCCGGTGGACAAGTTCGTCGAGATCGACAGCAAGGGGAACAAGGTGAGCGTCCGCCGCGAGGTCAACCGGATCATTGGCACCTTCGACGACGATGGGCGGCAGTTCTACCAGCGGATCGTCGGCCCGACGGCCGACCAGAAGTTCAAACAGGCCGCGGACGACAACGACATGGTCGTCATGGCCGAGGTGTCCGGACGATACTTACATACGAAGGCGGGGGCGGATGCCACCCTCCGGGTCGGCACCTGGCACCTCGACCGGGGCCGATATGCGCAAGCCGCCCATACGTTCCGCACATTCATGCTTCGCAATCCGAAGGACGAGCTGGCCGCCCCGCTCCTCTACAGGGCCGCTCTGGCGTTCAAGCGCCAGGCCGGCAGCGACCCGTCCTTCGGCAAGGAGGCGCAGAAGTACTGGGACCTGTTTGAAAAGGCGAGCAACAAGGCGCAGGTGTCGATCGGTTCGAAGACGTTCACGTTCGAGCAGCTCAAGGCGGAATACGACAAGGTCGTGCCGGCCGGTCCGCCGGCCTACCACAACGAGTGGGGCCTGGCTCGCGGCAACCCGACCAACTCCGGCGTCGGCCGGGGCGGCACACCATTCCTCGAACCACGATTCCAGTACCTCTACGGCATGCCCACGGACGACTTCAACTTCGACCAGAAGAAGCCAGGGTTCGATGTCATCAAGGACCGCGTCGAGAAGGCCCTCAAGCTGATGGAAACGAAGGGAATGGCCCCGATCCCGGGCGTGTTCCCGCTCGCCAGCGCTGGCAAGGTCATTTTCCGCGGATATGACGGTGTCTACTGCGTGGCCACGCGTGAGGACAAGTCGGCCGACCCGCCGATCAAGCCGGGCGAGTTGCTCTGGAAGACCGAGACCGACCAGGGCATGTTGCAGATGGTGCGCGACCTTGGCCCGCGGACCATGTTCGACCAGTTCCTGAACATGTACACGTCCAGCGGCCCGCACTCCGTCTTGATCGAGAATCCGCTCCTTGGTGCCCTGAGTCACGACGGGCAGACCTGTTACTTCGTGGACGACATGGCCGTGCCACCGCACCCGATGCAATGGCAAAACGCCATGTATGGCGGCATGCAGGTGAGCTTTGGCGTGTTCCAGGAGGCTGCCAACTTCAGCCGCCTCAAAGCCGTGGACATGGAGACTGGCAAGCTGAAGTGGAAGATCGGTGAGCGGACCCAGTCGGGAACCCCCGCGTTCGATCCGCGGTTCGGCCCCGGCGGCGGTCCGGTCGCCATCGATCCGGCCACCGGCCGGCCAGCAGCGCCCCCGGTCGAGCGAGCCAAGCCGGCCGTCAAGGAGACGACCGAGACTTTGCTTGCCGACTGCTTCTTCCTCGGGCCGCCCCTGCCGCTGGCCGGGAAGCTCTACGTCGTGATGGAGAAGGACGGCGACCTGCGGCTTGTCTGTCTCGACCCAAGCAAGTTGGAGCCGTCCTCGCGGCAGCCGACGCCGGTACCGACGCTGGTTTGGTCCCAGGTCCTTGGCCAGCCGAACGGCAAATTGCCGCAAGACTCGTTCCGCCGGTTCCAGTGCATCCACCTCGGCTACGCCGACGGCGTGCTGGTGGTCCCGACCAACGCGGGGGCGGTGCTGGGCATCGACCTGTTCAGTCACAGCCTGATCTGGGCGGCCAACTACAAGAGCAACAAGACGAACCGCCCGCCACCCAACATGGACGAGATGGGGGGCGGCCGGCGGTTCCGCCCGGTCGGCATCGACGGCATGCCGGCCGGGGCGCTCTCGTACGAGACGTCGCGCGAGCGCTGGCACGCCAGCGCCCCGATTATCGTCGGGTCGAAGGTGGTGTTCACCGCGTTCGATTCGGACTCGGTCGAGTGCGTCGACCTGCGCGACGGCCGACCCGCGTGGAAGGCCCCCATCACCCGTCAGGAGGGTGACCAGTATGTGGCCGGCGTTTTCGACGACAAAGTGATGATCGTCGGCAAGGGGTACGTCCGGTTCCACAATCTGGCCACCGGCCAGCAGATCAAGGACGCGGTCCCGACCGGCATCCCGACCGGCGTCGGCACGGCGACCGAGGGGCTGTACTTCCTGCCGATTCGGGCGGCCAAGGACAAGAGCAACGAGCCGGGCATTGTCGCCATCGACCCGAAGACGATGCAGGTCAAGGGTACCAGCCGGTCGCGCAAGAAGGAGACTCCCGGCAACCTCCTCTTCTACGAGGGGGACGTGTACTCGGTCACGCCGGCGGCGCTGACGAGCTTCCCGCAACTGGCAGTGAGGATCAAGGAAACGGAAGAACGGCTCGCGAAGAACGCGAAAGATCCGGTCGGTCTCTTGGACCTCGCCATGCTGCAGCACGACGACGGGCGGCTCCTGCCCGCCATCGACAGCTACCGCAAGACGTTGGCCAACATGCCGCCGGAGGAGGTCCGGGCGCGGGCGCGCGAGAAGCTGTTTGAGGCCATCACCGAGCTGTTACAGAACGATTTCAACGCCGGTGAGAAGATGCTGGCCGAGTACGAGAAGCTGTGTGACGTCGAGGTCCCTGACGGCGCTACGGAGGCGCAGAAAAGGCTGCTGGCCGATGAAGAGCTGCGACGGAAGTCCAACTACTACTGCCTGGTCGCCAAGGGGAAGGAGACCCAGGGCAAACTGCTGGAGGCGTTCGAGGCATATATGCAGTTCGGCACGCTGGTCGGGAACAAGGAGATGGTGTCGGTGATCGACGAGCCGAACACGAACGCCCGTCCGGACGTGTGGGCCCGCGGCCGCATCCAGAGCATGATCAAGAAGGCCACGCCGGAGCAGCGCAAACCGCTCGAGGACAAGGTGGTCGAGGAATGGAAGAAGGTCAAGGACGCGGCCGACCTGGAGAAGCTGCGCGGGTTCGTCAAGGTGTTCGGCGGCATGTTCGAGGCCGGGACGGATGCCAAGATCACCCTGGCCGACAAGCTGTCGGCGTCCGGCAGCGAGGACGATAGCCGCGAGGCCGAGTATATGCTCCTGGCCATCCGGGATGGGGAGGATGCCCTGGCCGCGGCCAAGGCGGCCGAGGCTCTGGCCCGGCTGTACATCCGCAAGGGCCTCCTGGACGATGCCGTCGGTATGTACGCGGAGCTGGGCAAGCAGCACGCCAAGACAGTCATCCGCGACGGCAAGACCGGCGCCGAGTTCTTCAATGACCTGATCACCGACAAACGGTTCCTCCCGTACCTGGAGCCACCGACGTCGACGTGGGTGTTCCCCAAGCTTAAGGGGAGTGAGACCACCACCGGCAGCTCCACAGCTCGTGCCAACACGATGGACGTGGAGGTGCCGGCCGACGTCTTGCCATTCTTCAAGCGCAACCGGCTGACCATCGACATGAACAACCGCGGTGGCCAGGGCTGGGCTCTCAAAGTGATCGATCGCATCAGTGGCGAAGACAAGTACACCACACCGGGGTTTGGGTACTTGCAGCAATGGCAGCAAATGTTCGCGCAGCAGAACATTCCTTACCGGTTTGTCCAGGTGAAGGGGCACGTGGCCGTAGTCACCGCGCACACCAACCACCAGACGACCGGAATGCCGATGAACAAGGTGTACGCGTACGACGTGGCGGACAAAAAGAAGCTTTGGGAGCTGGACTTGTTCGGCGCCACGCCGAACCCGTCCGCCCAACAGCAGGCGACACAACAGATGGAGGCCGACGGGCTCCGGCTCACCTACCAGGACGGTTGGTCCACCAAGGTCGGCCAGCTATGGGTCGTCGAGGCCACGTATACGGTCGTCTTGACCAAAGACGGGCTGATCGCCAAGGACAATGCCCGCGGCACGGTGCTCTGGACCAAGTCCAACGTCTCGCCGCGGACACACATGATCGGCGACGGCGAGTTCGTTTTCTTGTACGAGGTCAACCAGGATGGCAACGTGTCGCCGGTGCGTTGCTACCGGGCAGCCGACGGCGTCGAGGTGACCATTCCCGATTCGTCCGCGGCGTTCACCAATGTGAAGCGCGCGACGTTTTATGGCCGCAAGGTGCTGGCGTTCGACGACGAGCCCGGCAAGAAAGCGGTCCGGCTTTATGACCTGTTCACAGGCAAGGACCTGTGGAAGAAAGACCTGGGCACGGACGGCTGGCAGCTGCGAAGCGAGGACGACGCATTCACCGGCTACGTGACCACGGCCGGGGATGTCGTGGTCTTGAACGCAGCCGACGGCAAGGAAGTGTTCAAGGCGAAGCTGGATGAGCCAAAGAAGGGCAAGCACCTGGAGAAGGTCAACGACACCATGCTGTTCGTGGATGGCGAACGCTTCTTCGTCATGCTGAACCGGCCTGACGAGGGGCAGAACCGGTTCGCAAACTACCCGATCTTCACCCAGGCGATCCGGGCGGTCAAGGTGAACGGTCACATGTATGCGTTCGAGCGAGCCACGGGCAAGCGCTTGTGGTACACCGACGAGCAGCTGGAGAACCAGAACGTCGCGTTGGAGCAGTTTACCGACTTGCCGATCGTCATCGCCGCCAGCATGTACCAGAAGTTCGCCGCCAACGGCAACTTCGAAGGCCAGTTCATGAAGTTCGTCGCCCTGGACAAGGCGACGGGCAAGCTCAAGTTCTCCAAGCAGGGGGCGTTCCAAAATTCGCAGTACTACTCCATCGTGTCCGATCCGAAGGCGGGAACGATCGAAGTTCTGAACTACAGTGGCCAGCGAGTGCGGTTTGTCCCGGACGACGGCAAGACGGTCGGAGCGGCGGACGGGCCCGGAGGGCCAACGACCGGAGCGGCAGGAAGTACGGTTCCGGTTCCGGCCGCGGCAGTGCCGGCGATCAAAGTCAAGCGGTAGCCGGAGTGGAGTCGTCACGCTCCGCGTGACGACTCCATTTCCTCTTTCTGCCACTCCCACTGGCGGGCCAGGCCGTCGTCGAGTCCCACTTTGGGCACCCACCCCAGGTGTCGGCGGAGTTTCGTGGTGTCCGCGAACGTATGTCGCTGGTCGCCGACGCGAGTTGGTTCCGTTCGCACGACGAGTTTCTTGCCGGAAATCCGCTCGAGCTTTCCGAGCACGTCGCCGACGCTGACCATTTCGCCGCCGCCAATGTTGTACGTCTCACCCACCTGAGCCTGACTCGCGGCCACCACGGCCTCGACGCAGTCGGCCACGTAGGTATTGCCGCGGACTTGGTGGCCATCGCCAAATACCGTGACGGGCTCGCCGCCCAGCAGCGCGCGTATGAAGATGTTGTAAGCCATGTCCGGCCGCTGCCGCGGGCCGTAGACGGAGAAGAAGCGCAGAACCACGGTCGGCGTGCCGAAGGAGTCGAGGTATGCTCTCGCCAGATGCTCCCCGGCGAGCTTAGTGACGCCGTACGGAGAAACGGGCCTGGTCGGCAGCGTCTCGTCACCGGAGGCGAACTTGCCGTATACGCTGGACGTCGAGCCGTAAACGAAACGCTTCAGCGACCGACTCCCCTTCACCGCCTCCAAGAGGCGCTGGGTGGCGGTAACGTTGCACCCCAGGTAGAGGTCGAAGTCAGTCCACGATGCGACCAGGCCCGGCATGGCGGCGAGGTGGTAGATCACATCCGCCCCGTCGACCGCGGCAGCCAGCGAGTCGGCCCGCAGATCGAGGGGCAAGAACCTGAATTTCGGGTGTTTACGGGCGGCCGCCAGGTTGCGCTCTTTGAGCGGCCGTGGATAGTAGGGGACGTACGCGTCGAGACCGGTGACGTCATGGCCGAGATCGAGCAGGCGCTCGCACAGGTGGGAGCCGATGAAGCCGGCGGCGCCGGTCACCAGAAAGCGCATTCCGTGGCCTCCCGTCCGGTGGGATCTCTCTCCCCGCCTCTCCGTCTCAGAGGGAGGTGACCAAACCATGATGTCGCATTCTACCCGCGGTCCCCGCGTCTCGATACCCCATCCCCATGCCCCTCATCAGCCTCCACGATCGCGACCGCATTGAGCCAATTCTGCGCCGCAACGTGTTCCTGAACATCTACGCCCTCGGCGACCTCGACGACTTCTTTTGGCCCTTTACCACCTGGTACGCGCTGGAAGAGGGGGTTGCGCTCCGGGCAATCTTGCTGCTGTACACTGCATTCGAGACGCCGACGCTCATGGCGCTGGGCGATCCGCCGTTCGATTCGCTGCACGAGTTGTTGAGGTCCGGCCGACGCCTCCTCCCACCAAAGGTCTACGCCCACCTGAGCCCGGGCGGACGCGAGGCTCTTGGACCCGGCGTCATCGCCGCGACGCGCGGTGCACACCTCAAAATGGCGCTTCGCGAGCCGGAACTCGACGTGCCCGGCGTCGCGGACGTGACGCGGTTGACCATGCTGGATGTGGCCGACCTGCGGGCGCTATACGCCATTGGGTACCCGGCCAACTGGTTCGATCCGCGACAAATCGAGACCGGGCACTACTATGGGCTGCGCGTGGACGGCGACTTGGTGAGTGCGGCCGGCCCGCACGTTTATTCGCCCGCTCAGCGAGTCGCGGCGCTCGGGAACATCGTCTCGCACCCGGAGCACCGCGGTCGAGGCTACGCCGCGGCCGTCACCGCTCGGCTGTGCACTGAGTTGCAATCGACGGTCGATCACATCGGCCTCAACGTGAAGGCCGACAACGCCGCGGCGCTCACGTGTTATTCGCGGCTCGGCTTCCGGCCGATCGCGGAGTACGAGGAGGTCATGCTGACGTTACCGCCGACGTGAGATACACCATCCCCCATGCGCTATTTCCCGTCGTTCGATGAGTTTACCCGGCTGGCGGCCGGGCATACCGTTGTGCCGGTCTACCGCCAGCTTCTGGGCGATGCCCTCACCCCGGTCAGCGCGTTCTGCAAGGTTCAGGAGGGAGAGTGGGCCTTTCTGTTCGAAAGCGTCGTCGGCGGGGAACGGCTCGGACGGTACAGTTTTGTCGGCTCAGGGCCATTCTTCCGATTCGAAGCGTTCGACCGCCGCGTCGTCACCCAGGCCGGTCGCGGACCGAAGCAGGAATTCACGCACCCCGACCCATTGCGCAAGCTGGAGGAAGCACTTGCCGCCTACCGCGCTCCGCACGTCCCGGGTCTGCCGCGCTTCTGCGGTGGCGCTGTCGGGTATGCCGGGTACGACACGGTGCGTTACGTCGAGCACTTGCCCGACGCGCCGGAGGACGACCGCGGGCTGCCCGACCTCAGCTTCGCCTTCTACGACCGCATGGTCGTGTTCGACCACATCAGCAAGACCGTCGCCGCGGTCGCGCACGCGCACATCGACCCGAGCTCTCTGCGCAAGTGCTACGACGAAGCATGCGCCCGCGTCGACCGACTGGTGGAACGGCTTCAGCAGGGCGTGGCCGAGCTACAAGTGACGGACATCGACCCAGGCGGGCCGGTTTCGATTCCGCATCAGTCGAACTTTTCCAAAGACGGATTTCAGGCCGCGGTCCTGAAGTGCAAGGAGTACATCAACGCCGGGGACATTTTCCAGGTGGTCCTGAGCCAGCGCTTCAAGGCGAACACCACCGCGCGGCCGTTCGACATCTACCGGGCCCTGCGTGCGGTCAACCCGTCGCCGTTCATGTTCTACGTGAAGGCCGGACCGACCACGCTGGTGGGGGCATCGCCGGAGATCATGACCCGCGTCGAGGGCGACCTGGTCACAATTCGCCCGCTCGCCGGCACCCGCCGTCGCGGGGCCACGCCGGACGAGGACAAGGCCCTGGCCGACGAGCTGATCGCCGATCCGAAGGAGCGGGCCGAGCACATCATGCTGGTCGACCTGGGGCGCAACGACGTCGGCCGCGTCGCGAAATTCGGCAGCGTCGAGTTGAGTGACCTCTTGACCGTTGAACGCTACAGTCACGTCATGCACATCTCGAGCACGGTGACAGGGCGATTGGAACCCGGAAAAACGGCCTTCGATGCGCTCCGGTCGTGCCTGCCCGCAGGGACGCTTTCGGGTGCGCCCAAGGTGCGTGCCATGCAGATCATCGACGAGCTGGAGCCGCACCGTCGCGGACCGTACGGCGGGGCCGTCGGCTACATTGACTTCACCGGCAACATGGACACCTGCATCGCCCTGCGCACGATGGTTGTGCAAGGGCAAACCGCCTATGTCCAGGCCGGCGCCGGCCTGGTGGCCGACAGTGATCCGGAGGCGGAGTATCAGGAAACGGTGAACAAGGCGAAAGGACTGCTGCGGGCATTGGAGATCGCGGAGACGCAGTTGTAAGGCGAGCGGTGCGGCGTGAGCCGCCCGATAATGACACCATCGGGCGGCTCACGCCGCACCGCTCGCCCTGTAACATCCCCTCGCGTCCGACCTTGTGCTACGGTATCATTCTCGCTCCTCTCCTATTCGCGAGGTTCCCATGCGCGCCATCGCTTCCGGCCTCGGCCTGCTGCTCCTCCTTCCTGTCGGCACTGCGGCCCCGGCGCGGCCGGCGAGTAATCTGATCGTGAATGGCTCGTTCGAGGATGGCCCGGACGACATCGGCGAATTCAAGTCGCTCGATAAGGGCTCCGACGCCATCAAGGGCTGGAAGGTGACCCGCGGCCAGATCGATATCGTCGGCACCTTCTGGGTTGCTGCCCACGGCAGCCGCTCCGTCGATCTGCACGGCTCGCCTGGTTACGGCGGGATCGAACAGACCTTCAAGACGAGGAAGGGGACCAAGTACAAGGTCGAGCTGCAACTCGCCTCGACGCCCGGCGCCGGCGAGCGCGGCATCTGGGTCGCCGCGGCCGGTGACAAAAAGAAGTTCGAAGTCGATTCGGGCGAGGGGACCAAGGAGAAGATGGCCTGGACCAAGGTGAGCTGGGAGTTCACCGCGCTCGGGGACGAGACGACTCTGGAGATCTACACGACGGAGAAGGGCGACGACGCCCGCGGCCCAGTGCTCGACGAGGTGTCCGTAACCGAGAAGTGACACAGCGGGCATTATCCGGTGGATCGTGGGCGGGCCAGCCGAACGATTAACCGTTCCATCTGAAGCCGGTCGGGCAGGGGGTTGCCGCCCTTCATGCCGGAGTCGATCTCCAAGAGCCAGTCGTAGATCTTATCCAGCCGGTTCAAGCCGAGGTGCTTCATCTGCTTGCGGGCGCTGTCGCGGGCCTGCGGCCACGACGCGACGCCCGCCTTCGCAAACGCCTCTTCCAGGTTCATCCCCTGCTTTTGCATGCGCGCCGCGCGGGCCAGCTTGCGAAGTTGCGAGCCCAGCGCCCCGAGCAGTCGCAATGGCTCTTCTCCCTCTTCAAAGAGCTCGGTGAGAATCTTCAGTGCCGCGGCCGGTTGCCCGTCGCCGACCGCGTCCATGATCTTGAACACGTTCGCGCCGCGACTGCGGCCGGTCAATTCATCCACGTCCGGCACGTCGATCGCCGGACGGTCGCCGACGAACTCCTTCAGCTTCTGCAGCTCCTGATCGAGCACCCCCATCGTCGGGCCGACGAGCTCGACCAGCATTTGCGCCGCGGGCGTGGTGAGCTTCTTGCCGTATTGCGTCTGACACCAGTCGACACACCAGAGCGGTAGGCGGTACTCCGGCGGGCCCTTGCAGACGATGTGCGCGGCGTCTGGCACCGCTTTGGCCAGCTTCGTGGTCGCGGGAAACGACTTGACTTCGAGCACCAGCACGCCAGCCTCGGACGGCCCGGCGACGTACGCCTCCAGTTGCGGGCGGAACTTGGTGACGAACGGGTCAGCCTGATCAATAACCACGAGCCGTCGATCGCCGAACAGGCCGCCCGAGTCGAGCTCGTTGCGGACCGTTGAGAAATCGGTCTTGTCGCCGGCGAAGGTCGTGAGGGCAAACTCCGGGTCCGCATCCCCGAGGACGAGCGGCGCGAGGATCGCCAGCACACGGCGCTTCAGGAAATCCTCGTCCCCCGAAAGGACGTAGTACGGCTGCCGTCGGACTTTGCCGTTCTTCTCGATGAAAGTCAGCGCGTCCATGTCAGTGAGTAGTGGTCTGTGGCCAGTGATCAGTGGTCAGTGGCTCGCACGCGGTATTCATCCACCAGCTTCTTCGGAGCACCAATGTCGATGACGTGCACGTCCCCCAGCCACGCCTTCGCCTTCGGGTTCTGAAAGCCCTTCTTGGGTGCGACGAACGTCGCGGTGTGCGTGGCCCGGATCGTCGGCCCGAGCGGCTCGCCGGCGTCACAGTCGAGGCCGGACGGGATGTCGACGGCGAGGACTTGCCGGCCACCCGCGTTCACGCGAATGACGACTTCGTCGTATGGAGCGGAAAGCGCACGGGTCAGCCCGGTGCCGAAGAGAGCATCCACAATCCAGCCCGGAGCGCCCTCAATGACCCGTCGGATATCCACGTCGAGCGGCCCGGCCGGATCGACGCTCCAGAGTGCGGCGGACTTCT
>Ga0184625_10001274_pt1 | contig 10390 bp, 10 predicted proteins | sample PLM3_30_b1_FD_133151 | JGI IMG/M metagenome (GOLD analysis project Ga0184625, IMG submission 133151) | Groundwater sediment microbial communities from an aquifer in East River, Colorado, USA - PLM3_30_b1 | ecosystem: Environmental > Terrestrial > Soil > Riparian zone | place: USA: East River... | reverse complement strand
TTAGAGGAAAGGGACAAAACATGGCGCAACGCGACCCGGGCCGTTTGATGCAGATCGGAATGGGTTTCTGGCCGGCGAAGACCTTGCTTTCGGCCGTCGAGCTCGGCGTGTTCACCGCCTTGAGCGGCAAATCGTTGACGGCGCACGAGCTGCAGCACGAGCTCGGCCTTCATCCGCGTGGCGTCGCCGACCTGCTCGACACGCTCGTCGCACTCGATATGCTGGCCCGCGATGGCGACGGAGAGGGGGCGCGATACCGGAACACGGAGGAAACCGCTCACTTTCTCGACCGAAACAGCAGCACGTATATGGGCGGATTCCTCGAGATGGCGAATTCGCGTCTTTACCGTTTCTGGGGCGACCTCACCGACGCGCTCAGGACGGGCAAACCGCAGAACGAGATGAAGCACGGCGGCGCGGGAATGTTCGAAGAGCTTTACAGTGATCCCGAGCGACTCGAGCAGTTCATGCGCGCGATGGCCGGCATCTCGCTAGCGAACTTCGAGACCTTCGCGGATAAATTTGACTTCGCACCGTACAAAACCATGTGCGACGTCGGCGGCGCCACCGGCCAGCTATCGATCTTCGTCGCCCGACGCCACGCGCACATGACGTGCACCACATGCGATCTTCCGGCGGTGGTGCCGATCGCGCAGAAGACCATCGAGGCGCACGGTCTCAGCGACCGGATCACCGCGTCGTCAGTGGATATCTTCAGTGAACCCCTGCCCAAGGCGGACGTGATCACCATGGGCATGATTCTGCACGACTGGAATCTGGAGAAGAAGATGCAGCTCATTCAGTCCGCGTACGACGCCCTGCCCAGCGGCGGCGCCTTCGCGGTGATCGAGAATTTGATCGATGACGAGCGTCGGAAAAACACCTTCGCCTCATGATGTCGCTCAACATGCTGATCGAGTTTGGCGACGCGTTTGACTTCACGGGTCGAGACTTTGACGGCTGGTGTCGCAAGATAGGTTTTCTTCGGACCGACGTGATTCCACTACGCGGCCCCGCAAGTGCAGCCGTAGCGTACAAATAGTAAACGCCGCCGGAAGAACGCCCGAGAATAGATGCCGTGTTCGTGCGTCACGGGATCGTGTCCTGAAAATCAACCCGAGGACGTGCATCGATTTTCAATGGCAACTCTTGGCGGGTTCGAATTAATGATTTTCCCGACGAGCCCATGTACAGCCTGATGATCGGCAGCGAAATCATCGTCTGTCTGCCCCTCAAGATAGGGATTGGTATTAACTGTGTGGTTTTAGTAATGCACCAATACGATCAATCGTCACAGATGGAAGGAATTTTGGATCATTACAGATATTCATCGCGTCAGATTTCTTTAAGGCTCGCGTGGACGTCACATGGGTTTCGCCGTCACCCAGTTGCCACGCGCTCTCCCATATTACCGCCAGAAGATGCGAGCCGTCCTTCATCACTTCAATCGTCTTCTTGCCAAACTTCTTCCAAAGAAATTCAGATCTTTCCTTAGGAGATCCTTTAAACTTGGCAAAGGCTTCAACGAGCGCAGCGGGCGGAATCGCGTTAAATGTCGAACCCATCATTTCGATGGTGCGTTTCGCCGCCTCAAAGCCGTTGCCAATCATTTCGCTTTGCTTCGTTTTCGGTGTTGCCTTCAGGCCATCAAGGACGAGCTTGCGATGGTCACTAATCATTGTGTCTTCGTATGCCGAATGGACTCCCTGGCCCAGCGGTCTCTCTTCTGTCTCGCCTTCGTGCTCTCCTTTTTTGAATGTGTACTCCACCTTGCGCAGCGGATCGCCATCGTGCAGATAGGAAATGTGCAACGGCTGGCACGCATCGCCAATATAGTGAGTCAAGACTCCCGCAGCGCACACAAACTTGGGCATCTTGTTGTTTCTCGCGAATTCGACCATTTCATCGAAAATCTGCCAAACCCGAAAAGGGAGCAGTCCGCGGTGCTTCGCCTCAATCGGCTTGTTCTCCATCAAATCGACCACCGCGCTGTAGAACTCGTCCCACTTCTCAGGATCGATGAAACTCTCGTCTTCGCACAAGTCGAGCAACGTTTTTTCTCCATCAGGCCCGGGCTGATCCATATCCGCAAAGTGATTTGGTCCCTCAAAAGGCCTGGCGAAACCTTGCTTCGCTATGCCCGGCTTCCAATAGAAGTCAGGAACATCCGCCATAGGAACGAACGCCGCTTCACCCATTCCAACGAAGTCGCCTTCCAGAATTGTGGCGTCATCGTGGCTTATGATAAGCGCGTTGTTTCCCATCAATTTGACAAGTTTGGGCAGACGGTTGGAAAGACCATTTTGGGCGCGAGCGGCGACAGAGAAATGCCCTATGGCACTCCAGGTATCGGGCTGGTCAAGATTCCAATTGCGGATGGGATCGACGCCGAGTTCTGCGCAGACCCGGGACAATAACGTTGCGAGAACATAGCTCTGCGGTCTGGCGGCGCCAGCGGAATAGAGCATGTTGCGCCCCCACTGCATCGCGATCGGCAAATATTCCACGGGATCTTTGTCGTCCTTGCGTTTTCCGTTGTTCTCTTTCGGTATCGGTTCAAGCAGCCACAAGGTTCCCGAATCGCCCGGATGAGTGGCGAACGGCTGCGCCACCTCCTTGCGTGACCGGCCGTTTGAGCGCGGACCGATAAACAAATCCGCTACGTATTCAAAGCCTCCATTCGTTTTGTAGCGGTAAAAAAGCGCGGCAATCTCTCCCATCATCTGGCCGCTTGCAGCGCCCGTGCCGCGCACATGCGACCCAACCAGCGAAAGGGAGATGTTGTTGACCGAGAGGTCAACCATTTTCCCCATCTGGCCAACGTTTCGAATGTTGGCTGTCCACTGGTCAAGATTATCCAGCTCGATGAGTCCCACGTCGAGGTTCACGTACACGTCGCGGCCAGGCCAAGTGGGATATATGGTCGAAAAAGGAGCGCGCGTCAGTTGCTTTTCGGAGCTGGAGCCGATGCGGCCGAGCTTTCCGCCAAGACGCGAATATACGACCTCGCCGCTGGAACCCGTTACATGTCGATTCGTGAGAGCGTAGACGGTATGTCCATCGCTCACCAGGCAGGCAATCGTTGCAGCATACTCGCGGCCTTGCAAATCTGCTATCACCAGCGATCCGCCACCGATATTATTTAGGGGATATTGGATATCGATTGATTTAACCTCATTCTCGTCTTCTTTCGGAGCTTCAATGACGCAGACCGGAACGCGACGACCGTCAGGCAGGTAAAATGTCTTTGGGATGAGGCCGCCAGCGTTCGCCTCAAGTTCACGAGGGGTTTCCCATCTGCTGACGAACACCATAATAGCGGGCCACGAGTAGTACCGTACCTCTGAATTCTCGAGTGTACGTGGAAATGTTCCGTGTTTTTTCCCTAGTCCCTTCTGGTTCGGCCAACTGTCCGTCTTCCGTATACGATACCGTCCGAGCGCGGTCGCCACGACATTTGGATGCTGCATGAGATGAACGTGATAGAGGTCGCGAGCATCCAAAAGATCTCGCAGCGTTAGTTGGTCAAAAGCGTTCGCGGGCCGATAGTCTTCAAGCTTCATTGTCCCTCCTCACCAAATGGAAGCAGACGTATGGTAAGAACCGATTCAAAATGCCGTCGCTGCTTCAAAGATCACCGCCGTTCAAAAGGCGGCACGTTTGAAGCTCGAAAAGAGCTTCGTCTCTCTAGCTCCGACTATTCGAGGTTAAGTTGTGTTAAATTCGCGCATGGACAACAGGTAAATTCCGGCTGAAATGGACCAACATAGCGCGATGAACTCAAGTGTATTTTGCGTGCCAATTCACAGTTCCAGCGAAGGCGAGTTAGTAGAGTTCAGCAAGTCTGAAAGGGTGCCTTCCCATGCGCTGCCTTCCCAAGATTGCGATCAAGGCGTCACGGATTGAGGGCGAGCAGCCGACGCTGCGTGTCATCCATGCTCGCCGGCCAAACGCCGCGCTCTTTGTAAAGCTGCAGCGCTGCCGGGTGGTAGGGAATCGTCACGTCGGCATCGACCGCGCGCTGTCGCGTCCAGTCCTTAAAGCCGGGATGGAGCGGCGCGAGTTTATCGACGTTGTCCCAGATATTTTTGAGGATCGAATTAACGACTTTCTCCGGCGACGCCTTATGCGTTGTCAAGTAAATATCGTACGCGTTCACGCAGGTGTCCTCGGCAATGGCGGTAGCCTGGCCGCGCTTGAGCCAGTAGGGATAGTAACCGGGTACGGCAGCACGAAGCCGCTTTTCCCCTTGGGGCGAGCAATCTAAAGAAAGATGGCGTACGCCCACCGCAGCATCGGCCTCCTTAACTTTGGCCGAATCGATGGCGTGCAATGCCACATCGGCGCGTCCCTGCACAAGTGCATCGACCCCCTCGTTAGCGCCAGGCACTGGAACGATCTGTACGTCTTCCCATTTCATCCCGGCGCCGGCGAGAAATCCGTAGAGGTTGTACCAATTGGCGAGCTGCGCTGGATATTCTCCGGTCAATCTTTTGCCGCGAATGTCGTGGATGCTTTTCATCGGTGTGTCTTTGCGGACCAACAGCGCTGTCATTAGGATTGAGCCGCGCATCACCAGCCTAACATTGGGCGTGTGCTGAAATGGGTTGCGCCCGCCGATCTTCAAACGAACCGGTCCCTGATAGGACAACGCCATGTCCACCGCATTGTTGATCCCGAAATCGACCTCACCGGTGTCGAGCAGAGGCAAAAAAGTGCTTGTGCCGGAATAGGGTTGAACGACGAGTTGTGTCGGTGCGCCTTCACTTGCGACCTTCGCCAGCCCGCTCGCCAGCGCGTAAAATACTGTGCCGGGCGGATTCGAGCCAATCGTGACGGAACGAGGCGCGGGCTGGGCGAAGGTCGAAACAGGAACGATAAACGAGAGGGTCAGGAATTTAACAATGAACCGCCAGGGCCAGTATTTTTTGGGGCACATGACGCCTCCGCCTTCCGGCGCAAAATATTAGGTCGGACTCATCGCAAGACGACATGTACAAAGAACAGCGGGAAAGTGTCAAGCAATACTTTGCGGGCTTCAATTTCGGCGGGTTGGAATCCCCGCGTTTGCTGGAGAGTAGCTCAGCATGCTCTCTAGCCTCGACAGGCGATGACATTACTGAAGAGATTTAACGATCGAATTCAATAAAGCTCGATTCCTTTCTCGATATCGTAAACCACCGGCTCGATCGAATTCGAAGATTTGACCTTCTCAGCTTTACCTTTGACAATCGGGCAATCGATCTTTCCTCCCCTCAAAACGTTTTCCACGGAGGAAACACAATTTATTTTTGTGGACGCTCCGCGGTTCGCAAAGGCTTTGGGTAAAGCTTGAAGCCGCCGAATCCATACTCGCCTACGGGTTGCTTGGTCTCGGCATCAAAGAGATCGATCAGCATGAATTTTTCCGGGTGCCCCGCTAGATAGTTCGAATACGTATCTATGAAACGCTCTTGGTTTTGAGAGTCGGCACGATAGAAACCGTCACCGAGATACAACCGATGGGGCCGCCGTCCTGAGTCGAGGCGCGTCCAGTATTGGGATCCTTGAGGCCCCAGGGTATCGAGCCATTGCTTGTACTGCGCGATTTTTGCTTCCCGTACTTTGAATTCGTCGCCACGCAAGGACAAAGGCGCAAAAATGCCGGCTAAGAAAAGCAGGGAAAAAGAAACGACAAATGCTTTCATGATTGCCTCCGGTCAGATATTCGCGTCGTTTCTAACGCAAGGCTTTTGCCAATCGCGGAGAAAATCATCGGTCGCACGGTGGCTCCGTCAAAACGTCCTCAATCCGGCTCTTTTGTGACAAGATGGAAGCTGTAGTCCGGTGATTGCCCGCCGTACCGAGTGGGCAAATGGTGTCGAGTGGACCACACGGCTATCTCCTGACGCACAATATTGCCCACGACGAACGAAAGTCGTTCTCAAGCGGACGTGGAGTTATGGGCTTCTGTCGGGAAAATTTGCGCCAAATCGGACTGCTATTCAGGAGTGGAAGTCGAGAACGCGAAGAACTAAACGGTGGGCTGTATCATAGCGAAGGTGTTCAATTCGTTCTAGCCGTTCAATCGCTTCGCTCCGTTCAAATCGTTCCGAATGTTTAAGCTGTGTGACTGTCGTGCTCGTGGAACGTGATCGTGTCTTAAGAATTAATCCGAGGAGACGCGATGGCCTTTCGTATTTCCTTAGAGCTGACCGAAGAATTTTTTTCCCAACCTGAAACTGCGCGCGCGACTTGAAGGAAACTCGAGGTACGCTCCAATGTCATAGATAAAAGATTTGATCCCTTGCGCGGGACGGTTGTGCAGCCTGGTGATCGGCAGCGAAACCGCCGGTGATTTTCACGACTCGAAACCTGACAACGGAACAGCGGTGCATCAGCGCTGGCCGATAACGATAAATAGTCGCACGGCTCGGTGAGAATTCTTGGAGCTGTGTAGCGCTGTGAACTTAGAGCGGCGGATCAGCTTGTCGAAAAGATCAACTGGCGCGAGCACGGCAGGCTGATCCGGAGACTTCTTTGAGAAAGGCGGTGACCGTTCTTCTGACGTCCTCCGATGGCAGGTAATGGCCGCTATTGGGATAGAGCACGAAGCGGTAGGGCTTCTTGGCGGCCTCGAGGGATTCGCTTAACAGGTTCGCTTGTTGGACGGAAACCAGAAAATCCTCTTCACCATGCAGGATCAAGGTCGGAGCGTGCCACGTGGCAACCTCCGGCAATATGCTGATGAGCTTCGGATTCTTTTCGCCGGTGGGATTCAACATGGAGCGAAACCATATGTTGTCTTGATAGAACCGATTCAGATCATACGCTCCCGAGTGCAAGACTATCCCTTCGATTTCCTCAAGTCGGTTGGCTAGTAGCGCGGCGAAGAATGCGCCACGGGAGAAGCCGTAAACGTACAATCGCCTCGAATCTATCCACGGCAGACGCTTGACCAAAGAAACCGCGTCCAACACTACGTTCAAGGTAATTTTTGGATCTGTTCCCGGCGGCACTTCCGTGGCGCCATAGCCTGGAAGCGAAACTGCCAAAGCGGCATAGCAAAGATCGCTGGCAAAAGCTTCCGCTTCCGACAGGACGCTTTCGGCGCCAATGGGTCCGAGCGTGTGGCCGTGGAGCAAGATCATAAGCGGAAACGGGCCGAGGCCTGCGGGTCTGGTGAGATAGGCTTCGGCACTTGAACCGGAAGTCTGAAAGACAAAGCGGCTCGTGCCACCGGCGTATGCGTCGCCTAGAGTTTTGAAGGGTATCGTCTTGGTGAAGTTACAAGCGGCGAGGTAGAAAACGCAAAAAACAGTGAAAGCCAATCGTTGAACTATCTGCACGAACGTTTACAAGGATGTCTCCAACTCGATCCTTTTCCCCTTCTTGTCCTTTCTCTTGAGAAGGATTTGGCAAGCGCTGTGCCAGCCCACCGGTAGGCGTGGATACGTGACTAAGTAAGCGGAAGCAGGAGCGTTACGCACCGCCCCGTCTTTTGGCTTTGAAGATAGTGTCGAAGATAGGTTGCTGAAGTATCGGCGCCAATGTCGAAATCTCGACGGTAGTTCTGCCGAATCGATGTCTGATCTTCTCACGAAGAATTAAGAGTTATGATCTTCATGCCAATCCGAGAAATAAGAAAAAGGTTCCCGTCCCTTTTCAACACCCCGATGCGGCTGATCGTCCCAGTTTTTGTGCGATCACGTCGCGATCAGATTTGTTTGACTGTTAGCGACGCACTCGGATAGTTTCCATGGTATACCGTCCGAGCCGTGGAAGACGTAAACAAATTGGAGGAAAAATAGAATGATATCGCAGATTCGTATTTACACGATCAATAAGGGTGAGATGGAGAATTTTCTGAAGCACTTCAAAGAAGACATCATGGTGTTGCACCAAAAGATCGGTGTACCCATCGTCGGCACCTGGGTGAATCGGCCACAGAACGAATTTATTTGGGTCCGGACCTACAAAGATAAGGCCGAGCTCGAAGCGAAGACCAAAGAGTTCCAAGCCGCGGTCGCGGCCGCCGGAGTCAAACTTGGAGCCAATGTTGCAAAGATGGAAGTGCGCGAGGCCGAATCGGCCTTCGCGTAGAAGCGGGTTGACGGCGTTAGCGGGCGCACGGGCTGTTGCTTATAGTTAGGCAAGGCTGATATCCCATGCCCCCTTGATTCCGAGGCAGTGCGCACTCGAGACCACATGTTCTAGCGAGAGGAAATTTAGCGGGATGGAGTTACCCCTCGAACAACAAGCGATACATGCCAAGTGCTTTCATCCTTCGGGGCGGTTCACTGAATTTCCCAAGAAAGATGTCGAGCAGTCGATCCCGGCGCGATTCGAGAAAATTGCCGCGCGATATGGCTACCGAACCGCCGTCAAAAATGGCGAGCAAGCCCTGACGTATCGGGATTTGAACCAAGCCGCGAATCGCTTGGCATACGCAATCCTAGCACAACGCGGGAATGTCCAAGAACCCATTGCCTTGCTGATGGAAGATGACATTCCACTATTCGTCGCCATCCTCGCGGTTCTGAAAGCTCGCAAAATTTGTCTGGTGCTTGATCCGTCGTTTCCCAAAGACCGCAGCGCTTTCCTGTTGCAGGACTCGCAAGCAAGTCTGCTGATCGCCGACGGCGCGAATCTTTCCTTGGCCGGAGAATTGACTCATGATCAATGTGGCTTGGTAAACATCGACGAGCTGGGTTCGGCGTTCTCAAGCGAGAATTCCGGCCTGGCCGCTGCGCCCCAGGATTTCGCATTTTTGATTTACACATCGGGCTCGACCGGACAGCCCAAGGGCGTCATACAAACTCACGCGAATCTACTGCACGAGAGCCTGATCTATTGCAACGGCCTGCATATCTGCGTGGACGATCGCATCGCTCTCCTCTACTCGTGTAGCGTGAGCCAGAGCGTGAAGATCACTTTTGCCAGCCTGCTCAACGGCGCGGCGCTCTATCCGTTCAATATCCGGCAACGCGGCGTGGCCCAAGTTGCCGACTGGCTGATCCGGCAAGAAGTCACGATATTTTTTTCGGTGCCGGTCCTTTTTCGGCACTTTGCCGCCACTCTCACTGGCGAGGAAGTTTTTCCGCACCTGCGTATCATTCAACTGGGATCGGATCTGGTAACGCGCAGAGAATTCGAGGAATACCAGCGCCATTTTTCCGCCAATACCATCCTGGTCATCCGCCTCGGCACGACCGAAACTGGCACCGTGCGAAGAATGTATTTCGACTCGGAGAGCTCTCTCGAGGAAATCCAAAATGCCGTCGGCTATGCCACTGAAGGGGCGGAGATTTGCTTGATCGATGACAATGGCGCAGCGCTGCCATGCGACACCGTCGGCGAAATCTTGGTCAAGAGCCGTTATCTCTCACCGGGATACTGGCGTCGTCCCGAACTCAGCCAAGAAAAGTTTGTCGAGGATCCAAACGGTGGCGATGAACGAGTTTATCACACCGGCGACCTGGGCCGGCTGCGCTCCGACGATCGCCTCTACCATTTGGGCCGGAAAGATTTTCAGCTGAGCGTGCGCGGCTATCGAGTCGAAGCCGGCGAGATCGAGACTCTCTTGCTGGCGCAGGACAACGTCAAGGAGGCCGTGGTCGCGACCTGCGGAACGCGCGCGGGAGTGGCTCACGATGGCCTGGTCGCTTACATTGTTGCTTTTGAGAAACCTTATCCGGCAACTTCGGTTCTTCGCAGCGCCGTCAGGGAGAAGCTCCCGCCTTACATGGTGCCGTCGGACTTCGTGTTCTTGGAGTCGCTGCCGCTTACACTGAATGGGAAGGTCGACCGCCTGGCGCTTCCGGCGCCCGATCAATCAAGAGCCGAATTGGAAGTCGCCTTCGCCGTGCCGCGATCGGACATCGAAAAACTCCTGACAGAAATTTGGGCCGAAGTCCTGGCCGTTGACCGGGTCGGCATCCACGACAATTTTTTCGATCTCGGCGGTGATTCGCTGGCTGCGTCGCGCGTCCTATCTCGGGTGCTTCAATCATTCAAGTTGCAACTGCCGGTCAAGGCGTTATTTGATGCGCCGACGGTGGCGCGCATGGCGGAGGTCGTGAACGAGGCTCATCGCGTTGATGACTCGGCGTTGGAGCAAATGCTCCGGCTGGTGGAAACCATAACAGAGGAAGAATGCGAGTAGCGAGGATGGAAGTGCGCGAGGCCGAATCGGCGTTTGCAGAGGGCGGGTTCGCCGGCGGTCAACGGCAACGCCTGTCTCCAGCTGTGGCTATCGAGGAACTGATCGATGACGAGCGCCACAGCAACGCCTTCGGCCTCATGATGTCGCTCAATAGGCTGATCGAGTTTAGCGATGCGTTCGATTTCACGCCTGAGACTTCGACGGATGGTGTCGGAAGATCGATTTTCGCCGGACCGAGGTGATCCC
>Ga0184625_10001273_pt1 | contig 10392 bp, 7 predicted proteins | sample PLM3_30_b1_FD_133151 | JGI IMG/M metagenome (GOLD analysis project Ga0184625, IMG submission 133151) | Groundwater sediment microbial communities from an aquifer in East River, Colorado, USA - PLM3_30_b1 | ecosystem: Environmental > Terrestrial > Soil > Riparian zone | place: USA: East River... | reverse complement strand
TTCAGCCCGCCCCGGACACAACACTTTTCATAAGCGCTCTCTTCTTGTTCTCGCGCTCTCAAACGTATTAACCGGCGGGTCGATTTCGAACTGAAGACCGGGGTAGCCGATAGAACGGTTTCGCTTTCGTCGCCGGCTGGTCGCGGAGCCGTTGGAATGCCGGTCCGACTTCCCAACCGCATGTTTGACGGCCACTATTTTTTGGGCGACAATCGCGGCCGACTCGGGCGCACCATTGTCGCGCGTGCGTCGCGTCGCCCGAACAGGCGCAAGTCCCCCTGCCACTGCCATGTTCCATCTCCGCGGTTCGATCAGTCGGCACGACGCGAATGGGCGTCATTTACTACATACAATTGCTACACAAGCAATTGCCCTCGCGGCGCCCATCATCGCTGTTTTGTGTCATTTCACCGCGTTTTGTGCCGAATCCACAAGCCGGCCCAATATTGTCCTAATCCTCGCCGACGATTTGGGCTATGGCGACTTGGCCTGCTACGGGCAGAAGCGGATCGAGACGCCGCGGATCGATCGGCTGGCGAAGGAGGGGATGCGGTTCACCGATTTCTATGCCGGCTGCACGGTCTGTGCGCCGTCGCGGTGCGTGCTGATGACGGGCTATCACACGGGCCACGCCCACATTCGCGGCAATGCCGGGCGGGAGCGGCCAGAGATTCAAGTCTTGCGCGATCAAGACCTGACGGTTGCAGAGGTGCTGAAGAAGGCCGGCTATGCGACGGCGCTGTGCGGCAAATGGGGCCTGGGCGACGAGCGGACGATTGGCACGCCGAACAAGCAAGGCTTCGACTACTTCTTCGGCTACCTCAACCAGTTCCATGCCCACAACTACTATCCGGCCTATCTGTTTCGGAATGAGGAGCGGTTTCCGCTGAAAAACGTCGTGCCGGGCGAAGGCGACTTTGGCAGCGGCGTCGCCAGCCAGAAAGTTGAATACAGCGCCGACTTGATTACGGCGGAAGCCCTCAAGTGGGTCGAGTCACATAAGGACCAGCCGTTCTTCCTCTACTACGCGCCGACGATCCCGCACGCCAACAACGAAGCGACGCCCAACGGGCTCGAAGTTCCCGACCTCGGCCAGTACGCGAGCACCGATTGGCCGCCGCAGCAAAAAGCCCATGCGGCGATGATCTCGCGGCTGGACAGCGACGTGGGCCAGCTGCTCGACCTGCTGAAGCGGCTGAATCTCGACGAGAAGACGCTCGTGCTGTTTTCGTCCGACAACGGCCCGCACCAGGAAGGCGGCAACGACCCGCAGTTCAACGACAGCAACGGCCCACTGAAAGGCATCAAGCGCGACCTGACCGAAGGCGGCATTCGCGTCCCCTTCATCGCCCGCTGGCCGGGAGTCATCGGCCCCGGCACGACCAGCGACTTCAGCGGCGGCTTTCAGGACTTCCTGCCGACGGCAGCAGCATTAGCCGGGGCCAGTGGCAGTGTACCGAGCGATTGCGATGGCATCTCGATCGTGCCGACGCTCAGTGGGACTACCACCGGGCAGAAGCAGCACGATTTGCTCTTCTGGACCTTCTTCGAACGCGGCGGCGGCCGAGCCGCGCGCGCCGACGAATGGAAGGCGGTCCAGCAGCCGCTGAATACGCCCGTAAGGCTTTACAACCTGACCAAGGACATCGGCGAAGAGCACGACCTGGCGGCCGAGCAGCCGGCGGTCGTCGCCCAACTGACCAAAAAAATGGACGCGGCCTACGTGCCGCACGAGAATTGGAAATTCCCCGAGCCGGGCGCGGCCGGCACAGGCAAGGCCGCCGCCAAGAAAGCCAAGTCCCCTTAGTCCAGCTGGCCATGCAGACGTATTCGCATTCGGGCGCCATCTCGCCGACTGGAGCGATCGGCGCTCTGATCGCCAGCCTGTCTGCCGCCGTGCTGTGCGGCTTCATTTACGCCTATGCGTTTGCCTACATTCCGCACATTGTCCTGAACGCCGCGGTCACCGTCGTCTTCGGCCTCGCGCTGGGCTTCATCGTGGCCCAGGCGGCGGAACGAGGGAAGATCAGAAACAACGTGATCGTCGGCTGCCTGGCGATCGCGACGGCCCTGTTTGGTTTGTATGTGTATTGGGGCGCCTATTTCTGGGCGCTCGTGGGATTCAACAAGGTTCGGCAGGTCGGTCTGTACGCCTTCACGCCCTGGGGGCTCTACGAGTTTGCCGCGCACCTGTATGCCAAGGGCTCCTGGTCCTTTTCGGAAGGCAATCCCGTGGCCGGCTGGTTTTTGGCGTCGCTCTGGATTCTGGAGGCTGTCGTCGTTGTCGGCCTGGTCGCGATCGTGTCGCAACTCAACGCGCAGCGACCGTATTGCGAGTCTTGTCAGAGTTGGACCGACCTGCAGCGGGGCGTTGCCAGGCTGCTGGCGAGCGGCGGTGAGCCGGCGTGGGACAAGGTGCTCGCGGGCGAATTGCCGGCGCTCGCAGAATTCAGGCCGGCCCCGCCGGGATCGTGGATGTATGTCCGCTTGGATCTGGCCCGCTGCCCAACGTGCGAGCAGAGTCGGTTTTTGACCATCTCGCAAGTGATGCTCCAAACCGATAGCAAAGGGAAAACCTCGGAGACAACGCGGTCACTCGTTACCAACGCCATCATCACTCCCGAGCAATCCGCCGTCGTCGAGGCCTGCGGACAACTCTATCGGCAAAACCTGGAAGAGGACCCCGAGCCACAAGATTCCGCGGAGGCGGGCGGCTCATCCGCGCCCGATGACGAAGGAGAATCGCCATGAGCCGTCGCGTCGTATCGTTCTGCTTTTTGCTGCTGCTCGCGGATTGGGGCGCATGCTATTCCGCGGAGCGGCCGAATTTTCTCGTGATCTTGTGCGACGACCTGGGCTATGGCGACCTGGGATGCTACGGCCATCCGCAGATCAAGACGCCGCGGATCGACAAGTTGGCGACGGAGGGGATTCGCCTTACCGATTGCTACGCGGCGGCCCCGGTCTGCAGCCCGTCGCGGGCCGGCTTGCTCACCGGCCGCACACCTGGACGGGCCGGCATCTACGACTGGATTTCCAACAATCACCCGATGCACCTGGCCAAGGGCGAGACGACGATCGCCACGCTGCTCAAACAGTCGGGCTATTCGACCTGCCACATCGGCAAGTGGCACCTCAACGGAAAATTCAACCAGGCCGAGCAGCCGCAGCCCAGTGACCACGGCTTCGACCACTGGTTGAGCACGCAGAACAACGCCGGCCCGTCGCACGCCAACCCGCGGAACTTCGTGCGAAACGGCACGCCGATCGGCGACCAGGAAGGTTATTCGTGCGAACTGGTCGCCAAGGAGGCCATCCGCTGGCTCAGCGACCTGCGCGACAAGACCAAGCCATTCTTCTTGTTCGTCTGCTTCCATGAGACGCACGAGCCGGTCGCCTCGCCGGCCGATCTCGTCGCCCAGTATCCCGACGCCAAGAAGGAGGGCGAGGCCGAGTATTACGCCAACGCCGCCAACGTCGATCGGGCCGTGGGCAAGCTGCTCGACAAGCTGGATGAGCTGCGGGCGACGAAGCAGACGCTGGTGCTGTTTACGTCCGACAACGGCCCGGAGACGCTGCTCCGCTATCCCAGCGGCAAACACTGCCACGGCTCGCCCGGGCCGCTGCGGGGCATGAAGCTACACCTCTATGAAGGCGGCATCCGCGTGCCGGGCATCCTCCGCTATCCGCCCCGCGTGAAGGCGGGTCTGACAATCAGCGAGCCGGTGTGCAGCCTCGACCTGTTGCCCACGTTCTGCGAGTTGGCCGGCGCGTCGCCGCCCACGGGGCGGGAGCTGGACGGCGAGAGCCTCACGCCTGTGTTCGACGGCCAGCCGATCCAGCGGACGACGCCGCTCTACTGGCAATACTACCGCTCGATCGGCGAGCCGAAGGCAGCCATGCGGGTTGGCGAGTACGTGATCCTCGGCAAGTGGGACGGCCCGCAGTTACCGGCCGGCGCGGGTGTCGCTCACGGCGACTGCGAGATCATCAAGGCGGCCAAGCTCAACGGCTTCGAGCTGTACAATCTGAAGAACGACCTCGCGTCGGCCGAGCCCGAGAAGCTCAAGGAGCTGTCCGCCCTGCTCGTCGCCAAGTACCTGGAAGTGCAGAAGCAAGGGCCGGTGTGGAATGTGCCGCCGCCAATAGGCAAGGGCAAAGAAAAATGATGCAACGGACAATTTGCATTCCTCGATTTACATTGAGCCGGCCAGGCGTTGTATCAAGAACAGAATGAAAAATGGAGAATGCAAGATGATGCGTCTCGTCCTATGCTGCGCGATGATCAGTGTTGCCTGGAGTGCTACCGCATCGGCGCAGCAGAAAGCCGGCAAGAGCTATCCGCCGGATTTGCCGGGCGCAAAAGTCGAGGCCTATAAAACCGTCGGCGATGCCAAGCTGAACCTCTACATCTTCGAGCCCGCGGGGCACAAGCCCAGCGACAAGACGCCGGCGATCGTGTTCTTCTTCGGCGGCGGCTGGACGGGCGGCTCGCCCCAGCAGTTCGAGCAGCAGTGCAAGCACCTGGCCGAGCGGGGCATGGTCGCGATCACCGCCGACTACCGCGTTGCCAGTCGCAACCAGGTCAAAGCGGTGAGTTGCGTGGCTGACGCCAAGAGCGCGATCCGCTACGTCCGCCAAAATGCGGCGAAACTGGGCGTCGATCCCAACCGCATCGCGGCGGGCGGCGGCTCGGCCGGCGGGCACATCGCAGCCTGCACGGGCGTGTTAACGGGCTTCGACGAATCGACCGAGGACGCAAAGATTAGCAGCGTGCCCAATGCCCTGGCGCTGTTCAACCCCGCGGTGGTCCTGGCGCCTGTGGATGGCTTGCGGCAGCTCGATGCGGCCAAGGTCAGCTCACTGGCCGACCGGATGGGCACGGACCCGCAGAAACTCTCACCCTATCACAACATGCACAAGGGCGTGCCCCCCACGATCATCTTCCACGGCCAGGCCGACACGACCGTGCCCTACCAAACCGTTGAACTGTTTACCAAAGCCATGCAAGCCGCCGGTAACCAGTGCCAGCTCGTCGGCTACGAAGGCCAAACCCACGGCTTCTTCAACCACGGCCGCAACGACAACGAGCACTACCAGAAGACGCTCGACGAGCTCGACAAGTTCCTGGTGGGGCTGGGCTACCTGGCGAAGCGGTAGGCGGTCCCCCGCGCTGTGCGAGTTGAATGCTCAAGGATTCTGCTTATTGCTGGCTTCCTTGGCCGCGGCGTTTTCCTTGACGACTTCGGCGCCGCGCGCGGCCTCAGCTTCTTTCACTGGCACGGCGTCAGGATTGGGTTTTTCGGCATCCGATTTGGCGCCTGCGCCTCCATTCCCGCCTTTCGCACCGTTGCTCGACGCAAGTTTGGCCTTTAGTTCTGCTAGCCGATTCTTCGTGGCGACGCTGGCGCACGCATTTTTCTTGTCTTCGAGGAACTCAACCACTTGCTGGGCGCCCGCCTCATTTCCTAGATCCAGAAATGCTTCGCCAGCTTTCACCACCGTTTCCAAGAACCTGGGCTCCGGCCTGCGAGACAGACCGCCCCACGTTTGAATCGCCTTCTTGACGGTCTCGAAACCACGTGCAGGGTCGTCCAGGCGAATCTCGGCCAATGCCAGCGTATCCATGTACGAAGCGAGCTCGTCGAGGGGCTTGGGTTGGGCGTTTTCGGCGAGACTGACGGCTTTTAAAGCGTGCTCATGGGCCAATAGGAGGGCTGATCTCGGTGACGACTGTTGCAGATCGAGCCACGCCAGGTCGTTGTAGGCCACCGGATCCTTCGGAAATGCCTCGATGCACGCTGCATACAACCTCCTGGCCTCGGCAAACCGCTTGAGTTGGGCTTCGAGGTAAGCCCGTCCATACATGGACTCCGGGGTGGTGTCGGTCACGTCATCGCCTGCGCCAGGAAACGTCTCAAACATTTCGTGGGCGATCTGGCTCAAGATAACTGCGGAGGCCAACTCCTCACCGGCCCGTTGGCTTTCTCGGATCGCTTTGCCCACGCGGCTGCAGACCTGGTTGATGAGCAACTCTCGAGTTTTGACGGCCTCCGTCTGGACGTTGTTCCAGTACGCCCGAACGAGGTCCATGTTGGGCCCTTGCACCGTCGCTTGAAACAGGTTGTCCAGGCGATCCTCGGTGGTCGAGAGTTGCATGGAGAGGGCCTTGCGCCGGTCCGCCCGCCCTCGCGAGATGGCCCAAATATCGCAAAAGTCCGAAACCGACCGCAAACCGCAGCGACGAAAGCCCTCGATTTCGCCAGGATCCAAGTACAGGTACAGCACGGCCTGGTCCGTCCACTCGACGATTTCCTGGGCCGTGAACGGCGTCTTCGCCACCAGATCGGGAATGCTCGTCGTCGCCAGGTTCTGTACGTTGTCGATTCCTTCATCTTGCAGGCGGGCCTCGTGCAATTCGCTGACGCCATCGATTAACGAAAGCGGCAACGCGTCGGAGCGGCGCTGGCGGTCGCGGACCGCGGCTCGGGACAGGCGACTAAACCAGCGAATCGCCAGGTTGGGGAAATACCCCAAGGAAAACGCCAAGATCGCCGCCGCACCTGCTCCGACGCCGGTGAACGAAGGTTCCTCCGCAGCCGCAGGCCTGGGCGAAGCCGGGGCGGCAGGTTCTGCCTCGGATGCCACGTCCGCGGCTGCGCCTGCCGCTGCGGGCGGCGTGGGCTGCCCAGCCACTGTCGGTGGGGCGGGGGCATTGGCCGCAGTGATGCTCGTGATCGCGCCGAAGGCAACATAATTGATGACCATCCCGGTGATTAGCGCTGCGGTACAATACATATAAACGTGCGGCTGCAGATCGAGTGTCGTGTAGCGCCGATAAACGAGGTTGACGCAGAACACATACGCGCCGAGAAAGCCGTACTGCATCGCATGCAGGATGTTCGTGCCGATCAGCTCATCCGGCCGGCGGAAAAAGAGGGACACGCCGAGCACCGTCGCCAGCACCGCCAGGCTGTAGTGGATCGCGTAGCTGCTCGCGTCCCACCGCCGACTGTATTGCTGATCCTCCTTGCCCAGCAATTTGCAGTCCTCGTTTAGCTGCTTGACAAGGAAGGGAACCTCGAGCAAACGAAAGGCAACGGCCGAGAGCGGAAACAGCCCCGCCAACAGCAGCGCCATCCACACGGCGCTCCACCTCGGGCCGCTGGTGACCGGAACGGGTTTCGCTTTCAACTGCTCCACGGCAGCGGCGGCTGTGGCGAGATTCTGCGACGCTCGTTCGAGCTCCTCGGCCTTTTTCAAGGCTTCCTGAGCCGCGTCCGCCCAGCCGGCCTCGGCCTTGACCGCTGCTTCCCGCGATTTGCTCGCCGCGTCACTGGCGTTTGCAACGTCGGCGCTGAATCCCTTCACCAACGATTCCAGGGCAATCGCATCGGCACTTGATTTTTCAATGGCCTGCTTGGCGTCAGACGCGTTCGTTTTCGCCGTTTCGTCCGCTGCTGATTTGTTTTCCTTCGCCTTGCCGGCGGCGGCTTTCGCTTGGACCACTTCCTCTTCGCCCTTTTTCAAGGCTTGTGGATCAACGGTCAGACCATTCACCGCGGTTCTCAATGAGGGGATTGCCAGGAAATATGGGCCAGCTAGCTGAACCACTCCCAACAACGCTATGGCGGTCACGGCTACCAGAACGACTCGCCTTCCCGAACTGCTTCCTTTCCAGCCAGTGTCCTTGGAAACCACCTTCCTATCGCCATCGCCGCCCCTGACAACACTTGGAGGGGTTTCCCTCTTGCCACCTGGGCTAGCATTGAGCGGCGTCGCTTTCCTTTCGCCAGCTCCTTCCCCCGAAACGTCTTTTGGAGATGCCATCTGCCGCGCCCTGCCAAATAAGCGGGTTGTTCTGCCGTGAATATGCTGACTTATGGAGCTGGCAAATGCAAATTCTGCCTCAACTTTACGGGTGAAACCATTCCGTCGCCTCGCCCAAGTCGGCGACCGAAACATAGGGCTTGGGTAGGCTGGATAAAATAGACGGCCGGGGTGTTGCGTGCTGCCCCCATAGGAGCTATCCTTCCCCAATCGAGGTCTATCCAGCTCCAAAAAGTGGTGAAGGAAACGCGCGGGCCGAGCTGGCCTGGGTCTGCCAGCTAGCGGAATTCCATCAAAGCTGGGTTAACTGTTTTCTCTGGCCCTCGTTCCGGCGCCGCTCTTTCCAATTGGTTCAAGATTTCTTCTCGCGTCCAAGTTGGATCCAGTCATGCTTCACCGCCGCCTTCTGTCCGTGTGCGTCGCGTCATTGCTGATCTGCCTGGTGGCCTCGGCCCAGGGGCAGCAGAAGTTGAACTATCACGTTGCGGACTATGTCCTTACGAATCTTAAGACGGTTCAGGCCAGCCGGGATAAGGCCCAACTCCTGGCACGCGAGTTTGTGAAGGACCCCAAGAACAAGGGTCCGGTGAATCTGGACTCAATCTACTTCAAGACCAACATTGTTAAGCGCCAGCCATTGGGGCCAAATGAATCGCTGGCCATTCAGACGGTTGGAAACGCTGGGCCCGTGGTCCCCGCCGTGGTTGTGGCCACCGCCATGCAGGAAGTCGATGCAGCGGAAACCGATGACTCGAAGCTCCTGACTGCATGGGAAAAAAAGCAATCCGATCTTCTCGCAGTCATGAATCAAGGTGCGCCCTTATCGATCCTCGACGACGACCCGAAAGTTGCCTGGCAACTGTTTCTTAGGGATTGGACCAAAGACGCCATCGAGAAGAGCAGTCTAAGAGACGGCCTCAAGTCGGCGCCCTACGAGTTTCTTAGCGCGATGCTGGAGATTGTCGAAGGTCAAAAAGTGGCTGTCACGCAAGGGCCAAGCGGAGCGGCCGCGGCGCAGGGAGCAGACTCGTCATCAAGTTCAGGAGGCTACTATCCGCTTCACGAACGGATGATGAATCACATCTACTGGCATCACGATCGCCGCATGAACCGCGCCGAGCGGATTCGCGCCAGGCGCTAATCGTTTTCTTCCATTTGCCCATTCAAGGATTTGCAACGTGGATAATACAACTCCATTTCGGGACAAGATTAACAGCCTCTTGGAACGGACACTGAATGCGAGCAAAAAGGCCGAGTCGGGCGGATTGCTGCCCCGGATTGCCAAGGAGTTGATCGGAGACGCCAACCTGTCGCCGGAGCTGGTTCCGATCCTGCAGGAGCTGTTCGCTCAGGAAAAGCTGAATCTGCCGTTGAATGCGGACAAGGCGGACGACTTCAAGCCGGAATTCGCGAGCCACGCGGCCTCCATCCTCAGCGGCGTCCTGACCGCCGCGGGTCAGCCGGGCTTGGCCCTGGCCAGCCGTGCCGCAATCGATTTATTGAAGTCGCGAATCGACGCCTGCGGAGTTGTTCCGGCGGCCAAAGCAGTCAATGGATTGCCCGTCAAGCAGGAGAATGGTCAGGACGTGATCCTATATTTCGTCGAATCGGATAGCGCCGGCAATCCACTCTTGCCCGAAGTAAACGGCAGCGCGATGCTTGCTTTCGGCTTGCTGCAGCGCGGGTTCATGCACTGGGCGAAACGACTGGAGCTGGTGGTCAACATGGAGACCGACCAGAAAGCTGCGAATTTGCTGGTCACGGGCGCCCACCTGGGCGCGAATAGCAGCGTGCTAGCGCGCACCGAAATTGGTCCGCCCCAGGGCCGGCAGCTGCGGATGGTCTTCAATCTGGATAAGAAAAATCTCACGCCCGAACTGTTTACATCGAATGCCGCACACGAGTTCGGGCACGCGCTGGGCATCGTTCATGAGGCCGTCGTTCAAGACGGCTCTCAAGTCATGAACGGAACGCTCCTGGGAGTCACCAAACCGCAAGGTCCGGGCGGGCGCACTGACCTGCAAGCCGCGGTGTTCCAGGGCTGGCGGCTGCCCAAGACCGTTTAACGGAAGACGCCGATTCGATTCATCTCGACTTGTTGAGGGTTCGAGCCAGGTCTTGTATCGCCCAACACTCTTTGAGTGCTGACGGGACTGATCCCCGACCGGAACTGCGGTAGCCGATACGCTTCAGCATCCGGCACGGGCGCGGGCGGGAACCCGATTGGCACATCCGGCACCGGTTGGGGAGGCATAGGAACACCATTATTGTTTGCTGGATCCGCGCCCATGGTGGGTTTGGGGCACTGTCCAGGATAGGGACAGAGCCCGACCGGCTTATCGCACGGGATGTTCTGCTCTTGGGTGATGGGCGGCGGCTGGCGGCGAATCTTTGCTTCTTGCATCTGCGGTTGTTGGAAGCCAAAGCTGAGCCGCACCGGCAGCTTCATGGGGATTTCCGCGGGCCGCAAGGGTTGTTTCTGGGGCTGCTCCTGAAGCTGCGCGTAGGTGCGAGGCCCGCCGCATTTCTGCTCACACTCGCAGGACTTGTGCCGGCAATGCG
>Ga0184625_10001272_pt1 | contig 10395 bp, 7 predicted proteins | sample PLM3_30_b1_FD_133151 | JGI IMG/M metagenome (GOLD analysis project Ga0184625, IMG submission 133151) | Groundwater sediment microbial communities from an aquifer in East River, Colorado, USA - PLM3_30_b1 | ecosystem: Environmental > Terrestrial > Soil > Riparian zone | place: USA: East River... | reverse complement strand
CTGCCGACACGACCGGCGATCCAGCCTTCAATTCGCCCTGGAGCTATCTTGGCTGGCCGGCGCTGACGATTCCCTGCGGCCTGGCAGAAAACGGCCTGCCCGTCGGCCTGCAATTCATCGCCCTCACCGTGCCGCAGGTCTTCGCCATGGCCGGCCTGTGCGAACGCATTCTCGCCTTTCACGAACGACCGCCATTGCTCAAGGAGCTGAAATGTTGACCCGATCCAAAGGAAATGCCCCTCCCAGGCATTTCTCGATGCACTCGTTTGTGCGGAGGCGTGCGTCATGAACTTTGCAAGATCAGCTTTGTTCGCGGCGTTTTGCGTCGGGCTTTGTCTCGCCGCCACAGGGCAAGCTGATGAGAAGCCGTCTGTCGCCACGCCGACCGGCCGAGCGGCGATCGAAAGGCTCATTGCCGATTTGCGGTCACCGAATCGGGACCCCAATCCGCGGCGCGAGCCGTTCACCGGTTATCCCAAGGACTACGATGTCGCGGCCCAAAAATCGGTCGAAGCGGCGCGCCAAAAACTCTTGGCCCTCGGCACCGAGGCCTTTCCCGCACTCATTGACCATGCCGACGATGCCGCTTATTCGCTGTCGATTTCCACGTCGATCCTCGCCAGTCAAAGCGTGGGCGAAGTTTGCCGTCAGATCATCGAGTCGCAAATCAGTCCGGTCGTAATGACCTACAAAAGCCGACCCGGCGCCGACGGCAAGTGGCACGGCTTTCCATCGTTTCGCGCAATCCAATACTTGCGTGGCCGGACGTATCGAGAAGTGCTGCAAGAGTGGTGGCAGATGGACCAGTCTCGCCAACTGCGCGACATGCAGATCGAGGCCCTCCGCTGGCAAATCGACCATGAACAAAAGATAGGATTCGCCAGCGCGAAGGATCGCGAAGAATACCTTGCTCCGCTCCTCAAGATGCTTGAAGAACGGACAACCGCGCGGCCAAAGGCAGCCGCCGAGCGTTGAGTAGATTAGGTCCGCGCCGTCAGGCAGATTTCAGTACAATGCGGCGAACGAGAGGTACCATCATGCGACTTTGTACTTTCGTCGTTCTTATCGCGATTTCGCTGTCGATACAATCCGCCGCTGCCGATGCCGATCCGCTCAAGCCTGCGGCAATCCAAACGCAAGATGTGCCGGTGGTGCCCTCGGCGTTTGCGGCGCGGCTGGCGCAGTATCAGAACACGCGGTCGGCCAGCTTCGCGGGCTGGTCGCCGGATGGCAAGGGCATCCTCGTCGGCACGCGGTTCGCCAATTCACCGCAGCTCCACCGAGTGTATGAGCCGGGCGGCCGGCGCGAGCAGATCACGTTCGAGAGCGAGCCGGTGATTGGCGGCTTCATTCCGAAGGCCGACGACGGAGCGATTCTGCTAATGCAGAGCAAGGGCGGCAGCGAAAACAATCAGATCTATTTGCTCGACCGGGCCAAGTTCACGACGACGCTGCTGACCGACGGCAAGAGCCGCCACAGCCTGGAGGCCATTCGGCCCGACGGCAAGCTGATCGTCGTCGGCAGCAATCAGCGGAACGGCCGCGACACCGATCTGTTCGTCGCTGATCCACGGAAGGCGGGCTACCAAAAGACGCTGATGGAAGTGACCAACGAGCATTGGAGTGCCAGCGATTGGTCGCAAGACGGCTCGCAGCTATTGCTGACGCGGTACGTGTCGATCAACGAGTCGTATCCCGCCGTCATGGATTTTGCGAGCGGCAAGCGGCGCGACATTGCCCTGCCGGGCGGCGAGAAGGCCGCGGTCGGGGCGCTTGAATTCACCGGCAAGGCCAACCGCGCCTACATCGCCCTCGATGCGGGCAACGAGTTCCGGCGGCTGGCGATTCTGAATCTCGAAACAGGCAGTTACGACTGGCTGACGAGCGACATTCCCTGGGACGTCGCCAGCTTGGACGTTCACGACGAGTCGGGCCGCGCGGCGTTCACCGTCAACGCCGAGGGCACGACGCAGCTCTATTTGCTGGAGCCGGCCGCCGGCGAGCGGCCCACGCGCCGCCAGCTCGACCTGCCGACCGGCATTGTCGGCTCGCTGCGATTCTCGCCCGACGGGAAGCAGCTTGGCATTACGCTGGCCCGGCCGGACGCGCCGGCCGACGCCTACTCGATTGACATCGCTAGCGGCAAGCTGACGCGCTGGACCTACAGCGAAGTCGGCGGCCTCAATCCGGCGACGTTCGTCACGGCCGAGCGGATTCGCTTCCCCTCGTTCGACAAGCGCGAGATTCCAGCGTGGTATTTCAAGCCGTGGACCGCCACGGCCACGCGCAAGGCTCCCGTGTTGATCCAGATTCACGGCGGGCCGGAGAGCCAAGCGCTGCCCACGTTTTCGGGTACGACGCAGTTTTATCTTAACGAAATGGGAATGGCCGTCCTGCTGCCTAACGTTCGCGGCTCCGCAGGCTACGGAAAGACGTATCTCAAGCTCGACAATGCCGACCTCCGCGAGGACAGCGTCAAAGATATCGGCGGGCTGCTCGATTGGATCGCCCGGCAGCCGGAACTGGACGCGTCGCGCGTGGCCGTGACCGGCGGCTCCTACGGCGGGTTCATGGTGCTCTCGTCGCTGACGCATTTTGGCGACCGGATCAAAGCCGGCGTCGATATCGTCGGGATCTGCAACTTCAATACGTTCCTGGCGACAACCTCCGCCTACCGCGTTGATCTGCGGCGGGCCGAATACGGCGACGAGCGGGACCCCAAGATGAAGGCGTTCTTCGAGCGAATCAGCCCCGCCGGCCAGGCCGACAAGATCGTCTCCGCCCTGCTCGTCGTCCACGGCCGCAACGACCCGCGCGTGCCATTCAGCGAAGCCGAGCAGATCGCCTCGAGAGTCCGCGGCTACGGCCGCACCGTCTGGACCGTCTTCGCCGACAACGAGGGCCACGGCTTCGCCAAGAAGGACAACGCCGACTACCAGCGGGCCGTCGAGGCGTACTTTTTGAAGCAGAACCTGGGGATTGACCAGGCGGAGCCAGCTCCGCATTAGGCGGCCCGCCGAATTGTGCTTTCACCCGGGACGGAGGAACCGAACGAGCCGTCCCCCAGGTAGCGCTCCAGGAACGGGAAGCACTGGCAACTCTCGAGCAGACTCCGACGCATTGCCGTCGGCCACTCGACTGCGGTCCGTGTCTGGCGCGGGCTGGCGAACACGCTCGCGGCGCAGTCCGCGACGTAATCGGACGGCGCATCCAGGTTGAGAAATGCGCAGAGCCGAGCCAGCTCATCAGCCGGCCGGTTAATGATGTCTTCCAGGTGCACGGTCAGTGCGTCCGCTGGGTTGTCGCGCAGCAAACGGGCGTTCGTTGCCGCATTCCGCACGTAATACTCGACAGCCTCGGTCAGCGAAAGGCTCTGGCGGCGGTGCAGCGTGGCGATGTTGTCGAGCGGATGCCGGACGATGTGGATCAACTTGATCGGCACGCCCGCGGTGCTCCGCAGCCGGTCGAGCAGTTCCGGCCGTTCGCCCAGCACGCGGCTCGCGCCGCCCGCGTGCTTGTCGCCCAGGACGAGCAGCTTTTCGCAGCGGCCCTGCCATTGGCCGCTCACGCGATAATCGTAACCAGTCCACGAGCGGCCGGCTTGTTCGAAGGCCCAGTCCTGCCGGGCCAAGAGCCAAAACAGGGCCGACCGCGGGAAGTGCCGCTTCACGAAGTGCAAGACGTTCAATTCGTGGGCGATCAGGGCGTGACGGTGCGCATTGATCAGCGATCCGACCAGCGAGCTGCCGCTGCGGGCGTGGCCAATCATGAGCACAAACGTCCGCACGTCGCGGAACCGACCGCGGCTGAGCAGCGCCCGCGGCCAGCACCGCAGCAGGGTTCCGAGTTTGGGCGGTGGGCTGCCGAGTGGGAGCAAGTGGTTGTTCATTCGCCGGACCGTGAATGAAGCCGCCAACATGCCGCCGCTCGAATCTCAGCGACATCTGCTGCCTCGATGTCAAAGTTTTCGGCAACCAGCCCGCGCCGTGCGCAGGGGAATCCCGGTGCAATCGGAAGAACCGGCAAATTCTCCCACCGGCCTGCTAGCTCCCAGTGCTGTCTATGCCGCCAAGTTGCCGAGTGTCCTTAGGCCCGCGCGCCGGCAAGCTGCGACTCGGCGGCGTGGCGGTAGTGGCCGTCGGCTTCCATCAGCTCGGCGTGCGTGCCGCGCTGGGCGATGCGGCCGCTGTCCATGACGATCACGCGGTCGCACTGCCGCAGCGTGCTCAGGCGATGGGCGATGACCAGCGTGGTGCGGCCGTGCATGGCCCGCTCCATGGCGGCCAGGATTTCATGCTCAGTGTGCGGGTCGATGGCGGCAGCCGGATCGTCAAGCAGCAGTAGCGCCGGATCGAGCAGCACGGCGCGGGCAATCGCCAGACGCTGCCGCTGGCCGCCGGAGAGGTCCAGGCCGCTTTCGCCCAGGACCGTGTCGTAGCCCAGCGGCAGCTCGGCGACGAAGTCGTGGGCGGCAGCGATTCTGGCCGCGGCTTGCACCTGGCCGAGCGTGGTTTGCGGATGGCCGAAGGCGATGTTCGCGGCGACCGTGTTGCTGAACAGGAAAGTCTCCTGAAAGACCAGGCCGATGTTCCGCCGCAAATCATCCAAGTCCAAGTCGCGCAGGTCGTGACCGTCCAGCAAAATTCGGCCACGGGTTGGATCGTAGAAGCGGCAGAGCAGCGCCAGGAGCGTCGATTTGCCAGCGCCGGTCGCGCCGAGGATCGCGACCTTCTGGCCCGGCTCGATCGTGAATGTCACGTCCTTCAAAACCGGATTGCCCGGAGTGTATTCGAACCAGACGTGGTCGAAATCGATGCGGCCGATAGTAGTCATCTCGCTCCGCGAGATGGGCTCGTCACGCGGAGCCGACCCGCGGAGCGGGTGCCCCGGACTACTTAGCCGCACCGCATTCAGCGGGCTCTCGATCGCGATTGGCGTGTCGAGAATCTCGAACACGCGACGTGCGCCCGACAGGCTCTGCTGTACGCTGTTGGCGATGTTCGTCAGGTTGGCAACCTGGCTGGAAAACTGATGCAAGAGCCCCGCGAACACGACGAGGCCGCTGCCCAAGGCGAGCCGGTCCTGCGTCACCAGCCAGCCGCCGTAGGCCAGCAAGATCACCAGGTTGATCTGCGTCATGTAGCCGATGATCGGGCCAAAAATGCTGACCCGCCAGAAGATGCCGTGCTGCTGGTCGCGGACCGCGCCGTTGTCGATCGCAAAGCGGGCGATCTCTTCCCGCTCGCGGCCAAAGCCCTTGATCACCTGTACGCCTTGAATGCTCTCGGCCAGTCGCAGGATGACGCGATCGACCAGGTCGCGATTCTTGTCGTATAGCGGGCGGACCATTCGCGAGAAGATCACCGTGACCAGCCACATCAGCGGCGTCGTCGCCAGGCAGGCCAGCGTCAGGCCCACGTTCAGGCTGAACATATAGGCCAGGTAGCAAACGAGCGAAACGAGCAGCAGGATGAACTGGATCAGCACGCCGTCGATGAACGCCCGCACGCTCTGCACGTCGCTCGTCACGCGATTGATGATCGAGCCGGTCGCGTTGGCGTCGAAGAAGCGGAACGACAGCCGCTGCAGCTTGTCATAGACCAGGCTGCGCAGTTGCGGCACGATTCGCGTATGAACCAGATAGCCGGACGAGAGCGCGTAGTAGTAATTGAGCCCGCCGCGGACGGCTTCGAGCAGCAGCACGACGCCGGCCAACAGGGCCACCTGAGCCAGCGGCGACCAGCCGGCGGGCAACGACATCGCCAGCGGCATTTGTGGGGCGGATTTCGCCGCCCCGGCGTGAAAGCGGATCAGGTCGATGCCCAGGCCGGTCACGCGCAGTGTGCCCAATGCCGCCAGCAACAGTAGTCCCTGCAATGCCAGCAAACGGATGCAGCCCCAGCGATACTGCCACCCCAGGCCGATCATGCGGCGAATGAGGGCCCAATTGGAAGGGCCAGCCGGGGAATCGGGCGCGTCGGACAACGGTGGATTCTGAAAATGCGAACCGACGAGTCGCCACAGAGCGCGCCCGCCGCAGGAGCAACCGGCTCACTATATTCCTGCCAACGGCCCGCGAGAATGGTGCTACGTCAGGCGATACACGATCGAAACGCAACAAGCCGCGAGGCCGCCCAACCCGCCCAGTCCCAGAATCGCCGAAATGACCGGCAAGATAAAGTTCGAAGCGGTCACACCCTTTTCGAGCACCGAGCTGCTCGGATTAGTCGGATCGTAAAACACCGGGTGCGTCGTGCCGGCGGCGTATTTCTCGACGACCTGGTTGGGCGTGAAGCTCGAGCCGTAGCCGTCGAAGGCAATGCGGTCGCCCATGTAGGGCGTCTGGCCGACGGTATAGGAATACTGCACGACCGCCTTGTACTTCTTGCCCGAGCGACGGGAATAGCCGTTCTCGACCAGTTCGGCAGAGTTGATCGTGCCATTGACGCTGGGCCAGGCGGCGCTGGCCTGGCTGGCCGCGTAGTTCGCCGAGGCAAGATACCCCAAGCCCAAACCGCCGGCGATGGCCAGTAACGCGAGGATCACGCCTGCGAACAGTTCCGTCGTGCTGCGGCTCGGCAGCAGATCGACGCCCATTTTTCGCCGGCCGCCGCCCGCGGAGCCGCCGGACCAGGCTGATTTCGCGCCCGTTAATGCGGCGGGCGCCAGCGTCTTGCTGGCCGTCGGCGCCGGCCCAGCCAGCGGATCGCCAGGCAGATCGTCCCAGAACGAACTCGAGAGTGGATTGCCCAGCGGACCTAGCGGGTCGTCGGCAGGCACTGCCGGCGCGGGCCTGGCCGGCTGTGGCTTGGACTGGGCTGGCTTGGACTGGGCCGTTGGGATCGCTAGCGGCTGCTTGCAACTGGGGCAGGCCACGCGCCGGCCGGCCAATTCCGGCTTGGCTTGAAAGCGGGCGCCGCAGGCACACGCCACGATGAGCGGCTGCGGTTCGCTCGCCTTCGCAGCCGGTGCTCTCGCAGGCAGCGCAGCAGTAGCAGGCGCGGTGGCAGCCGGAATTGCCAGTGGGCTGCCGCAGTTGGGACACTTGACTTTTTTGCCCGCCAGGCGCTGATCGGCCTTGAACCTCTGGCCGCACTTGCAAGCAACTTCCAGCGACATTTCTGCTCCCCAATGCACCTCAATCCCAAGAACCTGTCAGGGTAGTAGCAGCGTGGGGCCGCGCCCAGTCGCAGCCCGGATTTCGAGGAACTTCACTTCCAAGGGAATAAATTCTAGACAAAGCGTCTCAATATCGCGCCCCGGCGCGCGAATACACGCACGGTCAGCCTCGGCGAGTCTCCCGGTTGCTTCGGCTTGGCGTTTCGCGGTTCGAGAAGCGCTGGCCAGCGAATCTCCTCTGTGGCACAATCGAAGCCATGATCATTCCCCAATTCTCGCTGCGTTGGTTGCTGGGGCTGACCGCCATTTGCGGTGGAATCTCGATGGTCTTGGCATTCGCCAACCGTGGGCAGTCCTGGGCCCTGGGCGTCACGGCCGCGATCGGCGGCGTTTTCTTCCTCTTTTTGCTTTACGAGGGCGCTTTTTCCCTGGCGACCCTGGTCACGCAGGGTGGCAAGGCCATTTTTGGGACGCCTCCAACCGGCGGTTCGCCGTTTGCCATCAAGCCGCCGGAGCCGTCGCCTTTTGCCGCCGAATCAACGATGACCGAGAGCCCGTCCCCGATTTCCAGTTGAAGAGCAGGAGCCGAACATGAATCGCCGCGTTCGCCTATCGGCACTGCGCGTCGCGCTGGCGCTGGCGCTCGCGGTAGGCGCTCTGACCGCGGGCAGCCGCGCCGTGGCCAGCGGCGGGCCGATCTTCTCGCTGCCGCAAGTGGGTATGAAGAACAAGAACGGCCTGATCATCTCGTTCGACGGCCGCGGGGTCGAGGGCAACGGCTACCGTCCGATCCAAGTCGAAGTCACGACCTGGCCGCCGAAGCCGCTCACGGCCGATCGGCAGATTCGCCTGGTGATCAAGCCGCAGTCGTATAACACGATGAACGCACCGGAGGTCTCACAGGTCATCGACCTGCCGGAAGGGAGCACGAGCATCAAAGCGACGATGTCCGTGCCGCAGACGGGCCTCTGGTACTCGATGTCGATCGAGACCTTTGAAGGAGGCGAGAAACTGCTGGATTTGTCACAACCTTACATGGGCTGGGCCAACTCCAACAACTATTGGGATTGGACCGAAGACCGGCCGACGATGCTGTTCATACATGGGGCGGTGCCGCCGCGATCGGTCCGCGACACGGCGGTGCAAGCCTATCGCAGCACCGGGGCCGATCCGTCGCCGACAAATCTGTTGCCCGATGTTCGCACGCTCACGAACCTCTTCCCCGATCCCAATCGCGGCATGCCCACTGGGCCGGGCGGCATGGCGATCGTCAACTCGCCGAAGCCGACCGATGTGATGCTGCTCTCGCAGGTGCTCGATATGGGCCGGGTCGAGATGCTGCCGCCGGCCGAGTTGCCGCCGCGCTGGCTCGACCTGAGCCAATACGACGTGATCACGATTTCGCTGAGTGAACTGAAAACGCTGGCCAGCAAGCAGCCCAAAGAGTTTGCCGCCATCAAGGATTGGCTGGCGACAGGTCCGCTGCTCAATGTGTATGGAGTGGGCAGTAACTTCGAGCGGCTGGCAGAGGTCGAGCAAATCCTGGCCCTGCCCGCGCTGAGCGTCTCCAAGGGTCCGGCGGAGCATCGCGGCTGGACCGGCCCCGATCCCAATGTCCGGACCACTGATTTGCTCTCCGGCTGGGAAGAGGCGGATTACATCGTGCAGAGCTATCCCGGTGGCATGACCAAGCGCCCGCGGCCGCGCACCAAAGCGACGGTCGCCAAGTCTGCGGTGGAGGATGCGAAAGCCACGGCCGTTAATCCGGTCTCTGGTCAGCCGCCGTTCCTGTACCGCCGCGCCGGGCTGGGCTGCGTCGTGGCGATCGCTGCCGATAATCCGTTTCCCGGCAAAGAGACCGATTGGATCCGGGTGCTGAATACGGTGCCCGACAGCCATTGGAAGTGGTTCCGCCGCAGCGGTTTTTCGCTGCACCGCACGAACGATGATTATTGGACCTTTCTGATTCCCGGCGTGGGCGAGGCGCCGGTGGTGTCGTTCCTGCTCCTGGTGACGCTGTTTGCCATCGTGATCGGGCCCGTGAATTACGTCTTCCTCGGCCGCTCGCGGCGGCTGTACCTGCTGCTGCTCACCGTGCCGGCCGGAGCGGCCATCGTCACGCTGTGCCTGTTCACTTACGCCATGCTCACGGACGGGCTGGGTGTGCGGCTGCGGTCGCGCAGTTTCACCGCCCTCGATCAACGCACGGGCGAAGCAGCGGCCTGGTCGCGGCAGTCGTACTACGCGGCCATCGCGCCGTCGCAGGGGCTGGTGTTCCCGGACGATACGACCGTCTTTCCCATCGAGTACGAGCCCAGCCGCTTTGCCAATGGCCCGAATGCCAACACCGGCAAGTTGATTTGGGACGAGGGCCAGCATCTCAAATCAGGTTATCTGTCGTCGCGGACCACGACGCAGTTCATGTTGCAGCGGGCCACGAAAAGCCAGGCCAAGCTGATCGTGAAAGAGGGTCCGTCGGCCGGCCAGCCTCCCCAAGTCGAGAACAAGCTGGCCTCCAACATCCACTATCTGCTGCTCCGCGACAGCCGCGGCGACTATTTCGCCGCCCATTCGGTGGCGGATGCGGCGCAGGCGAAACTGGCGAAGATCGAACCGGCGAACTCCGAAAAAGAGCTGCGGAAGCTGGCGCAGGCGGTTGAGCCCGACCTGCCGCGTAACTATGACCCCAACGTTCACAACAACGCGCTCTCGTTTCTCAATCCCAACTACGGCTATCGCGGCGGAGTCGATGGCTCCGCCGCCCAACCGCTGATGGCTGCCAGCCTGCTCGAGCGAAACATCACCGAAAGCCTGCTGCCCACTAAGCAACCGCTGCAATACGGAACTTACATCGCCGTCGTCGAGTCCTCGCCCGCCGTCCCCGTCGGAGTGCCCCGCGTCCGCCAGGAAGCCAGCTTCCACGTAATCCGCGGAAGGTATTGAATCCTCTCCCCTGTCCCGTGACTCCTGACTCCTGACCCATGATCGCCCCCGCCCAGCACCCGATGATCGAGCTTCGCCGGCTGCACCGATTCTTCGGATCGACGCGAGCCGTGAGCGATGTCACGTTCGAGGTCGGCCGCGGACAGGTGTTCGGCTACATCGGCCCCAACGGCGCGGGCAAGACGACGAGCATGCGGATTTTGGCCACGCTTGACCTGCCCACGGCGGGCGATGCCTTCGTCGATGGCTTTTCGTGCATCAACGACCCCGACCGCGTCCGCCGCCGCCTCGGTTTCATGCCCGACTATTTCGGCACCTACGCCGACGTGAACT
>Ga0184625_10001271_pt1 | contig 10395 bp, 5 predicted proteins | sample PLM3_30_b1_FD_133151 | JGI IMG/M metagenome (GOLD analysis project Ga0184625, IMG submission 133151) | Groundwater sediment microbial communities from an aquifer in East River, Colorado, USA - PLM3_30_b1 | ecosystem: Environmental > Terrestrial > Soil > Riparian zone | place: USA: East River... | reverse complement strand
AGCGCCAGAAGCGGGCGGAGCACGACAGGGAGCGTGTCGGCGCTGCCTTTCACCTCGAGCACGGCGGTCGCCAACGGCGACCGGTTGGTGGCCGACAGAAACCGCGGGTTCACGCGCACCGCGGCAATCTCCGCATCGAGGCTGACGCGTGATTGCGTGAGCGGCTCGATGAAGCGGTCGCGGCGATAGCGGAGCAGCATCATCGGCTGCCATGCGTCCTGCCCGAGAACGCCCTGGTCGCGCAGCAGCAGCGGCAGGCGCTGAAGCCGCGCGTCCTGCAGATCCCACCGCGCGACCTCGTCGGCAGGATACGGCAATCGCACGCGCGCTTTCGATCGCCGGTTGCCAACGCGCACCTTCGCCTCGACAAACGCCGGCCCCGTGACCCGTCCCTCGAGATCCGAATACCAGCGGACCCTGATCTTCCGCTTCAGATAATCGCTGTTGAGCTTTTCGCCGAGCGAGACCAGTGCCGGAGTGTCGTAATAGATCGTCCAGACGATCGCGGATGGAAATTCCGGATCGCGTCGGCAGAGGGTTTCGAGGCGTCGGCGCGCGAGCTGGGCACGGGCCGCCGGCATGGTGAATTTAAGCTCGCGCTCACCCCAGTCGGGTGCCGGCCGAGCGGCGACATCTGGTGTCGCGTCAGGACTAAGCATTAGGTCGGAGCATCAGTACGTAGTGTCCGGCTTCAGCCGGACCTAGCGTCGGCAGCCGGACGTAACGTCGGCAGTATAGCAAGTTCACGGGGTGAAAATGATGTCCCGCGTCTGGACGCCAAGGATGCGCGCGTCTCCACGCTGGCGCCATGGCGGGTCGACGTGCAGTTCGAGCCAATGCGTGGCCGGACGCGCCGGTGCGGGCATCGCATGCGTGATGGTCACCCACGACTGGTCGCTCAGCGTCACCGTATCGACAACCTGGCCGGAGACGACGAAGGTCACCGTCTGGGGCATCGGCGCAATCGAGCGGACGGCGAGCGAAAACTGCCGGGCCTCAGGCGGAGCATGGAAGAACCCGTTCGGGCTGCTCCAGCGATACACCACACCCGTACGGCTTCGCTGCTCGTCGTACATGCCCCGCACGCGCTTGTCCGGCTCAGTGTTCGGCGGGTAGAAACTGTCGACGAGCGTCCAGCTATGCCCATCGAGCAGGGGACCGCGGATCTCCATGATATCGAGCGAATCGAAATAATCGTGCCTCCAGCCGTCGTCTTCCCAGTCATACATCCCGAACGAGCGCACCCGCTGGGCATTTTCAGCGAGCTTGAGCGCGGGTTCGCCCGGCAGCGAATTCGGCACGCCGACGATGTCCAGCACCGTCGCGGCGACGTCGCTGATGGATGTCGGCGCATGGGACACCCTAACGGCGCCCCGGCTGCCCGGTGCCTTCACAACGAGCAGCGCCATCGACTTCCCTGACAGGGTCGACAGCGCCCCAGCGGGCGTCTGCTGATCGTTGACAAACTTCTGCGGAGCGTAGCCGATGCCGTGATCCGACGACACGATGATCAGCGAATTGTCGTAAACGCCGAGATCCTTGAGCCGATCGAGGATTGCGACGAGCCGCCGCACCGCACATTGTGTCTGTCCTTTGTAGTTCTCGCGTGTTGGACGCAGGCCTTCGACGTAATCGCAATCAGCTTCGATGGTGACGGGCCGATGCGGGATGCCGACGTGAATGAACTTGTAGACAGGCTCGTCCACAGTGAGCGTCGAACGCTCGGCGAATTCCTGCAGCACGGCGGCGCCGTTGACAGGAAAATGCCGGCGCCCGCTGGTGTCGCCGGGGCCAAGCAGAGTCTGCAGGCGCCATTGCTGATCGTTGTAGATGTGCGGCCGCAGGATGTGCGGCGCGTGGCGGAACAGCGACAGATCGGCCAGTTGCCACGCGGCGAACTGCGTGTACTCGGCGTAACTGACATGCGGCCGGCGAATCCTGTAGCCATTCGACACCGACTTGCCGTCGTACGGAATCTCGCTGATGCTGTCGACGCGCCACCCGCGATCGCGCAGCGACTTGAACAGCGAGCCGTCGTCGAAATGCTCGCGCACATAACGAGGCAGCGTCTGCTCCTGGCGGTATACCGTGCCCGTCAGCATCGCCGGGATACTCACCATCGTCGTCGGAAACGCGCCGCTGTGATCGGCAAAAAATACCGCGCCTGAGAGGCTGCGATCCAATTCCTGCCTGTTCTCTTCGAGAATTTCGTAGAAAAAATCCGACTGAAATGCGTCCAGGACGATGTGGATGATGTTTTGCTTCCGCGACAGCTCGAACATCGACTCCGCGGGCCCACGCCACCGTGCTGTTGTCGTCGAATCGGCCCGCAGAATCGACGCCAGGAGAACGACAAGCTGCATCGTCACCAGAACGCCGCTTGCAAAAGGTGCGAATCGACTGACATAGCGCGCGGCGACGACACATAGGCCAGGGACGACGATCCATAGCGCCATCTCGTATGGATTCCGCCACGCCTGCAGCGTCCAATCGATGGCCGTCCCATCGAGCGGGCCATAGTCGGGGACGAGAAAGCTCCCCTGGATCCAGATCACCACACCGATACCGAAGAGAAGAGCGACGTAGGTGCGAAGCAGTTTCGACGGCAGAGTCAATCCGGCGACGATCAGGATAAGCGCAACGCCGGCGCCCGCGAGCAGGATAGGTCGAACGAGCGTCCAGAACGGCGCGCTGAATTCCGCTTCGTTGCCGGAAACAATCGTATAAGGCCCGAACAAACAGAGTGGCAGGACAACGAGCAAGGCAGGCGCGACGAGGGCGGTCAGACGATGGCGAAGATTACCGTCCATCGCCGAACACGATATCTCTGGTCTGCACGCCGAGCACGCGCGTCGTGCCGGGCGCCCTCCAGGAAGGATCGACGTTGACCTGAACCCAGTTCGCGGCGGGAATCGGTGGAGCAGGCAGCGTGTACTTAAGCGTGACCCACGATTGATCTTTAAGTGCGACCTTGCCGAGTACTTGATCCGCAGCAGAGACGGTGACGGTCTGTGGCTTCGGCGCGACAGATCTGACCTTCATTTCGAACGTCCGCGTCGATGCCGGCACGTGAACGAAGATGTTCGACATGCTCCATTGATAGTCGACACCCGCGCGGCTTTTGTGAGCCTCGTACAGTCCACGATTGCGCGCCGAGTCACCGGCCGCCGGCTCGTAGATGGTGTTGAGCAGCGTCCAGCTGTTGCCGTCGAGCACTCGGCCGTTGATGTCGACGATGTCCAGAGTGGGGAAGTAATTCTGCCCCCAGTCGTCGCGCTCCCAGTCGTAATAGGCCCAGGGTCGGACGCGCCGTGCGTCCTCCGCAAGTTTGAGTGCGGGCTCGCCCGGCATGCTCTGCGTCAGACCGACGCCGTCGAGAATTGTCGCGGGTATATCGGTAATCGTCGTCGGCGCCTGGGAAATGCGAACGGGACCGCTGCTGTTCAGCGGCTTGACGACGAGCAGCGCCATCGCATTGCCGGCGACCCTCGCGACAGGGCCCATCGGGGTCTCTCTGTTGTTGGCGAACTGCGGGGAAGCCGTGCCGATGCCGTGATCGGAAGAGATGACCACGAACGTGTTGTCGTAGACGCCGAGCTCCTTCAAACGATCGAGAATCTCGGCGACCCGCGTCACCGCGCAGCGCGCCTGTTCCTTGTAGTTCGGCCGCGTCCCGCGCACCACACCTATGAACTCGCATTTTCCGTTCAGCGTCACTGGCCGGTGCGGAATGCCGACGTGGATGTACTTGTACACCGGTTCGTCCGTCGACAGCGTCAATCGTCTGGCAAATTCGTCGAGCACGACGGCGCCGTTGACCGCGTGGTGCCGGCGGCTGCTGGTGTCGCCCGGTCCGAAGACTGTCTGCAGACGCCACGATTCGTCGTTGAAAATCCACGGACGGAGGAGGTGCGGTGCGTGCCGGAACAACGACAGGTCGGCAAGCTGCCACGCGGCGAACTGAATGTAGTCGTCGTAACTCACATAAGGCCGCCGAAGCCGCACGTAGTTGGTCGCCGACTCCCTGCCATGGTGCATGCCGGTGGCCGCATCGACCCGATAACCGCTCTCCCGCAAGGACTTGAATATCGACCCCTCGTTGAGGATATCGACGACGTATCGCTGCAGCGGCCGATCGTTGCGGTACACCTTTCCCGTCAACATGGCCGGAATGCTCACAATGGTCGTCGGAAACGCACCGATGTGGTTCGCGAAGAACACGGCGCCTGAGAGACTACGGTCGAGTATGGGCCGCTCCTCAGCCAGAATCTCTCCGAAGACATCGGCCTGGAACGCATCGAGCACGACGTGAATCACGTTGCGCGTTCGCGAGAGCTCGAACATCGTCTCGGTCGGCCCCTGCCACTTCCCGGGTTCGCCGGCATCTGCGCGAACCGCCGATATGATGAGCGCTGCGGCCTGGAGTGCCACGAGCACGCCGCTGGCAAAGGGGGCTATCACCGCTAGATATCTCGCCGCGGCAACCGCCAGCACCGGAACGCCAACCCACATCGCCATCTCATAGGGATTGCGCCACGACTGGCTGGCCCAGTCGATGGCAGCGCCGGTGAACGCGCCGTAGTCGGGAACGAGAAAGTTGCCCTGGATCCAGATGACGAGCCCAAAACCGAACAGTAGTGCGATGTAGGTGCGGAACACTCGGGCTGGAAGCGCAAGACCGATGGCGATCAACGCGAGTGCGAGGCCGACGCCCACCGACAGCAGCGGCCGAATCAACACCCAGAACGGCGCGCTGAACTCTGCTTCGTTACCGGAGAAAATTGTGTAGGGACCGAACAGGCAGAGCGGCAAAACGACGAGCAGGGCAGGAGGGACGACTTCCGTCAATCGGCTTCGCCAGGGCCGCTCCATCATCGCGCGTATCTGGTACTAGAAAAACGGAGCGACGTTGTCGAACTCGAGTCGTAGCGGCGCACGATCTCGTCTCTGAACAGTTCGGCGATGCGCGTCTGCCCCTCGGCGCTCGGATGGAGACCGTCGCTACCCATGAGTTGGTGATTCGCGTCGAAGAAGGCGAAGAGATCGACAAGCCCCAGTTGGTATTGAGCGACGAGTTTAAGGATTTCCGCGTTCAGCGCGTTGATCTTGTCGGGAGTGGTCGGTCGGTACAGACGAGACGACGGCAGCATTGGCAATAGGGTTGCGATGATCACTTGAGCGCCGTGCCCTTGCGCGTCGGTGATCATCGTTCTTAGCGCCGACACTTGGGTATTGGTCGAGAGGCCGTTGATGTTGTTGATGCCGCCCTGTAGGAGCACTACTTCAGGATTGTGGGTGTTGAGAACCGGGGGAAGGCGAACCGCCAACTCCCGTGTATCGTCTCCGGCCTTGCCTTCATTCACTACGACGATTGGCTGTGCCGGATAGCGCTGGAGCAGCATCTGCTCGAGCTTAAATGGGTAGGTATCCGGCGGCCCGAGCATGACAAGCGGCGCCAGCGACACCACACCCTCTGTGATGCTGTCGCCAAACGCCAGGAACTTCGTCTTCGAAATCATCTGCGACACGCGCACGCTGACTGGAAATTCGCACGACGCCTGCGCCATGGCGGCATCCTTTGCGGTGCAGCGGACCGTGCTTTCGCCGATCGGAAAGACGCTGCCCGAGCCGGGCTCGCACTCGACGGTGTACGGCTCCTTGCCACCTGTCGGCTTCGGCGCGTCGAAATGTACTTCCGCGCCTTGCGGCATGGTGGCTTCAAGGACCATCACACTGGGGCAGGCGAGCGCCAGTTGCGGCCCAGGCGGCGGTGGATCAATAGGGTTCGGGTTGTCCCCGCCACACGAGACGGCGGTGGCTAGCACCGCGGCAAGAAACGTGATATTCGAGAGAAGACGCATGAAATCCGCAGCCGTCCTACTTATCGGCCTGACGATCGTACACGTCGACCCCCGCGCCTTCGTTGTCTCAGCGCAACAACCCACACGCGCGAGAAGCGGCCCAGTCCGGGCCGACGGTCGCGCCGTCGCAGACGCCGAGGGCTCTTTCAACGCGCTCGGCGCCACGTTGTTCTGGGGAGCATGGGCGTACAAGTTCGACCGGCCACGGCTCGAGCGCAATCTCGACACCCTGAGCGCCGCGGGCATCGACTACGTCCGCGTGCTTGGCTCTGTTGGGGGCGCCAGTTGGGAAGACAGGGAAACCGATCCGCGATGGCCAGACTATGACCAGATTATCGCAGGAATGACGGATTTGGCCTACGACCGTTACGGCATGCGCGTCCAATGGACCCTGTTCGGCGGTGCTCCCTTCACCGCCAGCGCAGCGTCACGGACCGCGCTCGTCGATCGCTTTGCAAAGCTTGCGCAAGGACGCGAGCACAAAATCTTTGCCTTCGAGATCGCCAACGAGGCATGGCAGAACGGGTTTCGGGGGGCAGGCGGGGTATCGGAGCTGCGAAATCTGGCTACACGGCTGAACGGCAAGACGGGCGTCCTGGTGGCCCTCAGCTCGCCGCAACGCGACACGGCATGCGCGACCTATGCCGGCGCACGCGCTGATGCGATGACGCTGCACTACGACCGCGGATTTGGCGACCAGGGCCCGATCGCGCCGCTGTTGCGGCCCTGGAGCTTTCCCAGTGCGTACGACCGTGCGTGTCCCGGCGCGTTGCCTCCCATCGTCTTCAACAACGAACCGATTGGGCCTGAGAGCTCGGTCAGACAGGACGATTCGCCGTCGAGAATTGCGGCGGCGTACGTCATGACGTTCCTCGCCGGCAACGCCAGCTACGTTCTGCACGCAGGTCCCGGTATCCGCGGAGGAGGCGCGGCGGACACGTCGCCGAAGCTCCGACGCCACGCGCATTTCGACGAGCTCCCGTCCTTCAAGCCGATCTCATCTGCGCTCGCGGGGGCGAGACATTACTTGCCACCGGGCCTCGCGAACTGGACGCGGCATGCCCCAAACGCTGCGACCGCTCCGATGCACGGTTTCGACGGGCTCTACTCGGCGTCGAGCGGCTCACATTTCGTTGCGCTCGCCGTTGGCATCAAGCAGCCCGTCATTGTCCATGCACGGCGCGATGTGTCAATCGATGTCAGACGAACATCGACAGGACAACTAGTGAAACACCTGAGCGTTTCCTCCGGTGAAGACGTGACCTTGGATGGCGACGAATCACTTGTATTGATCGGAGACGCCATGACGCACTGACGCCTTCGCCGTAAACAATGCCTCGACGGCGTCCGTATCCCTTCACAGGTGCTTTCTGACTCACGACCACTTCACGTCGCAGCGCTTGCCAGTATCGCAATAGCCCAGCCGCTCTTCGATCTGCTTGGTCAAGCGCCCGAGTTTCTCCTCGCTCACGATCTCGGCCCATCGGAAATTCTCGCGGTCGCCGTCGTGCTTGGTGCCGGATTGCCGCTCGTGTGTGCGCTTGCCATCTTCATGTTGTCGCGCGTGCACGAGCGCACGGCGCGCATCGCGGCGACTGTGCTCGTCGGTTTCTTCGTCACGCTCATCGTGCTGTATGCGGTGAGGAACGTCGCAATCGGAGCGTGGCTTCTCGCCGCTGCCAGTGCCGGCGCCGGCGTCACCGCCGCCGTGTGTTATCACCGCTGGGCTGCCGTTCGAAAGTACGCGGCCTGGCTCGCGCCCGGAATCATCGTTATCCCCGCGCTGTTTCTGCTGCGCCCGTCCGTACAGAGTCTCCTGTGGCCGCAGCAGCATCTGGTTCTCCCATCATCGAAATCGGCGACGCCTGTGGTGTTTGTCGTCTTCGATGGCCTGCCGCTGACTGCCTTGCTCGATGAGAACGACACCATCGATAGGAGCCGGTATCCTGCGTTTGCGGCGCTCGCCGATCAATCCACCTGGTATCGCAATGCAACCACGGTATCCGACTACACGCAGTGGGCGGTACCCGCGATCGTGTCGGGTCGGTATCCCATGCCCCGCTCGCTGCCGATAGCCGCTGACCATCCAGAAACGATCTTTACGCTGCTCGGCTCCTCGCACACGGTTGAAGTTCAGGAACCGATCAGCCGGCTGTGCCCGCAGAACGTGTGCGACCACGGCGGACAGGGCATAACTCCCGAGTTGATGAGCTTTGCGCCGACGTTGTCTATCGCGTACCTCCATGCAATTCTGCCGGAGCACTTCCGTGAAAAGTTGCCGCCCGTCAATCAAGGTTGGGTGGAGGGCATTCCACCATCGGAAAAGCCTGGTGAAGTATGGCTGCGGACCGGCGACAACAGCCGCCGCGGCCAGGCGCTGGCGTTCATCAATTCGATCAGCGCCGATGGCCCGCAACCGTCACTGCATTTCCTGCACGTGCTGCTGCCGCATATCCCGCTCGCGTATATGCCAGAGGGACAGCGCTACGGCACGGAGCGCTCGCTTCCTGGCCTCCTGGACACGCGCGATCGGTGGGTAGACGACGAGTGGGCGGTGACGCAGGGATATCGACGATTTCTTCTCCAGGTCGGCTACGTCGATACCCTGCTCGGGCACCTCGTCGAGCGATTGAAGACGGCTGGCCTGTACGACCGCGCGCTTGTCGTTGTCACGTCCGACCATGGCGGCAGCTTCATACCCGGGCGCGCGTTCCGGCGCCTCACTAAGGAGACTGTCGCGGAGATCGCCCCGGTCCCACTGTTCATCAAAGCGCCAAATCAGATCACACCTTCGATCAGTGATCGCAACGTGGAAACCATCGACATTCTGCCGACCATCGCGGACATGATGGACATCGATCTGCCCTGGCAGCTCGACGGTGTCTCTGCGCTCGGGAATTCCGCTCCCAGAGTCGCGAAGACGATTTACCACGACAACGCAAAGCGAGTGATGAAGCTGCCCTCGGCACTCAGTGATGCCATAGACGCTGCGGTTGATCGCAAAGTCCGGCTGTTCGGCAGCGACGCCAATCCGTATCTCATTCCGCGCGACAGCCCGCACCGCGAGCTCATCGGGCGCGGCGTTGACGAGCTGCGTGTATCGAACGCAGCCGAGGACATCGAGTTTGCGCTCGACGTGCATGGTGATTTTTCAAACATCTCCCCGAACGGCCGGTTTCTCCCTGCACAGCTGGCCGGCCGCGCCGCCTGGCGCGGCAGCGCCGACCCCGCTGTTGTCGCTGTCGCGATAGATGGAATCGTCCGAGCGACGACGCGGACGTATCGATTCGAGGACCGGGGCGTCGACCACACGTGGTCGCTCGTTCTCCCGCCTGATTCCTTCCATTACGGCGAAAACCAGGTAGAGATCTTCATGATTCGTGATGCCGGTGGACCTGTGCTGTACCGCACGCATTTCTCGTACGCTCGCCCGGTCGATCTCTTGTCGAACGCAGCGTCGTACGGAATGGGCGTCTCGTACGATGGTTTGTACGACCGCGAAGGCACTCGAGACAGCTCCTGGCGGTGGACAAACGGCGCGGCAACCATTCTGGTGCCACGCGACGGAACCGATGCGCCGCGGTCCATGCGGATCACGCTGGCCACGGCCGGTCCGGAAGAGAAGGGGTTGGTCATCCGCATCAATGGCTGCGAAGTGTTCGAGGGCAGGGTGCCGGCGGCACGCTGGACGAGGATTTTCGCGATGCCGGAGTGCGATGAAGACGGACCGACTGCCATTCAAATCAGGAGCCGGACGCACCGTGTTGCAGGTTCCGAACGAGAGCTCGGCGTCGCAGTGGAGCGCATCGATCTCCTGAAGCATCCATGGCCGCCCAGTCCCTCGCTGCCGCAAGCAGACCGCCGGTCGCAGATTCGATTCGCCGATCGGATCGCCGATGGCGACACGGTGCAAGATGGGGCACGCCTGACCGTCACCGTAGTAAACCAGGGTGCGTCAGTGTGGGCAGTTCCTGCTGAGCTCGGTCATGAGAACGGCGCAATCCGGCTCGGCGTGCTGTGGTTTCGGAAAGGGGAGACGGATACGCCGGCTGCAGTGCGGCGCATCGAATTACCGCACGCGCTGGTTCCTGGCGACAGCGTCGACGTCGCGTTCGAGCTCGCGCCAACGGCATCGAACCAACCGCTGCCGCAGGGTGAATATGAAGTCTGGATTGGGCTATTGCAGGAAGGCGCCGCCTGGTTCTACACGTCAGGGGACTCAGTGCGCAAGCTGCGCGTGGTACATGATCCGCGTCCCTGATCCGAGCGGTTGGCGCTTCGCAATCCGGAACCGCGCGCCAAGCTCGCGCTCGAACACGTCCTCGTTGTAATCCGCATAGTGATCTTCTTTGTTGCGGAGCAGCGTCACCACCATCGGATCTTTCCGCGTCACGAACTCGATGACGAGATCGCCGCCGAGTCCTTTCAGCCACTCGACGAACTCGGCCATGGGAATATTCCCGCCGATGACGACGTGATGGATCAGCGCCAGCGCAAGCACCAGATCGGGACGGCCGCGCTCATCGAGACGATT
>Ga0184625_10001269_pt1 | contig 10399 bp, 8 predicted proteins | sample PLM3_30_b1_FD_133151 | JGI IMG/M metagenome (GOLD analysis project Ga0184625, IMG submission 133151) | Groundwater sediment microbial communities from an aquifer in East River, Colorado, USA - PLM3_30_b1 | ecosystem: Environmental > Terrestrial > Soil > Riparian zone | place: USA: East River... | reverse complement strand
TACCTGGCACTTATTACAAGTTGCTTATTGTCCTTTACCAAATAACATCTAGAGAACAAGTCGATATAACTGTTTGACCGGAATGATTTGTAGTAAGTATTCAGACATGTGTCGGCCCCAGGTTCTGGTGGGCAGTATAATTGATTGCAATCTGTTTGTATAGCAAGCGTAGTATTGATTGCAATTAATGAACTTGTGGTTTGAGTTAATGATATATTACTTTGAACGATCGAAAAAGGTGTGTTTGGTTTATTAATGATCTCGGCTGAGTTATTTGGATGATTTATAAAACCGCAGCCCGGTAATGTTCCGGTACTATCAGTTTTGATCAATATGATCTCTGCTGAGCCTGCTGTGTTCAATCCGAAAAGATAACCACCATCAGTAAATGATCTTGCGATTGCAACCAGGTTTGCCCCGGTTGGTATTGTATACTCTTTGGTGTGCTCAGGCCAGCTTTGGTAAGATGCAAAGTGCTTGATGAAGAAAAGTTTCCCTGATAGCGGTATGCTAACACCAAGAATATCTCCTGAATTGTCCGTAGCACAGCGGGATGAGAAATCAACAGGAACAGGTAAGGTGTATGTATGCTCTGTTTCAGTGTTCGGTGTCGTCGCTGTGATGTTTCTTACAACTTTGAATTGATTGGCAGAATTTTTAGTAATGCCCGCTGTGATCAGTCTTGCATTAAATGTTTTAATATCTGAATAGTTGTTTTGAGTAGCGGCATCACAAAAAGTCGATGAGGAAAGTATTGCTCCGTTTGATTGACCCATTCTTATAAGGTCAACTATTTTTGATCCAGATCGTGTACAGTTAATAACCAGGCCCAATTCAGACCAAAGTAATTGAGTAAATCCCGCAAGTTCGTCCATACCTGAAGGAGATACCTGCTGGCTCCATGCAAGCGAGCCGTCTATGTTCAATAAGGCAAAAACAACAGAACTGTTCAATTGAGCCGCAAATGCTACCTGGTCATTTTCCACAAGATCAACTACTACTTTTAAAGGTTGTGACGCCTGATCAAAGACTTTTACCCAGGCGGTGGAAAGGTTACTATTTAACAAGGATACAAATACTTTATCAGTAACATCATGCACGATCCCTGCAATTACTATCCTGCCGTCTAATAAAACTCTCAAGCCAGATAGTGTTGTGGGTTTAGAGCTGATCCGGAACTGCTTTTGCGAGATCGGCGTACCACCATTTGAAAGGATCGTTATCAACCCCTCTTGTTCATTATTAGAAAGAGTGACATTGCCAGCAAGAATAAAATTTCCGTTCGGTAAAGTTTGTAATTCTTTAAGTTCGATCAATTGACCGGTAGCCGACGATAGATGAATATAAAATGTAGCAGTTTTACATGTATCAGAATTTGAATTTGTTCTTGAATTATTGATGAGCAGCTCACTGCCAGGTTTAAGTTTTGATGGTACGAACTTTATTTTACCGGTTGTGTCGGCATTAAAAAAAATTGGCTGAGAATATTTAAGGATACCAGGAATATCTTGCTGTGCTACAGATCCGATGCTTATAACAATAAAACAAATAACCAGGCTAGGCAGTTTTGTCAGGTGATGGCTTAAGAACTTTAATGAGGGCATACGATTATCATTGCTTATCTGGATCAGCTCAACGGGCAAAACATCAATTCAAATTTTAAAAGTAACAGATTTTTTTGAGGGTAGGAGGTATCTTTTTTAGATAGTTTTTACATCATGACTATCAATTAATTCATAACGAAAACCGCTTTTCATTAACTTCGCAACCCAACATTCAACCTATGCCTGAACACTCTCATCAATTAGCTGCAATTCTTTTTGCGGATATAGTGAATTATACCGCTATGATGCAGGAAGATGAAAACACGGCATTGGAAAAGATCACCCGTTTCCGGCATGTAATTGATATAATTGTGGAGGAATTGGAAGGGAAGATCATTCAGTATTACGGCGATGGTTGCCTGGTTCTTTTTAACAGCGCCACAGATGCCGTTGAGTTTGCTAAGCTTTTACAAACAGATTTTAATGAAGAGCCAAAAGTGCCTGTACGTATCGGTATTCACATGGGTGATGTGTTGCTCCGCGATGGAAATGTTTTTGGCGATGTAGTGAATATAGCTTCCCGTATCCAGGCATTATCGCCTCCGGGTGGTATTTATGTTTCTGAAATGGTTTATAGGAATATAGCCAATAAAAAAGGGATGGATTCTGTTTTTATTAAGGAGGAATATTTGAAAAACGTAAAAACACCGGTCAGGATCTATGAAGTACTGACGGAATATAGTAAGACAGTTTACCATACCGGCCCTAATGATGAACATGTGGCCATTGATGAGAATAGCATCGCTGTTTTGCCTTTTGTGAATATGAGCAGCGATAAAGAACAGGAATATTTCAGCGATGGACTTACAGAAGATATCATTACACAGCTTTCAAAAATAAAATCGTTTAAGGTCATCTCCCGTACTTCTGTAACTCAATATAAAACAAACCCAAAGTCGATCAGGGAAATAGGGAAGGAACTTGGTGTTGCAACAATTCTTGAAGGAAGTGTACAGCGATCCCTGAAACAAGTTCGTATCACCGCCCAGCTTATCAATGCTGTTACTGATGAGCACTTATGGTCAGAGTCATATGACCGGCCGGTTGATGATATTTTCACTATTCAACGGGAAGTTGCTTTGGCAATTGCTTCTGTACTTAATACAACGCTTACAAAAAAAGAATCGCAGCAGCTGGATTATGTACCAACAGTGAATTTGCAGGCATATGATTTTTACATGCGGGGGAAATTTCTTATTGAGAAAAGAAACAAAACAGATCTGCTTATTGCAAGGGAGCTTTTTCAGCAGGCAGTAACAAAAGACAGAACATTTGCAGATGCCTATTCAGGTCTTGCTACCACTTATTTGCTTTCTTCTTTTCGCGGTTATGAAGATCCTGCCAGGATGCTTTGGCTCGCGAAGAAAAATATTGATACTGCTCTTGGTCTTGATCCTTCTTCCGGAGAAATACAAGCTACCCTTGGATATTGGTATCATCAAACATTTGACTGGCATGCTGCGGAGATAACCTATCGTCGTTCCATTGATCTGAATGCGAACCAGGCCAATGTCTATTTGTGGTTGGCTATTTTGTTAGAAGCTAAGGAGGAAAAAGAAGAAGCGTTGAAGATTTATGCGCAGGGTACAGAGTTGAACCCTATGTGGGATTACCTTGTAGAGAACAGGATCAGGGCATTGGTGAATAATAACCAGGCTGATGAAGCGATCGGTTTACAAAAGAAATTAATTGAAAAAACGGCTGTTGACCCGGTCTTACAAAGAATGTATTATGATGATCTTTCGCGTTTATACTGGTTTCTGAATAATAAAGAGGAAGCGATCGCTGCTGCCGAGAGGTCGGGGAACAAAATGCTGAAAAAATTTTATACGGATGGCGATTTTTCTGCCATGGAAAAAGAAGTTGACATGGGCTATGGCGAGTTGAAAGAAAAGAGCGAATATATCTCCCAGGTATGGATGGGTATAGATTATGCAAGAGCCGGTTCAAGAGATAAAGCGCTGGATTGTTTTAATAATGCAATTGCATTAAAAGAAACGGCTATTACATTTTTATTGCTCCGCCATTTTGATTTCTTAAATATAAAATACCTGAGCATGGCATTGATCACAAGAAAGATCAGGCAAACAATAAACTTCTAAGGATATTTTCAGTAGTATTTAATATCTCTCACTTTGATCTCAATAACTTTTCCATCCTGTATTTTTTTCTGACGGATCCAGTTATTTTTTTTATCAAACTCGTAGTTGTAAGTATAGTTCGCTTTTACACTGCCATTTCCATCATATTCGGTTTGTTCTGCCAGGTTATTCTTTTCATTGTATTTGTAAATAACTTTTCCAACTACAGAGCTATCCGAGCCTTGTTGTATCCATTCGGTCTTATTTCCTTTGTCGTCGTAATTAAATACATACTTGAATAAAAGTGACCCATTCCCCTGATAAGCGATCCTTTCTGTCTGCTGGCCTTTTTCATCATACTTATAGTAGTATTTATAATTAAATAGAGTATTACCCATGGGCCTTACATCTTCCTGTTCAATTTTATTTCCTTTTGCGTCTGTTTTTATAGCTGATACAAGATCGACCGTACCATTACCTAATAAAGTTTCTTCTTTTATTAATTTACCACTCGCATCATACGAGGACCTGATCGTTGAATTTATTTTCCCGTCAGCCTTATAATTTGATAATTCTATCATATTGCCATTTGCATCGTATTTGAAAACGTTCTTTGATCGCACTTTCCTGGATCCGTCACCGGACAAAATCGATTCAGACATTACTTCCACTTTCCCTTTTAGCCCCTGTACTGCTATATCCGATCTTTTTTGTTCTGCTACGCTGAGATTTGTTGGAGTGCTGCTTACACTTTCATTTGTTGTTGGCGAATCTTTTTTATCAGCATTATCGGAACAGGAAGAAAAAAATATTGCTGCAAAAAAAAGGAAAGCATAAAAATTTGACCACTTCATATAACGTATATTTTGTTTTCGGGTGCCAACATAATTTATTTACCGAACAAATCCAACAAGTACTATTCCGCCGGGCCGGATATTTTGCAAAAGCAATTACCGGTCCCAAATTGAGCTAAACTTGCCTTTACTACAAAAGAGTGCCTTTTGGAACCATTACAGGGAGATTATTTTTGAAACAGGCATAAAATGGCTTGCCCGGAAACCATCCAGTTTTTTAACTGAAAAATTACCGGGTCAAGTAATTAAGACGAATAAAAATTTAAATTACGATCACACTATTGCTTCCGCCGAATTCGTTGGGAACTTCTTTGTCAGCCTCAGGTTCATTCAGCCACAAAGTTTCATTTACCCGGTATTTGAATTCATGTGTAGAATCTTTCGGAAGGTTTACATCAGCGCTGAAACTTCCATCTTTCTTTTTGCTCATGATCACAGAATTCTTCCAATCACTGTTCAAGCCAAGAATTTCAATCGTTTCTGCAGCATCTGCAGTAAATGAAAATTTTACTTTGCAATACTCTTTTGTTTTGTAGTAGGTTTTTTGTACCATTTTCTTTCTTTTAAGTTTTTAAATCTGTCTTAAACTACCGTTCATTAGCAAGGCACATCGTGAAAACGGATCAAAACGGGACTTTAGTTGCTCTTAATACCGCAAAGTTACGTATGTAACCTTTCAATGGTGATCTATTTATGAAGGCCTTATTCATATGTGGATTACTTGTGAAGACAAAATAGATTTTTTCATTTCTATAATATTTTCAACTTTATAAAATGAATATCCGTGTAGCTGAAATAAAAGATATATCTCAAATACAAGTTGTCCGAAACCTTGTAAAAGAAAATCGTTTGTCCGATCCTGCATTGGTTCCGGATAGCGATGTGGAAGATTATATAACCCGCCGTGGAAAAGGATGGGTTTGCGAGATCGATGGAGAGGTTGTTGGGTTTGCCATTGCAGACCTGGTAGAAAATAATATCTGGGCATTGTTCATTCATCCTGGTTTTGAAAGAATAGGAATTGGAAAAAAATTGCATGAGGAAATGATGAGCTGGTATTTCTCGCAAACAGATAAAACAGTTTGGTTAGGAACCTCGCCAAAAACAAGGGCGGAATTGTTTTATAGAAAAGCCGGGTGGAAAGAGGTCGGCGTACATGGAAAAGGCGAAATAAAATTTGAAATGACAAAAGATGAATGGAGATCTTTACAAAAATAATTTTTATATATGCTTACATTGAATTTTATTCCGTTTCCTGAATTAAAGACCGGGAGACTTCTGTTAAGAAAGCTTGAGAGAACTGACGCAAATGAAATGTTTTTTCTAAGATCAAATGAAGATGTGTTGCGTTATATAGGAAGGGAGCCGACAAAAACAATTGCCGAGGCAGAAGAATTCATTAATAAGATCAATAAAGGGGTTGATGAAAATGAAGCAATACTTTGGGGTATTGCATTGTTAAATGATCCATCAATTATCATCGGGACAATTTGTATATGGAATATAAAAAAAGAAAATTATCGCGGCGAAATTGGTTATATACTTCATCCCGATCATTGGCGAAAAGGGATAATGAAAGAGGCTATCAATGCTGTTGTTGATTATGGCTTTACAGTTTTAGGCTTGCACAGTATTGAAGCATTGCTTGATCCCGAAAATATTGCATCATCTTCTGTTTTGGAAAGTACTGGGTTTATAAAAGAAGGTCACTTAAAAGAAAGCATTTATTTTAAAGGGAATTTTAGGGATGAAGCAATTTATTCAAAGTTGAAATAAAGTAAATGTACTATACTGGCTAAAAGCTTTTTAGGGAAGTAATTTTTTATGCTACATTTAAGAAACTGTTTTTTATGATCGCCATTAAACACTTCTGCTCATTTTTTATTTTCTTTTTAATAATACTTACAAGTTGTAAAAAAAATGTTGCTACCACGGGAGCAATAGGTGAGGAAATCGCAACCGGAAAGCCAATTCCGCCAACGCCACCAGTCCATGGTGTTTGTGATTATGACATTAATGAAACTGCCATACTAGGGGGCGGGTGGACTAAATCTTTTGACGAAAGTTTTTCAGGCGATCTCAATAGTTGGAGCACATGGTATGGCGGGGCTTTCAATAATGAATTACAACTTTACCAGGCCCCTAATCTTTCTGTAACGAATGGAAATCTTGTGATCAGTGCAAGAAAGGAAACTGTTGCAGGTCCAACTACACCATTTGATGCAACTCCAAAAACATTTAATTATACTTCAGGCCGTATCGAATCAAAAACAAATTTTTCTGCATCATCATCCTCCCCAGTTGTAAGAATGATGGCAAGAATAAAATTGCCTGCGGGCTATGGCATGTGGCCGGCATTCTGGAGTTATGGCGATCCCTGGCCAACGCAAGGGGAGATCGATATACTGGAAGCAAGAGGACAGGAGGATATGAAATACCAGACGAATTATTTCTATGGAAAAATTGCTAATCGCAACCTTGTTCGCGGTGCCGAGGGCTTTGTGACCACTGATGTGAGTTTGCAAACTTGCTATCATGTTTATGAAATGATCTGGAGTCAAAATGAGTTAAAGTTTTATTTTGATGGGGTATTGGTAAAAACAAATTCCGGCAGTTATGTGCAAAGCCTGTTTGGAAAGACCGAACGAATAACTTTGAATCTCGCGGTAGGCGGACTTTTCTTTTCAAACTTGAACCCTGCATTAATTCAAACAGGAACAATGTATGTTGATTGGGTGAAAGTGTTTACCACAGTTAATTGATTTTTTATGCGAAAGATAGTCGCGGGTTTTGCTACTACAATTGATGGCTTTATCGAAGGTCCTAATGGAGAAATTGATTGGATAATTTATGACCCGGAACAATTCAAAGACCTGGAGGGATCCTGGAAGAAGATGGATGCTATGTTTCATGGACGTAAAACGTATGAGGCATCATTAAAGATGAAAGGTGAAGTAAGTGAAGAAATGATCAATTCCTTTGCTCATATGAAACAGTACGTGTTTTCCAACACCCTGGATAAAGTAGAAGACAATTATATTTTAATAAATGGAGATCTAAAAACCGCGGTGGAAAAAATAAAAAATGAACCAGGTGGAGAGATCGCTGTTTTTGGAGGAGCAGAACTGGTTTCTTCGTTACTGAATCTTGACCTTATCGATGAACTTAGCCTTGCCATTTGTCCTGTTTTACTTGGAAAAGGGAAAGCTTTTTTCCCTAATGTTGAAAAACGAATTAGCTGGAAAGTAAAGGAAGTTAAGAATTATTCTTCCGGGCTTGTTTCAATTACTTACAAAAGAAATTAATAGGAGGCAATTACTACATTTGTAACAATGATCTCATCTCTTAGCGAATTCCAAAATCCATTTTTTATTGGCGTTGCCGGTACTGGTATGAGTGCATTGGCTCAATACCTGCAGGGAATTGGCAAGAATGTTTCCGGTAGTGACCGGTATTTTAAAGAAGGTGAGTTTAATGAAATCCAGGAAAAGCTGGAAGCAGAAGGTGTCAAATGTTTTTTACAAGATGGTTCTGGTATAAATGACAAAACTGATCTTGTAGTTGTAAGTACAGCGATCGAAGATACTGTTTATGAAGTGCAGCAAGCAAAGCAATTAAATATCCCGATCATTAAACGAAGCGAACTGCTTGCCTTGATCGCAGAAAGTAAAAAAACAATTGCTGTAGGCGGTACATCAGGAAAAAGTACCACGACGGCTATGTTGTTTGCGATACTTGAGTATGCCGGCATGCAACCAAGCATTATCAGTGGTGCCGGGCTTACAAGTATTATAAAAGAAGGGAAGATCGGAAATGCGAAAGTGGGAAAAGGAGACTGGTTGGTAATTGAAGCAGATGAAAGTGACGGGTCAATAGTTTATTACAAACCAGGAATTGGTTTATTGCTCAATGTTGATAAAGACCACAAAGAGATCGATTCGCTAATGGAAATCTTTACCACGTTCAAGATCAATAGTAAAAAATTTGTGGTCAATCAATCACATCCATTGGCAAAGAAGCTATCCGTGGATATAAAAAATGATTTTTCCACCGATAAAAACTTTTCAGCTGGTTATACTGCAAATGATTTTATGCAGTCAGGATTCAATGCTCAATTTTCAATATTCAATGTTCAATTTTCAATTAATGCTATCGGGAGGCATAATATGGAAAATGCAGTGGCCGCAGTTACTGTAGCTGATCAGATAGGGGTTGACCTGGAAACTTGTGCAGCTGCTTTAAAAAATTATGAAGGGATCTATCGTCGAAGCCAGGTGTATGGAAATAAGAATGGAGTTTGGCTGATCGATGATTATGCTCATAACCCTGTAAAATGTGCGGCAAGTATTATGGCTTGCCAGCCTGTGGCAAAAAAGGTGGTAGCATGGTTTCAGCCACATGGTTATGCGCCAACAAAATTTTTGCGAAATGATTTTGTTGATGAAATATCAAAAGCGTTACGGCCTGCTGATGAAATTTGGATGAGTGAGATATTTTATGCAGGCGGAACTACAACAAAAGATATTTCTTCAAATGATTTGATAAATGATCTGAAAGAAAAAGGTGTCAATGCTTTTTTTGTTGAGAACCGGAATGATCTCGTTTTTTCTATTCGTTCTCATCTCACTGATAATTGTGTACTATTGCTGATGGGAGCAAGAGACCCATCATTAGAACAATTTGCAAAGCAAGTTTGGAGTGAGTTATAAAAATGGCAACACTAATATCTAATATTAAACAGCTTGTTGGGATAAGAGAAGAATCAAACCTTCTTAAAGGAAAAGATTTATCTGTACTTCCGGCTATTGAAAATGCATATTTGATCATTGAGAATGGTTTGATTGCAGAATATGGTAGTATGTCTAATCTCAAACCTCAAACCTCAAACTTCAAACAAACTATTGATGCAACAGGTCAGTTCATTCTTCCATGCTGGTGTGATTCACATACACATATAGTTTTTGCTGCAAGCCGGGAGGAAGAATTCGTTGACAAAATAGAAGGGATGAGTTATGAAGAGATCGCTGCAAAAGGTGGTGGTATTATAAACTCAGCAAAGAAGTTGAATGCAATGGGTGAGAATGAGCTTTTTGATGTTTCATGGAGAAGATTGAATGAGGTAATTAAACTCGGGACGGGTGCGATCGAAATTAAAAGCGGTTATGGTTTATCTGTAGAAGGTGAATTAAAGATGTTGCGAGTGATCAAGAGATTAAAAGATGCGTCAACGATCCCAGTCAAAGCAACTTTTCTTGGGGCACATACTTATCCGTTAGAATACAGAGATGATCACAAGGGTTATATAGACCTTATCATAAATGAAATGCTGCCTGTGATCGCAAAAGAAAAACTAGCTGATTATATTGATGTGTTTTGTGAAAACGGTTTTTTTTCACCAGAAGAAACTGAAATGATCTGTAAAGCAGGTATGCGCCAGGGATTGAAAGCGAAGATACATGCGAACCAGCTTAATTTTTCTGGGGGCGTAGAGATCGGTATAAAGCTTAATGCAGTTTCGGTGGATCATTTGGAAACGGTGAACGGTGATATTATTAATAAGCTTGCAAATTCTCAAACTATAGGGACCCTATTACCAACGGCTGCATTTTTTCTTCGAATGCCCTTTCAACCTGCAAGACAAATGATCGATGCAGGTTGTGCTATTGCATTGGCCTCTGATCACAATCCCGGCTCATCACCTTCGGGGAATATGAATTTAGTTGTAGCGATGAGTTGCATCGGGATGAAGATGTTACCTGAAGAAGTGATCAATGCTGCTACACTCAATGGCGCATTTGCAATGGAATTGCAAGATGAGGTTGGAAGCATCACTCCTGGTAAAAAGGCAAATCTCATTTTT
>Ga0184625_10001268_pt1 | contig 10406 bp, 7 predicted proteins | sample PLM3_30_b1_FD_133151 | JGI IMG/M metagenome (GOLD analysis project Ga0184625, IMG submission 133151) | Groundwater sediment microbial communities from an aquifer in East River, Colorado, USA - PLM3_30_b1 | ecosystem: Environmental > Terrestrial > Soil > Riparian zone | place: USA: East River... | reverse complement strand
GAGAATCTTGCGGTTCTGCTCGGCAGGGAAGAAACCGGGGCAGAGGACGTTGATCCGCACGTTCCGCGCGGCGAATTCGCGGGCCAGGTTTTTCGTCAGATTGACCACCGCAGCTTTGGAGGCGGAATAGGCAAAGACGCGCGACAACGGCAGATGAGCGGTAACGCTGCCGATGTTCAAGATCGAGCCGCCGTGGGCCTGGGTCGCCATGAACGGGGCGAAAATCTGGCAACCGAGGTGCGTGGCCATCAGGTTCGTGTTGATGACCTTGTGCCAGTCGTCGTCGGTGATCTGCTCATAGGGCGTGGCGGAATTCACGCCGGCGCAGTTCACCAGGCAGTCGATCTGGCCGAAGGCGGTGATTGTGGAATCCAGCAGCGCCTGCACCGAGAGCCGCTGGTCGGCCTCCACCGGCAAAAACGTCGCCTCGCCGCCAAGCGCCTCAATCGCTTTGACCCGCTCGTGCCCCCGCTCCTCGCTGCGGCCAGCAACAACGACGCGCGCACCGGCCCGCGCGATGCCGTCGCAGAGCGCGCCGCCCAAGACGCCCGTGCCGCCGATCACGACGGCGACTTGATCATTGAGGCCAAATAGGTGCTGTAGAAAGTCTGAAGCTGCCATGAGATTTTCGAAGGCTCTGTGCGACCGGCCATTCACCACTGTTTTGTTTTCGGATCCTCAAACAACTCGCGCGCGTGTTCAGGGTCTCTTTTAATCCACTGCTCCATGCAGCGTAAGGACTGATCAAGGAAGATCTCAAACGAGGGCGCGACGTACAACAAGTTATCGGGATCGTGAACATACTGGACGACTTGGCCGTAATTGCCGAGCGGGCTTGGCCCCGCATCGATCTGCAATTCGCCGCTCCCACCCCACATTTCACCCCCAAACTTCAGTCGAAGTCGGTGACGTAACAGTTGCGTTGCTACCCGACGGTCAAGTTTTGGCCGATAGGGGTTGTCAGCGGCGTCGTATATCCAGCCCTCCGGGTTATCCTCATCGACTCCCTTGAATTGGGCCCACTGCTCGAGCGAGCGTGCGGTTGAATGCAGATAGAATCCCGCATCGCTGAGTCCGTCAGGCAAAATCTCTTCCATTAACTCCCGGTTTTCATCTGGGTCGCAGATGAACCATGGCTGAACATCAGATCCATTTGAATACAGCCACATTTCGCGAAGACCATCACTGATTCGAATTCCCGTTGCCGATTGCAATTCGTCGATTTCGGCCGGGCTTGCAGGCGGTTGGCGACACATTGGCAGATCGAGCAGCCAAAAGCACCGTTCTATTCGGCGCAATTGATCTGTTATTTCTCGATTGCCGGCCATGTGTTTTACCCGCACGTCAAACTATTTTGGCGGCCGCCGCAGCTCTAGCCACTCGCTGTGGAATTTTTGATCGAGCGGCTTATCGATGCGCTGATAGGTGTGCGCGCCGAAGTAGTCGCGCTGGGCTTGCAGCAGGTTGGCTGGCAGCCGCTCGCGGCGGATCGAGTCGTAGTAGGAGAGGGCGTTGCCGAATTCGATCACCGGCAGGCCCATCAGCGTGGCGGTGATGAGGGCCTGCCGCCAGGCGGGCTGGGCTTGCTCCAGGGCGGACGTGAAATAGGGATGGAGCAGCAAGTTTTCCAGGTCCGGATGCTCGTCGAAGGCTTCCTTGATCCGCTCCAGAAACGCCGCGCGGATGATGCAGCCGCCGCGCCACAGGAGGGCGATGTCGCCGTACTTGAGCGGCCAGTCGTGCTCCTTGGCGGCGGCCTGCAGTTGTACGAAGCCCTGGGCGTAGCTGCAAATTTTCGAGGCGTAGAGGGCGTGCCGGACCGCGGCGATAAAGCCTGGCTTGTCGTGGATATCGACGCCCGAGGTCGCTGGCGTCGGCCCCTTGAGCAATTTTGACGCACGAACGCGAGCGTCTTTGAGTGCCGAGAGCGCGCGGGCATAGACGGCTTCGGTGACCATCGTGCTGGGCACGCCGAGGTCCAAGGCGAGCTGGCTCATCCACTTGCCGGTGCCCTTTGCGCCGGCCACGTCGAGAATCTTATCGACCAGATAGCCGTCTCCGCCCTGGTCGTCCTTGGCGCTGAAGATGTCGCGGGTGATCTCGATCAGGTAGCTATCCAGTTCGCCGCGGTTCCATTCGGCAAACACGTCGTACAGCTCGTCGTTGGAGAGGCCGCCGCCTTCCTTGAGCATCAGGTAGGCTTCGCAGATGAGCTGCATGTCGCCGTACTCGATGCCGTTGTGGACCATCTTGACGTAGTGCCCCGCGCCGCGCGGGCCGACCCATTCGCAGCAGGGGATGTCGCCCTTCGGGCCGACCTTGGCGGCGATCGCCTGAAAGATCTCTTTGATGAGCGGCCAGGCCTTTTCGCTGCCGCCGGGCATCAGGCTCGGCCCCTTGAGGGCGCCTTCTTCGCCGCCGGAGACGCCCGTACCGACATACAGCAGCTTCTTGCTCTCGACGTACTCGGTCCGCCGCTCAGTGTTCGTGTAGTGCTCGTTGCCGCCGTCGATCAGCACGTCGCCCTTGGTCAAATGCGGCAGGATTTGCTCGATCAGCTCATCCACCGGCTGCCCCGCCTTGACCATCATCATGATCTTGCGGGGCTTCTTGACCTTCTTCACCAGCTCCTCGATCGAATGGCAGCCGATGAACTGTTTGCCCGCGGCGCGGCCCGCCATGAACGCATCGACCTTCTCAGTCGTGCGATTGAAGACCGCGACGGTATAGCCGCGACTTTCGACGTTGAGGGCCAGATTCTCGCCCATGACGGCGAGCCCGATCAGACCGAAATCAGCCTTGTCAGCCATAGAGACGAGTCAGGGTGAGGGTTCAGAGTGGTCGGAAAGGGAGAGATAGTCGGGGTCTAGGAATCACCGACGAGGCCAATGGCGTCGTCCGCGAGTTCCTCGGCGAATTCATCGAACAGTGTCCTTGCAGCCCAAATTCCCAGCGGAAGGAAGTCGTCAACTTTGTTGGGTCCAAGAACCGCGCCGACCTGTTGCAATGACGAATCTTCCTCCAGGAACTTCTCGGAAAACATAAGCATAGGAAAATACTGGCGATCGTTCAGTTTGATCCATTTCTGGTCGAACAGGGCGCCGATCGCGCATCCAAACTGTTTGCAAATCTGCATGCGCTGCGCCGCACTCGCCACGTCACATTCCTTCAGCGTGTCGTTTAGCAAGGCGGCCTGCACGAGCAGGTATTGTTTTATCAATTCGAAATAGTCCTCGTGATGGCAGTCGATATCTACTGCTTGTGTATGCGACACCTTTGCGTCTCCCATCAGGACCGTTTTGAATTCAGCGGGATCGAAGCAACAGCAAAGGCTACCGCTGAATCCGGGCCGAGCCGCCCTTGGCAAACGACTGCACCTGCTCCAGCGTGACCATCGTGGTGTCGCCGGGGGTGGTGGTGATCATTGCGCCGTGGGCCCAGCCGAGCTGGAGGGCTTCTTGCGGCGGTGCGCCGGACAGCAGGCCGTAGAAGAAGCCGGCGGCAAATCCGTCGCCGCCGCCCACGCGGTCGATCACGTCCAGCGGGCACTCGGGCGCTTGATAGGTCTGGCCGTTGACCCAGGCGACCGCGCTCCAGTCGTGCCGGTTCGTGGAATGGACCTCGCGGAGCGTCGTGGCGACGACCTTGATGTTGGGCAGTTCCTTCGCGACCTGGTCCATCATGCCCAGGAAGGCGGACGGATCTAGGTTCTTGGCGGAATGCACATCGGGCCCCTTCAAGCCCAGGCCCTTCTGCAGGTCCTCTTCGTTGCCGACGAGCACATCGACGTTGGCGACGATCCGCCGCATGGTTTGCTGGGCCGTTTCCAGGCCGCCGGAAATCTGCCACAGCTTGGCCCGGAAGTTCAGGTCGAACGAGACGATCGCGCCGGCCGCCTTGGCCGCTTTCATGCCCTCGATTATCACTTCGGGCGTCGTTTTGGAGAGCGCGGCAAAGATCCCGCCGCTGTGAAACCACCGCACGCCGCCCGCGGTGATGGCCTTCCAGTCGAAATCGCCGGGCTTGAGCTGGGCCGCCGCCTCATTGCAGCGGTTGTAGAAGACGACGGGCGCCCGCACTCCGTGGCCCTGATCGCTATAGACCGTGGCCATGTTTGGGCCGGTCACGCCGTCGTGCTTGAACTGCTTGTAGAACGGCCGCACTCCCATCGCCCGCACCCGCTCGGCAATCAGATCGCCGATCGGAAAATCGACCATCGCGCTGGCCACGCCCGTCTTCAGCCGAAAGCAATCAGCCAGGTTCGCCGCGACGTTGAACTCGCCGCCGCTGACGTGAATCTGGCAGCTCGTCGCCTTGCGAAACGGGATAATGCCGGGATCGAGCCGGTGGATTAGCGCGCCGAGCGAGAGAAAATCGAGCTCGCCGCTGGGGCGAATTGAAAGGCCGGTGGCGGACATGGGGATCGAATGCGGCAATGTGGTGGATGTCGCCGCAGATTTTACCCCTAACCGCCGCGCCCTTCCAGGCGGTCAAATCGACACGTGGGGCAGGCATTCTTGCCTGCCGCAATTTAAGGCAGACAAGAATGTCTGCCCCACTTGGTCGGCTAATCGACCTTGAAATTGCGCTCGATCGAGGTCGTGTTGCCTTGCTTGTCTTTGATGCTGACGGCAATCCTCGCTTCCGGCAGCTTCGACAGCGGCGGGCTGAGCTTTAGCTCCCAGACGCCCGGACTGACTTCCTTGAATTGCGTTGCCAGATTCCTGGTCGATCCGACTCCGTTCACCTCGAAATCGGCCAGGACAACAAAGCTCGCCGGGTCGAGGCCCGTGTAGTAGTCGTGCATGCCGATCAGGATGCGCTCGACCGGCTTGGTTTCGTGTTCTCGCGGCTGCGTCAGCGTGAGGATGGGCCGGTTGTCGTCGAGCATCCAGCCGTAGCCGCGAGCGGCGGGATTCTTGGCGTCGTAGTCGAGGTCGAGCGGACAGCCCAGGTCGATCCAGCGCAGGATGGTGCGGCGGTCCTCATCGGAGAGCGGCTGCACCTTGCCTTCCTTGACCGCGTCCGGCGGCGGCATCTGGCTGCCGACGAAGTCGATGTCCATCCGCGGCGCGCCCCGGTCACGATCGACGCTCTGGCCACGATGGACGATGTCGCCCGCGCCCGGCTTGGATTCCGAGGGATGGTCGTCGTTCGAGAAGCCGTCGAGCCGCTCGCCAAAGATCTTCCATACGAGCAGGCTGCGACGGGCCTGGAACTTGCGGACGTAGCGTGAGGCGTTCGGATAGCCCCAACTGTCGTAGCGGACCGGCTTATGGCCGAACTTCGCCCGCTCGTCGGCCGCCAGGCGGACATACGTGCCCGGTAGGCTGCCCTGTTGCTCGATATTCACCGACTCGCCATCGGCGCCCAAGTTGAGCTGCGCCGCCGGCTCCTTGCCGCCGTTGGCCGAGTGGCAAGCCACACAGCTTCGCCGCAGGATCGGCGCGATGTCGCGGTGGTACTCGACGTTGACCGGGCCTCGGTCGGCAAGGCGGACTGCTGTTTCGTCGGCGGCGTCAAATTTCCGCTTAGCCCCGGCCCCCAGGCCGGGCGACGCCGCGTGGTCGCGGCGGCTAAGCAGCGGCGTTTCCTTCGTCAAATCCCACAGTTTGTAATTGGGCTTCGCCGCAGCGGTTAGCGCAAACTCCGTCGGCTTCTGGCTGTGGGCGTGGCAGCCGCCGCAGTCGTGGCGGATTTCGCCAGGCCGCAGTTGATGCCACGTCTGAGCGAAGTTCAGCAACAGGCCCCGCTTGTCGATTGTCTGAAACGTGAATGCCGTGTCGGCCGGAATTTTGGCCAGAAAGCTGGTATCGGGATTGCCGTCAGCGTCCAGCGGCTGCTGGCCACCCTCGAACTTGCGGAGCGGAATCTCGCCCAGGATGCGCAGCCGTTCGCGGGCGTGGCTGACGAAGCGGCGGCCGGAATGAGCGCCGCGCTGGCGGTCGGTCGTCGGCTCCATCGCGAGGATGCGGACGGCGTGGATCTCGTCGTTCGAATACAAGCCGGCGTCGCCGCCCTGGTTGTGCCACGCCAGCGGCATGCCGTTGCCATGGCTGGTAAACGGGTCGAGGCCCTTCCACGGATCATTGCCGCCGCCGAACTCGGCCGTCACTTTGCCTTCGGGCACACGGCCGTTGGGATAGCTCTCACGCTTATAGAAGCTCGACGTACCGACCAGGCCAAAAGGCGTGCCCACCGGCAGATGCGGCGACAGCGAGCCGTCGTTGGCCAGCGGCTCGATTCGCCGGGGCTCTTTGACGCCATAGACACGCTCGTAGGGAACGACCGCCCGCGGCCACGATTCGTTGTAGTTCGCGTCGTTCTTGATCAGCAGCATTTCGCTCGGCTGCTGGATCGTCCCTTCGCCCTTCGCCAGGTAGATGCCGCCGTCGAGCTGTGGCAGAAACGTGTATTGATGATTGACCGGGCCGGGCGAATAGATGGTGAGCAGCGTATTGTCCGGCGCGCCGCTGGGGTGCGTGAATTTGCCCACGGCGGGCGAACTCTTGTCCTTCAGGATCGAGTGGTTCGCGGGGCCCTCCTGGTTGAGTGAGAACGGCGTGAACGATACGGAGCCGCTGGGCATGAATGGTATGCGGTAATTCTGCGGCTTGCCGTTGTCGAAGCGGCCGAACCGCCAGGGCGGATTCCGCGGGTCGTTCATCCGCGCCGGGCCGAACGCCGCATAGCCGGCCGGCGGCGAGGGCGGCAGCTTGATATACGCTCCGAAGCCGCTGTTGTTCTGGTTGTAGTATTCCTCGACGATCAGCGAGCCGTCGGAAAGCTGCGTCTGGAAGTGGAAGCCGTTGCTGGCCCCGCCGGGATCGAAAGCGCTGACCAGCGGGTTCCAGTTCGTGCCATCGGGATTGATCGTCCAGATGCCCCAGGAAATCTCGCTGCGGATGCCCTGCGACTCCAGCGAGCTGAACATGAGGCGGCCGTCCTTGAGCACGACCGGGTGCAGCGCTCCGGCGATGTTGAGGTGGCCGATTTTCTCTGGCGAGGTGCCGTCGTCGTTCATCGTGAAGAGTTGCAGCGCGATGACCGGATAGCCCTTCGGCGGGCGGTAGCCCTCGCGGTTGCTGGTGAACGCCAGCTTGCCGCCGGGCAGCGGGCAGGGCCCCATGTTGAAGACGCCGTAGTTGAAATGCGTCTTGCCTTCCTCATTTTTGCGGTAGTCGCTCGACCACGGCGCAGCACCGGTGTTCGGATGGAAGTCCTGCGTCGTGAGCTTCACGATCTTCCGCGTCTTGAGGTGCAGCTTGAAAATGTCGGCCCCGGTCGAGGGCGGATCCCACTGGCTGCGGTTCCGCAGATCGTACAAATACGAGTAGAAGACCCACTCGCCGTCGAAGCTCATCATCGGATCGGTCACCGAGCCATTGCCGCCATCGACCAGCACTTCCTCTTTGCCGTCGGGGTGCAGCAACATCAAATCGGCCCCCGGCTCCATTGTCACCGGCTGCGAGAAATCGGTGTAAAACCGCTTGTGAACCGTGTCGCCGGCCCGGTCGGCCCGCACATAGACGATGTCATAGTCGTAATTGATCGTCTTGTCGGTTTTGATATGCGGGACGTTGACGTTGATCGGCTGATTGAAGAGCTGCTCATCCGGATCGGCGGCGAGCGCGAGAGCGGCCAGGGCCAAAACGTGAGCGGCGGCAAGAATGCGGATCGTCATGGCAACCCCCGAGGTAGGACCGACTGGCAGGAACGTCATTCTGGCCCAACACGGCTCGCAGGGCAATCAATTCGCGGCAGACAAGAATGTCTGCCCCACTTAGGCGGCGGCTTCGCGGAGCAGCCTCGCGGCACGGTTGCACTTCGTGTTGGGATCGGCCGGGCTCTCGTCGTGGTCGTCGATGGTGGCATCGTTCCAGGAGACAACGAGATCGAGGCTGGGAACGATCCAAACGGCTCGCTTGCCGCCGTGGCCGACGGCGAAGTAGGCGTCCTCGGGCAAGTCGCGGTAGAGCCGCTGGCCCTTGCTGTCGAGACGATTGAGCCACCAGTTGAAACTGTAATAGCCGGGGCCGGCGGGCGTAATGTTCTTTGTGCCGCCAAGTGAGCGCTGATTGGGCAGCATCTCGGCGTCGTTACCGGCAGTCAGCGGCGTATCCGCGGCGATGGGGCTGTTCGTTGCCAACTTGTGGCGCTCGGGCGTGATGATCCGCCGCTCGCCCCACTGGCCGCCGCGCAGATACAGAAGCCCAAAGCGGGCCATGTCGCGGACGCTCGCCGCCAGTCGCCCGGCGCGGTCAGGCCGATTGATCGCGCGAAATGTGCAACGGTCTTCAAATCCCAGCGGCTCAGCAATCCGCGACTTCAAGATGTCGTCGATTGGCTCGCGAAAGACCTGCTGCGTCAGTAAGTCGAAATAGAGGGCCAGCGCGTAGTCGTTGTAGCTGTACACTGCGCCCGGCTGCTCTGCCAGGCCATAGCCCGAAGTCTGCGACGCCAGATGCCGCCAGGTGATCGCCGCGTCTTTGCCGCCGTTGAGCTTCGCCAGGGCCGGCTCGAACTCGCACACGCGCTCATCGACGCTCTTGAGCTTGCCCTCTTGAATGGCAATGAACAGTAGCGTGCTGATCAGCGGCTTGACGGCCGAAGCGACATCGACCGCCTGCGAGAGATCGCCCCAACCATAGACCAGGCAGCCGCCGCGCACGACGCAGCCGCGACCGCCGACCAGGTCGCGCAGGGCGTCGAGTTTCTCCGTGGACAGCCCAACGGCAGCCGGCTCGCGCCGCTCCCAGGTTTTTCCTGGAACGAGGGACTCGGCGGCTCGCGCCGTCGAAACAGTTGCCAGCGCGGCAGCCGAACCTGCGGCGGCAAACTCGCGGCGAGTCATGAGCATCGCAGCCTCCTGTTCATTCCCAGCGTAGCACGGATCCCGATCGCACGCGTTGCTCGCCTGCGAAGGTGCGCATCCCTAGCACGCCGTCGTCGTCGATTCCGCGGCACATACCCACGAGCGTAGCTCCTCCCGGCTGCTGAATCATGACTGTCTTGCCGGTCAAGAAGCACCGCTGGCGATAAGCCACCGCCAGCGGGGCAAAGCCGCCGGTCAGCAGTTCGGTCCACCGCCGATCGAAGTGATCCAGGGTGCTCACCAAGGTCGCCGTCAAATCTCGCGGCAAGCCATCGTGATCGATCAGCGCCGTCGCAATCCGCCGCAATTCCGCTGTCTCCGGTTCCCCGTCCCCTGTCCTCTCGCTGCGCTGAACGCTGTTATTCACATTGACCCCAATGCCGACGACCAGTCGGTCACGCCAGCCCGGCAAGGACTCCGACAGGATGCCGCAAATCTTGCGGCCGGCCAGATAGACGTCGTTAGGCCACTTCACTTGCAGCACAGACGCCGGAACGAGCGACTGCAGCGCTTCGCAAACGGCCAGACCGGCGACCAGCGCGACTTCGGGCCAGCGATGAGGCGGCAACTGGTCGGGCGGCGCGGAAAGAACCAGCGAGAACGTCAGTGCTCCCTCAGCCGCGAACCAGCGGTTCGCCCCGCGGCCGCGGCCGGCCGTCTGCCGCTCGGCCAGCACCAGCAGCGGCAGCGCCGCCGCGCCGCTCGCCGCCAGCTCCTGCGCCCGGTCGCTCGTCGAGCCCAGCGATTCGTGGTAGTCGATCTGGGCGACGAGGTTGGCGGCGGCGAGGCGGGAGAGGTCGAACATTTTCTGGGAATTTGAACCGCGGACAGGAGAAACCGCGGATTGCTCGGATGGCGCGGATAAAGGAAAGTTCGACCGCTTGCACTGGCCAATCCGCGTCATCCGCGAAATCCGCGGTTCATTCGCCCGCAATCCTACTCAATCCGCAACAGCAGGTCGCCCGTCTCGATCCGGCTGCCCGGCTTGACCAGCACGTCGGCGACGCGGCCATCGATTTCGCTGTTGACCGTCGTCTCCATCTTCATCGCTTCGAGCGTGAACAGCTTCTGGCCCTTGGCGACTTTGTCGCCGGCTTTGACCGCGACGGTGACGACCATGCCGGGCATCGCCGCGCCGACTTGCTTGGGATCGGCCGGATCGGCCTTGGCGACGCGGCTGGCCACGGCCTCCAGCGAGCGATCGACGACGCTCACGTCCCGCGGCTGCCCGTTCAGCTCGAAGAACACCGTCCGCGTGCCATCGGCGTGCGGCTCGCTGATCGTCAGGAACTTGATGATCAGCGTTTTGCCCTCTTCGATGTCGATGCTGATTTCTTCGCCAATTTCTTGGCCGAAGAAAAAAACGTGCGTCGGCAGCACGCTCGTATCGGAATACGCCTTCGCGTGGGCGGTGAATTCCTGATAGACCTTGGGATAGAGCAGATACGAGAGGGCGTCGCGGCGGTTTGGTTCGCGGGCGATCAGGCCGCGAACCTTTTCGGTGGCAGCGTCGAAATCCGCCGGCGGCAGG
>Ga0184625_10001267_pt1 | contig 10409 bp, 9 predicted proteins | sample PLM3_30_b1_FD_133151 | JGI IMG/M metagenome (GOLD analysis project Ga0184625, IMG submission 133151) | Groundwater sediment microbial communities from an aquifer in East River, Colorado, USA - PLM3_30_b1 | ecosystem: Environmental > Terrestrial > Soil > Riparian zone | place: USA: East River... | reverse complement strand
GGTCGGTGAACCGGACGCCTTTCACCACCCGGCCGGCATCCACATCCAGGCAGGGAATGACCCGGACCGCTACGCTCATCCGCCCACACCAGGCCGGTAGGCCACGGCCTCGACTTCCACCAGCATCCGCGGGTCGATGAGGGCGGACACCTCCACCATGGAAGTCGCAGGCAAGATCTCGCCGAACGCTTCGCCGTGTGCGCGCCCGTACTCTTGCCACCGCGAGATGTCGGTGACGAACATCCGGGTGCGGACGACGTCCTCGAGCGACGCACCGAACTGCTCCAACGCCCAGCCGATGTTGCGGATCGCCTGCACCGTCTGAGCGAACGGGTCTCCCGTGTGCACGACCTCCCCGTCTGCTATGGACGTGCACCCCGTGACCCAGACGTGGTCGCCGGCGGCGACCGCTCGGCTGTACCCGACCACGGCCTCCCAGGGCGCCACCGAGGAAACGCGGCGGGTCATCCGGCCAACGCCATGGCTTGCGGCAGCGTGAACGCCCCCGTGTAGAGCGCCTTCCCGACGATGGCGCCCTCGACTCCGTCAGGGACGAGTGAGCGGAGCGCCGCGATGTCGTCGAGCTTGGCAACACCACCACTGGCGACGACCGGGCGCTCGGTCCGCTCACACACCGCGCGCAGCAACCTCAGGTTGGGGCCGGTCAACGTGCCATCCCTGGTGACGTCGGTGACGACGTACCGAGCGCAACCGTCTCTCTCCAGCCGAGCCAGGACCTCCCACAGGTCTCCGCCTTGTCGGGTCCACCCGCGCGCGGCCAGCGTCGTTCCGCGGACATCCAGGCCGACGGCCACCTTGTCGCCGTACCGAGCAATTGCGCCGGCCGTCCAGTCAGGGTTCTCGAGGGCCGCGGTGCCGATGTTGACCCGCGCGCACCCGGTAGCAAAGGCAGCCTCGAGTGACTCGTCATCTCGGATGCCGCCCGAGACCTCTACGGCTACGTCCAGCCGACCGACGACCTCGGCGATCAAGGCATCGTTCGAGCCCCGCCCGAAGGCGGCATCCAGGTCCACCAAGTGGATCCACTCCGCCCCTGCCGACTGCCAGGCCAGCGCAGCGTCAAGCGGTTCGCCGAAGACTGTCTCGGACCCGGCCTTGCCCTGCACCAATCGCACCGCGTGGCCCGCGGCCACGTCGACGGCCGGCAGCAGCACCAGCCGAGTCACGAACCCCCCACCCCAACCCGGCGGACCGCTTGGAGCGCCGTGAGCACACCTGGCCTCCCAGACGGAATCACCCAGCCCCGACCAACCACAGCAACCTCACGAAACCTTGACGGCGCGGAAGCGGAGCCGCCGGTAATCCGCCCACCACGCACCGTCGCGCCAGAGTTGGGGCCGGGCAATGTCGGCCCCCCGCGCGAGCACCTCGGGCGGCACGTCGGCAAGAACACCGCCAGCGAACATCTGCAGCCACCGGACGAGCCCGTCGTCCCCGGTAAGCCGCGTGGGCCGGTCGCGGAAGTCGAGCTCGCGGATCTCGAACCCGGCGTCTTCGAGCATGGCCGCGTACTGCGCCGGCGAGGGGAACACCCACGGCCAGCTGCGCTCGGGCACGCCCGCCTCGCGACAGGCCTGGTCCACGGCTCCCGTGATGGCGGCAACGTTGCCGGTGGCGCCCATCTCGGCGATGAACCGGCCGCCGTCGCGAAGGGCGTCGGAGACACAGCCCAGCACCTCGACCGACGAGGGCATCCAATGCAGGGCCGCGTTGGAAAAAACCGCGTCGACCGGTTGCTCGACGGCGAAGTCGTGCGCGTCGGCGACCCGAAGGTCGGCGCCCGGGAGTCGCTGCCGGGCTGCCTCGATCATCGCCGGGTCCGAGTCGATGCCGATCACGGTCGCTCCAGTGCCCGCGATCTTCGCTGCCAACTCGCCGGTACCGCAACCGAGGTCCAAGACGGTCTCGCCCGGTTGTGGATTCAGCCAGTCCAAGAGCTCTGCTCCGTAGGCAGAGACGAATGCGAAGTCCCGGTCATACTCCCGGGTGTCCCAGCCCTCGGTCATGCCGTCAACCCTTTCACCCAGGTCTCCAGCAGCGTCGCGCCCGCGTCACCGGACTTCTCTGGGTGGAACTGGGTCGCGGACAATGCACCGTTCTCCACGGCGGCGATGAAGCGGTCGCCGTCGTGGTCGGTCCAACTGACCAGGGGCGGATGCAGCCGCTGCGGCGGCGGCATCAGCCAGCGCCGTACTCCGTAGGAATGGACGAAGTAGAAGCGCGCATCTTCGATGCCGGAGAACAAGACCGACCCGGACGCGACCTCGACGGTGTTCCAGCCCATGTGTGGCAGCGGACGAGCAATAAGCCGCTCGACGACACCGGGCCACTCCCCCAGACCGTCGGTTTTCACTCCATGCTCGATTCCGCGGTCGAACAGCACCTGCAAGCCGACGCAGATGCCGAGGACCGGCCGCCCGCCGGCCAGCCGCCGGTCGACGACCCGGTCGCCGTGCACCGATCGGAGGCCGGCGGCACATGCGGCAAACGCGCCGACGCCGGGAACCACGAGACCGTCGGCGTCCGCCGCGGCCGCCCGGTCGGCCGTCAGCGTCACCTTTGCTCCGACCCGCTCCAAAGCCCGAACGGCAGACCGCACATTGCCCGAGCCATAATCGAGCACCACCACCCGGGACCTGGTCATTCTCGGAAGACCGCCCGGCTCACAGGCTGCCTTTCGTCGACGGCACGCCGCCCTCCCGCGGGTCCAGCGCGACCGCGTCGCGAAGCGCTCGCGCGAGGCCCTTGAACTGTGCTTCGACGACGTGGTGCGGATCCCGTCCGGCGAGCACGCGCACATGCAGCGCAATCTGCGCCTGAAACGCCAACGTCTCCAGCACGTGCCGGGTCAAAGAGCCCGCGAAGTGGCCGCCGATCAGCACGTATTCCTGGCCCGGCGGCTCACCGGTGTGCACGCAGTACGGCCGGCCGGCTACGTCGACAGCCACTTGCACCAACGCTTCGTCGAGCGGGACGAGCGCGTCGCCGAATCGGCGGATGCCCACCTTGTCGCCGAGAGAGTCGCGCAGGGCCTGACCGAGCACGATGGCCACGTCCTCGACCGTGTGGTGCGCGTCCACGGCCAGATCACCTTCTGCCGTCACCGCGAGGTCGATCAGCGAGTGCCGCGAGAACGCCGTGAGCATGTGATCGTAGAACGGAACTCCGGTGCTGACGTCGTTCTCGCCTGAGCCGTCGAGGTCGAGCTCCACGACGACTCGGCTCTCTTTGGTGGCGCGCTCGACCCGAGCCGTCCGGCCGGTCATCCCATTACCTCCACGATGGCAGAACGAAACGCGGCCATCTCATCCGGCGTCCCGACTGTGACCCGTAGGTAGCCCTCGGGTCCGGTTTCCCGGACGAGGACGCCGCGGTCGAGCAACCCCAGCCACACCGCGTGCCGGTCGGCGAACCGGCCGACGAGCACGAAGTTGGCGTCGGAATCGGGAACGACAAGGCCCTGGTCACGCAGCCACTGAGTGATCTCGTCGCGGTCGATGCGAATCGCCTCGACCTTCGCCAGCAGCTCGTGCGCGTGCGCCAGCGCAACCCGCGCAACGGCCTGAGTCACCGCGGAGAGGTGGTACGGCAACCGAACCACCTGGACCGCCGAGATGATGTCCGGCGCTCCGGCCATATACCCGAGGCGGGCACCGGCGAAGGCGAAGGCTTTGCTCATCGTGCGCACGACGACGAGCCGCGGGTGATGGGCCAGCAGGGTCAGCGAGCTCGGTGTTCCCGTCCGCCGGAACTCGGCGTACGCCTCGTCGACGACCACGATCCCGTCACAAGAATCGTGCAATGCCGTCACCAGGTCCAGGGGCAAGGCAGTGCCCGTGGGGTTGTTCGGCGAGGCCAGCAACACGACGCTCGGCTGATGCCTGGCCACTTGCTCGAGTGCATGGGTCCGCTCGATTCCGAAGTCCTCGTCCCTCCGGCCCGTCACCCAGGTCGTCGCGGTGGCGCGGGCGTACTCCGGATACATCGAGTACGTCGGTGCGAAGGACAACGCCGTCCGGCCCGGACCGCCGAAAGCCTGCAGGAGCTGCAGCATGATCTCGTTGGAGCCGTTGGCGGCCCACACCCGCGACTCGTCCAGCCCGTGGCCCAGGTACGCGGCAAGGTCGCAGCGCAGCGCGCGGGCGTCCCGGTCGGGATATCGGTTCAGGCCGCGCACGGCGTCGGCCGCGGCTTCGGCCGCGTACGCGACGAGAGCTTCCGATGGCGGATACGGGTTCTCGTTGACGTTGAGGCGGACCGGCACATCCAACATCGGCGCGCCATAAGGCGTCAGCCCCCGTAACTCGGCACGCAGCGGAAGCGTTCTTCCCATCACCGGAACCTGGCGCGGACCGCCGCAGCATGAGCGGGCAGATCTTCTGCCGCCGCCAGAGCTTCGATGTGACCCGCCGCTTCCTGCAGGGCCAGCCGGTCGTACTCGACGACATGGATGCCGCGCAGAAACGACTGCACTGACAAACCGCTCGAATGCCGGGCGCACCCTCTGGTCGGCAGGACATGGTTCGAGCCGGCGCAATAGTCGCCGAGGCTCACCGGTGCCCACGGCCCGACGAAGACCGCGCCGGCATTGCGCACCTGCCTCGCGATGGCCGCTGAGTCCCGGGTCTGGATCTCCAGGTGTTCCGCAGCGTAGGCATCCACGACGCGAAGTCCCTGGTCAACGTCGTCGACGAGCACAACGCCGGACTGCTGGCCGGTCAGGGCGGCGCGCACCCGGTCGACATGTTTGGTGGCCGCCACCAAAGCCTCGAGCTCGTCCTCGACGGCATCGGCGAGCTCTTCGCTGTCCGTCACCAGGACGCTCGCGGCGAGCGGGTCGTGCTCGGCCTGGCTGAGCAGGTCGGCCGCGACATGGACCGGATCGGCGCTGTCGTCGGCGAGGACCACGATCTCGGTGGGGCCTGCCTCGGCGTCAATGCCGACGATGCCGCGCAGGTACCGTTTGGCCGCGGTGACGTACACGTTGCCTGGCCCTGTCACCAGGTCGGCGTGCGGGCACGCCAGCGCGCCGGAGTCGTCGCGGACTCCATAGGCGAACATGGCGATTGCCTGGGCGCCGCCAACGGCGTAAACCTCATCAACGCCTAGCAGTGCACACGCGGCCAGAATGGCCGGATGCGGGCGGCCCTCGTGATCACGCTGCGGCGGGCTCGCCACCGCCACGCTCTCGACGCCGGCCACCTGCGCGGGGACAACGTTCATGACGACACTGCTGGGATAGACGGCCAGGCCTCCCGGCACATAGAGACCCACCCGCCGGACCGGAACCCAGCGTTCGGTGACGGTGCCCCCATGGACGACGTCGGTCGTGACATCGGTGCGCCGCTGGTCGGCGTGTACCAGCCGGGCTCGACCGATGGACTCCTCCAGCGCTGTGCGAACCGCCGGGTCGAGGCCAGCCAGCGCGGCGCCGAGCGCGGCGTCAGGCACCCGCGGGTCCGCGACGTCCACGCCGTCGAAGCGGGCGGTGAGCTCGCGCAGCGAGGCGAGCCCGCGGTCGCGCACGTCGAGGCAGATGTGCCGGACCTCGCCCAGAACGGCCTCGATGTCGACAGTTGCCCGTGGGACCAGGCTTCGGTAGTCCATCGGGGCGGCCGCGGCGCCTTGCCCACGCAGGTCGATCCGGCGAATCACGCGTCGAGTCTAGGTGCGGCCTTCCGGACCCGGGCTGCGCTGCCCGGATGGCAAGACATCCGGTCCACGCCGTGATACGGACGACTGTTCTGCCGCGGGATTGTCGTCCCGCCGTGACCGGTCGGACACATCGGTGCGGCAGGATAGGGCGTGATGGGCACGTCGAGGGGGCTACGGACGAATGCCGCAACTCCGGCAACGACCGCGTTGAATCGCGCCGGGGTCGCGTTCAGGGTGCATCAGTACCAGCATGACCCTGCCGCTATGTCGTTCGGCCTGGAAGCCGCGCAGGCCCTGGGAGTGTCGGCCGAGCGGGTCTTCAAAACCTTGCTGGCCGACGTGGACGGAGCCCTGGTCGTCGCCGTCGTTCCGGTCGTGGGATCGCTCGACCTGAAAGCACTGGCCACCGCCCGCGGCGGCAAGCGGGCAGGCATGGCGGCCTCCGCGGCTGCGGAGCGGGCGACGGGTTACGTCATCGGTGGAATCAGTCCTCTTGGCCAACGCCGCAAGCTGCCAACCGTGGTGGACCTGAGTGCGACCGGTTTCGACACCGTCTATGTCTCCGCCGGGCGACGCGGACTCGACCTCGAACTGTCGCCGATGGACCTGATCCGCGTCACGGGAGCGACCACGGCGCGGATTGGTCGGCACGGCTGAGATCTGGCTCGTCGCCGGTGGACCGCGGACGGCCTTGGTCATGGCCGAGCAGGCACATCACGGCGACCGTGGTGACCGCCGCAATCGGCCATCCGAAGAGCAGACCGGTAGCTCCCAGATCAAGTGGAAAGTCGATCCGGGTGCCGTCGGTGATGTCCTCGAGTGCACCGGCGATCGGTCCCGGGCCAAGCAGCACGCCGAGCCGCCAGCCCACGACACTGCCCGCCAGACCAGCCGCAGCGAGCGCACACACGGTCACGACCGGGCGGCGCCGGTGCCGCATGAACATCACCAGGGCGACCAATACGCCCGCGATGCACGAGACAATCGTGAACCAGGCATCGGCCCCGAACCGGTTCTCGCCGACTGGTCCGATCGGTCGTAGCTCGCCGGCGATCACCTCGACGGCGAACGTCGGGGCGAGCAGCCACCAGAGCAGCCCGACGAGGACTCCAGCCGCAAGCGAGATCACCACGGTCTCGGCGACAACCCGAAGTGTTGACGGTGGCCGACCACGGATTCGCCGGCCGACGCGCGCAGCACTGCTCGCCGCGCTCACCCCAGACAAGCCGGCCCGAGCAGGGCCTTCAAGTCACCCATCAACGCGCTGGACGGGGTCACCCGTAAGGAGTCGTCCAGGCGCATCACCGTGGTGCGACCGGCGCCGTGCAGACGAAGATGGACCTCGGTGCTCCCTGGATGGGTGGCCAGCACGTCTTTGAGCCGATCGACCACGGGTGCGGTGCACCGTGCCACGGCCATGTTGACCACCACGGGGCCAGTCGGTGCCTCGGACAGGTCAGGAAGGCTGAGTTCGCTCGCAATCACCTGCGCGGAGTCGTCGCGGCGATCGATTCGGCCCTTGACGACGACGATCACGTCCTCGGCCAGGTGCAGAGCGTGCTGTTGGTACGTGGCGGGGAACAACATGACCTCGACGGAGCCCTCGAGATCTTCCACCGTGGCGATTGCCCAGGTGTCACCGCGGCGGGTGACCTTGCGCTGCAACCCGGTGACCAGTCCCCCGATGGTGACCACCGTGCCGGGCGGGCATTCTTCCTCGTCCGCCAGCGAGGAGATGGAGCGGTCGGTCGACCGGGACAACAGGTGATCAACGCCAAGCAGCGGGTGGTCGGAGACATAGAGACCGAGCATCTCTCGCTCGTAGCCGAGCTTGACCTGCTTGTCCCACTCGGACAGGTCGGGCACGGTGACCTCGAGCCCTTGCCGGTTCCCCACCGCCCCGCCGAACAGGTCGAACTGGCCGATCGCCTCGTTGCGCTTGATATCGAGCACGGCGTCGACTGCAGCGTCGAAGACCGCCGCCAGAGACCGGCGGGAGTAACCAAGCGAGTCGAACGCCCCCGCCTTGACAAGCGACTCGACCACCCGCTTGTTGCAGACCACCACGGGAACCTTGTCCATGAAGTCCGGGAACGACTCGAACCGGCCCTCGGCGGCGCGGGCGGCCACCACGCCCTCGACCACGTTGCCGCCGACATTGCGAATTGCCGCCAGGCCGAACCGTACGTCGGTGCCGACCGGAGTGAAGTCGCCCTCGGACTCGTTCACGTCCGGCGCCAGTACCTTGATCCCCATTCGTCGGCACTCGCCGAGGTAGACCGCGGTGCGGTCCTTGTCGTCGCGGACGCTGGTGAGCAAGGCCGCCATGTACTCGGCCGGATAGTTCGCCTTGAGGTAAGCCGTCCAGTAGGAGATCAGGCCGTACGCCGCGGTGTGCGCCTTGTTGAACGCATAGTCGGAGAACGGCACCAGGGTGTCCCAAAGCGTCTTGACCGCGTCGACGGAGTAGCCCGCCCTCCGCATGCTCTCGGAGAACGCGACGAACTCCGCGTCGAGCACCTCGCGCTTCTTTTTCCCCATTGCCTTGCGCAAGAGGTCGGCCTTGCCGAGGGAGTAGCCGGCGACCTTCTGCGCGATGGACAGCACCTGCTCCTGGTAGACGATCAGGCCGTAGGTCTCGTCCAGAATCTCGGCCAGCGGCTCGGCGAGCTCGGGATGAATCGGCGTGATCGGCTGCTTGCCATGCTTGCGTAAGGCGTAGTTGGTGTGCGACTGCGCACCCATCGGCCCCGGCCGGTAGAGGGCGCCGACGGCGGAGATGTCTTTGAAGCTGTCGGGTTTCATCAGCCGCAGCAGCGAGCGCATCGGACCACCGTCGAGCTGGAAGACGCCCAGCGTGTCACCACGGGCCAGCAGCGCGTAGGTGGGCTGATCGTCGAGCGGGAGGGTCTGAAGATCGACCGGTTCCTTGCCGTTTCGCACGATGTTGCGGCAGGCATCGTCGAGGACGGTGAGGTTCCTCAGCCCAAGGAAGTCCATCTTCACCAGGCCGAGCGCCTCGCAGGTGGGGTAGTCGAACTGGGTGATGATCGCGCCGTCCTGCTCACGCTTCATGACCGGGATGTGGTCCATCAGCGGCTCGGAGGACATGATCACGCCGGCTGCGTGTACCCCCCACTGGCGCTTGAGGTTCTCCAAACCTTTGGCGGTGTCGACGATCTTCTGCACGTCGGCGTCCGCGGCGTAGAGCTCGCGGAACTCGTTGGCTTCGGCATACCGCCTGTCCTGGGGGTCGAAGATGCCCGCCAGCGCGATGTCCTTGCCCATGACCGACGGCGGCATCGCCTTCGTAATACGCTCCCCCATCGCGAACGCGAAGCCCAGCACCCGGCAGGCATCCTTGATCGCCTGTTTGGCCTTGATCGTCCCGTAGGTGACGATCTGCGCCACCCGGTCCGAGCCGTACTTGTCGGTGACGTAGCGGATCACCTCGCCGCGGCGGCGCTCGTCGAAGTCGATGTCGATGTCCGGCATCGAGGCACGCTCCGGGTTGAGGAACCGCTCGAACACCAGCCCGTGCTGGATCGGGTCGAGGTCGGTGATTCCCAGTGCGTAGGCGACGATGGCGCCCGCGGCCGACCCGCGCCCTGGCCCGACTCTCATTCCCTGGTTCTTGGCCCAGCCGATGAAGTCGGCGGCGACCAGAAAGTACGCCGGGTACCCCTTGTCACAGATGACCTCGGTCTCGTACTCAGCCTGCCGGCGGGCGCGCTCGGGCACGCCGGTGGGGTATCGGCGATGCAGCCCGCGCTCGACCTCCTGGACGAACCACGAGGTTTCCGATTCCCCATCGGGAACCGGAAACCGGGGCATGAAGTTGGCGCCCTCGGTGAACCTCACCTCGCATCGCTCGGCGATGCGCAGAGTGTTGTCGCACGCCTCAGGCAGCTCGGACCAGAGTTCGCGCATCTCCGCTGCGGATTTGAGGTAGAAGTCGTCGGCCTCGAACTTGAACCGGTTGGGATCGGCCAACGTCGACGCGGACTGCACGCACAGCAGCACGGCGTGCGCCTCGTGGTCGCGCGGATAGGTGTAATGCAGGTCATTGGTCGCGACCAGTGGCAGCCGGAGGTCACGGGCCAGGCGCAGCAGGTCGTCGCGGACCCGGCGCTCGATGCCGAGCCCGTGGTCCATCAGCTCGACGAAGTAGTTCTCCCGGCCGAAGATGTCACGGAACTCTGCCGCGGCAGCGACCGCGTCGTCGTACCGGCCGAGGCGCAACATTGTCTGCACCTCGCCCCCGGGGCATCCGGTCGTGGCGATGATGCCGCCGGAATAGGTCTGCAGTAGCTCGCGATCCATTCGTGGCTTGAAATAGAAACCCTCAAGCGACGCCAGTGACGCGAGCCGGAACAGGTTGTGCATCCCGCCGGTGCTCTCGGCCAGCAGCGTCAGATGCGTATACGCGCCACCGCCGGAGACGTCGTCTTCCCCGCCGCCCCCCCAGCGCACCCGCGTCTTGTCGAACCTACTGGTGCCCGGAGTCAGGTAAGCCTCAGTGCCGATTATCGGCTTGACCCCGTGCCGGCGCGCCTTCTGGTAGAAGTCGTAGGCGCCGAACACGTTGCCGTGGTCGGTCATCGCCAACGCCGGCATGCCCTGGTTCGCGGCCTCGGCGAACAGGTCGTCCAGCCGCGCGGCACCATCGAGCATGGAGTACTCGGTGTGCACGTGCAGGTGCGCGAAGTTGGCCCCGCTGTTCACGGCGGACG
>Ga0184625_10001266_pt1 | contig 10412 bp, 15 predicted proteins | sample PLM3_30_b1_FD_133151 | JGI IMG/M metagenome (GOLD analysis project Ga0184625, IMG submission 133151) | Groundwater sediment microbial communities from an aquifer in East River, Colorado, USA - PLM3_30_b1 | ecosystem: Environmental > Terrestrial > Soil > Riparian zone | place: USA: East River... | reverse complement strand
TGCGTGGTGGTGAGCTGCTTCAACATGGCGTCTCCTTCGTCGGATTACTCGGAGGCCACGCTAGCTAGAGCCTGCTCCCCTGTCTTCTCCAAACGTGCTGTCTCGGGGCGCGCTTGAGCCATCAGGACGCACGTCGGGACGTACACGCGGGTGAGCGCGGGCGGGTGAGCCGCGCGGTACTGCGTCGGAGTCATCCCGTACGTGCGCCGGAAGCTCGTGGTGAACGAGCCGACGCTCCGGAGCCCGACCGTGAGGCAGATGTCCGCGACCGAGCGGTCGGTGTTCCGCAGTAGCGCGGCGGCACGTTCGAGCCGGCGCATCTGCAGGTATCGGTGTGGCGACTCGCCGAACTCGCGCCGGAACTCTCGGCCGAAGTGCGCAGGTGAGAGCTTCGCCGCGCGCGCGAGGACCTTCACGTCGAGCGGCTCGCGGTAGCGGGCGTCGACGAGGTCCTTCGCGCGCAGCAGGTGCCTCGCCGGATGGGCGGAGATCACCCCGCGAGGCTACCCGCCGACCTCATGCGGCCTCCGGGTTCGGCGTCGATCGAGCAAGCTCAGGTGGCTGCCTGGACGTGTCGCGCGGCGATGTGGCGGGCGACGATGGCGGCGTCTTCACCTACCCCGTTCAAGAGCGATGACTTGCGCTTGCGGAGGAAGTGGACGCCGACGAAGTAGAGGCCCGGCACGACGGTGCTCGCACCTTCTGTGTGGACAGGGAAACCGAGCTCGTCGAACGCGCCGGGGAAACGCACCCAGGCCTCGTAGTCGGGCCGAAAGCCACCCGCGAACACGACGGCGCCGAAGCCGCTCATGTTCACCTCCTCGGGCGCTTCGCCGTCGAACGGCTCCGGCCCGGGAATCTCCGGCAGCGGCAGGCCCCTTTCGGCGACGAGCTGCCGGACGAGATCCATGAGCTGCGCGTTCCGCTCGTCGCCCCAGGCGACGCTCTCGCCGAGGTCCGGCGCGAAGCGGGCGCGGCGGCCGTCGGCGCCGAGGAAGTGCCCGAGCATGGTGACGCCCAGCTTGCGCAGCGTGCGGTAGTGAAGGTCGTGGCCGCCGCCGGCTCCCGACGCCTGCACGTTGGCGAAGAGCCGAGCGGTGGGGTCCGGCAACGACTCGACCGTTACGTCGAGGAACCCCGTCTCGAGCGCCCACCACGACAGGTCCCGGTCGCCGAGCCTGCGGGGGAACCACGAAGCCCGCCCACAGGCCAGGGCGACATCACGGCCCGCCAGGTGGAGCTCCTCGGCGATCTGGCACCCCGACTGGCCGCTGCCGACGACCAGCACAGGGCCCGCCGGCAGTTCCGCCGGGTTGCGGTAGTCCTCGACGTCGATCTGAAGCAGATCCTTCGGGAGCGTGGTCGCTCCCGGCCGGTGGGGCCGCTGGTATGCGCCGGTGCTGAGGACCACTGTCCTGGCGACGATTTCGCCGGCCGACGTCTCGAGGAGGAAACCGCCGTCCCTCCCCGGCCTCAGTGAGGTCGCCTCGATGCCTTCTCGCACGGGCGCTTCGAACCCTGCCGCGTAGCGCTCGAGGTACGCCACGATCTCGTCCCGGGGCATGAAGCCGTCGGGGTCGCTGCCGTCGTAGTGATGGCCGGGAAGCTGGACGAACCAGTTCGGAGTTACCAGACAGAAGCTGTCCCAGCGCCCACGCCAGCTCTGCCCCATCCGGTCCCGCTCGAGCACCACATGGTCGACGCCCTCGTTCGTGAGCTCATGGCTGACCGCGAGCCCTGCCTGGCCGGCGCCGACGACGACGACCTCGATCCGATCGGTCATCCGGCGGCGATTCTATGCGGGGTGAGCGGGGCCGAGTGAACCGCCTGCCAGCGCCCTCGCTGAGCCAAGCATGAGTCGTTACAGGCCGCTCCGCGGCACCATGATTCGGACGGGATGAGCTCCAACATAGGGACCTGACCCCGTTGGAGGACGCCTACATCGGCACCCGGAGGTCACCGGTTCGAGTCCGGCTAGCAGGCCGACGAGGTGCGCTCAGCGCTTGTCCGGGCCCTCGCCGCTAATGATCTCCCAGGCTCGGCGGAGCTTCTGGTGCAGCTCGCTGCGATCGACGTCCTCAACGCCGGTTACCTCAATCATCCCAGGATTCTCGGTCGGCTCGGGCAGCCGCTCGGCGTCGGCGGAGGTGAGGCCCAGAACTACTCCTCGCTCGTAGATCTCGGCCACCTGCAGGGCGTCGGCGAACCGCAGCGCGCCTGGAACCCAGCTCACGTCGATCACGATTCCGTCGAATACGTTCTCCTCAGAGTCGGCGAGTACGTACTGGACCTCTCCAAGCTTCTCGCCGTCGCGCGAGAACACCTCGACGCCGGGTTCGAGCACAAGGTACGAGCTTGGCGCACCGAGGTCATCCATCGCCGAGACGATAGCCGCCGACCTCAATCTTGCGCCCGAGGTTGATACCGCGCATGCAAGGGTCACGGTCCACCATGTTGCACTCGCCGTGTGCGACGATCGCACTGGCTCGGACTTCGAGCCCGCCGCGGTCGCATCCGTGATGATCCGGAAGTGATGAGCTCCACTGGGCGGCGCCTGACTCCGTGAGCTGGCGGTTGTCCGCACGATGAAAGAGGTGCGCGTCTGGATCGTCGGGTTCGGGACGGTCGGCCAGTGGCTCCTCGGCGCTATGCACGCGCAGGCGCCGAGGCTCGCAGACCGCTACGGCTTCGTACCAAAGGTCGTGGGCGTGGCCAACGCACGGGACGGATTCGTCTACGACGCGAGCGGCCTCGATCCGCAAACCGTTCTCGAGTTTGCATCCGCCGGCCGGTCGCTCATTCAGCTCGACGGAGTTCGACATTGGCGGAGCAGCGCACAGGGGCTCGCCGCGACCGATGCCGACGTGCTCGTCGAGGTGACCGCGAGTCCCGCCGACAGCGGCGAGCCCGGCGTCACGCACATGCGGGACGCGCTTCGGCGCGGGATTGCAGTGGTGACCTCCAACAAATGGCCCGTCGCGCTCCACGGTGTCGAGCTCACAGCGCTCGCGCGCAAGAAGGGAGTTCGGTTTCGGGCGGAGTCCACGGTCATGTCGGGAACCCCGGTCCTCAGCACGCTCGTGGACGGATTGGCGGGGACGACGCCGATCTCGCTTCGAGGCATCCTCAACGCCACGGCCAACTTCATCCTCACGCGAATGGAGCAGGGCGCGTCCCATGAGGACGCCCTCGCCGAGGCACGGGACCTGGGGCTGGCCGAGCGCGACCCGACTGCCGACGTCGAAGGATACGACGCGATGGCAAAGGCGATGATCCTCGCGGGACTCGTGTTCGAGAAGCAGCTGCGTCCCGAGGATGTCGTCTGTCACGGGATCTCGAAAGTCGATCGGGCGCAGATCGACGCGGCGGCGTCTGAGGGTGCTCGCATCAAGGAGCTCGTGACGCTCGAGCTCTCCGAGGCGGGCGGTCAGTCGAGCGTTATGGCGCGAGTTGAGCCCACCCTCCTTCCCACCGAGGACCGTCTCGCCGGCGTCTCCGGGGTCGTAAACGCGGTCGTCTGCCGAGCTGAACCCGTCGGAGAGGTGACAGTGACAGGTCCCGGCGCCGGCCCGGAGCTCGCAGGTCAGGGCGTTTTCAGCGACTTCATTGCGGTCGCGCGGGGCGTAAGCCCACGAGCCCGAGGCTGAGCTCGCGTAGACGGGGCCCCAGATGGATCCGTGGCCGGCCCCTATCGGACGCCGTTAGATGCGGGTCGAGCCTATCCTCAGCGGCCGAAAGGAAGGGTTTCGCGTACGCGGCAGCGGTCCAATTCGAATTCCTCGATCAGCGTGGCCGCCTCAACGACGCAAGACACCGGGAGCAGCGGCTCGACGCGAGCGGCGACCTGCTCGAAGGTGATGGCGTACTCACCTCCCAGCCGGCCGAGCGTGCAATGCGGGGGCGGATCGCCGCCTGGCTCGCGGTAGGGCGGGTACTCGGGATACACGGCCCAGAGCGCCCGCATCGTCGCGCGCAGCTCGTTGTCGGGCTCCGGCGCCGCGTAGACCACCTTGCCCGGGAATGCAGCCAAGCTAGTGAGCTGGAACTCGAGCCGGGGGCGATCCGCGAAGAAGGCACGCAACCGCTCCAGATCCGCCTCGCTCACCGACTGGGCCGGAATCCAGGGGTACAGCAGTGTCAGCGAGAGCGGGATCTGCTCGGGGAGCCGCTCGGGATACAGCTCGCGGTGCGCCTGCGCGAGCTCGGCATCCGCGTCTTCGAGGACCAACGTGATGAAGGTTTCGAGCGGTCGCTTCGCCATCAGTCGGCTCTCAGACGCTGATCCCGAGGTGCTCGAGGAGTGCGTCGGCGTCCGCGTTGATCGCGATGGGACGTACGACGTCCGCGACTGGCTGCGGCGTTTTGAGGCCGTCTCCCGTTACGAGGAGCACCACTGTCTCCTCCGCGCCGATCTCACCTCGGTGGGCCGCCTCGCGGAGAGCGCCGAGCGTTACGCCCGCAGCGGTCTCGCCGAAGACGCCACTCGTCTCCGCGAGGAGCGCCATGTTTTGTCCGATGTCGTCCTCGGGGACCGCGAAGATCGCGCCTCCCGAGCTCTTTGCCGTCACCACGGCCAGGTCGCCGTCGGCCGGGTTGCCGATCGCGAGCGAGCGGGCGACAGTGCACGGCTTGACCGGCGTCACCTTGCGGTTCTCGGCGAAGGCGGCTGCGACCGGAGAGCAGCCCTCCGCCTGGCCCCCGTACAGCCGCGGCGTCGACCCGTCCACGAGCGCGAGCTCCCGTAGTTGAGCGAAGCCCTGGTGGAGCTTCGAGAAGAGCGCCCCAGAGGCAATCGGGCAGGCAACGGCCGCCGGGAGCCGCCAGCCGAGCTGCTCTGCGATCTCGAACGCGAGCGTCTTCGAGCCTTCGGCGTAGTAGGAGCGGAGGCCGACGTTGACGAACGCCCAGTCGAGCTCGAAGGAGAGCTCGACCGTCAGCCTGCTGCAGTCGTCGTAGCTCCCGTCGACGGCGTAGATGGTCGCCCCGTAGACGGCGGTCGCGCCGATCTTTTCGGGCTCGAGGTCGGCGGGGCAGAAGACGACCGCCTCGATCCCCTCGGCGGCGGCTCGCGCGGCAACTGCGTTCGCGAGGTTCCCCGTCGAGGAGCACGCGAGCGTCGTGCATCCGAGCTCGAGCGCCTTCGCGGCGGCGACGGCGACGACGCGGTCCTTGAACGAGTGTGTCGGGTTCGCGGTGTCGAGCTTCAGGTAGAGCTCGCCGATGCCGAGTGCGCTCGCGAGCCGCGGGGCGGGTTGCAGTGGCGTGAACCCGGGCGCGAGTCGCGGTTCCTCGGGTGGCGCAACGGGAAGCAGCTCTGCGTAGCGCCAGATCGAGGGTGGCCCCGCCTCCACCGTCTCCCGCGTGAATGTCTCGCGGAGCGCATCCGTGTCGTAGACGGGGTCGAGCGGCCCAAAGCAGCGGGCGCAGACACCCACCGCCTCGAGCGCGTACTCGCGCTCGCAGACCCGGCAACGAAGAACCAGAGCTGGCACGACGACCTCCTTCTTCTCGCTCGACACATCCGACCGGGCTTGGCACCTTGCTCGTCCGAGCAGGTTGCCGAGGCTTCATAGGGCCGGTCCCTCAGCCTCTCTCGATGCGGAGCGAGGCGTGCCTCGCTACCGGTCGCTCAGTATACGAAAGTGAAGTACTGCCGCTGCGGCGCTTCGGCGCCCGGCCGGTGTGTCTAGCCGGACGTGATGTAGTCGGTCAGATACTGGATCTCGAAGGTCTGCAGCTTCGACTTGAACTTGACGAGGTCGCCGATCGAGACGAGCCCCACGACCTTGCCCTCTTCGACGACGGGGACGTGGCGGATGCGGCGGTCGGTCATCAGCGCCATGCACTCGTCGATCGTCGTCTGGGGCGAAGCGACGATCAGAGGCGAGGACATGATTTCGCGAACGGCCGTCTCCCGTTCGGCACGCCCCTCGAGGGTCACGCGGCGGAGATAGTCGCGCTCGGTGACGATCCCCGAGATCTCGCCGCCTTCCGTCACGAGGAGCGACCCGATGTTCATCTCGACCATCAGCTGCACGGCCTCGAACACCGATGCGCCTGCGTCGATCTCGAAGACGTCGCCGCCCTTCTCCTCGAGGATCTCGTAGAGCCGGTTGACCGTCATCTCTCTACCCCATTCCTGTCGATTCACGCTTCGTCGAGCGTCCCTCGCCGCGAGCCTAGCGACGGTTGTCTCACTCGGGCGAGGGCCAGGGGTAGAAGATGATGTGCACCCCGAGGATCACGAACCCGGCCAGGAACACCATCGCCAGCCAGGGAATGCGAGCCGAGAGGTTCGTCGCCGTACGTGCTACTCCGGGCCAGGGGATGCGCTCTCGTCCGAAGGCTGCGAGGAGCTCCGGGATCAGAACGACGATCGCGAGGGCGCCCCAGATGACGTATCCCACTTGATCCTTGGTCATGGTTCAGCCCTCCGATCGGCGGTTGGGCCAGGGGAAGAAGACGATGCGTGCGGCGAGCGCGGAGAGCCCGCCGAGAATCACGAGCCCGGTCCAGTGGTGATCCTCCTGGAGATTCCCGGCCGTGCTCGAGAGGGTCGGCCAGGGTGTGCTGTCGCCGTCGAATGCGGCAACGCACTCGAAGACGAGAATGACGAGGGCGATGCTGCCCCAGAGCACGTAGCCGAACAGCTCCCGTCGCGTCCAGGGTCCCGATTCGACAGAGCCCGGGCCCAACCACGGTTCCGGAGCGCTGATGGGCGACTGCTGTGGTTGCGCCTGCCTCGCTTCGTCGGCTGAGAGCTTTTCCAGCGCCATGCGAGCCTCCTTGGTCGAGTGGAACCGGTATAGCGAACCGCTCGACCCGAGGCATGTGGCCGCAGCCCCAGTGCGCGAGGAGCGCGCTTGCCTAGATGAGCCCGGCGCGGGTCGCCTGGGCGGCCGCTGCGGCCCGCGACGACTGGCCGAGCTTGCGCAGGAGGTTCGCGACGTGCCGGTGCACGGTGTGCTCGCTCAGAACGAGTGACGACGCGATCTCGCGGTTCGAGAGGCCAGCGGCGACGAGGCGCAGCACCTCGGTCTCCCGCCGGCTGAGCGGCGAGTCGCCGTTCGACTCCACGACGACCGCGTCGTCGAGGAAGCCGGCGAGCGAGCGCTGGAGCTCGCGCTGATCGTCCATGTGCGGTAGATGGGAGTCGCCGCCGAGCGCGACGAAGCGTGCGTTGGGAAGAAGCGACGCGAGCTCGCGGCCTCGGCTGATCGGCACCGTGCGATCGCCGCGGCGGTGGAGGACGAGAGTCGGCATCGTCACACCTGCGAGGAACGGCCGCGCACTCGCCGTCAGCTCGAGCTCGAGGAACGCTGACGCGACCTCGGCGTCGGCCGAGTGGCGCTGGTAGCGACTCAGCGCAGCGATCTCGTCCCCGCTCGCGCGCGGCACGATGAGGCCCGCGAGCATCTGGGCGGCCAGCGCCCAGTTGACGCGCACGAAGTCGACGAGCGACCTCCGCGTCGCCTCCGGCAGATCGTCCCGCGAGACGAAGCTTCCGAAGAACACGATCTTCTCCACCCGCTCGGGGCTGCTCGCGGCCAGGCTCGCGGTCACCACGGAGGCGCACGAGCAGGCGAACACAGTCGCCGGCGCACCACCGCAGGCGTCGAGCACCGCCCGGAGCACACTCGTCTCTTTCTCGACGGTAGGCGGGCCGTCGAGTTTCCGCTCGGAGAGACCCGCACCGAGCCGGTCGTAGCGCACGACGAGGTGGTTCTGGGCGAGCTCCTCGTAGAAGCTCCGCGCAAGCGGATCGTCCCACTCTTCCTCGAGGTGGGAGACCCACTTCGCGCCGAAGACGAGCGGCGGTCCTTGTCCGACGGTGGCGTATGCGATCCGCCGGCCGTCGAGCTCGCAGAACCGAATGTCCTGGTCCATGGCCCACAGCCTGCCTGGCCTGATCGGGCCATGTCAAGAAGATGGCCCGTCGCGGGGAAGCGGCGGCGGGTGTCGGACGTTTACCTTCGTCACATGCACACACGCTTCGTCAACGGTCTCACGATCCGCCCACTCAGAAACGGCGACACTGAGACGGTCGCGGCTCTCTTCGAGCGCCTGGGCGACCGCTCGCGCGAGAAGCGCTTCTGCGGCGCGAAGCCGCGGCTTTCCGACCCCGAGCTAACTGCGCTCTCGAGAGTCGACGGGGGCCATCACGTTCTCGTGGGCTACCTCGACGGTGAGTCCGTGCCGGCCGGGATCGCGCGGCTCCATCGCTTCGGTGGGGTCGCCGAGATCGCATTCGCCGTCGCGGACGCCCACCAGGGCCGCGGCGTCGGTTCGATCCTCGCGCGCGAGCTCGCGGCTGACGCCCGCGCGGCGGGGATCACCGAGCTCGTGGCGACGGTGTGCGGCGACAATCCGTCGATCGTCTCGCTGCTGAAGAAGATGGCGTCGTCGCTCGAGGTGACCTGGCGCGGTCGCGAGCGCGAGTTCGTCGTCGGCCTCGAGAGCTGAGTGCTTCTCGCCGCGGATACGGTCGTGATTCGCCGGCGAGAACCGAGCGGGCCTACGACGCAGGGCGCGCCAATATTCGAGAATATTGGCGCGACTGAGGACGACGGCATGCGAAGCGTTCGCAGCCGCGCGAAGTACGGGCGTATCCGCGGCGGGGAGCACTAAGCCAGGCAGACTGGCGCCGTGAAGACGGCGCTCCCCGAGATCGACCGCGAGACGCTCTGGGCGAAGATCGAGCGCGGAGACGCACTCGTCGTCGTGGACGCGCTCGCTCCCATCTCCTACGCCGCGCGGCACCTTCCGGGCGCGATCAACATCCCACCCGAGCGGGTGGATGGGCTCGCCGGATCGCGGATCCCCGACCTCGACACCGAGGTCGTCGTCTACTGCGCGGATGCGGATTGCGATGCTTCGGTGGAGGTCGCGGCGCGCCTCATCGAGCTCGGCTACCGCAACGTTCGTCACTACTCGGGCGGCAAGCGCGACTGGGCGGACGCGGACCTGCCGTTCGAAGGCGGACGCGTCTAGCGGACCGGCTCCCGCAGCGGGGCGTCGCTCTGATCGTCGTTCGTCCACTGGAACAGCTCGAGCACGTAGCCGTCCGGATCGCGGAAGAAGACCTGTGTGACGCCGTCGCCGCGAGGCATCGGGCCGCCCACGAGCTTGACGCCGTGAGCCGCGAGCCGTGAGCACGCGGCCTCGAGGTCGTCGACCTCGCACGCGAGATGGTGTGTGAGGCCACGATCCGCGCCCGGTCCGGCATCGCCCTGACCGGCTCCGCCCGTCGTGTGAGCTTCCGCGAGCAGGTGGATCTCGGTCCCGCCGAAGCGGAACCATGCACCGTCGAACGTGAAGTTCGACGGGCGCGGAACCTCCTCCAACCCGAGCGCTCCAGCATAGAAGCGACGCGAGCGGTCGAGGTCTCGCACGATGAGCCCGACGTGCTGGAGCCTCATCGACACGGCTCGTACCGTAACGTCGCGGATGTGAGAAAGGAGGCGCCATGCCGCTGATCAGGGTCGAGCTGTTCGACTACCGCATGAGCGAGGAGACGAGTGCCGCGCTCATCGAGAAGCTCACAGACGCGCTCTGCGATGCGACGCATCCGGGACTGCGCGACCACACCTGGGTGATCGTCGAAGGCCACTCCCCGAAGAACTGGGGTCTGGGTGGGAAGCCGTGGCCGGTCGACCAGATGCCGCCGGGGCCGGCGTCGTAGGATCGGGCATCCGAGGAGAGGAGCATTCGTGCCAGTGATCGACGTGAAGATCTACGACCGCAGAGTCACCGAGGAGTCGGTGCCGAAGATGATCGAGGCCCTGACGAACGCGCTCCACGAGACGAGCGGCGCGGCGAAAGAGCACATCCACGTCATCATCCAGGGCGTTCCCCCGAAGCACTGGGGCCAGGGCGGCAAGCCGGGCGAGTAGCCCCAACCGCAGCGCGAGTGACGCGAGCGCCGGATCTTCGATCAGCCGGCGCTCGGCGAATGGCGTGCGGTGGTTCGTCTGGAGACGAAGCCCGGCCGCTTAGTGCTTCCCGGCGGAAGTACGGTCGTGATTCGCCGGCGAGAACCGAGCAGGTCGAGGACGCAGGGAGCCCCGATATGCAGGCATATCGGGGCGACTGAGGACGAAGGCATGCGAAGTGTCGCAGCCACGCGAAGCGGGGGCGTACTTCCGCCGGGGAGCACTTAGCCTCCGTAGTCGAACGTCGACCCGTAGCCGCAGACGCCGCGGTACGTGAATGCAAGCGTGCCGTCCTCGACGACGAGCTCGTCCGCCACGAGCTCCTCGCCGTCTCGCTCGTGGCCGGGGATCACGCAGGTGACCGTCTCGGCGCCGTCGTAACGATCGCGGATACGGACGCTGACCTGGTCGCGGATCCGCAGTCGCTGCCGCCGGCGAGTGTGGTCAACCTCGATTTCGACCGGCCGAACGGCGACGAGC
>Ga0184625_10001265_pt1 | contig 10417 bp, 8 predicted proteins | sample PLM3_30_b1_FD_133151 | JGI IMG/M metagenome (GOLD analysis project Ga0184625, IMG submission 133151) | Groundwater sediment microbial communities from an aquifer in East River, Colorado, USA - PLM3_30_b1 | ecosystem: Environmental > Terrestrial > Soil > Riparian zone | place: USA: East River... | reverse complement strand
GCCACGGTCTGGTTGAAGGTCGCGTGGATGCGGCCGGTCTCCGGGCTCACCATCTCGGGCAGCGAGTCGACGTAGGTCGACTTGAGCTTCTGCACCGAGCGGTAGTCGAGGATCTTGCGCGGCAGCTCGTGCACGAGCGCGAGCTCCTCGAGCACGTCCTCCGCGGTCGAGGCGGCCCGGGTCTTGGCGGTCTTCTTGGCGCTCTTCATCCCGAGACGGTCGAAGAGCACCTCGCGCAGCTGGATCGGCGAGTTGATGTTGAACTCGCCCTTGGCGAGGCGATGGATTTCGAGCGTGAGGGCCGTAAGCTGGGTGTCCATGTCGCGGCTCATGCCGGCGAGCAGCTTCGTGTCGACCTTGACGCCGGCGCGCTCCATGTCCGCGAGCACGGCGACGAGCGGCATCTCCATCGACTCGTAGATCGCGAGCAGGCCCTCGGCTTCGAGCCGCTCCTTCATCGGCTGCGCGAGCCGCAGCGCGAGCTCGGTCTCGCCGCCCGCGGTGCGCGAGGTGGGAAGGGCGGCGGCGTCCGGGGCCGCGAGGCCGTCGGTTCCCGACGCGCGCCGCTCGCCGAGGTGCTCCATCGCGACGTCCTCGAGCGCGTAGGCGCGGCGGCCGGGGTCGAGCAGGTAGCTCGCGAGCAGCGTGTCGAAGCCGAGGGCCGCGACCTTGACGCCTAGGCGCCCGAGCACGACCTGGTCGCGCTTGGCGTGTGCCGAGACCTTGGGGAGCGCCGCGTCCTCCAGCAGCGGGCGCAGCGCCGCGATCGCATCCGTGCGCGAAACCGCCTCAGGCAGATCGATCGCCGAGTGGCCGAGCGGCACGTAGGCCGAGCGCCCGGGGGCCCACGCGAGCGCGATCCCGAGCGGCTGGGCGCGCATCGCCTGCTCGCTCGTCACGACCACGCCGAGCGCGAGCCGACTGGCGGCACGCACCTCCGCCACGACCGCTTCGACCTCAGCCCTCGTCGTCGCCATCTTGTGCTCGGCGCTGGCGACGGGCAGCTCCGGCGCGAACTCGCGCGCCAGCACCTGGAACTCGAGCTCCTTGAAGAGCGCGTGGGCCGCCGCGTGGTCGGGCCCGACGAACTCGAGAGCGGCCATGTCGAGCTCCACCGGCACGTCGCGGCGCAGCGTCACTAGCTGCTTCGAGAGCAGCGCCTCGGCGCGGTGCGCCTTCAGCCCCTCCCGGTAGGCCGCGCGCTTCACCTTGTCGGCGTTCTCGAGCACCGCCTCGACCGACCCGAACTCGCGCACCAGGTCGCGCGCGCCCTTGTCGCCGATCCCGGCGACGCCGGGAATGTTGTCGACCGAGTCGCCGACGAGCGCGAGCACGTCCACGATCCGCTCGGGGGGGACGCCCCATTTCTCCTCGACGGCCCTGCTGTCGTAGCTCGTCGAGCCGGAGCCGTCGCGGCCCGGGTTCAGCACGCGCACGTGGTCCTGTACGAGCTGAAGCAGGTCCTTGTCGGCGGAGACCACCACGACCCCGATCCCGCGCTCGCGCGCCTGGCGCACGAGCGTCGCGATCACGTCGTCGGCCTCGAAGCCCGCCACCTCGACGAGCGGCATGCGCAGCGCCTCGCAGACGCGCCGGATGTAGGGCAGCTGCAGCGCGAGGTCCTTGTCCATCGGCGGGCGGTTCGCCTTGTAGCCGGCGTAGTCCGCGTGGCGGAAGGTCTTGCCGGGCGGGTCGAACACGACCGCGATGTGCCCGGGCTTCTCGTCCGCCAGCAGCTTGCGCAGCATGGTGGTGAAGCCGTAGGTCGCGTTCGTGGGCAGGCCCTTGCTGGTGGCGAGGCCGCGGATGGCGTGAAACGCGCGGTGGAACTGTCCGGAGCCGTCGATCAGGTACACGGTCTGCGCGGAGGCCATCCGTCGGCGATTCTGGTCCGGGGCGCGCCGCGGAGTCCAACCCGCGGCGCGCCTCGGCTAGAATCCCCCGGCCATGCTTCGCCGCCTCATGGCCCTTCTGCTCGCCGCCACGGCGCTCCGCGGCTGCGCGAGCTACGAGTACGAGCACGAGATCTGGCTCCGCGTCGACGGCTCGGGCACCGTCAACGTCACCGGGCGCCCTGCGCTCTGGACCGCGTTCAAGAGCCTGCCGCTCGACCCGCAGGGCGACCCCGACGAGCTCAAGCGCAAGGCCTCCGAGCTCTTCGCGCGCTCGGGGCTCTCGGTCAAGCGCGTCACGCTCACCACGAGGCGCGGCCAGCGCTACCTGTTCGTCTCCGCGGACTTCCCGGACGTCAACCGCATCTCGTACACGCCGGCCCTTCCCGACCTCCGCGTCGGGGTGCGGCGCGAGGGCGGGCGCCTGATCCTCGACGGCAGCTGGCAGCGGCCGCTCGACGCGCTCGCGGGAGGCGAGCACGACCGCGAGGGGCTGATGGCGGTGCGCTTCCACCTGCCGAGCAAGGTCTACGGCCACAAGAACGCCGCCTTCGGCGTCGAGCGCGGAAACATCCTGGGCTGGCCGCAGGAAACGGCCGCGGCGCTCGACGGCGGCCGGCTCGAGTTCGGCGCCGAGATGGACGAGCGCAGCATCCTGTTCTCGACCGTGATGCTGTTCGTCGGCGCCGTCGTGCTCGCCGTGCTGCTGCTGGCGGCGGCGCTCTGGGCCGTCGTGCGCCGCGGCAGGCGCGACCTCGCCCGCTCCGGCGGCAGCCCGCCCCGCGCCGGGGCGGTATAATCGCCGGCCCATGAACGTCAAGCTCTCCTTCGCTCCCGTCTCGCGCTCGTCGCTCGACCTCCTGGCCGTGGTGCTCGACGAGGGCAGCACGCTGCACGCCATAGACGACGCGCTCGTCGCGTCGCACGTGGAGCGCGCGGCCGCCGGCTTCCGCGAGAAGACCCTGAAGCGCGAGTACTACGCGACGCTGCCGGAGGGCTCGCCCGCGAAGTCGCTGGTCGTCTACTGGAGCCCGCAGATCAAGAGCTACAACCTGTGGGAGAACGTGAAGACCTTCACGGCGCGCGCGCTGCGCCTCGCGCGCGACTACCACCTGCCGCAGATCGGCCTTCTGCTCAACGGCGCCGACGCCGCCCCGCTCGTCGGCAAGGCGGTCGAGGGCGCCGTGATCGGCAGCTACGTCTTCGACCGCTACCGCCAGGAGAAGGAAGACTTCTTCTCGCGCGAGGCCTCGCTCACGATCCTGACGCACCCCGACCACCAGGCCGACGCCGAGGCCCGGCGCGCGCGCTACCTGTGGGTCTCCGAGAACGTGAACCGGGCGCGCGACCTGATCAACGAGCCGGGCGACGTCGTCACGCCGGAGGTGATCGCCACCACCGCCGCCGAGATCGGGCGCGAGGTCGATCTCGAGTTCGAGGTGCTCGACCCGACGGCGCTCAAGGCCAAGGGCTACCAGGGCATCCTGCACGTCGGCGCCGGCAGCCCCCACCCGGGGCGAATGGTGGTGCTGCGCCACGTGCCGCGCAAGCCCTCGAAGGAGACGATCGCGCTCGTCGGCAAGGGCATCACCTTCGACTCGGGCGGGATCAGCATCAAGCCGAGCGACAAGATGTGGGAGATGAAGGGCGACATGGCGGGAGCCGCAGCCGTGCTCTTCGCGATGCGCGCGATCGGCAAGATCCGGCCCGACGTCAAGGTGCTGGGCATACTCTGCTGCGCCGAGAACCTGCCCGACGCGAACGCGCAGCGGCCGGGCGACATCTTCGTCGCGAAGAACGGCAAGTCGGTGATGGTCGACAACACCGACGCCGAGGGCCGGCTGGTGCTGACCGACGGCCTCGCCCGCGCCGGCGAGGAGGGCGCCACCCACATCGTCGACATCGCGACGCTCACGGGCGCGGTCGTGCGCGCGCTGGGGCCGAGCGTCGCCGGCGTGATGGGCACCGACGCCTCGCTCGTGAAGCGCGTGATCCGCTCGGGCGAGCACCACGGCGAGCCGTTCTGGGAGCTGCCGCTCGTGGAGGAGTACAAGGACTCGCTGAAGACGCCGTACGCCGACCTCAACAACATCGCCGCCGGCGGCCTCGCCGGCGCCATCACCGCGGGGCTCTTCCTGCGCGAGTTCGTGCCCTCGGGCGCCGCCTGGGCCCACCTGGACATCGCCGGCCCGATGTTCAAGGAGAAGGAGTGGAAGTACTACGACGCCGGCGCCATCGGCTTCGGCGTCAAGACGCTCGTGGACCTCTGCGAGCGGTTCCGCGACCCTGTCTCCTAGTCGTCACGCGGCCGGCTGTCCACCGGCCCTGACCGGCCGTTCACCGATCCCAGGGAACCGAGAGCCGGAAGCTCGCGTAGGCTTGTCAGAGAGGCGGGGGCATTCTCATGGTCCGAGTCGACGGGTTCAGCGGCGGCGGGTCGCTCATCAGCGTGCGCGGGCTCGACAAGAGCTACGTGCGCGGGGGCGAGGAGATCCACGTGCTCCAGGGGCTCAACCTGGACGTGGGCGCCGGCGAGTTCATCGCCTTCATGGGTCCGAGCGGCTCGGGCAAGACGACGCTCCTGAACCTGCTGGGCGGGCTCGACGTGCCGAGCTCGGGCACCGTCAGCGTGGCCGGCGACGAGATCACCTCGATGTCGCGGCGCAGGCTCACGGCCTGGCGCGCGCGGCACGTCGGCTTCGTGTTCCAGGCCTACAACCTGATCCCGGTGCTCTCCGCCTTCCGCAACGTCGAGCTGCCACTGCTGCTGACGCCCCTCGCAAAGGCCGAGCGGCGCCAGCACGTCGAGGCCGCGCTCCGCATCGTGGGGCTCCAGGAGCGCATGCACCACTTCCCGCGCCAGCTCTCGGGCGGGCAGGAGCAGCGCGTCGCGATCGCACGCGCGATCGTGGCCGACCCGACCTTCCTGCTGTGCGACGAGCCCACGGGCGACCTCGACCGCAAGAGCGCCGACGAGATCCTGGACCTGCTCTCGCTGCTCGTCACGGAGCGCGGCAAGACGATCCTGATGGTGACCCACGACCCACGCGCTGCCGAGCGGGCGAGCGCGCTCTTGCACCTCGAGAAGGGCGTGCTGGTCGAGGCCGCGCAAGGCAGGGCGATGGTGGCGTCGTGAAGTACCTGCCGCTGCTCTTCGCCAACCTCAAGCGCAAGAAGATCCGCACGACGCTCACGATCGGGTCGTTCGCCGTCGCTATGTTCCTGTTCGGGCTCCTGGCGGCGGTGCGCGCGGGGTTCCGCCAGGGCGTCGACGTGGCGGGAGCCGACCGGCTGGTGGTGGTCGGGCGCACCGGCCTGATCCAGCCGCTGCCGCTGCCCTACATGGAGCGCATCCGAAGGCTGCCCGGCGTGAAGGACGTCGCCCACGTGACCTGGTTCGGCGGCGTCTACCAGGACCCCAAGAACTTCTTCGCGCAGTTCGTGATCGAGCCCGAGGACTGGCGGCGGCTCTACCCCGAGTACGCGGTGCCCGACACGCAGTGGCAGGACTTCCTCGGCGACCGCCAGGGGGTCGTGATCGGCCAGAAGCTCGCGCAGCGCTTCGGCTGGAAGCTCGGCGACCGCGTGCCGCTCAAGGCGCCGGGCTACCTGGGCGGCACCAGCTGGGAGTTCAACGTGCGGGCCATCTATCACGGCACGCGAAAGTCCGACGACGAGGGCCAGCTCTGGCTGCATCACAAGTACTTCCATGAAAAGGCGCCCAGCTACTGGAAGGGCATCGTCGGCTGGTATGTCGTGCGCGTGACGGACCCGGCGCAGGCGGTCGCCGTCACGAAGGCGATCGACGGCGAGTTCGCCAACTCCTCGGGCGAGACGCGCACCCAGACCGAGTCGGCGTTCGCGTCCTCGTTCATGAAGCAGATGGGCAACATCGAGTTCCTGATCGTCGCGATCGGCTCGATCGTCTTCTTCACGCTGCTGCTGGTGACGGGCAACACGATGGCGATCGCCGTGCGCGAGCGCACCGCAGAGCTCGCGGTGCTGAAGGCGGTCGGCTACTCGGACCGCTTCGTGCTCGGTCTCGTTCTCGCCGAATCGCTGCTGATCGCGGCGCTCGGAGGCGCCGTCGGCCTCTGGCTCGCCTCGATCGTCGCGGGCAAGGACATCACCGGCGGCATCCTGCCGACGTACCTGTCTGGCGCCTCGATCGCCGCCGGGGTGGCGATGGCGCTCGTGACGGGTCTGCTCGCGGGCCTGCTGCCGGCCGTTTCGGCGATGCGGATGCAGATCGTGAACGCGCTCAGGAGGGTGTAGAGCGTGGCGATCCCGGTCTCCTACAACCTGCTGAGCGCGAAGGAGCGCTGGACCTCCTCGGTCGTGGCCGTGCTCGGGATCGCGGGCACCGTCGGCGTGTTCGTCGCCATGCTCGCGCTCGCGCGCGGCTTCAAGGCGACGCTCACCTCCTCGGGCCAGCCGCAGAACGCGATCGTGCAGCGCTCCGGCGCGGACAACGAGATGACGAGCGCCATTACGCTCGAGGAGGTGCGGATCGTCGAGGACGCGCCGCAGATCGCGCGCGGCCCCGACGGGCCGCTGGTGAGCGCCGAGGTCGTCGTGATCGCGGCGGTCCCGATGCGCGGCGAGGACGGCGAGGCCAACGTGCAGGTCCGCGGCGTCTCTCCGCGCGTGCTCGCGGTGCGGGACAACGTCAAGATGGTCGAGGGCCGCTTCCTCACGCCGGGCCTGGCCGAGGCGGTCGTGGGCAAGGGCGCGCGCGACGCCTACCAGGGGCTCGACCTGGGCGCCACCGTCAGGCTCGGCGCCGGCACCTGGACGATCGTGGGCGTCTTCGACGGCAAGGGCACGGCCTTCAACTCGGAAGTCTGGGCCGACGCCGCGACGCTCAACGGCTTCTACCAGCGGCCGCCCTCGATCTTCCAGGCGGCGACCGTGAGGCTGCGCTCCGCGGACGACTTCCCGGCCTTCGAGGCGACGCTCAAGGGCGATCCGCGCCTCAACGTGCAGGCGCTGCGCGAGCAGGCCTACTACGAGAAGCAGTCGGTGGTGGTGACGACGCTGATCACCGTGCTCGGCTCGCTGGTCGCCGCGGTGATGGCGCTCGGCGCCGTCTTCGGGGCGCTCAACACGATGTACTCGGCCGTCTCCGAGCGCTCGCGCGAGATCGCGGTGCTGCGGGCACTCGGCTTCGGCGGCGGTGCGATCGTGCTGTCGTTCTTCGTCGAGTCGCTGCTGATCGCGCTCGTCGGCGGTCTGGTCGGCTGCGTCGCGGTGCTGCCGGTCAACGGCCTCACGACCGGCACGATCAACTGGCAGACCTTCTCGCACCTGGCGTTCGCGTTCCGCATCACGCCGGATCTCCTGGCGCTCGGCATGCTGTTCGCGCTGGTGATGGGAGCCATAGGCGGCCTGCCGCCCGCGATCCGCGCCGCCCGGGCGAACGTCGCCCACACGCTCAGGGCCTTGTAGCTCACCACCAGGCGGCGATCCGCAGCGGGCCGCCGCTGCCGCCCTTGATCTTCATCGGGAGCGCCGCGACGACGAAGTTCTTCACGGGCAGCGCGTCCATCGCGGCCACGTTCTCGAGCGCCGGCACGTTGGCCGCGAACAGGATCACGTGGCTCTCGAAGAGCGCCGACTGGCCGTAGTCGATGCTCGGCGTGTCGAGGCCAACGGCCTTCACGGAGCGCGACTGCACCAGCCAGCGCGCGGCCTCCGGGTCGAGGCCGGGGAAGTGCAGCTCCGGCACGGCCTCCGCGCCGGTCTTCGCGGTGCCGAGATATGCGGCGCGGTCGTTCCAGCGCGCGGCCCAGCCGGTTTGCAGCAGCAGGATCGCGCCCTCGGGGATGCGGCCGTTGCGGATCTCCCAGGCGGTGAGGTCGGCGACGCTCACGCGATAGTCGCGGTTCTTGGCGCACTTGTCGCTGACGTCCACGCGGATCCCGGCGCCGACCAGCTGCTCGATCGGGATCGCGTCGGACGCCCGCCCGCGCTCCGAGAAGTGGATCGGCGCGTCGAGGTGGGTCCCACCGTGCTCCGCGGCGCAGAACTTGTTCGCGGCATAGAAGTAGCCCTTGTCGGTGACGCCGTGGGCGACGGACTCCAGCACGAAGCTGCCCGCGGTCGGCCAGTAGATCGTCTGCGCGTCGAAGGAGTGCGTCAGGTCCACGATCGTTCCCGGCAGCGAGGGCGGGTGGCGCGGTGTCGCGGGCGGCGCTCCCGCCGCGAGCGAGACGAGAGCGGCCGGCAGCGCTAGGACGAGAGCGGTTCGCATCACGTGCCTCCTTGGGCTTCGCTGGTGCTGGCTCGACTGTATCGCGACCTGACCCCTACTCCCGTCGGAGGGCCTCCACCGGGTCGAGGCCGGCCGCGTGCCAGGCGGGATAGAAGCCGAAGCCGATGCCGACGCCGAGCGCCACTACCAGGGCCGCCGCCAGCATCAGCGGGTGGACGGCGGTCGGCCAGCCGGCGAACGCCTGGATCAGCACGGCCCCGACGAGGCCGAGCACGCTGCCGAAGAGGCCGCCGGTGACGGTGAGCAGCGAGCTCTCGACCAGGAACTGCGCGGCCACGTCGCGGCGGCGCGCCCCGAGCGCGCGGCGCACGCCGACCTCGCGCGTCCGCTCGGCGACGCTCGCGAGCATGATGTTCATGATCCCGATCCCGCCCACCAGCAGGCTGATCGCGGCGACGGCGCCGGTCACGACGTTGAAGACGCGCTGCGTGCGCTCGCGCTGGCGCAGGATCTCGCGCGGTACCACCACCTCGGGCGCCGCACCGGTCGCCCGGCGCACGAGCGCCTGGGCGACGCTCGCCGCCGCGGCGACGCCGTCCGGGCTCGCCAGCCTGAACACGATCTCGTCGACGCCCTCCGGCTGGCGGTCTCCCCCACGGTCGAGCGCCGGCAGCGGCACGATCACCGCGCGGTTCAGGTCGCGGGCGCGGATCGCGGCTGCCCTCGCGCGCGGGGCCGCGCGCTCCTGGAGCGTGCCCACGACCCGGTACCAGTCCCCCCCGAGCCGCACGCTCTCGCCGAGCGGGCTCTGCAGCGGGAAGAGCGCGCGCGCCACCGACGCCCCGAGCACCGCCACGCGCTTGCGGTCGGCGACGTCGAGGTCGGCCAGGAAGCGCCCCGCGGCGAGCTCGAGCCGCGCGGCCTCGGCGTAGCCCGGCGTCGTCCCGAGCGCGATCACGGGAGCGCTGCGGCCCGCGGCGTCGGCCTGAAGCTCGACCACGCGCAGCGGCGCTACCGCCTGCACGCCGGGAACCACGCGCGCGAGCGACTCCGCCGCGGCGCGCGGCAGCGTCGCCGCGGGCTCGCCCGCGGGCGGGGCGGGCGGCTTCAGCGTGACCGTGTCGATTCCGAGCGCCGCGATCTGCGCCAGCGTCTCGCGGCGCGCCCCCTCGCCGACCGACGACATCGCGACGACGGCAGCGACGCCGAAGACGACGCCGAGGATCGACAGGCTCGAGCGCAGCTTGTGCAGCCGCAGGCTGCGGGCCCCGAGCCGCAGCAGCACGACGAGCGCGGGGCTCACCGGCGCTCCTCGGACTCGACCCGCCCGTCGCGCAGGCGCACCACGCGCTCGGCGCCGCGGCCGAGCGCCTCGTTGTGCGTGACGAGCACGACCGTCGCGCCCTGCGCGTGGAGCTCGTCGAGCAGCGCCCGGATCTCCTCGCCGGTCCGGGTGTCGAGGTTGCCGGTGGGCTCGTCGGCGAGCAGCAGGCGCGGCGAGGTGACGAGCGCGCGCGCGATCGCGGCCCGCTGCGCCTCGCCGCCCGACAGCTCGGACGGGCGGTGGTCGGCGCGGTGCCCGAGGCCCACGCGCTCGAGCGCGCGCAGCGCCCGCGGCCGCCACTCGTGCAGCGGCGCCCCCTCGTAGAGCAGCGGGGTCTCGACATTCTCGGCGACCGTGAGCTGCGCGATCAGGTGGAAGGCCTGGAACACGAAGCCGACCGACCGGTTGCGCAGCCGCGACAGCTCGTCGTCGCCGAGCGAGGCGACGCTTCGTCCCTCGAACAGCTGCTCGCCCGATGTCGGGCGGTCGAGGCAGCCCAGGATCGACAAGAGCGTCGTCTTGCCCGAGCCGCTCGGGCCCATGATCGCGAGCTTCTCGCCCGCGCGGATCTCGAGGCTCACGCCGGCGAGCGCCACGACCTGCGACGAGCCGCGCGGGTACGCCCGCACCACGTCGCGCAGGACTACGAGCGGGGGGGGCCCTTGGTCTGGGGGGTGCTTCACACCCCCCAGACCCCCCACGGGCTCATGAGCCCGGGGCAACGCTCGTGTCCGGGGCGCCCCGGCCGGGATCCTGCAAGAGCACGCGGTCGCCGCGCGCGAGGCCCTGCTCGATCACGACGAAGTCGGCGTTCGACGGCCCCAGCACCACCTCGCGCTCGCGCGGCAGGCGCCCGGCGAGGTAGACGACGCTGCGGCCGTCGCGCTCGAAGACGGCCTCGAGCGGGACCGAGAGCGCGCGCGGGCGCTCCTCGACCTCGATCTCGACGCGCGCCGTCATGCCGGGCCGCAGCCGCGGCTCGCTCTC
>Ga0184625_10001264_pt1 | contig 10419 bp, 14 predicted proteins | sample PLM3_30_b1_FD_133151 | JGI IMG/M metagenome (GOLD analysis project Ga0184625, IMG submission 133151) | Groundwater sediment microbial communities from an aquifer in East River, Colorado, USA - PLM3_30_b1 | ecosystem: Environmental > Terrestrial > Soil > Riparian zone | place: USA: East River... | reverse complement strand
CTGACGGCAAACATCGAATGGAACCTGCCAAGTCCGGCTCGATGCCGCCCAACACGCGTTTACCAGCTGGCGTCGGCCAGAGGATCATGACCGCCGCGGCTGAAACCGTAGTGTTTACTCCCCACAAACGCGACCTCCTTTTCCGATGACAACGTTCTGCAACCGTTACCCCCCCCCGGCTCCCCGGTTGGAGCCTCCCGAGAGATCGCGCGCCGGGAATTCGATTTCGCTCGAGGCCGAAGACGGCGTGAGCTACCCGCGCGTGTCGTCCGCTGTGGTGGCGCTTCACCAAGGCGAAAGTGCGATCGGTTTTCGTCGAGCGAAAGTCGAAGGGCGAGACACGCGGATGCGAAGGAATTCTGCGAGTGACGGACGGCGTGAGTCCGATAACGCCGCTTTAGCGACGTGCAGAAATGCAAGTCCGCGGGACTGGGTATCTGTTGAAAGGCCACTCACCAACCGTTCCATTCCAGGTAGAGCACGGTGCCCGCCAACAGAATTGCGATAAGCAGCTTCCACCAATTATTCAAGCGCTCGATTCGCTGCCCAATTGGTTTCAGCGTCTCTTCTAAGCGGTCGTTGAGGCGGTCGAGCATTTCTTACTCCTCGGCTGCCAACAGATACCAAGCCCCCCAAGTCCGGGCGAGACTCAATCGTGTGCCACGTGAGTCCGATGCAGTGTCCTGCTTCTGCCGCACTTGACAGATCGATCCGTCGTCGTCAGATTATCGGACTGTAGAAGCGTTCGCCGGGCTTGACGATCGTGGTTGGCGAGAGACTCCACACGATCGTGGCAATCGGCCCCGCGTCGTTGCGTAGATCCGTCGTACCGGCAATCGAGCCCGCGCAGCCGTTGCCGTTGTTGATTCCCGTCGGCGCGAGGGCGTAGGTGCCGTCCGGTTGCGCAACGCCTCGCACGGTATCGGGTACGTTCTCGATTAGGGCCCGAGGCAGCCTCACGAGGTCGATGTCCAACTGCATGTGCGTCGAAGCATTTCTGTCTCGTGGTTCACCCCGCTTGCCTGAGGCGATCCAGCTCTTGCAGATCAGATGTGTCATGCCCGGCCACGATCTTGCTGTGCAAATGCGTTCAGAAGCATGCGTGGCACAAGTCAGAAAATGGGGCGACCAAGTCTCCTAACTGACGAGACGAGGAAGCAATTCGAAGACGCCCTGGCTGAGGCTAGAAAACTCTCGAAAGAAGGTCGAGCGCGACTACTTCGGTCCCGCCATGAATGCCGCTTGAGCCAGCGGGCTTTGAAAGACGAGTAGGCCTACGCCAATTTCGCGCGACGTCCGGAGGGGACGCCGGTATCGCGCCATTCATGATCGGTGAGGGCGATTTGCGTTCGCCGCGTGGTGCTTCATTGTCAGCTTGAAATCTCCGACCAATGCCCGGTATCGAGGTTTCGAAGGAAAGTCCGCCGTCCGGGCGCGGCAAGAGCTTTCGCTGCAGCCACGGCGGCGTCGCGGTCCGTCTCATATTTCACATTTTCTTCACTGTGAAAATCCTCCTGACCCTCCTTTGAGACTCGGCCCACGGCATAGATGGTGAATGAGTGCTCGGTCAGCAGAATTAGGACGTCACCCGGCTGCGACGGAACGCGTTTGGTCATGTGCTCACCAATCGCTTGTGCTGAACGGTACATCAGCATATCGCGGTCTGCCGCTACGCTGAACTCGGTAGCATGTCCGTCATATCGCTTCCCCGTGAACTCGCTGCCGATGCCTGTCCTCACTGTGGGCTTCGTGAAGGTCTTGAAGTTCTGAAGGACTACCATCGTACGATGTTGCACTGGCCGCTGTGGTGCAATCTCTGCGGTCACGAGTGGACCGTTCTGAAATATCCGAGACGCCCTCGCGCCCTTTCCGCCTGACGACGCCGCTCCCAGGGTGGGGTCTGTCCAACGATCCGACAATCTCCCCAATTCGAGACGTGGCGCGCGCGTGCCGGTGGACCTGGTGCGAGGACTGCCTGACGGTCTACGACGACTACGGAAGCCCGGTCAACCCGATTCATGAGTACGCCCGCGCGCACTGACGATCAATGAGCTGTCGGTGTGCGGAAGGCTGGATCTGCAGGGCCCATCCCGATCAGCCGTGGCCACTCTTCGTCTTTTTTGTTGGTTGGGTCCACATCTCCCCGCAGGCTCGGCAATTGAACCACTGGATCCTTCCCACCGCCTCGCCCCTTTCGAGGTCTTTACTGCCGCAGCTTCCACAGACCTGTTGTGGAGGCGGCAGACGTGCGGATTGCGGAGTTGAGGTTTTTGGTGAGAGCATTCGACGCAGTGATTATGCTGGCAACTGTTGATTGAACGATGTGCTGTTTTGAACCGTCGTCGTCGTTCCGGCCGCTAGCGCCCGCGATGCCATTCGCGACTAGTTTCTAGATGACTCGATTCCTGGGTGCAGCCGCGATCCTGCTCGCCAGCGTGCTCACGCTTGCTGACTTGGCAGGTGTCTGGACGCTCAGCTGGGAGCCAGATTTCGGTGGCTTTCCCAACGCCTACGACTGCACGTTCAAACAAGACGGCCGTTTATTAACGGTCACCTGTCCACAAGACATGGTTATGAACGGAGACATTGACGGACAGCAGGTCACGATTGGGTTGAAAACTGGCAGGGACGACAACGAGAACGCCACGCTGACTGGCGAGCTCAACCAGCAAGGGACTCAGATAACGGGCGAATGGCATCTTCTGGAACAGAGGATTGTGATGCCGCTCGCGCACGGCGGTGCGTCATGGATCTGACGCCTGGGTGGCTCAAGCGAGCGGGAGTTGCGACGCAGCGGCAACCCGCGCCGCCGAAGGAGGCCACGACGAGAGCGACCGACGGTGCTCGGATGCGGAATAAGGCGAAGGCAGCCGTCGAACAGGCGGGCACGCTCCGGCGTCACGCACACGCGGCGCAAGAGCGCGTGAACGCGTTGACGAAACCGACGCTCAGGAAAACGCGGAAAGGGCGCTAGCTATTACGACGGGGCGTCGGACTCACCGCGAGCGCTGGGCCTTGGGCAGCGAGACGACCATGAGGGCGGCTTGGAGACGAGCGACCCCTTGAGCGGCAGGGGTGGACTTGTTCTCAGCCATGAGCTTGTCGATGCGCGCGAGACGTTCGGCGGGGTTGTCGCGTTCGAGTGCCAGGTCGGGCCTTGCCTTTCTAGGGAGAAGGTGAGGATAGGCCCGAGCATGGCGGCCCGGTTGTACCGTTTTGAACACACGGGGTCGGTATCGCAGAATATCGATCCGAGTGGAGTTCGCGAGTGGCTAAACGGATTCCCACCCGGCGCGGCGATGTGTTGGTGCTCTGCTCCGACAGCATCCCCACCTATGCGGTTGGGACTGTGTCCGAGGATGGGCAACAGGATTTACGTGGCCTCGCGAACGTGCAGTATCTGAATGATCGTGCTACGGCGCTGGCGGCAGCGAAAGACCTTGCCCAATCCGGAAACCGGATCTTCGTCCTAGAGGTTGATAACGCTGAGGGTGGTTGGAGCACGAATTGAAACGTGACCACTACCGGATGTTCAGGCCCGCTGCGGGAAAAGACTAACACACGGCAGCAACGCCGCTGCAGAGGGGAACCCACCTCGCGTCGCACTTTGTAGCGCTCCGTAGTAAGGAGCGACAAGTAAGCGAAAGTCAAACACGGCCTGCTAGCGAGCTATTTCAACTTCTTGAGCATCGTTTGCGCGTTGATGTTGCTTGGATCGAGCTCGACTGCACGCGAGTACGCCTTGACGGCATCGTCGCGGCGGCCGGCCACGGCCAACGCCTCGCCGAGACTGTCGAAGACATTCGAGGACTTGGGGAACTGCTGCGCGTTGAGCTCGAAGACCCTAATCGCGCCGGCGGTGTCGCGCCGGCCGAGCAGCGCATAGCCGACACCGTTAAGCTCGAGCTCGGAGAAATCGTAGCCGTTCGGTTCGGCGGTCTTCAGCTGGTGGTAGAGCGCGATGGCGCCGTCGACACCCTTGCTGTCGACGATCGCGAGCATCTTGCGCGCGACCGACAGGCGCGGAGGGGTGAACGGCCGGTGGTGCAGGATGTCGACGATCGCGTCCGCGATCTCGAGCCGTCGGCTGTCGCCTTGCGTCAGGATGATGACCGTGATGCGGTCGCCGATACGGCGGCCGAGGAATGCACGCTGACCGCCGGAGTTGCCGGTGTGCCAGACGAGCGTGTCGCCGTTCCGCTGCGCCACGTTCCAGCCGAACGCATATGTGGATGTTCCCTCTTCGACGCGCGCGGGGACGAATGCCTCCGCAAGCGTCTTCGCGCCTACGAGCTTTCCTGCCGTCAGTGCCTGGTCCCACTTGAGGAGATCGTCGACCGTCGAAGCGATCCCGGCATCGCCCTTCGTCGCACCTTTCGATCGGAGAGCGACTGGCCGGGTCTGGTTCATCGCGAGCGGATCGAAGATTTTCGCGCGCAGGAAGTCGTCGAACGTTTGTCCCGACACACGCTCGACCACCATCGCAAGCAGCACGTACCCCGCGTTGCTGTAGCGATGGCGCAGGCCGGCCCTGGCGAATCGCGTGTGGTTGGCTCGAATTGCCTCGACGACGTCACGCTCGAGCAGGTTGGGGCGATCGATGCCGAGATCGCCGACGTCGGGAATGCCGGACGTGTGCGTGAGCACGTGACGAATCGTGATTCCAGGGGCGGCGCCAGCCAGATCGGGCAGATGCTTGTCGATCGGATCGTCGTACTTCACCTTGCCTTGCTCGGCGAGAATCATCACCGCCATCGCGGTAAACGCCTTCGCAAGTGACGCGATGTTGGACGGCGCTGCCAGCTCACCCGCTTCGTCCGCGGTGCGCGCAATCGTGTCGCGATAGACAGGCACCCCCGCACGGGCGACGAGCACAGTGCCGGCGAACTCGCCATTGTCGTGCAGGCGAGTCAACATCCCGCGAATGGTCTCAGCGTCGCTGTTCAGTGCTGAGCTGTCCTGCGCAGACGGGACGACCGTCAGTCCGGCGATCCCGACCAGAACAACAATCGTCAAGAGCGATTTGCGCATCGGATTGCCAGTTGTCAACGGCATTGATATTACCTGAAGGATTGACACGACTGTCGATGTGATGGACCGCCACGACGAAAGGTGAACGGCAATTTCGGACTTGCTGTGGACAAGGCGGGATTGCTGAATTACTGAAACCTGGCGGCCCGCTCGGCGCAGCCAACGAGCGTTCAGTTATGGCAGCGTGATCTCGACTGCGGTTTGGCCTGGAAGAATGTTCGCGTACCCGACTTGCCCGAAGACCGAAGATGCTCCGAGCCGCACCGTTTCGTCTTGGGGAAGGCCGCACAACGCGAATCGACCGGCTCCATCACTACGAGTGACGGCGGCGGGAAAATCTTCAAGCGGCTCCCAATCGACGAACGCCCCCGCGACGGGTTGCTTGCCTGCGGATGTCATCTCCACGATCGTGCCGGACACCGTCCGAAACCCTGGTGCCGACGGCGTCATTGATGGCGTGAGGTTCGTCTTCGAGACGAGCGCGAGGTCCATCGCCATATCTCCTTGGAGCGTCACGGGGGCAGCGGCACATTGCTGGACGTACCCGTCCTTGTAGATTTGAAACCACACGCCCACACCCGCCGGCAAACCCGTCATCCGATAGCGACCATCACCATCGGTCAGGAGCGCACCGTGCACATACATATAGGAGTACCCCATCGTGCCTTGACTAACCCAGGCGTTAACATTTGCCCCCGAGATCGACCGGCCATTTTCAGCGACGACACCGGAGATGGTGTAAGGGCCACTGATGACAGGAATCGGCGTCGGTCCGAATACGCCTGGCGTTCTGGCTGTAGTGGGTGCGCTCGGCACCGATGCGGGACCACTCCCGCATCCGACGGCGAGCAGCACTAAGGAAGCGCCAACGGCAAGTCGCGTGATGACGTTCCTGGCGATCGACGACATGCGGCACTCTCCGTCTTTCTGGAGCGGCTAAGGCTTAGCGCAGAACGACGGCAATGACTCGAACGGGCAAATCAACGGGCGAGTCTACCATGCACCGTTGTTCTCGTTCGGGTCGGTCGCGACCCTGAACTCATGGGGGCCATCCCCACACATCGGCGTCAAGCGCCTTCAGAACCTCGTAGGCTCCTTTACGATCTGGCCGCATCATCTCGATCGACGGGCCGCCGATCGACGGCAATTGCACAACGACAACCCGCCCGTACGGCCAGTCACTGACCGGTAGTTCGGTAAGGACCCGGCGAAGATCCTTGAGCACGACAAACCTCGGTTCTGGAGTGGACAGGGATCGCAGATTGAACCCCCCCTTCGTCACCGACAGGTACGGATTGCGCCAGTCTCGCTGCTCGCGAATCGCTTGGTATTCTGAGGGATTCGGAGCAGCGATTCGCCTATCGAGGCGAGGCTCCCCTGCAATCGGCGCTTGTGGCGGCATCTCCACCAGGCTTGGGACGAAGCTATTCACTGTCGCAACGAGGCCGGCCGTCATAAGCGAGAGCATCCGCATCAAGGCTTTTCCTCGGATGTCAGAGCCCAGCATGGCCGCAAGGAAGAAACCATCCTTGTGTACTGGATCGGGCTCTCTTGCTTAGACACCGCAGAATGCGCCTCGGCCTACTGGAAGGGATCAGTCACGGCCGATCGGGTCGATCCACCACAACTCGCATTCGATTCGTCGACGCGGCGTCCTTATATGCGTGACGATCAATGTTCGAGGCGAAGACGATTCTTCCACTCACGTCCACTTCCGCAGGAAAATCAATCTTCGGTGAGGGGCTTGAAGAATCGGCTGCGAGTTGCCACTTGCCTCGAGCGATGATTTCGGCTCGTGCGCCCGGTCGAAGGACCTTCGTGGTATTCGAGTCAGCCTTCGAGCCATAGAGCACGGCGATCGGGATCGTGAACTCACGATTGTTCATTCCAGCATCGATCGTGATCACCGCGCGCAGGGCGTCTGCTTCATTGCCGATACGGTCAGCATCGGGTTCCCACGGCAGCGTCACCGGAAGGCCGCTGACGTTGACGATGGCGAGTCGAAAGACGAACGAATCGTTGTCGCGATACCCATAACGATCCATCCACTCGACTGTCAACTTCACCGGAGACTCCTCGCGTTTGACATGGGCGCTGAACCCGGTTGCCGGCCCTGTCCCGGGACCTGCCGTCATCGGGCCGGAGTTTGGCCGGACTTGCGTCAAATCGAGCGTATCTGGCGTCTGCGCGCTGAGAACGACACTCAGCCCAGAAGCGACGACAAAGGCTAGTGCTCTCATTGGGTTCTCCGCCACGAGAAGAACCCTACTGGAAGGGCGCCGTGCCGTCGACGATCCAGAGTTCACCCGTCCCCTTGCCAAACTCTCCAACGGCGGGCGGGAAACCGGAGAGGCATGTCTGCTCAAACGTCATATGGAGGCGAGTGACGACGCCACTGCTGGCGGATTCCAGTTCGTGGATCGTGAACGCGGCCGTGTTGTCGCCGCAGGTCGTTCCCTGGCGACCGCACTTGAAGGAAAAGCCGGCGCTGTCGAACGCGGGGCCGAACGACGCCTTCGGATAGGACCCAACACGTAACGGATTGCCGACAGGCGGAACCGCCCACAGCTCGCAGAGGCGGCCATCGGTGCCGCGCACCTGAATCCTCAGCTCAAAGCAGCCAGGGCCTGGGATGTTCGTGCTGGGCGGGCAGGTCGTGCGCACGCTTGCCCCGAAGCCGGCGTTGGCCGTGCTGTAGCTGCCGCCATCCGCGGAATTACCTGCTCCCGCGGCGACTTGGAACGTCAGGGTGGATGTGGCCGGAACTGACGATGATGGCTGTGTAGGTGACTCGCGGCACGCGGTCGCCGTCGGCCAAGCGGTCGCGACCACGAACGCACATAAATAGACGGATGACTGGCGCCGACGGAGCCGAGCTGTCGTGAGAGTGCGTGGGTCCATTATCGAGGGAGCGATGCACTTTTTCCGACGACATCGACGTCCTTGCAACCGAACGGAGAGCATTCCCGTTTCTTGCCAATGTGGTAACCGTACGAAATCAGTCGCGGGTCACCGTTCTCGACTTTGAACTGGAATTCCTCGAGGGCCTGTCCGTGCTCGAACTCGGAGTTGTACCACATCCAGAGCACACCATACTTCAGGGCGTTGTCATCAACCTGCGCGTTGGCCGTTCGCTGCAGGCGTCCGAGTTGCTGGTGCCGGCGCTCCATCCACTTCTCCCAACCAATGACATCGGGCTTGTACTCCTGCCGAATTTCGGCTAGGCGTCCAGCATCGGCACGCTCTTGGAACACCTTCACTTTGTCGGCGGCGGCGCGTTCAGCACCGCTCGTGCAAGAAGCTGAGGCGAGCGCTCCAAACAGCAACATGACCGTCAGCTGTCGCGGCATACCCAGATTTGCGGCAACGCCTGTGCCATCGGGCCCTTTAAGGAAGCACCCTAGAAAGCCGCGCACGCGGCCCGTTGAACGTCAGGGAACGAGTGTCGAATCAGTCGAAACTGTAATCAGGTAGACCAATCTGTTTGGCTGACGTGTTAGGCGGCGACGAGCACTTGGACCGGCACCACAAGGCCGCGTGTCGCGTTGGGGACGCCATACTTTTGTACTGGCCCCGTCAGCAGCCCGCCAAGAGAATTCCGCTTGTCATACAACGCACTGAAGGTGGTGCCGATACGGTGATGGTGAGGGAGCAACCCGTTTTTGCCGTGGCGATTTTCGCCTACGCTCTGAGCTTTGGGCTTGTCGCCGTGTCAGCCAAAGGAGGCGTGTCCGTCCCCGGCTTCGCCTGCGCCTATTACACCCTCGTGATGGTACCCCGTTTCCCGAGGGATCACATGAACGTCGCGTGGCTGATCAGCGGGTGGATCAACATCGTCGTTCTTGCGTCACTGGCGATGCGCTGGTGGGAGGGGAATCGGCGACCGTTCAAGATCCTCCGAGCCATCACGCTCCTGATGATCCCCTTCTGCTGGATTGTCTTCTACGACGGAAGACTCTTTCCGCGCGAAGGACACTCGCTCTGGGTCGCCAGCATGGTGCTCGCGCTCTTTTCAGAAGGCTCGTCGTCGAGCCCTGTGATCACAGCAGATTCACAGCCACGACTCACATGAACACGCATCGTTTGCGAATCGAGTGGCACATCGTCTTTTCAGCACTTCTCGCCGCCTTGGCCGTCGCACATGTCAGCGAAGCTGGACAACCGCCGGCACTGCTGGCGATCAGTTCGCCGTCCGATGGCGCGAACGTTAGGCCCGGTCAGACCCTCTCGGTCACCGTCACGTCTCCCGCCAACGCGCAATTCGAAGGAGTTGCAGTGGTCGGTGAAGGGCCGATCGGGATCTCGACCACGCTGGCGACGGGAGTACCGGGCCAGTTCACGCTCGATGTCCCCGCAGACATCGCGTGCCGCCGGTACATCGTCACCGCGGACGGCACGACCGCTGCCGGGCAGGATGTCTCGACGAGCGTGACGATCGACGTCGAACGATCGGACATGCCGACGTCGATCCGCGCTGCGCACCCCTCCATTGGCTTCGAGGCGCCAGGCGCGAGTGTGCCGATCCGAATATTAGGGTCATTTACGGACGGCAAAGTCCTGGACGTGACGCGTTCGACGAACGTCGTCTACGAGTCATCCGACCCGACGGTCGCGACGGTGTCGTCGTCCGGTGAAGTAACGGCCCTCGCCGCGGGCGATGCCGTGATCACCGTGACCTACGGCCCGCAGGCACAGAACATCATTGTCACCATTCCGGTCAACGTGCCGGCGCCGATTTTCTCGATTGATCCCGCGCAGCTGAATTTCGGCGAGCAGATCGTCGGAACCTCCACATCCCTGCAAGTGACGCTGACGAATACGACTGAGGGCGACCTCGAGATCGCCAGCATCACCGCGACGGGTGATTACTCGGTCACCGATACGTGCGTGTCCTCGCCGCTACTTGCGGTGAGCGCGACCTGTACCATCACCGTGAAATTCGCGCCCACAGCGACTGGTGCGAGGGCCGGCGCCATTCGCATCGAGAACGGCGTCACGATCCTGCCCGTGGCATTCGGTGTCACCGGCACGGCCCTCGCCATGAAGTGCGACGCGAACGGCGACGGCGTGATCACTCTGGCCGACCTCCTCATCATTCGGAACGCAAACGTGCAAGCTGCCTCAGGGCCGCATGACCAGCGTGACGCAACGGCGACGGGGCGATCAACGTCGCAGATGTTCGGTACTGCCAGTTGCGACTTACGCCTCAATAGCGAACTTACATACTCCGCGGTGGACGGGAGCGGCAACCCTGAGCCAGTCATGGACGCGGTTCTTCTACGCGGCGTTCAGAATCCTTCGGAAATCAGGCGACCTTACAGAACCCCTCAACAGGGAACCAGATCGAAGCCCGTTTGGGAACGCCAAATCTGACTGGGTCCATTTCGG
>Ga0184625_10001263_pt1 | contig 10420 bp, 5 predicted proteins | sample PLM3_30_b1_FD_133151 | JGI IMG/M metagenome (GOLD analysis project Ga0184625, IMG submission 133151) | Groundwater sediment microbial communities from an aquifer in East River, Colorado, USA - PLM3_30_b1 | ecosystem: Environmental > Terrestrial > Soil > Riparian zone | place: USA: East River... | reverse complement strand
GCTTGCCCGTGCTTTCCGCCAGAAGCTGTTCCAGCCAAGCTCCGAGATCGGCGATTCCCGGCGACGTAATGATCGTGACCTTGTCGCGGCCAAAGCGCGTGGCCGCAACACCCAGGGCGATACCGAGTTGCACGCCTGGATTCTCCGCCGGGGGTACGTCGGGGCCACAGGATCGCTCCATCGGCTGCGTCGTCTCAAGCAGGCGTTTGACGTCAAGACCCATCGCCGCTGCCGGCACCAGACCGAACTTCGAGAGCACGGAGTAGCGTCCGCCGATCGTAGGTACCCCATAGAAGATATGTGCGAAGCCAAGCTGCTTGGAGCGTCGCTCGAGCGACGATCCCGGATCAGTGATCGCTACAAAGTGTTTACCGGCCTTATCCTTGCCTTCGACCATGCTGACGCGATCGAGGAAGTAATCTAGGAAAATGTTGGGCTCTAGCGTGCTGCCGGATTTCGAAGAGACAATAAAGAGCGTTTTTTCGAGATCGATCGCCTGCTCGATCGCCCTGATCTGTGCTGGATCAGTGCTGTCCAACATGTGGAAACGTGGCCAGCCGGCCCGCGGATCGAATGTTTCGCCGAACACTTGAGGGCCCAGGCTCGACCCGCCCATCCCCAGTAGCACGAGATCGGCGAACCCGCCCTGTTTGACCTCCTCGGCAAAGGCTGTCAGCCGCTCGATGTCGGTCAGCTCTTGCTCCACGATGTCGAGCCAGCCGAGCCATTTGTCCTCGTCGGCCCCGGACCACAGCGATGCGTCGCCGGCCCAAAGCCGTCGAATGCGACCGCCCGCACGCCAGATCTCCATCTCTGCGTCGCAAGCAGCCTTCATCTCAGGAGAGCCAGACCCTATCTCCAGACGAGGCTGATCGCCGTCCACAAGTGCGCGGCGCTGCCGCGCGATGGCGCCGAACAGTTTGTCGAACGAATCCGCGAACTGCTGAACGCCCTCGATATCCGGTTCGTCTGTGACCTCCTTCAGCGAGATGCCGTAGCTCTCCAGTTCGGCGATCACCGCGCGAGCCGCCTCGATGTCGTGCTCGATGGCGTCCTGTTCCGCCTCCCCGTGGTCACGGAAAGCGTCCATCGTCGCCGGCGGAATGGTGTCCACGGTGTCGCGGCCGATCAGGGCCTCGACATACATCGTATCTTTGTAGGTCGGATTTTTCGTACTCGTGGAAGCCCAAAGCAGTCGTTGCGTCCTCGCGTCCGCCGTCGCTAGGCTCTGCCAGCGCGGCCCGGAGAACAGCGCTTGGTAGCGAACGTAAGCGAGTTTTGCGTTGGCAATTCCCGCCCTGCCGCTCAACCGACCCACCAGCTTTTTATCGCCGAGCTTTTCCAGCCGTTTGTCGACCGCTGAGTCGATGCGGCTTACGAAGATACTAGCGACGCTGCCAATCTTTGAGACGTCGCCGCCCACCAGCTTCAGATCTTCAAGGCCGGAAATGTAGGCATCCGCCACCTGTTCATAAACGCTCACCGAAAAAAGCAACGTAATGTTGATGTTCAGTCCGCGGCCGGTCAACTGGCGGATCGCAGGAATACCGGCAGGAGTTGCCGGCACCTTCACCATCAAATTTGGACGGTCTACAGCCGCCCACAGTCGCAATGCCTCACCCACCGTCGCTTCAGTATCGTTCGCCAGATAGGGCGAACATTCCAAACTGATATAGCCATCGCGTCCTTGCGTCTTGTCGTACACTGGACGCAGCACATCGGCGGCGGCGCGAATATCTGCTAACGCCAGATGCTCGTAGATTGCGGAAATGCTGTGGTCTGTCTGCGCTTGGAACTGCTTTAGGGCACCTTGGTATTCGTCGCTCTCCCCAATCGCTTTTTCGAAAATCGAGGGATTCGATGTAATGCCCTTCAGACCGTCACGCTCGATTAGAGTGGCCAATTTGCCCGTCTCGATCAGGCTGCGCTTGAGGTAGTCCAGCCAGACCGACTGACCGCATGCTTCAAGCCGTTTTAACGGATTCATGGTGCGTGGGTCCTTGATTTTGCGATCTGCTCCTTGGCCGCGGCCAATGCCTTCTCCGGTGTGAAGCCGAATTTTATCAGTAGATCCTTGATTGGTGCGGACGCACCGAAAGTGCGCATGCCGATCTTTGTGCCGGCCGGGCCCACATAACGATCCCATCCGATCACTGAGCCCGCCTCAACCGACACACGCGCCTTGACCTCGGGCGGCAATACGCTGTCGCGATAGGCCTGATCTTGTTGTTCGAACAATTCCCACGACGGCATGCTCACGACACGTGCTGGAATCCGCTCCTGCTTGAGCTTTTCGTGGACCTCGAGGCACAGCGCGACCTCACTCCCGGAAGCGATCAAGATTACCGCCGGTTTTCCGCTTTCTGCATCAGCCATGACATAGGCGCCGCGAGCGACCCCTGCGGCTGACGCATAGCGTTTGCGATCGAAAGTGGGCAGAGGCTGGCGGCTCAACACCAGACAGGCCGGCTGATGCTTCAGGCCGATGATGACCCGCCAGGCTTCGACCACTTCATTAGCGTCCGCAGGCCGAAGCGTGATCAGGCCCGGGATCGAGCGCAGTGCAATGAGCTGCTCCACCGGCTGGTGCGTTGGACCATCCTGACCGAGACCGATTGAATCATGCGTAAAGATGTAAACGACCGGGAGCTGCATCAATGCGCCCAATCGGATGGACGGCTTCATATAGTCGGAAAAGATGAGGAAGCTCGAGCCATAAGCGCGAATTTTGGACAATGCGAGTCCATTCAGGATCGCGCCCATCGCGTGCTCGCGAATGCCGAAGTGCAGATTGCGGCCACCGTAAGTGTCGGCCTCAAAATCTCCGGCCGCCTCAAAGGTAAGACGCGTCTTGGTCGAAGGCGCGAGATCCGCAGCCCCGCCGATCAGCCAAGGGTAATGCGAGGCAATGGCATTTTGCACCTTGGCGGATGAATCGCGGCTTGCAAGACCTTTGGAATCGGCCGGGAAGCTCGGCAGGTCGACGTCCCAGCCGTCGGGGAGTTCGCGCTTCTGCATTCGCTCGATCTGGTCGGCCAGGTCGGGGTGCTTGGCGCGGTAACCATCGAAGCGTGCCATCCAGGCTGCCCGGAGGCGCTGGCCACGCTGGCCGATGCCGGCGTGGAAGTGCTCACGCACACCATCCGGGACGAGAAACTTGGCGTCCTCCGGCCAGCCATAGCTGCGCTTGGCCAAACGGATCTCTTCAACTCCTAGCGGCTCGCCATGGGCGGCGCTGGTATCGTGCTTATGCGGAGCGCCGTAGCCAATATGGCTATCGACAATGATCAGAGTGGGTGCGTCTTCGGTGTTTCGAAATGTCTCGATTGCCTGTGCGATCCGCTCCGTGTCGTTCGCGTCGCCGACCAGCTGCACGTTCCAGCCGTAGGCGAGGAAGCGAGCCGCAACATCGTCGCTAAAGGCGAGATCGGTGTGGCCTTCAATCGTTACGCGGTTACTGTCGTACAGCCAGCATAGGTTCCCGAGCATTAGGTGGCCCGCCAGCGAGGCGGCTTCGCTCGTGACCCCCTCCATCATGTCGCCGTCGCCGCACATCGCGTAAACATCGTAGTCAAACACAGTGAAATCGGGCCGATTGAAATGATGCGCTAGCCAGCGCTCAGCGATCGCCATGCCTACGCTCGTCGCACAGCCCTGCCCCAGTGGCCCAGTTGTCGCCTCGACGCCCGTGGTCAGATGGTATTCAGGGTGCCCCGGACACTTGCTGTTGATGTCACGGAAATGTTTGATGTCGTCGAGCGTGACTGAGAGCTCGCCGAGAAACTCGTACTTGTCGTTGACCGCCTTTACGCCAGTAAGATGCAGCATTGCATAAAGGAGCATCGAGGCGTGTCCGTTCGACAAGACGAAGCGGTCGCGATTCGGCCAGATCGGATCCGCCGGATCGAAACGCAGGAAACGCTGCCACAGTGTATAAATCACCGGCGCCAAGGCCATCGGCGTACCCGGATGGCCGGATTTGGCCTGCTGCACGGCATCCATCGACAGAGTACGAATGGTATTAATGCAGGGCCGCTCAAGGATTGCATCCGATCCGTTCCCGCAATCTGACAGATCGGGTGAACCTTTAACCGTTAGAATGGCTTTTGTTGTCATCAAGAGGCTTCTGGCAATTCGTCGGCCGCAATTTGTTGCGTCCTGAGAAGCCACCCCAATCGTACAAGCGTGGCCTGAGCTGAAAGTTCCACGATTTGGTACCAATACCGGTTCAAAAAATTCGTTTTGCCAGTGCTGCGACGCGCGCATGTTGCCTTGACCTAGCGGGCGGGTTTTCGGTGCTCCCGGCATTGGGATAGGAAGGAGCTCACTATGGCTCTTGAAATTGCTGTAGGTCCTTCGCAGCTCGCTTTGCATCAGGGACAAAGCTTGCTGATTACCGATCGGGACGGCCAGATTCCCTGGCCGAGTGACAAAGGTCTCTACTTTTTCGATACCCGGTTGATCAGCAGTTGGAGCATCTATGCAAATGGCGAGAATTGGGACCTGCTCAACGCAGGTAACATTGCCCATTACGCGGTGCGCATATTCCTGACCAATCGTGCAATCCTCACTGAAGATGGCGATATCCCGCCGGGGACGCTTGGGTTGGTGCTCAGCCGCTCGATCGGTGGTGGCATTCACGAGGATCTGGACCTTGTGAATTACGGTACGAAGCCGGTGCGCTTCAACCTCGAGATCGCAGTTCGCAGCGACTTTGCGGATTTATTTGAAGTGAGGTCGAAGCATATCGTGCGTCGTGGCCGGATCGCCACCGAATGGTCCGATGACAAATCGGAGCTAAAGACCATCTATCGGAACCAAGATTTCTGCCGCGAGGTGACAATCCGAACGCAGCGGAGCAATTCACGACCGGTATATGCGAATGGCCGCATCAGCTTCGATATTGATCTTCAGCCTGGAGCCGTTTGGCACGGCTGTCTGCTTTACGAGCTTGGCGACGGGAAAGTCCATTTCGAGGGGCCAGACGAGTGCATAGCGGACAGCAAACAGTCCAAAGTTGGGCAGAGGCTCGAGGACTGGCAGCAAGCGGTTCTCAAGATCCGTACCAGCAATGAAGAATTTTACCGCCTCTTTCGTCAGGCTGTCGAAGATATGGCCGCGCTACGCCTTCCGATTGAAGGCACGGACCACTTGCGATTTGTGCCGGCTGCAGGCGTGCCGTGGTTCGTTGCCCTCTTCGGCCGTGACAGCCTGATCGCATCTCTGCAGAGCGCGCTTGTCTATCCTAGTTTCGCCCGCGGAGCCCTCGACGTGCTAGGATCGCTGCAAGCTACCGAACGGGACGACTATCGAGATGCAGAGCCGGGCAAGATCATGCATGAGTTGCGTCTTGGCGAGCTTGCACATTTCAAACTTGTGCCGCACACGCCCTATTACGGCACTGCAGACGCGACAATGCTCTACCTTATCGTGCTTCATGTCGCATGGCGCTGCACGGGGGATGCTGGACTCCTGGAGCATCATCTCAAGACGGCAGAGGCGTGCCTTGAATGGATCGAAAATTACGGCGACCGGGATGGGGACGGCTTCCAAGAATATGCGACACGTTCACCGGCGGGTTACGAAAACCAAAGCTGGAAGGATTCCGGCGATTCCGTCGTCTATCCCGATGGATCGCTGGTGAAGGGTCCCAAGGCGCTTTGTGAGCTTCAAGGATATGCGTACGACGCCTGGATCCGCATGGCGGAGATTTTCGACGAATTGGGCGAAGCCGATCGCGCGCGCGATCTTCGGACGAAGGCTGCGTCACTATTTCGCCGTTTCAACGAAGTGTTTTGGGACGAGGCCTCCGGCTTCTACGCATTCTGCCTGGATGGTGAGAAAAAGAAGGTCCTCACGGTCGCTTCCAATCCTGGCCATTGTCTCTGGTCGGGAATCGTCCCAATCGATCGAGCCGGCCGTGTGGTAAGGCGTTTGATGGAGCCGGACATGTGGAGCGGGTGGGGCATCCGTACCCTGTCTGCCAACCATCCAGCGTACAACCCCTACTCGTACCAGAACGGCTCGGTTTGGCCACACGACAACGGCATCATTGCACTGGGCTTTCGACGATACGGATATGCCGAGGAGGCTGCACGCATCGCCCGCGACGTCAGCCGCGCGGCAAGCTATTTCATGCAGCATCAAGTGCCGGAACTCTACTCCGGTATTCAGCGTGACCCAACGAACTTTCCCGTTCAATATCTCGGCGCCAATGTCCCCCAGGCATGGGCTGCCGGTTCGGCCTTTGACTTTTTGCAGACGATCCTCGGCTTCCAGCCCGATGCCCCTCGGGGCCGGCTTTATATCGACCCCGCGTTACCGACATGGCTGCCCGACCTCACACTTATTGATCTTCAGATCGGGAAGCAGAACTTCGATTTGCGCTTTTGGCGTGAAGACGACAAGACCCGGTGGGAGGTGCTCAAGGGTGATCGCAGTGTGGTGGTTGGACGCAGTTGTGCCAGTGGAAGCAATTTTTGCACGCACGATGATGCGGTCTTTAACTCCGGACGCCGATGAAGAGTTACGATTTCACTCGCTGCTCGACATTGACCCGGGGCGAATGCCCGTCCGCTTTGAGGCCGAAAGTTAGATACGCATCGAGAATGGAGGCGGCACTAGTGGTCGCGAAGCAGTGGTACAAATCCTGCTGCCGATCGCCGCGGTTGCTTTCGGCATAACGATCTTCGGGCTAGCGTTTTTATTTGCGGTACCACGGCTAGTTTGAATGTCCGCTTTGGGTCAATTGCCAACATTGCGGCAAGTCAGCCCGATGTCCACTTTGCTTCCGACGTCTGCAATGTCCCCATTTGGTCATCAGTCGACCATAGAGAGGAATTCTTGCCGCGTCAGTGGATTGTCGCGGAAGCAACCCAACATTCGACTCGTGACTAAGTCTGATTCAGGCTTATGCACGCCACGCGTCGTCATACAGTGATGCTCCGCTTTTATAATGACGCCGACGCCCTGAGGCTTCAGGACATCGTTGATTGTGTTCGCGACCTGTGCGGTCATCTTCTCCTGAATCTGCAGGCGCTTGGCATAAACCTCCACCACCCGGGCGAGCTTGCTGATGCCAACCACGCGACCACTCGGGACATACGCCACCCATGCCCGACCAATGATCGGCGCCATGTGATGCTCGCAATGGCTTTCAAAGCGGATGCCACGCAGCACGATCATTTCGTCATAACCTTCAGTTTCCTCGAAGGTCTTCTGCAAGATGTCGATGGGGTCTTGGGCGTAGCCGGCAAAAAATTCCTCAAACGCGCGCGCCAGGCGCGCGGGGGTGTCGATCAAACCATCGCGCTCCGGATCGTCGCCAGTCCATTCAATAATTGTTCGAAAAGCAGCTTCTACGTCGGCTCGGTCTGGCCGGTCCGACTGCATGCGCGGCAATTTAACTCGCTCTAGGGAGTGCACATTTGAAGTCATCGAAATATTTCCTTAATTCGTACGCCGCGCGAGCGCGACTAAGCTGTCGATGCATATTGGATGCTCATCGACAAAAAAGGTTCCGGGGAAACTGATCGGCCAGGATATTCGTCAGAAGGCCAATGATCAGACGACTGCGACGACAATCGGCAGTGCGTAGCTCGCGGATACTCGAAATAACTGCGGCGGCTAAAAAGGCCGCCGCTTCTTTGTTAGAACGTAGCAGCAGTATTATTCCAATATGAGCTAAAAGCGGAACCACACTGCCGCACCATTCAAAGGGCAACAAGAATGATTGGAACGAGGGTATTGGTCGTCGGTGGCGGCCCAGTCGGCCTTACCCTTGCAATCGATCTTGCCTGGCGCGGAATTGACGTCACGGTCGTGGAGTTACGCGCTGCCGGTGAACCGCCGAATGTCAAATGCAACCAGGTCTCGGCGCATTCGATGGAAGTTTACCGGCGTCTTGGGCTCGCTAAGACATTGCGCGAGGGCGGGCTACCGGCAGACTACCCAATTGACGTCGTTTCCTCGACCTCCATGACCGGAATCGAATTGTCCCGACTATCTTTCCCGTCGCGTAATGGTCGGCTCGCCGGGGAGAAGGCGCTGGATTCATCGTGGCCTACGCCGGAGCCGTCACACCGGATCAATCAGACGTATTTCGAGCCAATTTTATTCGCGCACGCCGCGTTACAACCACGCGTTCGTATTATCAATCGAACCGCCTTCGAATCATACACGCAAGATGAAGGTGGAGTCGTCGCCCAGTGTCGCAATCTGGATACTGGCGAAGCGACCTCCATCGCTTGCAACTTTATGGTCGGTTGCGACGGCGGAGCATCAAAAATCCGCAAAATGATCGGCGGCAATTTTGTAGGAACGCCCGAGATTCAGCGCGTGCAGTCAACGTATATCCATGCGCCGGCGCTCATGAATCTCCTCGGAGGCAAACCCGCCTGGATGTACTTCACACTCAATCCGCGCCGTTGCGGCACCGCGATCGCCATCGATGGCAAGGACAATTGGAATATTCACAACTTCCTCTACAACGGCGAGCCAAATTATGATTCGATTGATCGCGATTGGGCGATCCGCGAGATACTCGGCGTCGGGCCCGATTTTCACTACGAAATCATTTCGAAAGAAGACTGGATGGGCCGCCGATTGGTCTCGGACAAGTTTCGTGACCGGCGCGTGTTTATCTGCGGCGATGCCGGACATATTTGGATCCCCGCCGGCGGCTACGGAATGAACGCTGGCATAGCTGATGCCGCGGATCTGGCTTGGATGATCGCTGCCGTGCTCGGCGGCTGGGCGCAGCCTGGCATTCTCGACGCCTACGAAGCCGAGCGTCAGCCGATTACGGAACAAGCGTCACAAATCATAACCGATGTCGCCCTTAAGGTTATGAAACAGCGGCGGGAAGTTCCGCCGGAGATCGAGATCCCGGGACCGCTGGGCGACGAAGTCCGGGCTAGGCTCGGTAAACAGGCGCATGAATTGGAAATCCGGCAGCAATGCGCCGCTGGGCTCAACTTCGGGTACTTCTATAACAACTCGCCAATTATCGCTTACGACGGCGAGCCGCATCCCAGCTACACCATGACCGAGTTCACATCCTCGACAGTGCCGGGCTGCAGAGCACCCCATCTGTGGCTGACCGATCGCCGTTCGCTCTACGATGCGTTGGGACCGTACTATACGGTTATCCGTATTGATCCAGCCGTCGAAGTTTCCAGCATGATCGCAGCGGCCGATCGGCGCGGTGTTCCCCTCTTTGTGCTGGATGTCGACACTCCGGAAGCGAAATCACTTTACGCACGCAAGCTTACGCTCGTGCGCCCGGATCAGCACGTGGCGTGGCGTGGCGACGAAGCACCGCATAGCCCGTTGGAGTTGATAGATCTGGTGCGCGGCGCTGCCGTGGACGCACATCGTAAAGCGAGGGCCTGCCGATCACATTCGGCGGCCTTGTCGTGATACCAACCGGATTGCGACATGGATTGGTATTGCACCTCTCTTATCGCGGGTCTGCATAAAAGAGGCGGATATAGGACAATTAAGCTGGCAGGTGCGTCTGTTCAAAAGTGAACACCCATGGCCGAAAGCGGCAAGTAGCAGAAAACGCCAATTTAGTCGGGTTTGATAATTGCAATCACTTCTCCGGTCGCTGGGTCAATCTTCCGGACCGGCGAAGCGGCACCTTGCGACCCAAAGAGCTGTTCATAAGCACGCTTAAACGCTGCCTTTGCTTCTGCCCGTTCTCCAGGCTTGCGTTTCTTGCGGGTGCGCTTTTGCTTGTAAATGAGCGACGGTCGCATGATGCGTTCAGCGGAATTTGACGGTTACTGTTTCCGCATAATTGCACGTCGAGCATTCAAAAGCCCGCTGGTCGTGATCGACCTTGTCGGATGGCTCGATGCACGAAAGAAACATTGGCAACCCACATTTCGGGCATCGCCACTTACTAACCGGCGGATCTGTCGGGTCAAAACTATGTGGTTGCGGCATAGCGCAGTCTTTCAGCACCCATGGCTGAATGACAATATTTGACATCGCAAAAGACGTCTAATCTTTTTGATATGTTCGGTATCTGACCTAAGTGCAATGCAACAAAAAGCTAATGAGCAACGAGTTCATGTCCGCTTTGGCCAATAGCGACCATTCGAGGCACGAGGTGCGTTCAGAGTCGTTTCTTTTTAGCAGACCTGCGTGACGCTTTCTTTGTGTTGGCTTTCTTCTTTAGTGTAGTGCGCTTCTTAGAAGCCACTTTTTTCGCGACCTTTTTCTTCGTGCGGGAACTGGGCTTCTTTACCCCTATCGTCGTGGCTACCTTATCCCAGACTGCTCCCGGCGCAGCCGTAGCCGTAGCCGCGGCCGTAGCAGCGGCCGCAGCAGCGGCATGGGTTAACTCGACAGCTAGAGTTTTGGTCCCTTCGGCGGCGCTTTTGCCTGCGGCTACAACAGTTTCTTGCGCACT
>Ga0184625_10001262_pt1 | contig 10421 bp, 9 predicted proteins | sample PLM3_30_b1_FD_133151 | JGI IMG/M metagenome (GOLD analysis project Ga0184625, IMG submission 133151) | Groundwater sediment microbial communities from an aquifer in East River, Colorado, USA - PLM3_30_b1 | ecosystem: Environmental > Terrestrial > Soil > Riparian zone | place: USA: East River... | reverse complement strand
TTCATACCGGCAGCAGCCCCGTCCGCTCGTCGTATCCGAGCATCACGTTCATGTTCTGGATGGCCTGGCCGGCCGCGCCTTTCACGAGATTGTCGATCACTGCCACGAGCAGGATGCGGCCGCCCGCGGTGTCGACACGCCATCCGATGTCACAGAAATTCGTATACGCCGCGTGCTTGATCTCGGGCAGCGTCTCACCGGTCAGCCGCACGAAGGGCGCCTTTTCATAAGCGGCTTCCATCGCGCTTGTGACCTCACGCAGCGTCGTGCCCGGTCGCACGCGCGCGTAGATCGTCTCGAGAATGCCCCTGTCGAGCGGCACGAGGTGCGGCACGAACGTGACTGGCGCGCCCAGTTCCTGTTCGATTTCGGGCTGATGCCGGTGACCGAACACGCCGTAAGCCGACACGCTGCCATGGTTCTCGGAAAAATGCGTCCGGTCGCTCGGCTTCTTGCCCGCGCCTGAGATCCCAGACTTTGCGTCGATCACGACGTCGCCTGTCAGCAGTCCAGCTTCGGCCAGAGGCTCGAGCGCAAGCAGCGCGGCGGTGGGGTAGCAGCCAGGGTTCGTAATCAGCTGCGCTGCGCCGATCTCGGCGTAATTGCGCTCTGTCAGGCCGTAGACCGGCTTCAAGGAGCCCAGCTTCGTCGCCGGATACCATTTCTCGCGTGCGGCCGCGTCTCGCAGCCTGAAGGCGCCGGAGAGGTCGATCACGCGGATCCCGCGGCCGACGAGGCTTGGAGCGATGGCCGCAGCCGCTTCCTCTGGCAGCGCCAGAAAAACGACGTCGGACTGGTCGGCCAGTTTCTCCGCCGAAAACGGCTCGATGACGCCGTCCCAGATTCTGGCCAGGGCGGGCAGCGTGCGCGCCGGCCCGTCCGGCGATGACGACATCGCCGCCGTGATGCGGACGCGCGGGTGCCCGGCCAGCCAGCGCAGCAGCTCCTGGCCCGCGAAGCCGCTCGCGCCGGCGATGCCGACCCTTACAGAATGTCCCGCGGGTGCTCGAGTCGGCGCGGACGCCGCGTCAGTGATTGAGGAAGTATCCATCGCGAAGCATAAATATACAGCAGATCGTTCGCGAAGTGTGTATGATAATTCGCAGCTCTGTATGGTTATGAAAGCACGTCGACAGGCGATCGTCCTCGAGCTCGTCGGCCGCGAGGAAATTACCAGCCAGGAACAACTGCGCACGCGCCTCAAAGCGCGCGGCTACGACGTCACGCAGGCGACGCTGTCGCGGGACATCCGCGACCTCGGGCTCGTCAAGCGGTCGTCGGACGGCGCGTATCAGCAGCAAGGCGCCGAGCCGCAAGTGCCGCCGGGCGCCGGCGTCGCCCTCCAGCGCGCCATGGCCGAGTACGCGAGCGGCGTGGCGTGCGTGCAGCAGCTCATCGTCGTGCGCACGGGCCCTGGCCTGGCGCAGCCGCTTGCCCTCGCCATCGACCGCGCCAAGCTCGACGAGGTGGTCGGCACGCTCGCCGGAGACGACACCATTCTCGTGATCTCGCAGGACGCGCGGCACGCCAAGGCGCTCGCGAAGCAATTGGAGGCGTGGTCCCAGTTTGCATAAAAGAATCGTCCTTGCCTATTCAGGCGGGCTGGACACGTCGGTCGCTATCCCGTGGCTCAAGGAGAAGTACGGCGCAGAAATCATCGCCGTCACGCTCGACCTTGGGCAGGGACGCGAGCTCAACCAGATTCGCGAGCGCGCGATGTCGACCGGCGCGATCCGCTGCCACGTCCTCGACGTGCGCGAGGAGTTCGCGCGCGACTACATTCTTCCCGCGCTCCAGGCCGACGCGCTCTACGAAGAGCGCTATCCGCTGGCGACGGCGCTCAGCCGGCCGCTGATTGCCAGGAAGCTGGTCGAGATCGCGCGCATGGAAAACGCCGGCGCGATCGCGCATGGCTGCACGGGCAAGGGCAACGATCAGGTGCGCATCGACGTGTCGGCGCGTGCGATCGACCCGGACATCGAGGTCATAGCTCCGGCACGGGAATGGGGCATGACACGCCCGGAGGAAATTGCCTACGCGCGGGCCCGCAACGTGTCTGTACCGACGACCATCGCCAGTCCTTACAGTACAGACCAGAATCTCTGGGGCCGCTCGATCGAGTGCGGCGTGCTCGAAGATCCGTGGAACGAGCCGCCCGACGACATCTATGCCCTGACCAAGGCGCCAGCCGACGCTCCGGACGTGCCTGCCTACGTCGAGATCGGATGGCAGGATGGCGTGCCGGCGACGGTGAATGGCGTGGAGATGCCCCTCGTCGAGCTCATCGATTCGCTCGAAACGATCGCCGGCGTTCACGGCGTTGGGCGTATCGACATGGTCGAAAACCGGTTGGTGGGCATCAAGTCGCGGGAGGTGTATGAAGCGCCCGCGGCGCTGCTGCTGCACCAGGCGCATCGCGAGCTCGAGGGCTTCGTCATTCCCAGGGACCTTCAGCGCGTCAAGCTGCGCCTGTCGCAGGACTACGCCGACCTTGTCTACAACGGCCTCTGGTTCTCACCCACGCGGTCGGCGATTGACGCGTTCGTGCAGGATGTGCAGCGGCGCGTGACGGGAGCGATTCGCCTGAAGCTCTACAAGGGCAGTTGCCGCGTCGTCGGCCGCAAGTCGCCGTTTGCGCTGTACGAGCACGGTCTCGCGACCTATGACGAAGGCGACACCTTCGATCATTCCGCCGCAGAAGGTTTCATCAAGATCTGGGGGCTTCCAGTGGAAACTGCAGCGAAGAACGCGCGCCGCCGCGCCGCGAAGATCGGCGATCGTTCTGCGGCGCCGGTGGCGAAGTAGCCGATGGCGAATCTCTGGTCAGGACGTTTCAGCGGCGAGCCCGATCCGGTTGCCTTCGAATTCGGATCCTCCTTCAGATTCGATCGGCGTCTTTTCGAAGACGATGTGACGGGCAGCCTTGCCTGGGTCGAAGGCCTTACCGGCGCGGGCGTCTTGAGCAAGGCGGAGGCCGAGAAGGTGTCCGCGGCGCTCGTCGATATTCTCGAGCGCGGGCGCCGCGAAGCCGCGTTCATCGACGGCCCCGACGAAGACGTGCACGCGTTTGTCGAGCGCCAGCTCGTCGAGCGCGTCGGCGATCTCGGCAAACGTCTGCACACGGGACGCTCGCGGAACGAGCAGGTCTCGCTGGACCTGCGGCTCTATCTTCGGCGGCGGATTCCGGCGCTGCAGCAATACGTGGCCTCGGTCATTGGGGCGCTTGCGAACAAAGCGGAATCGGCCGGCCCCGCGGTGATGCCGTCGTATACCCACCTGCGGCGCGCCATGCCGGTGCTGGTCTCGCACTTCTTTCTGGCGCACGTCGCCGCGCTGCGGCGCGACTACGAGCGGCTCGAATGGGCGTCGCACGAAGCCGACGCCATGCCGCTCGGGTCTGGCGCGGTCGCCGGCACCAACTACGCGATCGACACGGCGATGCTGGCCTCGCGGCTGGGGTTTTCACGCGTGGTCGCCAACAGCATCGACGCCTCGTCTGACCGCGACTTCGTCGCCGCGTTTCTGCACGCGTGCGCGATGCTGATGGTGCATCTCAGCCGGCTGTCCGAAGATCTGATCATCTTCTGCGACGAGGAGCACGGATTCTTTCAACTGTCCGATGCCTCCAGCACCGGCAGCAGCATGATGCCGCAGAAGAAGAACCCCGATCCGCTCGAGTTGATTCGAGGCAAATCGGGGCGCCTCATCGGCCACCTCGCCGGGTGGATGGCGACGATGAAGGGGCTGCCGAGCGGGTATAACAAGGATCTGCAGGAAGACAAAGAGGCGGTCTTCGACGCCGAAGACAACGTAGCCGGCGCGCTGGCGACACTTGTCGGCGTCATCGACGGGCTTGCGATCTTTCCATCCGCGACCGCCGCAGCCGCATCGGGTTTGCTGCTGGCTACCGACGTCGCCGATTTTCTCGTCGGCAAGGGGATGCCGTTTCGAGAGGCCCATGAGGTGGTCGGAGGGATGGTGCGCGAGCTGCTCGCCGAGGGACGGGACTTCGGCGCCTTGAGCCTGCCGGATTGGCAGCGGCACAGCCCGCTCTTCGACGAATCGGTGCGCAGCGTCATCAACCCGGACGCGTCCGTTCGCGCCCGCAAAACGCCGCAATCCACTCAGCCACAAGCTGTTTCCGCCGCGCTGGCCGAAGTGAATGGATGGTTGCGGCGCCTCGGTGCGCCGTAGTAGACTGACGGTCCCGCGATCATCCCCGGCCTAAAAAGGTATTTCGGGAGATTCATGCAACAGCGTCAGCTACGGCTCGGTGACATTCTCGATGACTATTGCCCGCGCGAGCGCCGTCTCGCGAACCACACGATCGTGGCAATGGTCGGCAACGATATTCGGCTTACCCGCTGCACGACGTGCGACACCGAGCACCCTTACAAAGGTGGCAAGGTGCCGCGGCTGCGTAAGAAGAAGACCGCAGTCGAAGCAGCGTATGACGAGGTGCTCGAGTCAGTGAAGCAGGATCAACCGCAAGCCGTGCTGATCACCCATCCCGACGCCGAAGAACCAGGCGCTTTAGCGGCTGATGACGAGGCGCAGGACGCAAGCGAGGCGCCAGCGCACAGCGACAACGGCAACGCGCCCGCGCAAACCGCGCCCGAAGAAGTGCGGCTGCATCGTCCGCTCATCCGGGCGCAACTGCCGCGCATCGAACGCGAGCCGGTCGCGCGTCCCGCTCCCGAATTCACGATGAGGCAAGCGAACAAGCGTCAGGGACGGTTCCAGAACAACAACACGCGCCCCGGCCGTTTCGCGAAGAGCGGCGGACAAGGCGGACAAGGCGGCAACTCCCGCGGACCGTCTGGAGGGCAGGGCGGACGTCAAGGCAGCGGCCGTCCACAGGGACACGGCGGGCCGATGCGGCCGGCCGGCGGGCGTCCGCACGGGCATGCGGGCCCGCGCAAGCGGTCGCGATAACATTGGAGATTGGGTGATTGGTGATTGAGCGATAGGAACGTCTATTGCTGATTCACGCAGTTCCTATCCCCCAATCACCTATCCTCCAATCATCGATTCCATCAGTCGCACTATGACGGACCTATCAGGCAAGCTCGCACTTGTCGTGGGCGTGGCCAACAAGCGGTCGATTTCCTGGGCGATTGCCCAGGCACTCGCGCGCTCGGGCGCCCGGCTCGCGTTGACGTATCCCAGCGCGCGCCTCGAGGAAAACGTGCGGGAGCTGGCGGCATCGCTCGACAACCCGATCGTCCTGGCGTGCGATGTCTCGAGCGACGATCAGATCGCCGAGCTCGGCCGATCGCTCGACCGCGAGTTTGGCGGCCTCGATATCCTCGTCCACGGCGCGGCGTTCGCAAAACCGGAGGATCTCTCCGCCGCGTTTTCGCAGACCTCGCGCGAGGGATTCCGCATCGCGCTCGACGTGAGCGCCTATTCGTTCATCGCGCTCGCGCGCGAGGTGCGGCCGCTGATGCAGAAACGCGGAGGCGGCAGCATGCTGACGCTGACCTATCTCGGCAGCGAGCGCGTGTTCAAGAACTACAACGTCATGGGTGTGGCGAAGGCGGCGCTCGAGTCGTCCGTGCGGTACCTGGCAGCGGAGCTGGGTCCGGAGCATATCCGCGTCAACGCTATCTCAGCGGGTCCGATCAAGACGCTGGCAGCGATGGGAATTTCCGGCTTCTCGAGTATTCTCGGCCACTACCGCGAGCACGCGCCGCTTCAGAAAAATACGGAGCTCGCCGAAGTCGCCGACGCCGCGCTGTTCCTTCTCGGTCCGGCGGGACGCGGGGTGACCGCGGAGATCATGATGGTCGACTCAGGGTTCTCGGTGATGGGCTTCTAGGCCCAGTTTTCGATGCGAATCTGATCCGCGGCGACGCCGAGCTCCATGAGCTGCGGCCGGATGTCGCCGACCAGCGCCGGCGGGCCGCAGACGAAACACAACGTCGCTCCCGGTTCGATCAACCCATCCAGACATCCGACGTCGATCCGGCCCTGACGGCCAACCCACCCGTCGGCCGCGGCCCGCGTGACCGTGTGACGGAAGTCGATCCGGCCTTCATCGGCGAGCCGCTGAAATTCGTCCATGTACGCGAACTCCTCCGGTGCGCGCACGCTGTAGATCAGCGACACGTGTCCGTCGCGTTCGGCGAGCAGCGTGTGCCATAGCATCGACCGCAGCGGCGCGATCCCGGTGCCGCCGGCAATGAACACAAACCGGCGCTCGCGGGGATGCGCCGGGAACGTGAACGATCCCACCGGGCCGTCGATCGAGACCGGCGTGCCCGGACGTATGAGATCTGGCGTCAGCCCTGACGATCCGTTGCTCATCGTCCCCACCAGAAACTCAATCAGGCCATTCTGTGCGGTCTGCTCGGGCGCTGAGGCGATCGAGTACGGCCGCCGCTTGTCGGCGCCTAGCGGCTGGAGATACGCGGCCTGGCCCGCCAGATACGGAAACGCCTCCCCGTGCAGGTCGAGCCTGATGATGTGGGCGCGCGGCGTAGCGGCGATGGCTTCGCGGATGGGGAAGGTGGGCATCGGTGAATCTGGAAACTACAATCTAGAATCTACAATCTGTGATTGAGATTCTAGTTTATAGATTTCAGTTTATAGATTTCCGCCTGGCATGTATCTAAAGCGTCTCCGTGGATCGGTGCTTCGCTTTGCCTTGAAAAGGCCCGCTGCGATCGCGCTCGGGCTGATTCTGCTGCTCCCCTCTGCGTGGCTGTTGATGCAGGACTTGCCATGGGAAAGCCCGGCAACCGACGGTATCGGACTGATTCTCGGCGCGACCGGGGTCGCACTGCTGCTGGCGGGAATTGGCGGCCGGCGCCCTGACTGGATCGAGCCGGAATGACTACAGCACGCCTGAGGCGGAACGCTCGAGCTCCGAGGCGCTGATCACCTGCGACGGCTCGATCGGCACTGACATCGACGTGTCGCCGGTCTTGGCGACGAGCGTCCGCTTGCGGCTCGTCTTGTCGCGGTACATCCGGCTGTCGGCGGTCGCGAGCAGCGTCTCGTAGGTGTTGCCGTCGTGCGGGAAGATGGCGGCGCCGATGCTGATGCCGAGCTGCACGCGCTTGCCCGGCCGCGCCTCGAACACCACCTCGTCAATCGCCGTCTGCAGCTCCAGCCGCTTTCTTTCCGCCTCGTCAGCGCCGCATCCCGACAGGACGACGATGAACTCGTCGCCCGCGTAGCGCACGCAGATGTCGTACGGCCGGATGGCTGCGCGCAGGACCCCTGCGAGCTCGCGCAACGCGCGATCGCCGACGTGATGGCCGTGGGTGTCGTTGATGAACTTGAAATTGTCGAGGTCCATGACCAGCAGGGAGACCTCGGACTTCAACCGCTCCGCGCGCGCCAGCTCGCGCGTCAGGTGCATGAACATGAAGCGCGTGTTCGGCAGGCCCGTCAACGGGTCGGTCAGCGAGTCTTCCTGTGTCTGCTCGAACACGATCGAGTTGTAGATGACCGCCGCGGCCTGTTCGCACACGCGGTCGAGGAGCCGGCGGTGATCGTCGGTATAGCAGCCCGCGTCGATGTGATACACGGAGAGCGTGCCGATGAACCGCTCGTTGAACACGAGCGGGCAAACCAGCGCAGACTGCAGCGAGGTCGTGCCGGAAATGCCGGCCGCTTCCAGATCGGCGCTCGGCCGCGCGTTGACGAGCGTGCGGCGATTGCGCGCCACCCAGCCGGTCAACCCCAACCCGCTCTTGACGGAAATCTGCTGGATCACCTCGGCATCGATGCCCGTGGCAAAGCGGCAGCGCAGCGTTTCGAGCTCCTCGTTGTGCAGGAAGAGCGCGCAGCAAGAAAACGGCACCAGGTTGCTGAGCTTGGACGAGATGAGCGCCATGGTGTCCGCGACGCCGAGGCTCGTGCCCATGGCCTGAGCGATTTCGTACAGCGCGTAGATTTCGCGATGGGCGAGCGCGATGTCGTCGAAGACGGTCTTGTTGGTCGGTTCCGGAAGCAGTCCGACGGCGGGCCGCCCCTTCTCGTTGGTGCCCGTCGGCAGCGCGAGGGTGCGCACCGTGTCCGACGTGTTTTCCGCTTCGGCGCGGAGCTTGTCGAGATTGTCGACGAAGATGAGCACGAGATTCGGATCGAGCGCCTTGCCCGCTTCCTGACGGAGCAGCCCGACCGCACCGTCGTCGCTCATCGCCTTGTGATACGGCCGCTCCGAGGTGAGCGCGTCGAAGTAGTCGACGACCGCGAGGATGCGCGCGCCGGCGGGGATTTCATCGCCTTTCATGCCGGACGGGTAGCCTTTGCCGTCCCATCGCTCGTGGTGGCTCAGGATGAGCGGCGCGACCGGATAGGGGAACGGCACTCCCGCGATGATGTCGGCGCCGACCTGGGGGTGAATGCGAATCTTCTGAAACTCTTCCTGCGTGAGCGGGCCGGGTTTCGAAAGGATGTGCTCGGGCACGGCCAGCTTGCCGATGTCGTGCAGCAGCGCCGCGGTCTTTACGCCCTGAATCTCGTTCTCCGACATGCCGATGGCCTTTGCCAGGCCCGCGGCAAACACCTGCACGCGGCGGATGTGCGATTTGCCTGTGCGATCCTTGGCGTCGATCGCCAGCGCGAGCGCTTCGATGGTGGCGAGGTGCAGGTCGGAGACTTCCTGCACGTGCCGCTGCTCGTCTTCGATTCGGCCCAGATAAATCTTGTAGCTGCGATACGTCAGATACAGAGGAGGGGCGGCCAGCAGCGCGATCCAGTAGTTGGTCGTGCCGCCGATGACGATGGACACGCCGGCCGCCGCCACTGCGCCGACGAAATAGCTGGGGGCGCTCCACAGAAAATTCTCGTTCCAGACGCGCAGAATGTTCTGGCGCGTCGAGAAGGCGATCGCCGTAGCGACCAGCGCCGTGTTGCAGAGGAAATACGCGCTAGCTGCACCGAGCAATGGCTTCGCCATCGCGGCGAGCGGCATCGACGCCAGCCCCGCGACGCCGCCGAGCGCATGGAATGCGGCGCCCGCGGCCTGCACGCAGATGACGAGGCTCGCCATGCTGAACAGCTTGCGATAGATCTGATTCCTGATTGACGTCCGGAACGTGCATTGCGCCCAGGCGCTGATCGCGCCGACGATCATCGTTTGCGCCGGGCCGAGCAGGATGAGCGAGAGAAAATCAACCGCGTAGGAGACCGACATGGTCGAGCCGCTGCGCGCCAGGGGAAGATTGACCTTGAACGCAGACGTGATCGACGACAGCAGGAGGAGCGTGACAAACCACGCCGGATGCTGGAATTGCGCCACCGGAAAAAGTACGGCGAGAAGCACAGCTCCGCCAGCGATGACCGAGCTGACGTAAATCCGCGCCGCAATGGGAAGCTGGTTCATGCCTAAGTCTGCGTCCCACACTGCAAAACGTTGGCCTTAAGGGACTTGTACGCCCTTGGCCAATAAGTCGAATCGTTTGAGATACCTACGAGGACAGGCTAAAACGGCCCTCGCGTCCAATTTCGTCTCGCTGCTCCGAAACGGCACACGCGTTTTCAAAAATCGCGCTATCTGAAAGTAATTAAGGCAGATAGCCTAGAGAGAGGTGTGTGCCGTTCAGGCACATCCAGCCCTCTCATTACAATAGTGTCGGCTTAATAAGGGGAATTCGTTAGGTCGTCGTGAGCCGGCGTGGTTTATTTCGAGACTGACTGCCGTGCGCCTGCGGCTCCAACCCGAACTCGAGGATCTTGCGATAGAGCGTCCCCCGGCTGATTTCGAGAATGCGGGCCGCCTCTTTCTTGTTCCAGGTGCATGCATCCAGAATCCGCACGATGTGGGCGCGCTCGGCCTCGCGCAGCGAGGGGAGCCGCTCGCCGCTGTCTTCGGCCGGCGGCTCGGCCGCATGAAGAAACTCGATGTCGGCCGCTCGAATCGAGCGTCCGGGTGCCGACAGCGCCGCGCGCGACACGGTGCTCTCGAGCTCGCGGATGTTGCCCGGCCAGTGATACACCTGCAGCAGATCGAGCGCTTCGCGCGCGAACGACTTGGCGTCGAGCGGCAGTCCGTTGGCCGCGCAGTAGCGCGCAAGAAATCTGTTGGCGAGCACGGGGATGTCGACCTGGCGCTCGCGCAGCGACGGGAGGCGGATCGAGAACGCGTTGACGCGGTAGTACAAGTCCTCGCGGAAGCGGCTGTCGCGCACGAACTGATCGAGCGGCCGATTGGTCGCCGAAATCAGGCGGAAATCGACGTGGATGGACTTGTTGCCGCCCAGCCGTTCGAACCGCCGTTCCTCGAGCACGCGCAGCAGCTTCGCCTGCGCGATGATCGAGAGGTCGCCAATTTCGTCCAGGAACAGCGTGCCTTCATTCGCCATTTCGAGCCGGCCTGGCTTGCGATCGTGCGCGCCGGTGAAGGCGCCCTTTTCGTATCCGAAGATTTCCGACTCGAAGAGCGTGTCCGGCAGCGCCGCGCAGTT
>Ga0184625_10001260_pt1 | contig 10429 bp, 5 predicted proteins | sample PLM3_30_b1_FD_133151 | JGI IMG/M metagenome (GOLD analysis project Ga0184625, IMG submission 133151) | Groundwater sediment microbial communities from an aquifer in East River, Colorado, USA - PLM3_30_b1 | ecosystem: Environmental > Terrestrial > Soil > Riparian zone | place: USA: East River... | reverse complement strand
GCTCGGTCTCGATCTCGACAAGGAGCTGTGTTTCAAGAATCTGCTGCGGCTGATCGAACGCGCGGAGGCGCGCCACAACCTCGTCTGGATCGACATGGAGAGCTCGCCGTATGTCGATCCGACGCTCGACTTGTTCCGGCGCGCGCGCGCGGTGTCGCCGCGCGTCGGCATCGCGCTGCAGGCGTATCTCTATCGCACGGCCGCCGACGTCGACTCGCTGGTGCCGCTGGGGGCGGCGATCCGGCTCGTGAAGGGCGCGTATCTCGAGCCGCCGTCCGTGGCGTACCCGAAGAAAGCGGACGTCGACGAGAATTTCTACAAGCTGGCGTGCCGGCTGCTCGCGGAGGATGCCCGGAGTGCGGGTGGAGTGCTGCACATCGCCACGCACGATCCGAAGCTTGCCGATCGCCTCGCCGCGTACATCGACACGCATCGCGTGCCCCGGACCGCGTCCGAGTACGCGATGCTGTACGGCATCCAGCGGCCGCTTCAGCAACGCCTGGTCGCGGCCGGCCGCCCGCTGCGCGTGCTGATTGCGTATGGCGATTACTGGTTTCCGTGGTATATGCGACGGCTCGCGGAGCGGCCCGCGAATGTGTGGTTTGTCGTAAAAAACATCTTTCGGGGCTAGGGGCTCGGGGCTAGCTGTGACGGGAGTCGGGGCTTGGGGCTAGCTGTCGGGGCTAGCTACTGCGGGAGCGGCTGGCTTTCTCGCGCGCGATCTTCTCCTCGAGCGATCGGTGCATGCCACTGAGAAGACTCCCCACTGAAATCGTCATTTGTTCGAGCGGGCTCAGTTGCTCGCGCGATAGGAATCCAAGCCTGACAGCCAGCTCCAGACAGGTTTCGACCTCGCCGTGCGATCCAAGAGCGATGCTCACATGGTTCGCGTAGGCTTTTGTCTTTCGGCGGCAGAACCCTTCCGCCACATTCGAAGGGATCGAGACAGCCGCTCGCCGGATTTGATTGGTGAGGCCGTACATCTCCGACCGTGGAAATGCGGTTGTGATCTCATAACATCGCTCGACGAGTGTCATCGCCTGCTGCCACGTGTCCAACTGCTTGTAGGCGGGCTGGGAGCGCATAACTGGACGAGGAGCACGCACCGTGCCGCGTGAAAATTCGTTTGTTTCGAAGAAACCGGCTGGTGATCGCGTGTCGGAGCTACCCAACGTGTAGCGGCGACCCGCAGGCCGAGCAGAAGCGCTGACAGCTAGCCCCGAGCCCCGAGCCCCGACAGACGGCGGGAACATTTCGCCGCCGCCCGCCGTCCCCTTGATTATCTACACCAGCTCGTGTAGATCATCATAACCATGAAGCCGATCGATCTCGTCCAGGGCACGCTCGACCTGCTGATTCTCAAGTCGCTCGCCCTCGAGCCGATGCACGGCTGGGCGATTGCCGCGCGCATCCGGCAACTGTCGAACGACGTCCTGCTGGTGCAGCAGGGATCGCTCTATCCGGCGCTGCAGCGGCTTGAATACCAGGGCTGGATCAAGGCGAAGTGGGGCGTGTCGGAGCAGAACCGCCGCGCGAAGTACTACCAGCTCACCCGCGCCGGACGGCGGCAGCTCGACAGGGAAGCGGCGGCGTGGGAACGGCTCGCGGCCGCGGTGACGTTGGTGGTCAGAACCGTGTAACACCGAGTCGGGGCTAGGGGCTAGCTCTCACGGGAATCGGAGGCTGAGAGCAACGGTCTAGCAGTCGGGAGAGGAAGCGCCGTATGCGATTCGCGCAGATGCTGCTGATGCGACTTCGCGCCCTCGTGCGCGGCGAGGCCGCCGATCGCGAGCTGAGCGACGAGATGCGCGCGCACGTCGAACATCTCGTGGCCGAGTACATCGCACGCGGCCTGACGCCTGATGCGGCCCGCGAGGCCGCGCGCCGCGAATTCGGTCCCGTGACGCAACTGACGGAGGAATCGCGGGATGCGCGCGGCGTCGTGTGGCTCGCCAACGGCTGGCAGGACGTCCGCTATAGTGCGCGCCTCATGCGACGCACCCCTGGTTTCGCTGTGGCCGCGATTCTGACGATTGCCCTCGGCATCGGCGCCACGACCGCGATGTTCAGCGTCGTCTATGGCGTGGTCCTGCGGCCGTTGCCGTATCGAGAGCCGGATCGGCTGGTCAACCTCTGGTCCACTGCGATCAAACGCGGCCTGCCGCGCGCCAATGTCGGCATGGCGAACGTCTACGACTGGAGGGCGCGCAACCACGTGTTCGAGGACATCGCCGCGCTGCGGCGAGTGGCGAACTTCAATCTCACCGGACAGGGAGAGCCGGAGCGCTTGAGCGGATCGGCTGTGTCGTCGAATCTGTTTCCAGTGCTCGGCGTGACACCGCTCATCGGACGCACGTTCACCGAGGACGAGGACGAGATCGGGCACGAACACGTCGCGCTCCTGACCTACCCGCTGTGGGTCCGCCGATTCGGCGCGGACCCTGGAATCGTCGGCCGCAGCATCACGTTGAACGGCGAGCCGCATACGGTCGTGGGTGTCATGCGTCCCGACTTCGCGTTCCCGACGCGTGAATACCAGATCTACACGCCGCTGACGTTCGATCCGGAAGAGCTCGTCAACCGCATGAACTATTCGTATCTGGCCCTCGCGCGCCTGAGGCCCGGCGCCTCGCCGGCACAGGCGCAGGCCGAGATGACGGTGCTGGCGGCGCAGATCGAACACGAGCATCCGAAAGAAAACGACGGCATCGGCGTCGAGGTCGTGCCGATGCAGGACGACGACGTCGCCGCGGTGCGCACGTCGCTCTACATTCTGCTCGCGGCGGTGGCGGCGATGCTCCTCATCGGCTGCGCGAACCTGACGAATCTGCTGGTGGCGCGTGCGCTGGCACGGCAGCGCGAGCTGGCCGTTCGGGCCGCGCTCGGCGCCGCGAGGGCGCGATTGATCATGCAGTCGATCGGCGAGCTCGTGCCGATGTTGATAGCCGGCGGTGCCCTGGGACTCCTCGGCGCCGCTTGGGTCGTCAGCGCCCTGGTCCCGCTGCTGCCTGCGGGTGTTCCACGCGTCGAGAACGTCGGTCTCCATCTGCCAGTTCTGGCCGGCACCGCTGCCACGCTTGCGGCCATCGCCGTCTTCGTTGGCGTCTGGCCCGCATTCGAAGCGTCGCGCGGCGGGCTCAACGCCGTCGCCGACGTCGCGCGCGGCCACACCGGCGGGCGTTTACGATCGCGCGTTCGCGACGTGCTGGTCGTCGCACAGATTGCCGCGACCCTCTGGCTCGTCATCGGCGCAGCGCTCCTGGTGCGGAGTTTCGGTGAGCTGCGCCAAGTGCGCCCGGGATTCAATCCCGAACGGGTGTACAGCCTGCACCTCGTGATGCCGCGCAGCAAGTACCGGACGGGTCGCGACGTCGCGGCCTACGGCGATCGCATCCTCGAACGCGTTCGAGCCTTGCCGGAAGTCGTGTCCGCCGCGCTGGTCAATCGGCTGCCGCTGGCGGGCGGCACGCAAACCGGCGGCATCGAGCTCGAGGGGATCGATCCGAAGGCCACTGGCGTCGGCAACGTGGACTACCGGTCGGTCACGCCGGACTATTTCCGCACGTTGGAAATTCCACTGCTCAGCGGCCGGTCGTTTGCCGAGACCGACACGGAGACGGCCCAGCCGGTCGCCATCATCGACGAGCGGCTTGCGAAAATCGTCGGGACGATCGCCGATCCCATCGGCCGGCGCGTGCGGATTCCGATCATGAATCTGCCATGGCTGAGGATTGTCGGCGTGGTGGGGCATATCCGACACGATCGTCTTGACGAGGACACGCGTCCGCAGATCTACTTCCCGTACAAGCAGCGGACACAGGATCGGATGGCACTTGCCGTCCGTACGCGCACCGACCCTGACCTGATTGGCGGGTCGCTCGTCTCCGCGATCCGCAGCGTCGATCCCGAGCAGGCGGTCTACGATGCACGGACGCTCGAAGCCGTTGTCGACCGGTCGGTCGCCGAGCGGTGGCTGCAGACCGTGTTGCTCGGCTCGTTCGCGGGCATCGCGCTGGTCCTCGCGAGCATCGGCGTCTACGGCGTGATTGCCTACGCCGTTGGCCAGCGGCGTCGAGAGTTCGGCATTCGTCTCGCGCTCGGCGCCAGCCGTGCCGAGATCGTCGGTCTCGTCATGCGCCGGGGCGTGCTGCTGTTTGTCTGCGGCGCCGCGATCGGCCTGGCCGTCGCCGCCGCCAGCGCACGTGTGCTGGCGAGTCTGCTGTTCAACATCAGCGGCTTCGATCTGATGAGTCTCGGCGTCTCCACGGTCATTCTCTTCGTCGTCGCGCTTGCCGCCTGCGGTCTTCCAGCACAGCGCGCGGCGAGCGTCGATCCGTCGCAGGCGCTGAGAGCCGAGTAGCGCGACCCTTTTAGGGTCGCGGCCCTGAAAGGGCCGCGCTACACGTTGGGGCACCCGCGTACAATACCTACGTCATGAAGTCGCTCGTTTTTGTCGTAAGTACTATCGCGCTCGTTTTCGCGATCGGCGTGTCCGCCCAGCGCCGCGGCGGCGGCGGCGTGTCTGCTGACGCGCTGTCGTTCCGCTTCCTCGGTCCGGTTGTCGGAAACCGTGTGGCGTCGATTGCCGGCGTCCCCGGCGACCCGTCGATCTACTATGCCGGCGCCGCGTCAGGCGGCGTCTGGAAGACCACCGATGGCGGCATTCGCTGGGCGCCGGTGTCCGACGCGATGCCGGTCGCCGCGATCGGCGCGCTCGCGGTGGCGCCGTCGGACCCGAACGTGGTGTGGGCGGGCACCGGCGAAGCGTGGGCCATCCGCGATAGCGACGTCATCGGCGACGGCATCTACAAGTCGATCGACGCCGGCAAGACCTGGACACACTCCGGTCTGAACGAGACCGGCCGTATCGGCCGCATCCTCGTTCACCCCACGAACCCCGACATCGTCTTTGCGTGCGCGATCGGCCGCATCACCGCCCCCCAGCAGGAGCGCGGCGTCTTCCGCACGACGGATGGCGGACAGCATTGGGAGCGGGTGTTGTTCGTCGACGAGAACACCGGCTGCTCCGGGCTGTCGATGGACGCGAAGAATCCGCGCACGCTGTTCGCCGGGACGTGGCAGGTCGAGATGCACCCGTGGGCGATGTTGAGCGGCGGCTCCGGCAGCGGCCTCTACGTGTCGCGTGACGGCGGCAGCAAGTGGACGAAGATTGAAGCCGCGGGACTGCCGCGCGCGCCGCTCGGCAAGATCGACGTCGCCGTCGCGCCGACCGATTCGAATCGGGTCTATGCGCTGATCCAGACGGCCGACCAGGGATCGGTCTGGCGATCGGAGGATGGCGGCGGCAGTTGGCGCGTCGTGAACTGGTCGCGCGAACTGATCGGCCGCGCCGGCTACTACATCCATCTCGCGGTGTCGCCCGGCAACGAGGACGAGGTTCTCGTTTCCAACAGCTCGTTCTTTCAGTCGGTCGACGGCGGTCAGACCTTCCGCAGCGTCAACTGGGGCGGCGACAACCACGACATCTGGTGGGACCCGAAAGATCCGGATCGGTTCGCGATCACGCACGACGCCGGCATCACACTGACCACGCAGCACGGCCGCAGCACGCAGCGCGTGCAGCTGCCAATCGGCCAGATGTATCACGTCACCGTCGACAACCAGGTGCCGTACTACGTCTACAGCAACATGCAGGACGACGGCACGATGCGGGGATCGATGATCGCGGCGGAAAACGCCGGCGCCGGATACAACGGATCGGGCAACGCCTGGGACCACGGCCTGGGCGGCTGCGAGTCTGGATTCACGGTCCCCGATCCGGCGGATCCCAACATCGTCTGGTCGACGTGCTATGGCAACAAGGTGACGCGCTACGACCATCGGACGAAGGTCGCGCGCTCGGTGGCGCCGTATCTCATCACACTCGATTCGCCGCCGCAGGACTCGAAATACCGCTGTCACTGGACGGCGCCGCTCGCCATCGATCCGTTCGATCACAACAACGTCTACTACGGCTGCAACGTCATCTTCAAGACGACCAACGCTGGTCAGAGCTGGCAGGTGATCAGTCCCGATCTCTCGACCCAGGATCCGACCCGGATCATCGCCTCCGGGGGCATCGTCGGCGACAACCTCGGTCAGTTCGCGCCGGAGGTGATATTCGCAATCGCCACCTCGGAGGTCGAGAAGGGTCTGATCTGGGCCGGAACCAACGACGGCAAGATCTGGTACACCAAGGATGGCGGCGCGAAGTGGAACGACGTGTCGAAGAACGTCACCGGCATGCCGGCGTGGGGCGTGGTGTCGAAAATCGAGCCGTCTCACTTCAGCGGCGGCACGGCGTACGTGGCCGTCGACGCGCACCTGATGGACAGCCGCGAGCCGTACATCTTCAAGACCACGGACTACGGCGCGACCTGGAAGCGGGTGAACGGCGATCTGCCGAATGCGCATCCACTGTCCTACGTCAAAGCGGTGGCCGAGAATCCCAACAAGCAGGGGATGCTCTTCGCCGGCACGGGCCACGCCTTCTATTACTCGACAGACGATGGCGCCCATTGGACGGAAGTGTCGGCCGGTCTGCCGCGCGCGCCGGTCAGCTGGGTCGTCGTCCAGAAGCAGTTCCACGACGTCGTCGTGTCGACGTATGGGCGCGGCCTCTACGTTCTCGACGACATCACGCCGCTCGAGCAGAGCACTCCGGTGACGACAGATGCGGCCGCGCATCTCTATACGCCGCGCGCCAGCTACCGCTGGACCCAGCGCGGACGCGCGCTGATCAACTACTCGCTGAAGTCGGTGCCGCGCGGTCCGGTGCAGTTGCAGGTGCTGGACGCCGACGGCACGCTGGTACGCGACCTGCGGACGACGCCGCGGGCGGGCCTCAATCGCGTGTCGTGGGATCTGCGGTATGAGGCGCCACGGCTGATCGCGCTGCGGACGACACCGCCGGAGAACCCGCACATCTGGGAGGAACCGCGCTTCCGCGGGCAGGATACGCGTCCGGTCACTCACTGGGGTCTCGAGCCGGCGCAGGTCGGTCCGATCGTCGTGCCCGGGAAGTACACGGTCAAACTGACGGCGGACGGGCAGTCCCATACGCAGTCGATCGACATCCTGAAGGATCCGAAGATTCCATCGTCGGTGGCCGATCTCGATCTGTCGGTGAAGCTGCAATTGCGGCTGCGCGACGACATCAGCGCTGCCGCCGACATGGTCAACGCGATCGAGGTGATGCGCAAACAGCTCGAGGACGTGCAGAAGGCGTACAAGAACGACGCGAGCAAGGCGGCGCTGCTCAAGCAGGTGAGCGAGATGGACAAGAAGCTGTTCGATCTCGAAGCGCGCCTGCTCGAGCCGGCGCAGATGACGAGCGACGACAAATACTTCCAACAGGCGTATCGCGTCTACATGAACCTGATCTGGCTGAACGGCGAAGTCGGGCCCGGCGCCGGCGACGTGGCCGGCGGCGCCGATTTTGCCCCCACCGATACATCGGTCGGGATGCTGGAGAACATCGAGAAGGATCTCAACGCCGCCAAGACCGATTACAAGACACTGATGGAACGTGACGTCCCGGCGTTCAACCGCGCGATCGGCGGGACGATCACGCCGCTGACGGGGGGACGCTGAACAACTTTCAAGTTTCAACTCTCAAGGCACAGTGTCTCTGAGACTTGAAACTTGAAACTTGAGACTTGAGACTTGGGACTGGTATTATTCAGCCGAAAGGAGGGCCTGTTCACATGACTGTCGTTGACCATGGGTGGGACAGGTCCGCTTTTCAGCAGCCCTGAACCGTACTCGTAGCGCAGCCCTTCAGGGCTGCCTGCCTGCCCCACCCGACCTACCCGACCAACAAACCAAGCGTTTCTTGACTGGAGGGGTCGACGTGTCTTCACGTGAACGTCTGGGGTGGAATCCGTTTTTTGCGGCGCAGGTGGCGACGCTCGGGCGAACCGACCTGGGATTTGCGCGAGTCATCGAAGAGCAACGGGGGATGTATCGAGTGGCCGGCGACGCCGAAGGCGTCGCCGAAGTCAGCGGCCGGTTCCGTCACGATCACGCAACCGCCGCCGACTTCCCGGCGGTCGGCGACTGGGTTGGCGTGCGCGACGGCATCATTCATTGCCGTCTCGAGCGTCGCAGCGGCTTGTCGCGCGCCGCCGCGGGGCGCGCCGTCCAGGAACAAGTCGTCGCCGCCAACATCGACACGGTGTTCCTCGTCACGGCGCTGCCGGGCGATCTGAATGTACGGCGGCTCGAGCGCTACCTGACGATGGTCTGGGATGGTGGCGCCGTTCCCGTCGTTCTGCTCAACAAGGCCGATCTGTCCGACGACCCGGAGCGCACGGCCGTCGCCGTCCGGGCTCGGCTGCCGCTCGTCGACGTCGTTGCCGCGAGCGCGCTTCACGATCGTGGCCTCGACGCGCTGGCGCCGTACCTGCGCGCGGCGCAGACGATTGCGCTGGTGGGATCGTCGGGCGTCGGGAAGTCGACGCTCGTCAATCGGCTGCTGGGACGCGACGCCCTGCGGGTCGCCGCGATCAGCGAGAGCGACGGCAAGGGCCGCCATACCACCACGGCGCGCCAGCTCGTCGAGCTCGTCGGCGGCGCGCTGTTGATCGACACACCCGGGATGCGCGAGCTGCAGCCGTGGGTGGACGACGCGGCGGTCGACGCGGCGTTCGACGACGTCGCCGCGGTGGCGGACCGGTGCCGGTTCGGGGACTGCGCGCATGACGGCGAGCCGGGCTGCGCCGTTGCCGAGGCGGTCGATGCCGGGACGATCGATGCGGATCGCGTCGAGCACTATCGGCACCTGGCGCGCGAAGCGGCGTTCGAGGAACGGAAACGCGACAAGGCGGCGGCGTCGAACGCGAAGAAGCGCTGGAAACAGAGCGCGCAGGCGTTGAAGACGCTGTACAAGGTCCGCGGCCGCGGCGAGTAAGCGCGCCAGGTGTCAGAGTGGGGTCAGAGTGGTGTCTGACCCCGGGTGCGTACGGCGGCGCCGGGGTGACACGGATGGGCATATCAATGCGCTCTAGCGGGTGATTGCCAACTCGGCGGAGATCGCCTTGATATCTTTCGCGTACTGCGACGCCGGGGCTGTCCGGACGAACCGCTCGAGATATGGACGGGCCTCCGTCATCCGCCCGACGCGCATCAGCTGAACGCCGAGGTTGTATAGCGCGTCCCAATTGGTGGGATCGAGATCGACGGCGCGCTTCCAGCTCGCCAGCGCGGTGTCGCGATCGCCGGACTTGAACGCGACGGTCGCGAGCCCCGCGTGCCCTTGCGCCGACGCCGGGTTGGCGCGGATCGCGCGCGCGAACTCGTCGCGCGCGGCGGCCAGCTGACCGGCGTCGAGGTGCACCGCGCCGATGTTCTCGTGGAGCATCGGATTCTCGGGGTCGATCTTCAGGCCGCGCTCGAACGCGGCGAGCGCCTCCTTCGCCCGACCGGTGCGTCCGTAGGCGATCCCGAGCGCGTTCAGCGCGTCGAGGGTCGGCTCCGCCCGCGCCGCTTTCTCCAGCAGCGTCAACGCTTCCCGCCCGCGTCCGACTTCGACGAGGTACGTGCCGAGCTGGATTTCGGCGCCCGGCGTTGCGCCGCGCTCGATCGCGACGCGAAGTGTGTCGATCGCCGCCGGTGTCCGACCGCTCCGCCAGTAGTCGAACGCCAGGTGACGCGACGCCGCCATCATCTCCGGCCGCCGCGCGAGCACGTCGCCGTAAAGCGCGATCGCGTCAGCGGTGCGCCCTTCCTCGTCAGCGGCCACCGCGTCGTGCATCTTCTGATCGACGTCGACCAGCCGCTTCGGATCGTCGGCGTCGGTGTAGCGCGCCTTCGGCGTGGCGCCTCCCGACACGTAGCCGAGCGCGCGAAGCCGCCGCGCCGCCTCCGAATCTTCCGGGGCCGCCGCGCCGGGCAGCGCCGCACGGAATTCGCCGAGACGCGTCGCGAGCCGCTGTTGACGCGCCGCCTCGCGTCCGCTCAGATTGGTCCGTTCGTTCGGATCGACGGCGAGGTCGTACATCTCGGCGATCGGCGCGTCGATGAACTTCTCGCGTCCTGACAGGACGCCGGTGATCGGCGCCCATCCATAATCGAGCATCGGCGACATCGCTTCGAAATACGAAGGCTGGCTCCCGCTGGCGCGGCGATCGGCGTGCGTCCGCAGCGAATGCCCCGGCAGCGTCGCCGGGCTGTCGATGTCCAGCGCATCGAGGATGGTCGGCAGGATGTCGATATGCCGCGCGGGATCGTCGGAGACTTCTCCACCCGATCGCGCCCCTTTCAGGGGCGCCACTTCCGCCATGATCAGCGGGATCCGCAGTGTCGGCTCGTAGGCGAACAACCCGTGCGTGGACTCGCCGTGATCGCCGAGCGCTTCGCCGTGATCACCGGTAATGACCACGAGCGTCGGCCGCGCGTTGCGGCGCACGGACGCGAACAGTGGACCCAG
>Ga0184625_10001259_pt1 | contig 10433 bp, 7 predicted proteins | sample PLM3_30_b1_FD_133151 | JGI IMG/M metagenome (GOLD analysis project Ga0184625, IMG submission 133151) | Groundwater sediment microbial communities from an aquifer in East River, Colorado, USA - PLM3_30_b1 | ecosystem: Environmental > Terrestrial > Soil > Riparian zone | place: USA: East River... | reverse complement strand
TCATGACAGCGCAAAAAATGCTTCCGTTCGAAAGTCTTGACCAACCTAAACACGCCGCTTTTCGGAACGTTCAAATAGCGAGCCAGTTCGGAAATCGTCCAGCGGGGCTTTTTCGGTGTAAATAGTTTTAGGAGCTCGCATGCTCTTTCTAACGTCGTCGAGGTGGCCCAAGGCGTTTTTCTGCTCGATGCTTTTCCGGAGGATTTCAACCTCCGACTCGACGAGCGACTGCTGAACCGTCGCGCTCGTTGGGGTGGTTTCGCTGTTTTTGTTTTTCTGGTCATGGAACGAGTGTTTTGCAGCGCCGGGCAATCATCCTCAGTTTGATATCCTTATGCAAGTGACTTGCTTCCTCAGTTTTCTTGCAGTCCCCAGACCCGTGTGATACCAGTCGCATACCGTATTATGTTTCGCGCTACAGGAGTAGGTTGTGTATTACCGTCACAGTTTGCCGTACCGCGTGTTTACTAATTTCTTTATTCCATCGCTTTTAATAGTTTCTCTCCTGGCAGTTGAAAGACGACAATCCGAGCGCGTGTAGGTGATGCTCTTTTCCGGCCGCGTGCGCCGTTGAATAGAATATCTCCGTTAAAAAAGGAGCTCTATGAGCACTCTCGATCAACCGATATTGATCGCCAACAGCAACTACCACGTCGGCCATCAAGTGGCCATTTTCGTCGCCGAAGACCGGGGTTTTTTTCGTGAGGAGGGACTCAAAGAATACGAATATGACTCGCGCGGATTGATTCCGGGCACGATCGAGCGCGAAGGATTAGGAGCCGCGATTAAAAATCACGGCGTTGATATTGCGACCGCCGTCGATGTCGAGGCGGCGATTTACCAGCGTTCGCTCGGAGTCGATGTCTACATCGTCGGCGGCTGGCGCTACACGCCGTTTCTCAGGTGGTACGGCGCGAAGCATGTGACAAACATGAGCAAGCTGCGCGGTGGCAGGATCGGCATGCGCGAGAAAGAAGGACTGGTCCAAACATTTATTACGGACGCGTTGCGTGAAGCGGGGGTCGATCCAGAAACTGAAGTTCAATGGGTTTACGATCCGGTTTTCGGTTATCGCAATAACCCCAACCACATGGAGAGGCTGCGCTCGGGAAAAATCGAAGCGATCACCTCGCAGCCGCCGTTTTCCGACCAGCTCGAAAAGGAAGGCTATCCGATGATTCTTGATCCGAATACGGTTTTTCCCCGGCGTCCGGGGAAACTCACCGTGGCGACGGAACAAATGATCGAGAAACGCGGCGACGAATTGCGCGCCTATTTTCGTGCGATCATCCGCAGTTTCTGGTTTATGCGCGACGTCAAGAATTTCGAATACCTCCGCGACCTTGAGAAAAAACTCAGAAGATCCAACACCCACAACGAAGACGAACGCGGTGTGGTCGCCATCGTCACCGCGCCCGACCGGTTGGAAAGCTGGGCGTTGCCCATCGACGGCGGCATCGCCCCGGAAACTGTGCAACGAATCGCCGACGACATGGTGAAGTCTGGCAAACTGTCGAGGCCAATATCGGCCAAAGATATTTTGCGGGACGATGCCGTAAAACAAGCCTATCGTGAAGTCAGCGGCCGTGCCGAGCTTAAGGCACCCTTTGGAATCGCGCTAACGGCTCAGGAGAAATACGGATTCTAGGAACGACTATGAGCACCGATTCAAAATTCGACCATCGAAGCGCTGCCGCGCGATTACTATTAACAATGGTTCTGGTTCTTAACCTTGCTTTACCAAGTCCGTCGTTCGCTTTGGACGAAGTCAATCTCCACATATCGGCCGGCATCAGCGGCAACGCCTTGCTCTATAAATTCGCCATCGAAAAAGGCTTCTACCGCGAAGAAGGCCTCGATGTTCGACCGATTCAGGCGGGAATGTTGGCTGGCATTCAGGGACTGGTGGGTGGCAGTTTTCATTTCAGTCAGATTCTCGGCCAAGGTGCCGGCGCCATTCTCAGAGGCGTCCCTCTGAAGATCGTGATGGTCTTCGACACTCGCCCGCTCAACTGGCTGTTCGCGCGCAAAGAAATCAAATCGCTGCAAGATCTGAAGGGCGGCAAGCAGATCGCCGTCTCAAGCTTCGGCGCCGCACTCGATCAAATGACCCGCGACCTGCTGCCTAAACGCGGCATCGATCCGCAAAAAGATGTGGTCCTGCGTGCTATCGAGCCGACGCCGGCCAGACTCGCCGCGTTGATGAGCGCCGCCGTCGACGCCGCGGTGGTCAACCAGATGGACCGCATCATCGCGAAGAAGAACGGTTTCACCGAGTTGCTCTTCTACGGCGACGATTTAGAATTCGTCACCGCGGGCGCCGTGACGACTGAAAAACTTCTGGCTCAGAGACCCGATTTCGTGCAGCGCTTTCTCCGCGGTACGCTCAAAGGTTTTCACTGGCTGAAGACCAACGAGAAAGACGTGGTCGCCCGTATGATTCCGATCATGAAGGTTTCGGAGAGCGAAACTACCGACGTCTATAGAGCATGGCCGGGTGTGATGTCCGTCGACGGCACCATTCCGCGGAGCCTCCAGGAAAAAATGATCGCCTTTCAAAGAAAGTCGCTCAAGGTCGACCGCGAGGTGCTTCCGGAAAACGTCTATGACTTCACGATGGTTCGAACGCTCAACGAAGAGCTGAGGAAAACCAGGTGAGCCCCTATTTAACTTAACAATCTGGAGCCGCAATAAAAATAGCGACACCCTAATCGAGTAAAGGATTTGAGCGGCGCCAAAATTCGCTGTTTAATCAATCATGGGTTGCGAACGGCGAAATGATGCGTGCGGAGTTAATTTAGACCCATTTCGGTTCGTTTGAATTCATCGATCTTGATTTCGTGTTTTCTTAACAATTCATAAAAATCCGTGCGCGATTTCCCGGCCAGCTTTGCTGCCTCACTTGCCTTTCCACCGCAAAGCTTCAGCAGATGGAGCAGATATTCCTTTTCGAATTCATACTTGGCCGTCTTATAGGACTTGACCGAGGTCTTCGTGCCGTTGATAAAGGAATTCAAAACGTCCGGCCGCGTGTTCCCAGCCGCGCCCTTTATCAGGATCGTATCTTCCGTCAGCGTATCGTGACGGGTCATCGCGATCGCATATTCCAAGGTATTTTCCAGCTCGCGGACGTTTCCCGGCCAATCGTAGAGCATGAGCTTTTGCATGGCCTCCGGCGTGATGCCCTTGAGGTCCTTGCGCATCTGCTGGGAAATCTGCTTCAGGAACCGGTCCGCCAATAGCGGAATATCTTCCTTCCGTTCGCGCAACGGCGGCAAATGAATTGGGATGACGTGAAGCCGATAAAACAAGTCGAGACGAAAGCTCCCCTTCGCCACCTCCTGTTCCAAATCCTTATTGGTGGCGACGATGATGCGAACATTAACCACAACCGGCTTTTCGCTTCCAACCGGATAGAACTGACGATCTTGCAACATGCGCAGCAACTTGGCCTGGATCGATAGCGGCATGTCACCGACCTCGTCGAGAAAAAACGTGCCGTTGTTGGCTTGGCTCAATAGGCCGCGGGTGCTCTTATCGGCGCCGGTGAAAGACCCTTTTTCGTGCCCAAACAGCTCGCTTTCCAAAAGCGGCTCTGGTAAAGCGGCGCAATTCACGGCGACAAAAGGCTTATCTCGCCGGCTGCTCGCCAAATGAATCGCCTTGGCGATTACTTCTTTTCCCGTGCCGCTTTCCCCTTGTAAATAGATCGTCGATTCGGTATCGGCGATCCGCGAGACGGTATCGAGCACGGTGCGCATCTTGGCGCTTTTTGCGATCACGTTAGGAAAGTCGTAGGCTTGCTCCAAAAGCCCTCTTAAGCGTTGAATTTCGGTATTGAGCCGACGATTTTCCAGTGCCCGCGAGATCTGCAGCAAGAGCTCCTGTGTGTTAAAAGGTTTGGTCAGGTAACTGTAAGCGCCCTCCTGCATAGCCTGGACCGCGCTTTCGACGCTGCCGTAGCCGGTCAGGATGATGACCCGCACGTCAGGATTGATCTTGTGCAACTCGCGCATCAGCGAGATACCATCCTGGTCTGCAAGTCGCAAATCCAGCACACAGAGATCGAATATGTTTTGCTTCGCTGCTTGCAGCGCGTCGACGCCGCTCGAAGCCGATGTGACCTCGTACCCCCCGGAATGTAACTTCAGACCGATGAGCTCAATAAGATTTTGATCGTCATCTACGACGAGGATATTACCCGCTGACATGTTGGATCCCACTCTTAAAATTACGGAGTCTATCGCCGGTTTCTATAGATCGCTAAATTTTTGCTGGCAGGGCAATCCCGCACCTTTTGCTGTTTGATTAAAGCTCAAAAAAGAAGAAATTCCCTGCCTCTTTGTTAGGAAAATAGCCACCAATTTGGGGCTCTCATATCGCTTTTTATTACATCTAACAAGTACAGCAAAATTCTAACCAGATGAACTGACATAACTTGTGACCAATTGGCGGATGGTGGGAAATTTTCTGACAGGCAAAACATCTGTCAGAAAATTCACATCTACCTGTGGAAAAACCCCTACAAAATTTCTGCCAAATATTTTTTCGCACCAAAAAACCTTTATTTATTGCCCGCCAAAAATCTGTCATCTTTGGCACATTCTTTGTGTAGCGAATGACCAACCAACAAGCCCTCACAAGAACCGCTGATGAATCTGAGAAACCGAACCGCTTCGCTGCCTTTGATTTCCCCAACGTTTTTCGTTTCTTGTGAAAACAACATACCAGCGATGATGGTGGCGACCGGGTGCCTGAGATGATTCTGTGCGCCCCGGCCCGATCTTAATACGGCGAAACCGAGGGAATAAAATGCCGCAAAACCGCAACAGGCGTGACGATTATGCAGCATGTCAGAAGAACCGCAGCGGCGACCCTGTAAGCTGCGCATTGATTCTGGCGGGCGGAGAAGGAAAACGGCTACGCCCTTTTGTCCATCTTTTGCGCGGAGACTTACTGCCGAAGCAGTATGTCAATTTCATTGGCCGGCGTTCGATGCTGGAGCACACGCTGGATCGGGCCGAAAGGCTTGTGCCCGGTGAGCGGGTTTTTACAATCATAAACCGCAACCATCTGATCTTTCCTGAAGTGACTCGGCAAGTCGCGGCCCGGCATCGCGGTACAGTGATCGTGCAACCTGAAAATAAGGAAACCGCGCCGGGAATCCTGTTTTCCCTTGTCCATATCGCCAAGCGTTACCCGGACTCGATTGTCACTTTGCTGCCTTCGGACCACTTCGTTCTGGAAGAGGACCAACTGCTAACTCACTTGAGCACGGCTTACCATGCGGTCAAGCGCGATCCTTCACGCATCGTGCTTTTGGGGATCGAGCCGGACGGCAATGAGTCGGACTACGGCTACATAGTTCCTGGGAGTAAAATGAAGCGCGGCGGTAATGCCGTTTTCCAGATTTCGTCATTCATCGAAAAGCCGGATTACCGAACGGCCCAAGAGCTGGCGCACAGCGGAGCGCTGTGGAATACCATGATGATGGTCTTTAAAACCACCACGCTGATGAGTTTAATCAAGGAAATTTCGCCCTTGTTTTTTGGGGTTTTTCAAACGATCTCTGACGCGATTGAAACCGTCGACGAAGAAGCGGTTATCGAGCAGATTTATCAGGAGCTGCCGCCGCTCAATTTCTCCCACGACATCATGGAGCCGCTGGCGCGCTCGCATTCAGCGAACCTTCTAACTTTGCCGGTGCAAAACGTTTTATGGAGCGACTGGGGCTCGGAGAGCCGGATCATGGAGATCCTCAGACAGACAGGCTATGACACCAGGCTCAACGGTCTAACCAGGGCGCCTCACTTAACCGGCGAATCCGCATATGGACCGCATTCGTTTGTCGATATCCCGAAAGTGCTTTTCACCCAGGCAGAAAACCTACGGACGCACCGCAAAGCAGCCAGCTCGTTATCGAAGGCACTGTAAGCGCCGCCCTAGGGACGACAACGGCTCGAAGAGGCTTGGGTTCTTGCGCTGGGACTGGTGCTGCTAATTATTATCGTTCTGTTAGTGGCGAGCTGGCTGTGACCGTGGGTGCGCCTAGAAATCATTTTTTTTATAAAGCTTATAGTCGTAAACCCTGGCAGTCTACGAATCCGTATTTACCCAATAGAATTCGTTCAGATCAGGACGGTTTATGTCCACCCGAAGCCAACCTTCGACCCTATGGATAACAGTAGCGTCCGCTTTGTTGGCGATTCTTCTCTCGAGCAGCGGCTGCGCATCCCTGACCAATCAGACTACCGCTGAATACTTGAATAACCATAACCTCGCACTACGGCAGCGGTGAGAGCCCTGCCCAATTCTAAAGTCTCAAATTCGGTAATGCGCGCGACGGCCCGGCCGCGCCCCGGAGAGCTGCGCGAGCAAATGTGCGGTGTTGCGTCGGTTATTGCTTGCCTGGCGTACGGATCCAATGATAGAAAACTGACGGCGATATCGGCGGCGTTTTCTTGCCTATCGCACCCCGGAAAATAATGGAATCACATCTTCGAGCAAAGTTCACGCCTGCCCCAATTTGTATCCGAAAGCGAACGAGAATTGACTTATGAGCGAAGCCAATAATGCCCACTCAATATTGATCGTCGATGACGAAGAAAATCTCTTGGTGCTGCTCGATCGCATCCTCAGCAAAGAAGGTTACGCGGTCCGCACGGCCCATGACAGCCATCAGGCTCTCGATTTGATTGCGAACCATCAGTTTCGCGCGGCGATTCTCGATATCAAGATGTTTCCGATCGACGGTGTGACTTTGCTGGGCATGATTAAAGCCCGGGTGCCGGCGATCCGAGTCGTCATGATCACCGCTTATCCGACGACGGACACCCGCGCTGAGTCCATGCAGAAAGGCGCGGCGGCCTACCTCACAAAACCGTTGGACATCGTCGAGTTTAAACGCGTCCTGCGCGAGCTGACCCATTAGACAAAGCCGTGCGTTGCTGGTCTGATCTCACCTGCTGGAAAAACAGACGTCGTTTTTGACTCCCTACGGTTAACACGACGATGAAACAAATCCCCAATCAAATTTTGATGGCAGTGCTCGCCTCGATCGTCGGGCTGCTCGTCACAAACGCGTGGTTGGGCTACGAAAACATCGAACAAATGCGCCAGGGGAGTTTGGCCGCTTCGCGCAATCGCAGCATCATCGTGGCGCTCGAGAATACTATTTCGCTGGTCACCGAAGCCGAATCCGGACACCGCGGCTACTTGATTACAGGAGAACCGGAATACCTGGAGCCTTATCGAAAAGCCCTCGCGAATATCGACGGCCAAATCAAATTTCTCGAACACGCCACCGCGAACAATCCCGTTCAGCGGACGCGCATTCCAGAGCTCAAGCGCCGCCTCGAAACCAGAATTCAACAATTGCAACAAAGGGTCGAGGCGCGCGCCAGCGAAGGCCTCGACGCCGGTCGCCAAGCGATCTTACTCAATCGCGGCAAAGTCGAGATGGACGATCTCCGCCAACACGTGGCCGAGATGGTGAGAATCGAAAGCGAGATCCGTGACGCCAGCGTGCAGCGCTCGGCGCGTAATTATAATGTCGCGCTCTCGAGCAGCCTGATTGGCGATGCGGTGGCCATGCTTATGGTTGCCGCCTTCATTTACCTGTTGGGGCGCCACTTGAGAGAGCGCAAAAGGACTGAAGCCGTTATTCACGAGCAGCGCGAGCTCTTCCGCACGACCATTTCGAGCATCGGCGATGCAGTGCTGACCACCGACACCGATGGACGAGTGAAATCGCTAAACCGGATTGCACAATCATTGACGGGCTGGCCCGAGGAAGCTGCGCTCGGACAAGATCTAAAGACCGTGTTTCCGATTGTCAATGAGCAAACGAACATACCCGCCGAAAATCCTGCGGCCCGGGTGTTGCGCGGAGGAACAATCGTCGGCTTGGCCAACCACACGATTCTCGTCGCAAGAGATGGCCGCAGGCGTCCCATCGACGACAGCGCCGCGCCGATCCGAGACGCCAGCGGCAACGTCCTCGGCGCGGTGATGGTGTTTAGAGATGTATCCGAACGAAGAAAGACCGAGGCGGCGGTGCAAGCGGAGGCCCACACGCTCGCCACGCTGAACCGAGTCGGCCGCACGGTAGCGGCGGAGCTCGACCTCGAAAGAGTCGTCCAGGTCGTCACCGATGCGGCGACGGAGCTTTGCGGCGCGGCGTTCGGCGCATTTTTCTACAACGCGATCGGCGAAAAGGGCGAGTCATATCTTCTCTATGCGCTTTCAGGCGCACCGCGCGAGGCTTTTGAAAAATTCGGCACGCCGCGCAATACAGCGGTCTTCGCGCCGACGTTTAGAGGCGAAGGATTGGTTCGCGTCGCCGATATTACCAAGGACCCGCGCTACGGCCATAACTGGCCCCACAAAGGCATGCCGGAAGGCCACCTGCCAGTGCGCAGTTATCTTGCCGCGCCAGTAGTGTCGCGCTCGGGTAAAGTGATCGGCGGGCTTTTTTTCGGACACCCCGACATCGATGTTTTTACCGAGCGTGCCGAGCGCATCATCGCGGGTATCGCTGCCCAGGCCGCTATCGCGATCGATAATGCGTACGTCTACCAGGCGGCGCAGAAAGAGATCGAGCAGAGGGCTCGCGCCGAAGAGGCCCTGCGCCGAAGCGAAGATAAATTTCGCCGCCAGGCCGAAGAGCTGGAACGCCAACTGATCGCCTCGGGCCGTCTCGTTTCCGTGGGCGAAATCACCGCGTCTATGGCGCACGAGTTTAACAATCCACTCGGGATCATTTTAGGATTCGCCGAAGAAGTGCGCAGCGAACTGCCGCCGGGCGATCACAATCACAGAGCGTTGTTGATTATCGAGGAAGAGACCCGGCGCTGCCAAAAAATCATTCAGGAGTTGCTTCAGTTCACGCGCTCGACCGGCCCGGAACCGGCTTGGACAAATATTCGTGAGACGGTGGAAAAATCACTCGCCCTCGTCGCCAACCATTTGTACAAGCAAAAGATCGACTTGCACATGGGATTTGATGTCGAATTCCCGCAGATTTACATCGACGCAAAACAACTGGAACAGGTCCTAGTCAATCTCTATCTCAACGCCATTGCCGCGATGCCGAATGGCGGCAACCTCTGGGTTAACACTAAAATCGATTTGCCCATTGACGGCGCACCGACAGGCGTCATAGAAGTCAAGGACACGGGGAGCGGCATCGAGCCGCATGATTTGCCCAAGATTTTTGAACCTTTTTTTACGGCGAAAAAGCGCACGGGCTTGGGCCTGGGGCTTTCCGTCTGCGAGCGCATCGTGAAGAATCACGGCGGGCGCATCGAAGCCGCAAGTCAACCGGGGGAAGGAACCCAAGTCACGGTTCATTTGCCCGTAGAGCGGAAGGCCGCGATGTTTGATCCTGGATGAATCAACCCCGACGCCTGCAGCGCTGCCAATCCATGGCGCTGGAGGCAAATTCTAAGCATGTCGGATCTAGAGAATTCATTCTCTGAGAATTCACCCGCCGCAGCGAATGCGCTCACCGGCGGGGGTCAGATGGGCGCATTGATCCGGTCAACGGATTGGTCGGAAAGACCGCCTGGTCGGATCGACTTTTGGCCGCAGAGCCTGCGCTTGGCTTTGCGTATCATGCTCGATGCGCCCAACCCGAGCTTTGTCTGGTGGGGCAAAGCGCGAATCAATTTTTACAATGATGCGGCGGTCCCGCTGTTCGGCAAGCGCCACCCCGACGCCTTAGGCGAACCGGCTGACAAACTTTGGCGTACCGTAGGGGATGGGATCGGGCCACCAAGCAACGTTATTTTCAACGAAAGGAAAGGCGGCCGGCTTGATCAAGTCGCTTTGATGGTCGAGCGGCACGGCTTTGCCGAAGAAGCTTATTTCACATTCTCATACAGCCCGATTGCTGACGACGGTGGTGAGGGCGGCGTATTCTGCGTGGCGACGGAGGACACGGAGCGAATTTTGAACGAACGCCGCCTGGGCGCTTTGAGCCGCCTCACGCGCGTCAGCGCCGACGCGCGCACGGTGGATCAGGCATGCCAGTTGGCGGCGCAGGTGATCGAAGAGAATCCGCGCGATATTTCCTTCGCGCTAATTTATCTAAGCGATCCGAGCGAGAAGCAAGCGCGGCTCGCGCGGCGGGTCGGGCTAGCTAATGACGAAGCCCATGCGCCTCTTTTCATCGATCTGGCGGGTGAATCAGAATGCCCTTGGCCGTTGGCGCGCGTTCTCGAGGGAAAAATAGAAAAGCTATTCCGGCTCGACAGGGCGGCGAATTTGCTCGGTCGGATTTGGCCCGAGGCCGTCAACGCGGCGGTCCTCTTGCCGCTTCGCGAAATCAGCTCGGAGCAACTAACGGGCTTCATGGTGATCGGCGCCAGCCCCCGCCTTTACCTGGACTCCAAATACGAAGAATTCTTCGAGCTCTTCGCCAACGGCGTGGC
>Ga0184625_10001258_pt1 | contig 10437 bp, 7 predicted proteins | sample PLM3_30_b1_FD_133151 | JGI IMG/M metagenome (GOLD analysis project Ga0184625, IMG submission 133151) | Groundwater sediment microbial communities from an aquifer in East River, Colorado, USA - PLM3_30_b1 | ecosystem: Environmental > Terrestrial > Soil > Riparian zone | place: USA: East River... | reverse complement strand
GAGGACCAGAACGGCGACATCAGGGCGCGCGCGAACTACGTCGTGCTGCAGGTGCTGTTCGACCGGCCCGACGCCAAGCTGCACCAGGTCGGCGTCTACTACGACAAGTTCCGCCGGGTCGGAGAGCAACTCAAGCTCGCCGAGCGCCGCTGCGTCTACGACAACCTGCTCGTGGACAACGCGTTGTGCCTGCCGGTGTGACGTCCCCTCGCCCAGCTTTCCTCGGCGAGCCGCTGCCGGAGGCGGCAGCGCTCGCGCACGACCATCGGGCGGGCCGACGCGACCCGCGCGAGACGATCGGCGCCGCGCTCGAGCGCGCAGATCGGCTGCAGGGCGAGTTGAACGCGTTCGTGACCATCGACCACGCGGGGGCGACCGCGCGCGCCGCCGCGCTGGCGGGCGAGATCGAGCAGGGACGACATCCGGGCGCGCTGGCGGGCGTGCCGGTCTCGGTCAAGGACATTCTCGACGTCGCCGGCCTGCCGACCCGCTGGGGCTCGCCGCTGATGGCCAATGCGAAACCGGCCGCGGCGGATATCGCAGCGGTCGCCTGCCTGCGCGCGGCCGGCGCCATCATCATCGGCAAGACCACGACCACCGAGTTCGCGCACTCCCCGCTCGGCACCTCGCCCTTGACCGGCGTCACCCGCAACCCTTGGGCGCCCGAGCTCACCTGTGGCGGCTCGTCGGCGGGTGCGGGCGTCGCGGTGGCAGCCGGCCTCACGCCGATCGCATTGGCGACCGACGCCGGATGCTCGACGCGGCTTCCCGCCGCCTGCACCGGCATCTATGGGCTCAAGCCGACGCTTGGGCGCATACCGCATGATCGCGTGCCGGAGGCCTTCGGCAATTTCATCCATCTGGGCTTGCTGGCGGCGCATGTCGGCGACCTGGCGCTGGCGCTCGACGCCGTCGCCGGGCCACACCGCAGCGACCCGCACAGTCTGCAGCATCCAATGCCGGACGCGCTCGCCGGTCTCGCCGCGCCGGTGCTGGAGGGAGCTCGCGTCGTCTTGTGGACGACAACCGGCAACAGCCGGGTCGCCGAGGAGGTGTTGACCGCGACCCGCAGCGCCGCCGCGGTGCTGGAGGCGCTCGGCGCCCGCGTGGTCGAGGAGCGCTACCCCTTCGTCAATCCCGATCCGATCTGGCGAACCCTGCAACAATCGAATTGGGCGGCGCGGTTCGCCGCTGCAACGGACGGTGACCGAGCCAAATTGTCGGCGACCCTTCTCGCCGGCATCGATGCCGCCCTGGCCTATCGTGGCCTCGACCTGCAGCGCGCATTGATCAAGCGGACCGAGCTGTTCAGGGGCATTCAGACGGTTTTTTCCGAGCGGGCCGATTTCATCCTTACGCCTTGCGCGTCGGCGCCGCCGGTTCACGCCGAGCACGACTTGACCGCGCCGCTCATCGTGGACGGGGTCGAGGTCGGCGATCTGCGCGCCGAATGGACGACCTACCTCTCGCTGTTCGATCTCTCCGGCCATCCGGCGATCGCGATGCCTGCGGGTTTCGCCGCCTGCGGCGCGCCGCTCGGCGTCCAGCTGGTCGCACCGTGGGGACGCGACGCCCGGGTCCTGGCGGCGGCCGCCGCGTATGGCCGAGCACATGCCGTGAAAGGATAAAGCCGGCTGGGCCGGCCCGCGTCCAAAGGAGATAGCCCGCGCTATTCCTCGAACGGCTCCGGGACGGGCGCGGGAGAGGCCGGTGCGTCGGTCGCCGGTGTCGCCCCGGTGGCGAGCGTCGCGAACGGCGTCACAGCCTCGAGGCTGTCCGAGGGGCGCCGGGCCCGCAAGGCGGCCGCCCTCGCCTGGCCCTGCGGCGACTTGGCCTGATCGCCGGGCTGCATGCGACGGCTCGGGGACGCCGGCAAGGCTGCCTGCGTCTCGCCGGGCTTGGCCTGCTCGTTCGACGGAATCGACTGCGGCGGCCGCGCGCCGTTGTCTGCGGCGGGCGCCTGGCCGGCTGCGGCGGCAGGCGCTTGTCCGGCCGGAGCGGCAGCCGGCGCCTGGCCCGCCCCCATCGCCGGCGGCCGCCGCTGCCGCACCGCCTGCGGGTCGCTGCCGACCGACGCCACGTAGGCCGCCATCGCCGCGGCCTCACGCGCACCAGTAGTATAGTGCTCTCGCAGAAATCCCTGGTTGGTCGGCTTGAGCTCGCGTGGACTGCGGTGGCAGGCGTTGCAGGTGTCGGAAAAAATCTGCGCGGGCGACTTGCCGGCATCGATGTTGGATTGCGCTTGGGCCGGGACGGCCGCCACCACGAGGCCGGCACCGAGGAGCCCGGGCACGATCCAACCACCCCTCGACAGCATCACCGTCCTTGCCACAACCGGACCCGCTTCTTGCCTATCGTGTTGACGCGCGCCGAAACGGACCGCCTTGCCCGGACCATTTGCCTGTCGTTTTGGGCCGAAAAGCGATCTGAGTAGTCTGCCCCTCGCCTGCCCATCCCCGCAACTCTTCTTCAGGCGCGTTGCCGTCAACACTGGACGTTGTATAAATCCCTGAGGTCCAACTGGCTTCGCCCGCAAGGGGCGGAAGCCCGACCCATTCGTCCCGACGCCGGTGGACTCCAAATGTGTCGCGGGCGTGGCGGCGAGGGCATTGGGCGATGGGGAGGCGGCCGGTGGATCGGTTGCTCCGCGCGGCACTGGAACGATTCATTCGTTCGGGCAACCTGCGGGTCACGACCGCGGGAGGCTCGACCTTTACCCTGGGTGACGGAACGGGCACGCCGGTCGCGATCCGCTTCACGACGCGCGCCGCGGAACGCGGCGTCCTGATCGATCCCGAGGTCAAATTCGGCGAAGCCTATATGGACGGCACGGTGGTGGTCGAGCAGGGCTCGATCGCCGAGGTGCTCGCCGTCGTGCTGGACCAATGCGTCGGCGGCAAGCCGCCGTTTTGGGCGCGCACGCAGTGGCTGATCCGCTACCTCCATCGCCGTCTCCAGCAGTTCAATCCGCCGCCGCGGGCGCGACGCAACGTGGCGCATCATTACGATCTCGACGGCCAACTCTATGCGTTGTTCCTCGACGCCGATCGTCAATACAGTTGCGCCTATTTCGAGACGCCGGACCAGTCGCTCGACGATGCCCAGCTTGCCAAGAAACGCCATCTGGCGGCCAAGCTTCTGATCGCCCCCGGCCAGCGCGTGCTTGATATTGGAAGCGGCTGGGGCGGGCTTGCGCTCTACCTCGCCGAGACCGCAGGCGGGCGCGTCACCGGCATCACGCTCTCGCAGGAGCAGCTTGCGCTCGCGCGGGTGCGCGCGGCGGAGAGAGGATTGTCGGGTACGGCCGAGTTCCGGCTGCAGGACTATCGCGACGTTCCCGACAAGTTCGACCGCATCGTCTCGGTCGGCATGTTCGAGCATGTGGGCGTCGGCTTCTATGAGGCGTTTTTCCGCAAATGCGCCGCGCTGATGGAAGAAGACGGCGTCATGGTGCTGCATTCGATCGGCCGCTCCGAAGGCCCCAATGTCACCAACCCCTGGATCGCCAAGTACATCTTCCCCGGCGGCTATATTCCGGCGCTGTCCGAGGTGCTGCCGGCGATCGAGCGCGCCGGCCTGCTGGCGACCGACATCGAGATCCTTCGCCTGCACTACGCGGAGACGCTCAAGGCCTGGCGCGAACGCTTCCTGGCGTATCGCGAAGCGGTCGAGAAGCTCTATGACGCGCGCTTTGTGCGGATGTGGGAGTTCTATCTCGCCGCCGCCGAGATGGCCTTCCGCGAACAGGACATGATGGTTTTCCAGGTCCAGCTGACCAAGCGCCAGGGCGTCGTCCCGATCACGCGCGACTACATTGCGCGCGAGACGCAGCGCTTGCGCGCGCTCGAAGGCGGCAAGCCGCCGTCGCTGCGGCTGGCGGGTGAATAGGTCGCCGACCGCCGCCGCGCTACTATCCCTTGGGTCAAGCCCTTCGGGCGGCTTTCACACACAATCATCATTCGGTGAGTTCCGGGGACAGCGGATATCAGCCGTCGCCCCGAATCAGCGCGCGGTGTAAACGCGCCACTCTTTCGACGGATTGGAAGACGACCGCTCCGGGAACCATGGCACCGCTCGATTCGGCCGCCCGCAAACAGGCGGAACCATCCCCCCCGCAATATCGCGCCGCCCCGCACAATATCGAGGCGGAGCAGGCGCTGCTGGGCGCCATCCTGGTCAACAACGAGGCGCTCTACCGGGTCAGCGACTTTCTCGAGCCGCAGCACTTCTTCGAGCCGGTCCACCAGCAGATCTACGACATTGCCCGCAGCCTGATCCGCACCGGAAAGCTCGCCTCGCCGGTGACCTTGAAGACCTTTCTGCCGGCCGAGGTCGACATTGCCGGCTTGACGGTCGCTCAATACCTCGCCCGCCTCGCCGCCGAGGCCACAACCATCATCAATGCGGTGGACTACGGGCGCACCGTTTACGACCTCGCCATCCGGCGCGACCTGATCAAGATCGGCGAGGACATGGTCAATGTCGCCTTCGACGCGCCGGTCGATTTCGCTCCGCGCGAGCAGATCGAGGACGCCGAGAAGCGCCTCTACGACCTCGCCGAGATCGGGCGCTACGGCGGCGGCTTCCAGAAATTCGAAAGCGCGCTGACCACCGCCGTCGACATGGCGGCGCGCGCCTACCAGCGCGACGGCAAGCTCTCGGGCCTGGCGACCGGCCTCAGAGACCTCGACACCAAGATGGGCGGGCTGCAGCCCTCCGACCTGATCATCGTCGCCGGCCGTCCCGGCATGGGCAAGACCGCGCTCGCCACCAACATCGCCTATAACGTGGCGCGGGGATGGCGCGGCGAAGTGCGCGCCGACGGCCATATCGACACGGTCAACGGCGGCATCGTCGGCTTCTTCTCGCTCGAAATGTCGGCCGAGCAGCTCGCCACCCGCATCATCGCCGAGCAAAGCAGCATCCCGTCGAGCACCATCCGGCGCGGCGGCATCACCGAAAGGGATTTCGAGAAGATCAAGGACGTCGCGATCGAGCTGCAGCACCTGCCGTTCTTCATCGACGAGACCGGAGGGCTGACTGTGGCGCAGCTGGCCGCGCGTGCCCGGCGGCTGAAACGCCAAAAGGGGATGGATCTCCTGGTGATCGACTACATTCAATTGCTGCAGGGCTCGACCCGCCGCTCCCAGGAAAATCGCGTGCAGGAGGTGACCGAGATCACCACCAACCTCAAGGCGCTCGCCAAGGAGCTCAACGTGCCGATCGTGGCGCTGTCGCAACTATCGCGCCAGGTCGAGAACCGCGACGACAAGCGGCCGCAACTGTCCGATCTGCGCGAATCTGGCTCGATCGAACAGGATGCCGACGTGGTCCTGTTCGTGTTCCGCGAGGAATATTACCTGAGCAACAAGGAGCCGCGGCCGGGCTCGGACGAGTACACAAAGTGGCAGCTGGACATGGCCGCCGTGCACGGCAAGGCCGAGGTCATCATCGGCAAGCAGCGCCACGGTCCGACCGGGACCGTCAACCTGCAGTTCGACGCCGCCGTCACACGCTTCGACAACCTTGCGCGCGACGATCAGGGGTCGGAGCAGCTGTAAGTATCCGGTGGCCGCTGGGCGGCCGCAGGCGGCAATATGCTTGCTACCCGACACTAGACGGGCGCGCTTCCGCCGGTCATAACCCTGCTCATGACCGCCCACGATCCCGCCTTGCAAACCGCACGGGTGCCACCCCCCGGCCCGGCCGAAGCCGAGGCCGGCGGCGTCCTGACCGTCGACCTTGGCGCCATCGAGGCCAATTGGAAGAAGCTATCGAGCACAACGGTGCCGGTCGAATGCGCGGCCGTGGTCAAAGCCGACGGCTATGGCTGCGGCCTCGAGCAGGTCGCCGCCAAGCTGGCGAAGGCCGGGTGCCGGACCTTCTTCGTCGCCGACGTCGCCGAGGGCCGCCGGGTACGGGCGATCGCGCCCGCAAGCGCCATATACGTGCTCAACGGGCTGATGCCGGGCACGGCGCAGTCTTTTGCCGACGCCTCGTTGCGGCCGGTCATCAACAGCACCACCGAGCTCGCCGAGTGGGACGCATTCGTGACCACGAAAGCCTGGCGCGGCGGCGCGGCGCTGCATGTCGATACCGGCATCAATCGACTGGGCGTCACGGTCGACGAAGCGGTCGCGATTGCGCCGCGCATCCAGTCCGAGCATCACGGCATTACGCTGCTGATGAGCCAGCTCGCCTGCGCTGAAATTCCCGACCACACGATGAACGACAAGCAGATCCGGGTTTTTCGCGAGATCCGCATCATGTATCGCGGCGTTGCATCCTCGCTCGCCAATTCATCGGGGATATTTCTCGGCGGCACCGTCTATTGCGATCTGGTGCGGCCCGGCGCCGCGCTGTTCGGGGTCAACCCCACCGCCGGGCGCGCGAACCCCATGCGCCCGGTGGTCGAGCTCAAGGCCCGCATCATCCAGGTGCGCAGCCTCAAGCGCGGCGAGACCGTCGGCTACGGCGCGACCTGGACGGCGGGGCGGCCGACGCGCCTGGCGATCATCGCCGTCGGCTACGCGGACGGCTTCTTGCGGTCGGCCGGCGCCGCCAAGAACAAGGATGCGGCCGGGGTCATCGTGAACGGCAAGCGCTGCCCCATCGTCGGCCGCGTGTCGATGGATTTGTTCGCGGTCGACGTCACCGACCTCCCCGAAGGCACGGTGCGCCGCGGCGATCTTGCCACCTTGCTCGGCGAGGGGTTGGGCGTCGACGATCTGGCCGTCTCGATGGGGACCATCGGTTACGAGGTGCTCACCAATCTCGGTCGGCGCTATCACCGGGTTTACAAGAACGCCTGACTCGGCCCAACAGTCTAGGCGAATAGCGAATAGTGAATAGCGAATAGATTTACTCGCTACTCGCCTCTCGCTATTCGCTACTCTCTATTCGCCCCTGTGCGCCTCAAAGCACGCACCATGGCCCGTCGCGAGCAAAGCTTCATCTGCCAGAACTGCGGCGCCGCTTATGGGCGCTGGCAGGGCAAGTGCGACGCTTGCGGTGAATGGAACACCATCGCCGAGGAAAACTCGGCCACCGCGCGTCCCTCGCTGCCCGGTCGCGCGCCGCGCAAGGGCCGCCTGTTCGCGCTCGAGCCGCTCGCCGGCGACGCCCATGACGCGCCGCGGCTCGCTTCCGGCCTGATGGAGTTCGACCGCGTTACCGGCGGCGGCTTCGTGCGCGGATCGGTGCTGCTGCTGGGCGGCGATCCCGGCATCGGCAAATCGACGCTGCTGATCCAGGTTGCGGCCGCGCTCGCCCGCGGCGGCCACCGTGCCATCTACATTTCGGGCGAAGAGGCGGTAGCGCAGGTGCGGCTGCGCGCCGAGCGGCTCGGCCTTTCCGGCGCCAAGATCGAGCTCGCGGCCGAGACCTCGGTCGAGGACATCGTGGCGACGCTGTCCGAGCGCGAGACGCCGCGGCTGGTCATCATCGATTCGATTCAGACCATGTGGACCGACCTCGTCGAGTCGGCGCCCGGCACGGTGACACAGGTGCGCGCGAGCGCGCAGGCGCTGATCCGCTTCGCCAAGCGCTCGGGCGCGGCCGTGATCCTGGTCGGCCACGTCACCAAGGACGGCCAGATCGCCGGCCCGCGCGTGGTCGAGCACATGGTCGACGCGGTGCTCTCGTTCGAAGGCGAAGGCTCGCATCAGTTCCGCATCCTGCGCGCGGTGAAGAACCGCTTCGGCCCCACCGACGAGATCGGCGTGTTCGAGATGACCGGCGCCGGCCTGCGCGAGATCGCCAACCCGTCCGAGTTGTTCCTCTCCGAGCGCGATCTCGGCTCGCCCGGCACGGCGGTGTTCGCCGGCATCGAAGGCAGCCGGCCGCTCCTGGTCGAGATCCAGGCGCTGGTCGCCCCCACCTCGCTCGGCACGCCGCGGCGCGCGGTGGTCGGCTGGGACCAGAGCCGGCTCTCGATGGTGCTGGCCGTGCTCGAAGCCCATTGCGGCGTGCGGCTCTCGGGCCACGACGTCTATCTCAACGTTGCCGGCGGCCTGCGCATCCAGGAGCCGGCGGCCGACCTCGCCGCCGCGGCCGCGCTGGTTTCCTCGCTCGCCAATGCGCCGCTGCCGGCCGACGCGGTCTATTTCGGCGAAATCTCGCTCTCGGGCGCGGTGCGGCCGGTGGCGCAGGCGGCGGCAAGGCTCAAGGAGGCGCAGAAGCTCGGCTTCGCCCGCGCCGTGCTGCCGGAGGCCGCGCGCTCGGAGGGCGGCAGCGAGCCTGGCCTCTCGCTGCAGTCGGTGACGAGCCTCGCAAGCCTTGTCGCCGACATCGCCGCGCGCGGAACACGGGCGACGCGCGCCGACCGCCGCGCCGTCGGCGATTCCTGATTCTCAGCTCGACGATCTCGGATCGGTCACGCGGCCCTGGAAGAGGATCGCGCGGCTCGCATAGTCCACGATGTAGAACAGGAACGGACGGTCGACGCGGAACGGCTCCGGGCTGGCCGGCGCGCTGGTGCGAGACATTTCGACGGCGGTCGCGGCGGCCGCCTCCGTGCCCTCCTCCTGCACGTCGATCACGGCGCGGTGGACGATCTGGCTGATCACCAGCCGCTCCTCCGACAGCGGACGGCCGGTGATGCCGCTGAAATCCGCCCGGTTCGGATCGAAGGGCAAGCGCATTCCCGCCGCCCGGAACGGCGTGACGAGCTCCGCCTTGTACGCCATCTTGAAGCGCGGCAACGACAGGTCGACGTATCTGGTTTGACCGTCGCGCAGCAGCGCCCCGGACAGCTCGGCCACCTCCTCGCTGCCGAGCCTTGCGGCGAGATCGGCGAGCCCATCCACGGCGTCGGGAAGCACGACCATCATGTTGAGGTCGCTCACCGCATAAGGCAGTCGAATGGCCCGGTAGCCGGCACGCGCCACCATCGGATAATAGGCCCGCTTGTGCATGGTCGGGACTTGCACCGCCGCCGACGAGGAGAGATGGAAGGCGTCGTCCCGCGTGTCCTCTTTTCGGAAGGTCGAAGCCCAGGCCGCCTTGAAATAGATGGCATTGATGAGAACCGCGGCGGAGCTCTGGTCGAGACGGTCGAGGATCTTGTCGATCTTGCCCTCGGTCTTGCGAGCGACCCAGCCGTTGATTTGCTCGAGCCCGGCGTCTTCGAACACTTCGGCCGCGTATTTGTCCTTGAGCAGCGCGATGTAGTCCTTGGAAACGACACCGCCGTGCTTGGTGAGCATCAGCGCGTCGGCGACGACGAGCTTGGCCGACGGCGGAAATCGGGGCGCGGCGACGCAGAGCCCGCCTTCGCGCCGTGCCGGGAAAACGCATTGACCATTCCCCGGCAATGCACCCTCGCAATGCGGGGCGTTGAGCCGCATGCCTTCAGGGCAAGCGGGCGTCGTCGTGCTCCTGTCGTAGCTGTTGAGGATCGACAACACGGTTGCGTTCACCGCATCGATCTCGGGCAGATCCAGGTGATGCTTGAGCACCCCGACCATCTCGCGCTCGGTCTCTCCGCGCGCGCCCGCGAGCGCCATCGCCATGGCGGTGCCGATCGAATAGGGCGAGAACACGATGTTTCCGGGCGCGGTCGAAAACTGCTCGAACAGCTGCTGGCCCGACGCGTTGTAGGCCCTGGTCAACAACCACGTCCGGGTGCCGTCCTGTGCCGCCGCGCCACCGAGCGCGAGCGCGCCCGCGACCAGGGCTGCCATCGCGCAATAGCAGGCGAACGCCCCTCCTCCGGAGCAACGCATCACGTCCTCCTCGGCGCCACCCCGCCACTCCACAAGTCTGGCGCGTGAATTGCATCTAAATGATGTTTCCACCAGGGCGATTGCTGCTGCCGATGGCCGGCTTGCACCGCTCAGCCTCGGCAACGGCGAATCCGGCCGGACCCGATCGGAGTCGTTGACGGCGCAATAAGACGGGTGACGGGACGGCGTCATCCGGCTATACAGCGGCCGGAAATGGCCGCCCGCCCCGGCCTCGCGATGGGGGCCGCGGCGGGTGAATTACGGCAGGAAGATTAATGAGTTGGGGCGATTCTCGGCGGGCGCTTGCGGGCGACTCGGAGCGGTGGTCGGGCGGCAATCTTGCGTCGGCCAGTCGGCCGGTCCGTAGCCCCGGAATGCAAGACGGTTGACCATGCCCATCACCCTCCTCGACATCATCCTGGTCGGCGTCATGCTGATATCGGCGTTGCTCGCCATGATCCGCGGCTTCATGCGGGAAGTTCTGTCGATTGCCTCGTGGGTGATCGCCGCGGGGGTTACGCTCTACGCCTATTCGAAGCTGCTGCCGTTCGCGAAGACCTATTTCAACAACGACATCGTCGCGGCCGGGGTGGTGATCGGCGGCACCTTTCTCGGCACGTTGCTGCTCGTCTCGATCATCACCGTGCGGTTCTCCGACATGGTGCTCGACAGCCGCGTCGGTGCGCTCGACCGCACGCTCGGCTTTCTGTTC
>Ga0184625_10001257_pt1 | contig 10440 bp, 8 predicted proteins | sample PLM3_30_b1_FD_133151 | JGI IMG/M metagenome (GOLD analysis project Ga0184625, IMG submission 133151) | Groundwater sediment microbial communities from an aquifer in East River, Colorado, USA - PLM3_30_b1 | ecosystem: Environmental > Terrestrial > Soil > Riparian zone | place: USA: East River... | reverse complement strand
CTGGCTGAGCGTGACGTTCTCGCGATCCTGGTTGACCAGGGTGAAATCCGGGGCCTTGCTGCCGACTTCTGCCGCCATTCGTTTGTCTCCTTGTCACGGCCGACCTGAAGGTCGGCACTACGTTCGTCTGTCGTAGGGGCTGGCCTTTGGGCCAGCTAAGGAACCAACTCCAGCTTCGAAACCGTCGCCGACTCGACCGCCGGGCGCGAAAACGGCAGAGCGCGATACTGTCCCTGCCGCCACAACCCATTCTGATCGAAATAGTGGGGGCTGAGTGGATGTCCCGATTGCCCGGTGATATTGACGCCCAGGGACGCGTCCCAGGACCCTACATCAAGTATCAACCTGTACGAGGCTGCTTCGGAAGTTACGTAGGGGCGCCGCAAATCCGTGGTCGTCTTGTTGATCGTCGTGCTGTGGCCGACCACAGGCACCGGCCCTCGGCTGAAGAACCAGTCCAGCACCCTCCCGCCGCCCGACAACGGATGCGAGAACTTGACCGCATGCGCCTCGTCCCAGCGCCATCCTGCGGGCTCGCCGTAGCGAATGCGGAGCCCGGCGAGCGCATCGTCTGCCGCCCGCTTGACGACATCGTCGCGGGTTTCGACCACATTGGCGGTGGACCGATCGTCGAACCACGGCGATTGGCGATCCGCGATGACGGCGTGCAGTCCGACGAGCCGCTCCCTCGCGGCGTAGCGGTAGAAGCGCTCGTACAGCGGCGACGACATCTCGTCGGCGAACGTCCGCCGCCACAACGCTTCCTCGAAGGCTTCGTAGACCAGCGACACCGGGCGATGGTCCACGCGGCGATCCCACGTGCGGAGCTCTTTTACTGATTCGGGCACCTCAATCGCTTTCAGCACGCGGTCAGCTGCCGGGCTGATGATGTCCGCCTGGATTTCCCGCATGGCGATGACGTCGAGGCCGCGGCGGTCGCCGAGCAGCGCGGCGATGCGTTGAGCGCGGAACGGCGCCGCCCAATCGCGGGTGATCAGGTAGCTGAGCCCGCGTTCGACTTCGTTGTTGGCCGCGACGATCTGCCCGGATGCCGGATTCAGCACCGCCGGAAGCAGGTTTGTATCGACCCATCCGTGCCAATCAGCGTCACGCGAAGCGCCGGACAACGGCAGGACGCCGTCGGAGCCGCTGCGAACCGGCAGGAGCCCGGACATCGCATAACCGATATTGCCGTCGGCGTCCGCATACACGAAGTTCTGCGCCGGAGCCGCGAATTGCCGAACGGCGCCAACGAACGCCTCCCAGTTCCCGGCGCGCGCGAGCCGATCGAATGCGGCAGCCGAGTTGGCTTCGAGCACCGGTTGCCATTTCAGCGCCAGCACGGTGCCGCCCAGCTGTTCGGACAGCGGCGCATCGCCGGCATAGACCTCATCCCAATCATCGGGATTACGGACCGGACCGTGGCGCGTCGAGCGCACGTCGAACAGCAGTGGCGACTCACGCCCGCGGACGCGAATCTCGTGACGCTCGACATCGAGCGGCACCCACTCCTCCCCAACCCGATAGTGCTGTCGAGATGGATCGAGCTGCTCGACGAAAAAATCCTGCACATCGGCCCCGGCATTGGTCAGACCCCAGCCAATCCGCGCGTTGTGGCCGATGACGACGAATGGAATGCCCGGAATGGTGACGCCGGCGACATCAAAGTCCTTCGCCGCGACGTGCACTTCCCACCACACCGATGGCATCTCGATCGCCAGATGCGGGTCGTTGGCGAGAAGCGGACGACCTGACGCGGTGCGCGACCCGTGGATCACCCAACTATTACTGAGCGCCTGAGCATCAGGCGACAGCCACTCAAGCCCCGGCGGATACGTCACTTTCGCACGCATCGCACCTGTTGCACCCGTTGCACCCGTCGCACCCGTCGCACCGAGTATCACCGGCGCCCAGTCAGGCGAATCCGGAAACAGTTCGAGCGCCCGCGGCCCCATCTCCCCGGCGAGCGCATACCGCAGCAACTCCGCCCGGTGATTCTCCCCAAGCCGCCAGGCGAATAATTTGCTGATGGCAAGTGAATCGATTGGCGACCATGCCTCCGGCTCGAGGCCCAGCAACTGATGTTCGATGGGCAGTCGGGCGCGCCCTGCCGACATGACGGCGTTCACTCCCGCCGCGTAATTCTGAAGCGCTGTTCGAAGGTCCGGCGGCGTTCGCTCCCACTCGCGCTCAGCCGCGCGCCGGAGCCCCAGGGTCAGAAACCTCTGATCGATCGCAACCGTCGCCTCGCCGAGCAGTTCCGAGAGGCGGCCCGATGCCGCGCGGCGATACAGCTCCATCTGCCACAGGCGGTCGCGCGCCTGCAGATAGCCCACCGCCCGCCAGGCGTCGTCGTCGGATCCGGCAAAGACATGAGGGACGCCGAACCCGTCGAACCGCACTTCTACCGGATTGTGCAGACCAGCAAGGGGGATTCGTCCGTCTAAAGGGGGTAGGGAGCGGTGCATCCACCACCATCCCGCCCCGAGCGCGGCAACGAGAAGGGCCAGCAAAACCGCACCGCCTCTTGCTGCAAGCGCGGCCGTTCTATTAGGATTGGGGGTTGGTGGCACGGTCGCTGCCGCTTTCAGAAGCTTACATCGATTAATTCAGAGCGGGGATGGGGTCCTCGCGACAACATGGAGAACGCAATTGATTGAGGTCCAGCACCTCACCAAGCGCTATGGCCGCGTCACTGCGGTCGACGATCTGAACTTCCGCGTCGAGCGGGGCGAGATTCTCGGTTTCCTGGGCCCGAACGGCGCCGGCAAGACGACGACGATGCGTATTCTGACGGGCTATATGCCTGCGACAGAAGGCAAAGCGGTCGTCGCCGGCTTCGATGTCTTCGATCAGCCGATCGAGGCCAAGCGCCGCACAGGTTACCTTCCAGAGACACCGCCGCTCTATCCCGAGATGACGGTGCGCGAGTACCTGCAGTTCGTCGCCCGCATCAAAACCAAAGGCATGTCGTCGAGCGAGCGGAAGAACCGCGTCGAAGAGTCGATGCGCCGGACGCGTGTCGACGACATGGCGAACCGGCACTGCGGCAAGCTGTCGAAGGGCTACCGGCAGCGGGTCGGCCTCGCGCAAGCCATTCTGCACAACCCGGAGGTGCTCATCCTCGACGAGCCAACCGCCGGCCTCGACCCCAAGCAGATCATCGAAACCCGGCAGCTCATCAAGGAACTGGCCGGCACGCACACGATCGTCCTGAGCACGCATATCCTGCCGGAAGTCTCACAGACCTGCGACCGCGTGGTCATCATCAACAAAGGCCGGGTGGTGGCGATCGACACGCCGTCCAATCTCACCGCCCGCCTGCGCGGTTCGGAAACGATGTACCTGCAAATCGACGCGGCTGGCCAGGATGCCACGCCCGCGCTGCAGTCAGTACCCGGCGTGCTCAGCGTCTCGGTCGCTGACACGCACGACGGCATCGTGGCGTATGACATCAGCAGCGATCGCGGCCGCGATGTCCGGCGCGACCTCGCGCGCGCGGTCGTCACCAACAACTGGGGCCTGCTCGAGCTGCGGCCGTCGCGGATGAGCCTGGAAGAAATCTTCCTCAGCCTGACGACCGAAGAGAAGATCGAAGACAAGATCGACGTGAAGACTGAGGAGCAGCCCCATGAGTAACGTTCTCGCGATCGCGCAGAAAGAGCTGCGCGGGTATTTCGCGTCGCCGATCGCCTACATCATCATCGGGTTCTTCGCGCTGGTGTTCGGCTGGTTCTACTTCGTGTCGATCACCTTCTTCATGCAGACCAGCCTGCAGATGGGCATGCCGGGCCAGGGGCAAATCAACGTCAACACGATGGCGATCAGGCCGCTGCTGCAGAACGTCAGCGTCGTCGCGCTCTTCGTGCTGCCGCTCATCACGATGCGGACGTACGCCGAGGAAAAACGATCGGGCACGATCGAACTGCTGCTCACCTCTCCCGTCACCGACACGCAGATCGTGCTCGGCAAGTTTTTCGGGGCGGTCGCGCTGTACGCGCTGATGCTCGTGGTCACCTGGATTCACATCGGCATTCTGTTCATCTACGGCAACCCGGAATGGAAGCCGATTCTCTCCGGCTATCTGGGCCTGCTCCTGATGGGCGCGTCGTTTCTGTCGATTGGGCTGCTCATCTCGAGCCTGACCAAAAATCAGATCGTCGCCGGCATGGTGACGTTCGCCGTGCTGCTGCTCCTCTGGACCGTGAACTGGATGTCCGAAAGCGCGGGGCCGACGATGCAGAAGGTGCTGTCGGCGCTGTCGATTACCGATCATTTCGATGACTTCTCCAAGGGCGTCATCTCCCTGAGTCATCTCGTGTACTACCTGAGCTTCATCACCTTCGGGTTGTTTTTGACCGCAAAGTCTGTCGACAGCGAACGCTGGCGCGGGTGAGTCTGCATGCTTAATACGATTTTCGGCATCGTCGGGTGGATCGGCACGCTGCTGGTATTTGCCGGCGTCGCGATCAGGGTGTTTCGTCCCGAATGGGATCACTATGCATACTGGGCGGCGATTGCCGGCCTTGTCTGCGTCGTCTTCTACACGTTGACGCAGTGGCGCGAGATTGGCCGGTCGTTCCAGAAACGCGAGACCAAGCTCGGCGCGATGATGAGCATCAGCGTTGTTGCCGTCCTTGCGATTCTGATCGGCGTCAACTGGGCTGTGACGCGGCGCGACAAACGATGGGACCTGACGGCGGCCGCCGCCTACACATTGTCCGATCAGACCGTCAAAGTGCTGAGCAACCTGAAGTCGCCGGTCAAAGTGCTGGTGTTCGACGCGCCCGGCGCATTCCAGCGATTTCGCGACTCGCTCAACATGTACGCGGCAGCCAGCCCGAACATCCAGCCTGAATACGTCGACATGGATCGAGAGCCGGCGCGGGCGCGCGAATATGCCATCGTCGCCCCTGGCACCGTCATCATGGAATACGGCGGCCGGCGCGAGAAAGTGATGAGCGACCGCGAGCAAGACCTGACCAACACCCTCATCAAGGTCACGACCGGACGGCAGGTGAAGGCGTATTTCGTCCAGGGTCATGGCGAGCGCGACACGCTGGGCAACGATCGTCCCGGGTACGCGAGCGTCGTCGACGCCCTGAAGCGCGACAACTATACGGTCGACAAGGTGGTCCTCGCGCAGTCGCAAGCCGGCGTTCCCGCCGATGCGTCGGTCCTGATCATCGCGGGTCCGACCGCGGACTATTTGAAACCCGAGGTCGATGCCATCAGAACGTATCTGCGCAAGGGCGGCAAAGCGCTATTCATGCTCGATCCCCCGGTAGGCGAATCCGCGCGCAATGCGTCGACGCTCGAAGCGCTGCTCAAGGAATGGGGGATCACCCTTGGACACGACGTCGTCATCGACATCAGCGGCATGGGCCAGCTCCTCGGTACCGACGCGTCGGTGCCGGTGGTCGCGACCTATCCGCAGCACCCTGTGACGGAAAACTTCGAGCTGCTGACCGCGTTCCCACTGGCGCAGTCGGTCAAGGGCGAGGCCGGGGTCGAGTTAGGCACGGCAAACACCCAAAACGTCATTAACACGGGTGACAGGAGCTGGTCCGAGTCTGACGTGAAGTCGCTTGCCGCCGGCGGCAAGGTGTCGCTGGATGAAAAAGCCGGCGACCATCGCGGCCCGATTACGATCGCGTTGTCGTTGTCGATGGATGCGCCTGAGGCCCCCGCCTCCGCCGCTGACGCGGCTACGGCGGGCAAGCCCGCAGACGGAGCAAAGCCCGCGGACGGCGAGAAGCCTGCCGATGGGGCGAAACTGCAAAAGCCGCAAATGCGCATCATGGTCGTCGGCGACTCCGACTTCGCGTCGAACGCCGCGGCGGGCATTCAGGGCAACGCGGATTTGTTCGTCAACATGAACAACTGGCTGACGCAGCAGGAAGATCTCATCTCGATTCACCCGCGCGATTCCGGAGACCGGCGCGTGACGATGACGGCCGATCAACAGCGCCGGGTGCTCTGGCTGTCGCTGATATTCATTCCCGGGTTGATTCTCGGTTCCGGCGTGTATACCTGGTGGCAGAGGCGTTAAATGGGACGTAGCGGCTCGACTCTGATCCTGCTCGTTGTCGCGCTCGGTCTGGGCGGCTATCTCTACTTCGTCGAGTCGGAGCGGCCCGTCGCAGACGCGGACGCGAAGAAGAAGGTCTTCACCTACGACGCGGCCAAGATCAATCAGCTGCAAGTCAAATCGAGCACCGGCGAGGTGACAGCGCTTCGTAAGGGCGCCAACGACGTCTGGACGATCGTCCAACCGGCGGAAGCGCCCGCCGACCGCAATACCGTGAGCGACGTCGTGACCAACCTGGCCAACCTCGAGGAACAACGGATCGTCGACGAAAACGCCGCCGACCTGAAGGCCTACGGACTCGCCGAGCCGGTCGTCGATGTGACGTTTCACGTCGACGGCGAGAAGGAACCGAAGCGGGTTCTTCTCGGTGACAAGACACCCGCGAGCTCGGGAACCTACGCCAAGCTGCCATCGAGCAACCGGATATTCCTCGTCAATTCCGCTCTCGAAACGGCCGCCGACAAATCGACCTTCGACTTTCGCGACAAGGCGGCGCTCGCCTTCGATCAAGCCAAGGTGACGTCGCTGGAGCTGGCGTCCGGCGCCCAGACGATTCGCCTGGAGAAGAGCGGCGAAGAATGGAAGCTGGTCAAGCCGATTCAAGCGCCCGCGGACTTCGTCAGCGTCAGCGGCGTGATCGGACAGTTGCAGTCTGCGCAAATGACGGCGCTGAAGAATCGCCCCGGGGATCTCAAGGATCTGAAACAGTACGGACTCGATAAACCGGCGGTGGTCGCGACACTCGGCACGGGCGCGTCCTCGGTGAAGTTCGAGCTCGGCAAGGAAGCGGATACGGGATCCGTCTGGGGACGCGACCCGGCGAAGCCAGCGGTGTTCAGCATCAACAGCGGCGTCGCGATGGAATTGAAGAAGACCGTCGATGATTTCCGGCGGAAGGAAGTCTTCGACTTCCGCCCGTTCAACACCACACGATTCGAGATCACGCGCGGCACCGATACGCGCGTGTTCGAGCGGGTCAAAGGCACCGGCGCCAACGCGGTCGATACATGGAAGCAGACGGCGCCTGCGGCGAAGGCGGTGGACTCGAGCAACTTCGAAGGTGTCCTGCTCGATTTTTCGAATCTTCGCGCCGAGGGTTTCGCCGCCACCCCCGGTCCCGCGAGAGGCGCCGGCAACAACACGCCGCCGGCAGTCATCGCGGTGAAGTTTGACGACGGCAAAAAGGAAGAGCGGGTGGTGATCGGCCCGTCCGGCCCGAGCGTGTATGCCCAGCGACCGGATCAACCGGGCGCGTTGAAGGTCGAAGCCGGCAAGTACGAAGCGGCGATCAAAAAACTCGACGCCATTCAGTAAGATGAGGGCGTGACGCGCCCCGCAATTGCCCTCGCCGCCGCGCTCGCCATATCTGCGTGCGGCGCATCACGCACCATCGCAATCGCTCCCGCCACCTCTGTCGCCACGGCCACGCCTCTCCAGCGGCTGCAGGCCGATCTGGCTGAGATTTTTGAGACACCCCAGTTCGAGCGCTCGTTCTGGAGCGTCCTCGTGAGCTCGGCGGACGCGTCCGACGACCTCTACTCCCTGAACGCGGCCAAGCTGATGATGCCGGGATCGACGATGAAGGTGGTCACCCTGGCGGCCGCCGCCGAGCTGCTCGGGTGGGATCACCGGTTCGAGACGCGAATCGTGTCCGCGGCTCCGCTCGACGAAGGCGTGCTGCGCGGCGATCTCGTGATCATCGGCGGCGGCGATCCGAGCATCAGCGAGCGCGGCGAGATGCCTGGCACGCTGAAAGCGATTGCGCGTCGCGTGCGCGAAGCCGGTATCGCGCGAATCGAAGGCGGGGTGATCGGGCACGACGATCTTTTCGATGACAACGGCTTCGGCGACGGATGGACGCTTGACAACCTGCCATACGGTTACGCTGCGTCGGTCAGCGCGCTCGAGTACAACGAAGGATCGGTCGATCTCGTCATCACCGGCGGCGCCATTGCCGGCGATCCAGTCGCCGTAGAGGTGCGACCGGAAGGCAGCGGGCTGCAGGTCGATAACCGGCTCATCACCGCCGCTGAATCGGGCACTGGCGCTCTCAAGCTGAGGCGGCTTCCGGGTTCGTCGCGCCTCGTCGTCGAAGGGCAGATTCCGGCGAAAGCGGCGCCGTTTGTGCGGACGGCCTCCGTCGACAACCCGACCGGATTTTTTGCGTCGGCATTTCGCGCCGCGCTGATCGCCGAAGGTATTCAGGTGAATGGAGATGCCGCCGACATCGACGACTTCCAGACGAAGCCGGATCTCACGGCCGCGCGGATGGTCGCTTCGCATGTGTCGCCGCCGCTCCGGTCTATCGCAGCGTCGATGATGAGGGTCAGCCAGAATCAGTACGCCGAAGCGCTGCTCCGATCGATCGGCGGGCGAGGAAAGGCGGCGGAGGTTCTGAAGAGTTGGGGCCTCGCCGACGACAGCTATGTCATCGCGGATGGCTCTGGTCTGTCGCGGTACAACTACGTCTCCTCTGAAGCGCTGGTGCGCATTCTTCGGCGGATGCGCACGGATCCACAGCACCTCTCACCATTCAGCGCATCTCGGCCGGTTGCGGGCCGCGACGGACCGCTGTCGAGAAGACTTGCGGGAACGCCGGCCGAGGGGCGAGTGCAAGCGAAGACCGGGACGGTCGATAACGCTCGCGCGATAGCCGGCTACATCCATACCGTCGGCGGAGAGTGGCTGATCTTCTCGGTGCTCGCCAACAACTTCACCGCGCCACCGGGCACGATTGACGCGGCTGCCGACAAAGCGATCCTTCGCCTTACGACATTTACGCGATGACGAATCGCCGCGGCTCGCGTGGATGTGCAGGCTTGATCACCAGCGGCGGCGCGCCGTTCCGGTAGTCCGCTTTGAACCGCACGAACTCCCTGCCGGCCACCGCGTCGGTGAGCTCGAGCTTCAACTGCCCCGGTACCGTCACGTCGCAGACCGCCCGCGACTGAGGGCTCGTCAAGACCAGGCAGCCGTGCTCGCGCCTCCAGTCGCCGAGCCGTGTGCTGACGCGGCGATCGTCGGGCTCGAGGGACACCAGCACGTGGCGCCGTTCGGATCGCTCGTATCCAATGTAGAACACCGCCGACCATGCCTCTCCCGAGGTGTCAGCGTGCAAGGTCATCTCGACGAAACGCCCGCCGAGCACCCACCGGTTGTCGGACTTCGCGGCCAGTTCCTGAAACGGCTGATCGGCGTACGCGCGATGGAGGAGCGTCCCTTGCCAGCACCCCACGAGCCGGCTCAGCGCCAATTGATCGTGCTCACGCTCGCTCATCGCGTTTTCCCATGCGTACGCCGCGCGGGGCTCATGTGGTTATAGGGGTCCATCGCCGAAATCCTTCGGGTCGGCTGACTGTGGGTTTTTACTCGTTGGTAAAATTGTTTACCGAACGGTATACTCTGTCAAGTCAGGAATTCATGACCCGGTACCCTTCGAACCGCGAGCGGCTCATGGATGCGGCCGGCGAGCTGTTCTACCGCGAGGGCCTCCATGCCATCACGGCGGATCGCGTCGCCGATCGGGCCGGATTGACCAAACCGACCATTTACAACCTCTTCGGATCGAAGGACGCGCTGGTGCTCGAGACGCTCCAGCGCCGTGCCGAGCAGATACGCCTTCACATCGAGCAGCGCGCCGCCGCGCACGACGACCCCGAGCGCAAGCTCGCGGAAGTCCTCCAGGTCCATGCCGAGATGTTGACGTCGGACGGCTTTCACGGCTGCCCGCTCATCATCGCGGCGGTCCAGGCGCCAGATTCTGCGGAGGCGCGCGAGCTCGCCTCCGCGCACAAGACGTGGCTGCGCGCGCTGATTGCCCGGTTCGCGCGGCGCGCGGGATTGAAGTCTTCCGAGACCCTGGCTTCGTCTCTTGTGCTCATCCTCGAAGGTGCCGCCGCGATGTCGTCGGTGCAACCCTCTGACGTGGTCGTCAGACACGCGCGTGCTGCTGCTCAGGCCTTGATCACCGCTCATAAGCCATAATGCCGGCGTGCTCCGGCTCGCGGATTTCATTCTGCTCATCGCATCGGCGGTGCTGCTGTTCGTCTCGATGTGGATTGTTGTCCCGGCTCCGCACTACGCTGTCTATCCCATCGCCGTCGGCGCGCCGGAACTCAGCCCGATACTCCTAACCGCGAGCGCCATCCTTCTCATCGTCTCCGCGCGCCGCGTCCGGCGCGGTCGCGCCGCTCGCCTTCCGCTTGCGTTTGCGGCGATCGCATCGCTGCTGGCGCTCGTGCCGGTCCTACAGCTCCCCATCGCACTCGCGCGGTTCGATCGCGCGATGGCAACGACGACGGCGGACGCGCCGGGGATGCTTCCGGGTGAGATCCGCGTCACGCGAAACG
>Ga0184625_10001256_pt1 | contig 10444 bp, 8 predicted proteins | sample PLM3_30_b1_FD_133151 | JGI IMG/M metagenome (GOLD analysis project Ga0184625, IMG submission 133151) | Groundwater sediment microbial communities from an aquifer in East River, Colorado, USA - PLM3_30_b1 | ecosystem: Environmental > Terrestrial > Soil > Riparian zone | place: USA: East River... | reverse complement strand
CGGGTTACGACAGTGAGGTCCTGATGGCCGAGCCCGTGATCCACGGCTTGCTGCCATTCGTCAGCCAGGCCGGCAAGGGCGGCGAACCGGTCGTCGCCGGCCGCCAGTACGGCGAGGCGTACGTCCTTGAGCGCGAGCGATAGCGCGAATTGGGCAGAGAATTCGCCCTTCGCGATCCGTTGCAGCTTGGCTGCCTGCCAAGCAGACACGAGCGGGCTGCCGCCGAGGGCGTCCACCACTATCCCGGTCTCAAGGCCCAACCGACCGGCAAGGGCCACCGACGTGGCAACCGCCTCGGCAGCGAACGCGACCCATGTGTTGTTCACCAGCTTCAGTCGCGATCCAGCCCCGACCGGGCCGACCCAGATCGTGCGCTGGCCGAGCGCGTCGAAGAGCGGAGCGACGCGCAAGCGGGCCTCGTCAGGCCCTGACGCGAAAATGGTCAGCTGGCCCTGCTCTGCAGGATCCTTGCTTCCCGACACCGGCGCGTCGAGCAACGTGACATCGGGACGTTCGGCCTGGACCATGGCCGCGACGCGCTCGATTCCTGCGACGCCGATCGTGCTCATCTGCACCCAGATCGCGCCCGGAGCGAGAGCCGCGAGCATGCCCTGGTCGTGGGCGATCGACATGACAGCATCGGTGTCGGTCACCATCGTGACGACGATCGCGGCCCGCCGCGCGGCGTCGGCGGCGGTCTCGGCGACTTCCGCGCCGAGTTCGGCGAGGTCGCGGGTTGCCTCGGGCTGGCGGTTCCAGACGATCGTCGGAATGCCGCCCCGCAAAGTACTGGTTGCCATGCCGTGGCCCATCGCGCCGATGCCGAGCATCGCAACCGGTTCCTGTGTCTGTGCCATCGCTCCCCCTTGCCGGATATGTATTCGGCGGGGGTCGTTCCAGGATATCGCCGCTCGGCCCACGCGGCTTGTGAATGCATGTGCCGCCAGCCGACCGGGCGGAGATGCTGCTGGCTCACGCGCCTCGACGCTGGCGCGACTTACCGGTTAGCGGGAATGCCATACGGCCGCCGTACTGCAATTCTGGGGTCATGTTGCACTGCCTCATCGTGGACGACAGCCCCCGGTTCCTGGAAGCGGCCCGACGCCTGTTGGAGGGCGACGGTTTCGCGGTCGTCGGAGTGGCGTCGACGAGTGCCGAGGCGCTGCGGCTGGTCGAGGAGCTTCAGCCGGACGTCATTCTGCTGGACATCGATCTCGGTGGGGAGAGCGGCTTCGAGCTCGCCAGGCGACTCCACCGCGATGCGAAGGCGGCGCCGCTGCGGGTGATTCTGATATCGACCCATGCCGAGGGTGACTACGCCGACTTGATCGCGGCGAGCCCCGCGGTCGGGTTCCTGGCCAAGACCGCACTGTCCGCCAGCGCTGTCCGCGATCTGCTCGAGGGCAGCGGCGGCGGTCACCTCGTGGGACCGGTCAGCGGGCCTCGAGGAAGGTGACAACCGCGAGGACGCGGCGGTGGTCGTCGTCGGTCTCGAGGAGGCCTAGCTTGGTGAGGATGTGGCGGACGTGCTTCTCGACGGTCCCCTCCGTGACCCACAGTCGACGGGCGATGCCGGCGTTGGAGCGCCCCTCGGCCATCAGGGCCAACACCTCGAGCTCCCGTTCGCTGAGCACGGCGAGCGGGTCGTTGCGTCGCCGGGCGGTCACCAGCTCCTGCACGAGCGCGGGGTCCACGACCGAACCCCCCTTGGCGATTCGCCCCAGTGTCTCGGTGAACTCGGCCACATCGGTGATCCGCGTCTTGAGCAGGTAGCCGATCCCACGTCCGCCGGCCAGCAGCTCCATCGCGTGCTCGACCTCGGCGTGCGCGGATAGGACCAGGATGGCGGTTTCGGGGAGCTCCCGGCGGATCTCCTTGGCCGCGTCCAGACCTTCGGTGGTGTGGGTCGGCGGCATCCTGATGTCGACCACCACCAGGTCGGGTGACTCTTCACGGGCCAGGGCGAGCAGCCGCGAGCCGTCGCCGGCCTGCCCCACGACCTCGAAGCCAGAGCGTTGAAGAAGGCTGGCTAAACCCTCCCGGAGCAGGACGTCGTCTTCGGCCAGGATGACCCGCAGCGCGCGCGTGGCTGGACCGTCTGCCGTCATGGCCAGCATTATCCGACTAGCCTCCGTGCTGTGGGCACACGTGGAGGCCCCGGCGGGTCTCCCTGGCACGGCGCGGGTTGTGCGCCGGTTGGTCCCGGGACCGGAGGCTGAGGTGAGGGGTGGACTCGTCCCTCGCATGATCGTGGCGAGCGCTCTGCTCGCCCTAGTCGTCGGTTCCGCGTTCGCCGTCCTGCTCGCCTCGGTCGCGGAACTGCGTGAGTCGGAACGGCGCGCGAGGCAGTCCGAAGAGGTGCTTGTGTTCGCCAACCGGCTGGAGCGGCTCGTCATCGACCTCGAGACGGGCCAGCGCGGATTCATCATCACCGGGCGAGACGAGTTCCTAGAGCCTTGGCTCGCTGGCCGGGTGGTCTTCCCCGGGCAGGCCAGAACGTTGGAGCAGCTTGTCGCCGCCAACCCCGAGCAGCGGGCTCGGGCGCAGCGCATCACACAGGCCGGCGAATCCTACCTCCGCGATTATTCGGTCCCGCTGATCGAGGCCGCCCGGCGAGACCTGTCGGCCGCACGGACCGTCACGGCGACCGCCGAGGGCAAGCGGCGCGTCGACGCAATCCGCGTCGAGTTCGACAGCCTCGTGGCAACCGAGCGCGACCAGGCCGTGGCGCGGCAGCGCGGCTCCGACGCCGCGGCCCAACGCGCGATCGTCGCGGCAGCCGCTGGTCTTGCCGGATCCATCCTCATCATCGTCCTTATCGCGGGCTATCTGAGCGGGGCGATCGTGCGGCCGGTGCGCCAGGCGGCCGCCATGGCCGGCCGGCTTGCCGGCGGCGACCTCGGCGCGCGTGTGCCGGAGCGCGGGGTCGGCGAGATCGGACTGCTCGGTCGCAGCTTCAACACCATGGGGAGCGCGCTCGACGCAAACGGCGAGGAGCTGGCCGCCTCGCGAGCACGGATCGTGGCCGCTGCTGACCACGCCAGGCGGCGCATCGAACGCGACCTGCACGACGGCACTCAGCAGCGGCTGGTCTCACTGGTGCTTGACCTGCGGGCGGTCGAGGCGGCCGTGCCCGCCGAGCTGCCGGAGCTCAGAGCGCAGGTGGCCCGCGTCGGCGATGGGCTGGCGGGTGCGCTCGACGACCTGCGGGAGGTCTCCCGCGGCATCCACCCGGCGATCCTGTCCGAGGGCGGTCTGGGCCCCGCGCTCAAGGCGCTCGCCCGCCGCTCGGTCGTCCCGGTGGAGCTGGACGTGGACGTCCCGACGCGGCCGCCCGAGCAGGTCGAGGTCGCGGCCTACTACATCGTCTCCGAGGCGCTCACCAATGCCGCCAAGCACGCGCGGGCGTCGGTGGTCCGAGTGACCGCGCGGGCGCGCGACGGCAAGCTGCGCCTGTCGGTCCGCGACGACGGCGTCGGTGGCGCCAGCCAAGGACAGGGCTCGGGGCTGATCGGAATCACCGACCGGGTTTCGGCGTTGGGCGGGACGATCTCCGTCACCAGCCCGGCCGGGCAGGGCACCGCGTTGCTGGTGGACCTGCCCGTCAGGGGTTAGCCGGTAGCCGGAGATTCCCGCCAACAGGCATGACGGACGGCCGCTGGCAGGGAAGACCAACAGCCGCGTAACGCGCAACCTAGCGAAATGACCCAACGGACAGCAGACGCGGTCGTGGACGCCACCACCACCGCCGCGACGCACGCACGCGACGGACCGGGCCTATCTGGGCGCCGCACATCACTCGTCCTCACGGAGGGTAAATGACAATGATCCAGCGTCGCAGTCACACTCAGAATGAACCGGGCGTCGGTGGCCTGTTGCGGCGGCCGATGCAGGCCGTGGCCGCCCTCGCGGCGGCGGCAATGCTGCTGGCCGGCTGCGGATCCACCAGCACCAGTACCGGTCCGGCCGCGCAGACAGCGTCGACGTTGGCGCTGGCAATGCAGGACCAGATGGTCCAGACCATCGATCAGGTGGGCCCCTCCGTGGTCCTCATCCGGGACAGCCAAGGCCTCGGCTCCGGCATCGTCTTCGACACCAAGGGCGACATCGTGACCAACAACCACGTGGTCGCGGGCGGGAAGAACCTCCAAGTCGTCCTCGCCAACGGCAAGCAGTACCCCGCTCAGCTGATCGGCACCTCGCCCGCCAACGACCTGGCAGTTCTGCGGGTCAACGCCCCCGGACTGAGCCAAGCCGTCTTCGCCAACTCGTCCCGCCTGGAAGTCGGCGAAATCGCCCTGGCGATCGGCAACCCGCTGGGTCTGCAGAGCACTGTCACCCAGGGCATCGTCAGCGCACTCGGGCGCACCGTTACGGAGGAGAAAGGGATCACGCTCCACGGCGCGATCCAGACCAGCGCTGAGATCAACCCGGGTAACTCGGGAGGTGCGCTGGTCAATCTGCAGGGGCAGGTCATCGGCATCCCGACCCTGGCCGCCACCGACCCTCAGCTCGGAGCGGGCGCGGCGCCGGGCATCGGCTTCGCGATCCCCAGCAACACGGTGCACGACGTCGCTACCCAGCTCGTCAACCAGGGGCCGGCGAAATGATTCCTGCTACCGGGAACCGGGACCTGGGTGCTGTCGGTGAAGACATCAACGGCCCCCGGAGGCGATCGTGGACGGTGCGCAGCATAACCAGAGCGCCAAGCGGACGAATTCGCGAAGGGAGCCTCTGATGGCTACGAAGAACATGATCTCGATGCTTGCCCGCAGAGTGGGACCGGTGATGCTCGTGCTGGCTGGTCTCGGACTGATTGCCGCCTGTGGAAGCAGTTCCGAGTCCACTAACCCCGGAACAAGCTCCAGCCCTGCCGGTCCGGTCACGGTGATGGCTCGCAGCGGCGGCATGGGCATGTATCTCACCGACGGGCAGGGCACGTCGCTGTACCTGTTCGTGGCCGATACGAGCGGCACCTCGACCTGTACGGGCGCGTGCGCCGCAGCATGGCCACCGCTGACGACCACCGGCATGCCACAGGCGGGCTCCGGCGTGACCGCGAGCAAGCTGGGCACGGTCACCCGCGCGGACGGCACGAAGCAGGTCACCTACGACAACCACCCGCTGTATTCGTTCACGTCGGATAAGGCCGCCGGCGACGTCAAGGGACAGGGCGTCAACGCGTTTGGCGCCTTGTGGTGGCTGGTCTCACCCGGCGGTAACGCGATCACCACGACGGCCCCAACAACCGGCGGGTACTGAGCCATCCCGGTTCGGGGATTTCGAACAGTTGGATAGCAGTGCGGTCGCGATGCGCGGCCGCACTGCCGGGCTTCGGCTGTGGAACAGTTACTCCATGACCGCAAGCGCCACAATCCGGCTGACCCAGTACGCGCACGGCGGCGGCTGCGCCTGCAAGATCCCGCCGGGCGAGCTGGAGGCGGTCGTCGCCGGGCTGATTGGCGACGCGGCGCCGACCGGCCCAGGCGAGCTGCTCGTCGGACTCGATGACGGCGACGACGCGGCAGTGGTGCTGCTCGAAACGGGTATCGCCGTGGTGGCGACCGCGGACTTCTTCACCCCGGTGGTGGACGACGCCTACGACTGGGGTCGGATCGCCGCGGCCAACGCCCTGTCCGATGTGTACGCCATGGGCGCCATCCCGGTGATCGCGGTGAACCTGCTGGCCTGGCCACGCGAGGTGCTGCCGATGGAGCTGGCCGCGCAGGTGCTGCGTGGCGGCCTGGACGTGGCCCGGGCGGCCGGCTGCCACCTCGCCGGCGGGCACAGCGTGGACGACCCGGAGCCGAAGTACGGGATGGCGGTGACCGGGGTCGCAGACCCGGGACGGCTGATGCGCAACAACGCGGGCCGCGCCGGGCTGCCGCTGACCCTGACCAAGCCACTCGGCATCGGCGTGCTCAACAGCCGGCACAAGGCCACTGGCGAGACCTTCCCGCACGCCGTGGCAACCATGGCGGCTCTGAACCGCGACGCCGCAGCGGCCGCCCTGACGGCCGGCGCGGTGTGTGCCACCGACGTGACCGGATTCGGCCTGCTCGGGCACCTGCACAAGCTGGCCCGGGCGAGCGGCGTGACGGCGTTGGTCGACGCTGCGGCGGTGCCGTACCTCGAGGGCGCCCGGGACGCACTCGCCGCCGGGTACGTCAGCGGCGGTACCCGGCGCAACCTGGACTGGGTACGCCCGCACACCCAGGCCGACGGGCTCTCCGACGACGAATTACTCCTGCTCGCCGACGCCCAGACCTCAGGAGGCCTGCTGGTGGCCGGCGAGGTGCCCGGCCACCCGGTCATCGGCGAGCTGCTGCCTAGCCGGGGTGACGGGATTACCCTGGTGGTTCGGTAGCCCCGCTTCGCTGCGCGCGTCAAGACGCTCCCGCTGCGGCAGCACCGTGTATTTCGGGTCCTTCGCCGAGGCCACTCCGCCCTCGAAGATGCCGAACCGGGTCAGCGCCGAGGCCACCATGAGCAGCCCGCCGGACGCCGCCGACAGCGCGCGGTTGCGTCGGCCAAGCAGCGCCCCGGCCACCCCGGCGGCCGTCAACGCCCACGCGGCGCGCAAGAGTCGGCCGGCTCGGCCGGTCCGGTACGGCTCGCTGAGCAGCCCATGGCCGGTCTCGACGCGGTGCGCCGCGGCCAGTTCGAGGGCGGCACCGGTCACCGCGAACCGGCGGGCCGGACCGGCCTCGCCGACCGGGGCGGCGACCAGAGCGGCGCCGGCCGCGCTGGCCAGCGCGCCACCGGCGAAGACGAACGGCAGTTCTGGATAGGCCTCGTGCCAGGACGGCGAGGCCGTGTCGGCGAGCAACACGGCGGTGTAGGTCGCCAGCGCCGGGGCGAACCCCGCGGCGGCCAGCCCCGCGGCGCGGCCGACGCCGGGCAGCGACCGGCGGGCCAGACCGAACGGGCCACGGCCGGGCAGCCATGGCCCGAGCTCACCCGCGGCGGCCACCCCGGCGGAGGCACCGAAAGCGGTCAGGATCCAGGTCCCCATCGACATCGGCGAGGTCGGCTTGGCCACCCGGAGCATGTGATGGAAGCGCTCCGGCCGCCCAAGGTCGCTGATGAGGAAAAAGCCGCTGGCGCCGACCGCGCCCACAGCCGTGAGCCGCGCGGCCCGGCGCAGCCCGGCCCGCCCGGTTAGGTCGGCGCCCGCGGCCAGCAGCGCCGAGCCCGCGGCGAGCCCGCCGGTGAACAGATACGCGGGAACGGCCTGCCCCCACACCGGTGCCTTGAGGACCGGACGGCCGTAGTACGAGCGGAACTCAGCGCTCGGCACCATCCGCCGCTCGCCGCCGCCCCCGTCGCGGCGGTGGCCCCCGCCCGGTTGCCGATCCGTGGGCCGTGGCTCGGCGGTCACGACGCCCGCCCGACGAACGCGGCGGCCACCGCGGCCGCCATGGTAAGCGCGGCAACGCCGGCCCGCCGCCACATCGCCGGCAGGTCCCGGGTGGTGACGACCGGGTCCGGCGGCAGCCCGTACACCTCGGGCTCGTCGAGCAGCAGGAAGAACGCCCCGTCGCCGCCGACGCCGTCGGCCGGGTCGTGGCCGTACAGCCGCGCCTCGACCGTACCCGTCTCGTGCAGCCGCTCGACCCGGCGCGCGGCCCGCTCCCGCAGCTCGTCCAGCGGGCCGTACTGGATGGACTCTGTCGGGCAGGCGGTCGCGCACGCCGGCATCAGCCCGTCGCCGATGCGGTCATAGCACAGGGTGCACTTCCACGCCCGACCGTCGCCCGGCCGCTGGTCGATCACCCCGTACGGGCAGGCCGGAATGCAGTAGCCGCACCCGTTACAGATGTCCTCCTGGACCACGACCGTGCCGAACTCGGTGCGGAACAGCGCGCCGGTGGGGCAGACGTCGAGGCAGGCGGCGTGGGTGCAGTGCTTGCACACATCGGAGCTCATCAGCCAGCGCACGTCCGCGCCACCCTCCTGCGAGGCCGGAACCGGCGGCGCGGACCCGGGCAGGCCGAGAAGCTGCGGGCGGGACTGCTCGATGAAGGCGACGTGCCGCCAGGTATTGGCGTCGAGCTGACCGGTGTTGTCGAAGGACATGCCCAACAGGTTCAGACCGTCGTCGGGTACCCCGTTCCACTCCTTACAGGCCACCTCGCACGCCTTGCATCCGATGCAGACGCTGGTGTCGGTGAAGAACCCCATTCGCGGTTGGGGATCCTGGTAGCCGGCGTCCGCGGCCGGTTCGATCTGTCCGTACAGGCTGTGGGAAACCGCCATGGTCAGCTCTCCTCGTGGTCGACTCGGGCGGTGACGATCGGCGGGTACCCGTCCTCGGCGACGCCGGCCCGCCGACGGTACTCGTTCACGTAGTCCAGCAGCGCCCGGCCGGTGGGCCGCCGACCCGGCCGGATGTCGCAGGTACCGAGCTTGCCGTCCTGAATAAGCACGTTCGGGTCAAGCACGATGCCGACCAGGTCGTTGGTGGAGTCACCGGTGGTCAGTCCCTCGCTGCCCCAGTGGTAGGGCAGCCAGATCTGGTGGATGACCCGGTCCTCCACGCGCAACGGGGTCAGCCTGTCGGTGACCAGTACCCGCGCCTCGATGGCGGACCGTGCGGTCACCACGTGTGCCCAGTCGAGGTGGTTTAACCCCCGTTCGGCGGCGAGCTCCGAAGACACCTCGACGAACATCGCCGGTTGCAGCTCCGACAGGTACGCCAGCGTGCGGCTCATGCCACCCGCGGTGTGATGTTCGGTCAGCCGGCCGGTGCTGAACGCGTACGGGAACACGTCGGTGTGCGGCTGCGGCGGGCTGGGGTTGATGGGGTTGTCGGGGCGCTCGTAGACCATCCGGGTCGGGTTCGCCTGCTGGCCGTGGAGCCGGTTGCGGACCGGCGACTCGGCCGGCTCGTAGTGGGTCGGCAGCGGACCGTCGATCAGCCCGGTGGGCACGTACAACCAGGCCTTCCCGTCGCTTTGCATGATGAACGCGTCGTCGCCGGCCAGGCCTGCCGGGCCGGTGGCACCCTGTGGCGGCTGGTAGGTCGGCGGCTTGGTCTTCTCGAAGTCCGGCACGTCGTGGCCGGTCCACTCGCCGTGCTCCGCGTCCCACCAGATGTACGCCTTGCGCGCGCTCCACGGCCGGCCCTGCGGGTCGGCGGAGGCCCGGTTATAGAGGATGCGGCGGTTCGCCGGCCAGGCCCAGCCCCACTCCGCGGCCACCCAGTCCTGCTCGGAGCGCGGCCGGCGCCGGGCCGCCTGGTTCACCCCGTCCTTGAACACGCCGCAGTAGATCCAGCAGCCGCAGGCGGTCGATCCGTCGTCCTTCAACTCGGTGAAGGTGGACAGGGGACGGCCGGTTGCCAGCTCGTACCCGTTGATTTCCTTGAGTACCGCCTCGGCATTCGGCTCGGCGTGTTCGCCCGAGACCGGATAGTCCCAGGCGAGGTCGAGCACCGCCCGGTCGCGTGGGTTCGTCGAGCCGGCCAGCCGCTCCCGTACCAGCCGGCCAAGGTGGTAGAAGAACCACAGCTCGGAGCGGCAGTCGCCGGGCGGTTCAACGGCCTTCTCCCGCCACTGCAGCAGCCGTTGCGTCTGGGTGAAGGTGCCCTCCTTCTCGACATGCGAGGCGGCGGGTAGGAAGAAGACCTCGGTCCGGCAATCGGTGGGGATGATCTCGCCGGTGGCGACCTCCGGACCGTCCTTCCAGAAGGTCGCGCTCTCGATCAGGTAGAGGTCGCGCACCACGAGCCAGTCGAGGTTCGCCATGCCCAGCCGTTGCGCCCGGCCGTGCGCCGAGCCGACGGCGGGGTTCTGCCCAAGCAGGAAGTAACCCTTGACCTTGCCGTCGATCATGTTCAGTGCCGTCCGGTACGTGCCGTGGTCGCCGGTCAGCCGGGGCAGGTAGTCGTAGCAGTAGTCGTTGTCAGCGCTGGCGGCCTCACCCCAGTACGCCTTGAGCAGGCTGGTCGCGTAAGCCCGGGCGCCTAGCCAGAAGCCCTTCTGCTCGGGATGGACGATCCCCTCGACCCATTTCTGGAGTGTCGGATGTTGGGCGTGGTGCGGCATCGGCAGGTATCCGGGCAGCAGGTTGAACAGGGTCGGGATGTCGGTCGAGCCCTGGATGCTGGCGTGGCCGCGCAGCGCCATGACCCCGCCGCCCGGCCGGCCCACGTTGCCCAGCAGCAGCTGGATGATCGCGCCGGTGCGGATGTACTGCGCGCCCACGCTGTGCTGGGTCCAGCCCACGGAGTAGACCAGGGTGGTGGTGCGCTCGCGGCCGGAGTTGCGCGTCCACGCCTTGCACACCTCGTGGAACACCGCTTGCGGTACCCCGCAAGCCTGCTCGACCGCCGGCGGGGTGTACCGGGCGAAGTGGCGCTTGAGGATCTGGTAGACGCAGCGCGGATGTCGCAGTGTCTCGTCGCGTAGGGGGGGGCCGTGCGCCGGCGCGCCGTGCGTCT
>Ga0184625_10001255_pt1 | contig 10444 bp, 7 predicted proteins | sample PLM3_30_b1_FD_133151 | JGI IMG/M metagenome (GOLD analysis project Ga0184625, IMG submission 133151) | Groundwater sediment microbial communities from an aquifer in East River, Colorado, USA - PLM3_30_b1 | ecosystem: Environmental > Terrestrial > Soil > Riparian zone | place: USA: East River... | reverse complement strand
CAGCGGGTATCTCGCGCCTGATGGTGATGCTCGGCCTCGATGCGACCCACTACCGCGCGTACGCGGCGACCTACGCCGTGTTGCTGCTGCCGTTGATCACCTTCGACCTGGCGCGCCTTGGGACGCTTCACCGGGCGACCGCCTGGGGTTCCGCGCTCCTGCTCGTCCGACACGCGCTGCACCAAGTGATCGCGAACACCGAGCAGTGGCAGCGAATTGCAGCCTGGCTGACGCCGCCCGTGTGAGCGACGCCCCAGAACGTCAAGTCGACGTCCTGAGCCGCAGTAGGCGGTTGCGGCGCGAGCGCGGTCGGCGAGGCGCACTCACTCGGCGCGGTAAGGTTTCGCTGCTTATCGGCGTTCTTCTGGTGGGACGTCACTGACTGTCCCCACAACTAGTTAAGTTAGCGCAGTGGCAAGTGACCTCTCCTGAACCGCGCCCGTCAATGGCCGATAACCGCGCGCGATCATGCAGCCAAATGAGCGGGGTTCGATCTACGGAGTGGGTAGGGATTTCAGTCGTGTAAAATCAACGACTTGGAGATGGCTTGCCAACCGTAGCTCGTTCATCAAGGAGGGCGCCCACCGTCGCCCCTTCCACCCTCGCGCGTCGCGCTTCGGCGGACCGGTCGGCGCTATGGTGGGCAACCTCCGCGTGAATCATGAGCGGAGGTTGGTGGACCAGACCGGGATCGAACCGGTGACCTCATGAATGCCATTCATGCGCGCTCCCAACTGCGCTACTGGCCCACTTTTGGGGAGACAAACGAACTCTCAATGGTAGCGCACCTGCGGCGTAGGACGCCACTCCCGGTTCCGTCCTCTAGATCACCGCAGGTGTGACCCGCGGCGCGCGGACTAGAATCCTCGACATGAATCTGGCTCTCCTTCGGCGTGGGTTTGGTGTACTGGTGCTCCTCGCAAGCCTCGGCGGCGGCGTACAGGTTTGGTCTCAATCGCGGTTGCTGCCGGACGCACCTGGCGCGTGGAAACCATGGAAACCTCTGTCCTCAACCACGGGTACAGGGAAAGAACAGGCGGCGACACCGGCGCTCGTGAAAGCCTTTGAAGGCGAATTACTTGCGCTCAACGCCATCCTGCGCCGCGCACCAGGCGTCGCGTCTCCGGTCGGATTCAGCGTCGAAACCTGGGGATACATGACCGGATACCACATGTCCGAGCATGCGCCGGGTCAGCCCGCCGCCGGCAAATTGCCGATCGCGGGCGGACTCGAGTTCGGCGCGTTTCCCATCTTTGAGTACCAGAAAAACGGCAAGACGGTCCGTGAGGACACCGGAGAAACGGCGCTCCAGGCGTTTCTGGTGAATCAAATCGACGGCGGAGTGTTCGACAGCCGCGTCGTGCCGGATTGGGGTCCGCTTGACCACGATGCGTTCCAGCAGCCTATGCCGCAAGGCGAAATTGCGGGCTTGCCGCGCTACGGCGACGGCCTGATCATCGCCCGCGATCGGGCGGCGCTATGGACGCCGCTGCCGCAGCGCGGCGCGCTCGATCTGGTGGTGAAGGCCCGGCAACTCGTGGTGGATGGGCTCGAGCAAAGCATAGCGGCCTATACGGCTCGATTGGCGATCGTCCGCGATCCCGCGTACCGCGCGAAGCGCCTGCAGGAGGCGCAAGAGGCGGTCGCCATTGCGAAGATGCCGAATCCACAGGCCTTCATCAAGCAAATCGAGGAGTCCATCGGCATTGAAGAGGCGTCGCTGGTGAAGGAGCTGGGCCCGGCCACGGGAACCGGCAAGAACCTGGTGGACGCGAAGCGCGCGCTGAGCGAAGTCACCGAGTGGATCGCACAGCTCTCGCCGGCGGAGCTGGCGGCGCCCTCATGCTACGCCGAGAAGGGCACGACGCTTCGAGCCAGATTCACGACGGTCGCCTCGGCGGGGTGTCGTCCCCTCGTGCGACCGAACTATGGATACTTCAACCCGGCACTGCCTCGGTCGGCGCCCCAGGTCGTCATCATCACAGGCATCAAGCGTTGCTTCGACACCGCCGACAAGTACAACCTCGATGCCAACTCGCCGAATCCCTCGGGGTGCCGTGCCAATCGCGCGCTGGTCGAGACGATGGACAAAGACGCGATCCGAGCCTGGCTTCGCTGATTCTCTGAGACGGGCACGGCTTGTTGCCGCCGTGAGGGGCGGCCCGATACAATAGTTATCAGAGCTAAGGGCTGCAACTCGCCGTTCCACTCCGTGCGATCGGTCCGCAATTCCTTCATTACCCAGTCTGAGATCATCATGCTTCGAGCCGGAATCGTCGGGCTGCCCAACGTGGGCAAGTCCACTCTCTTCAACGCCATCACGCGCACGCGCAAAGCGGAAGCCGCGAATTATCCGTTCTGCACCATCGATCCGAACGTCGGCACCGTCGTGGTGCCCGATGCCCGATTAGAACCGCTGCGCCGCATCGCCAAAACCAGCGTCGTCATCCCAGCCGCGATCGAGTTCGTTGACATCGCCGGCCTGGTGAAAGGCGCGAGCGCCGGTGAAGGCCTCGGCAACAAGTTTCTGACCCACGTACGCGAAGTGGATGCGATCGTTCAGGTCGTCCGATGCTTCGACGATCCGGATGTGCATCACGTCGCCGGCACGGTCGATCCCGTGCGCGATATCGAGGTGATCAACACGGAGCTGATTCTTGCCGACATGGAAACCGTCACGAAGCGCCGCGAGCGTGTCGCCAAGGGGATCAAAAGCGGCGATAAGGCCGCCGCAGCCGAAGACGCCGTCCTCGCGAAGATCGAAGACGGGCTCAACGCCGGCACGCCAGCCCTCGCGATTCCGCTGACCGCGGACGATCGGGCGCTCGCGAGGCAGTTCTTCCTGCTGACCGACAAGCCGACCATCTTTGCGTGCAACGTCAGGGAATCAGATCTCGCGAGCGCTGATGCCAACCCCTACGTCAAGAATGTCCGCGATTACGTGCGCACGCATCTGTCGTGCGAAGCGGTCGTGATCAGCGCCCAGATCGAGAGCGACCTGGTGGACTTGTCGCCTGAAGAAGGGGAGGCATTCCTGAAAGAGCTGGGAGTGCAGGAGAGCGGCATCGGCGCGCTCATCCGCGCCACCTATCGGCTGCTCGGATTGCAGACCTACTTCACCGCGGGCGAGAAGGAAGTGCGAGCCTGGACGATCCACATCGGCGATACGGCGCCAAAAGCGGCAGGCGTCATCCACTCCGACTTCGAGCGCGGGTTCATCAAGGCGGAGACGCTCGCGTATGACGACCTCGTCGAGTGCGGCTCGATTGCGGCCGCTCGAGACAAGGGTCTCTACCGCATAGAGGGCAAGGAATACGTCGTCGCCGACGGCGACGTGATGCTCTTCAAGTTCAACGTGTAGTAGTACTGTTGGGCCATGAAAATCGCCCTCGTCGGATTGCCGCAGGTCGGGAAAAAGACCCTGTTTTCACTCATGACTGGCGTTCCCTACGACCAGTTGATTGCCCGCGCGGCCGATTACCCCGTCGGCATGGTGAAGGTGACCGATCCGCGCATCGACAAGCTCTCCGCGCTGTACAAGCCCAAGAAAACCAAGTACGCCGAGATTGAGTGCACGCTCGCCCCGGCCCCGCCGAAAGAGATGAAGCCGCGCGAGCAATGGCTTGGCAAGCTGAAGGACATGGACGCGCTCTGTCATGTCGTCCGGGCGTTTGACGACTCGGCGGTATTCCACGCGAGCGGCTCTGTCGATCCGCTGCGCGACGTCGAAGTGATGAACCTCGAGCTTGCCATCACCGACCTCAGCCTCGTGGAATTGCGCCTCGAGCGGATCGCCCAGGAACAGAAGAAGAAGGCCGACGCTGCGAGCGTCGAAGAAGCGGCCCTGCTTCAGACGCTCAAGCCCTACCTGGAGAGCGGCAAATCCCTGCGCGAGCACCCGATGCAGGAAGCTGAGTTGAAGAAAATTCGCTCCCTGCAATTTCTGACGCTCAAGGGCATGGTCACCGCGCTCAACTGCGGCGAATCGAACTTTCCCAATCCGCAGTTGCTCGACTCGGTCCGGACGAGGATCACCGGTCCGGGCAACGAAGTGTGCGCCTTGTCCGCGAAGGTCGAGGCGGAAGTCGCGCAGATCGAGAATCCGACCGAGCGAGCCGAGTTTCTGGAGGCGCTCGGCGTCGAGGAACCGGCGGTCAGCGTGCTGACGCGGCTGCTGTACAAGGCGCTCGGTTATATCTGTTTCTTTACCGTGGGCGAGGACGAAGTGCGCGCCTGGACGATCCGCCGTGGCGGGAGCGCCGTCGATGCGGCCGGCGCCATACACAGCGACCTGGCCCGCGGGTTCATTCGGGCCGAAGTGATGAAGGGCGACGACCTCCTGGCGGCCGGCGCCGAGCGCGGATCCGGACATGCTGCCGAAGTCCATCTGAAGGAAACGGCGAAGCTGCACTTGAAGGGCAAGGATTACATCGTGGAGGACGGCGACATCGTCCACATCCGTCACAGCGGGTAAAGGCGGGTCTGACCCCTAGTACTCGGTAAACATCCTCTGTATTTCGGTGGGCGACTGGGTCTTGGTCAGCGCCAGCATCAAGAGGATGCGCGCTTTGAGCGGCGTCAAGTCTTCGCCGCCGATCATGCCGTCGCGTACCCGGGTGGCAGACTGCGCGGCAATACGGCCGCTTCCGGTTCTTGTGGCGGCCACGACCACTACGCCCTGCCGCTCCGCGTAGCTGATGCCTGGGCCGAGCGATCCGCCAGTGAGGTCCGCGCCGGCGACCGCGATGACAATGCCCTTGGCGCCGGCGTCGACAGACGCGTGCAGCAGATCGCTCGACGCCCCCTGGTAGAACATCATGATATCGACGCGCGGGAGCGAGGTGACCGTCGACAGGTCGAACTCGGCTTTTTGCGTGTGCTTCTTCAGCGGGTCGCGATAGTAGACGACGCGGTCGGGGTCGACGACGCCGAGGATGCCGTAGGGACGGCTCTGGAAGGTCTGCACTCGCAGCGCGTCGGTCTTCGCGACCTCGCGCGCGGAATTGATCTCGTCGTTCAGCACCACCAGCACGCCCTTGCCGCGCGATTCGGCCGACGCCGCAACACGGAACGCGTCGAGGAGATTCGCGGGGCCTTCGTAGCCGAGCGCGCCGGCATTTCTCATGGCTCCAACCAGCACGACCGGCTTGGCCGTCTTGACGGTCAGATGGAGAAAGTAGGCAAGCTCTTCGAGCGAGTCCGTGCCTGAAGTAATGACCGCGCCGGTCAATCCAGGGTCGTGATCGAACACCTCGTTGACGCGGCGGCCCAGCTGCACCCACTGATCGAGTGTCATAGCCGTGCTGGCGACGTTGGCGAACTGCTCGGGTTCAGGGTGCGCGTGGCGCTGGAGCCCGGGAACCAGCTGGAGGACTTCTTCGGCGCTCATGCGCGTGCCGCCGCGCGTGGCGATGGTGCCGCCGGTCGCGATAAAGCGAATACGTGGGAGGTCGTTGTCGGCCCAGGAATCGATGCCGCTTATGGCCCCAAGGACGAGGCCAGTGATAACGAGCGCAAGGACGTGGGGTTTCGTGCTCTCAACTATACCGTATTCATGCGCTGCTGGTGCTGGTGCGCGCGGTCGAGCCACATGCTCAGATTGGTCGCGGCCTCATCGGCGGTCTCGCCATAGAAGGGCATCATCGCCGTCGGGACGCCGGGAATCCTGACGATATGAGCGCGCCAGCGTTTTTCAGCGACCCATGTCACTTCAATGACAAAAGGTCGGCCGGCTATAGTTCGTTCAAGGCGGTGCCGCACAACAGTTTATGTGTAGGAAAATGAAAAGAGGAGCAGCAAGGATTCTACGCAGTGCGAATCGCGAAACAAGCGAAACGAAGTACGAAGGCCGGTCGCAGCGGCCGGTCCGTGATGATTCACAGCCAATCCGGTGAAAAAAAAATTTCGTTGTCGTGTACTCCACAGGAAATTCACCATTCATCAACAGGTTTTCAACACGCCGCCGCGCCTGCGGCGCTTCGGCGGTGCAAGCATCCGCCTTCGGCGAGACAGGCGCGAGTGCCACTTTGCGCAGCCCGGCCTTCCGCTTGACTCGCTCCGTACGGCCCATTACTCTGAAGTCCTCAATGCACCACAGTCGAAGCTCCATGGCATTGGCCGCATCGCTGTGGCTGGTCTCTGCGGCGCCTGCGCGTGCCGAATCGACGACCTTGTTTCGCGTCTTCCTCAACGATGGCACTGCCATCGTCAGCTATGGCGCCTACGCCCGCGTGGGCGATCGGCTCGTGTTCTCGATGCCGATGGGTGCCGTCGATGCGACAGCGGCTGCCGATCCCAGCCTGCATGTCGTAAACCTGCCGCTCTCCGCGGTCAATTGGACCGCCACCGAAAAGTACGCTGAGTCGGCGAGGCAGAACCATTACCTGGCGAACAGCGCCGAGTCCGACTACGCGGCGGTCGCGGGCGACGTCGCCGCGACGCTGAACGCGATTGTCCTGGCGAAGGATGCAAAGGCGCGATTGACCATGGCGGTCGACGCTCGCCGCCGGCTCGCCTCCTGGCCCAGAGATCACTACGGCTATCGCGCCGACGACGTGCGCGAGATGCTGGGCCTGCTCGACGAGGCGATCTCCGGGTTGCGAGTAGCTGCCGGCGAAACGGCGTTCGCCATCGATCTTGTGACGACCGCGCCGCCCGCTCGCGATCCTCGGGATCAGACGGCGATGCTGAGGGCGCCGACGGCCGTCGAGGCCCTCACGCATGCGATAGCTGCGGCGAAGGTCACCGACATCTCCGTTGATCGGGTGTCGATTCTTCGCGGCGTCATCTTCGCCATAGACAATTCACGCAACGCCCTGCCGAAGAAGTGGGCGGGGCCGACGCGCCAGTGGGCGCTCCGCACGATAGCCGAAGAGGCCAGGCTCGAGAAGAACTACGGCGCGCTGACGTCGACGGCCATGACTCGGGCGACCGTTGCCGCCTCGCGCGCGGACGTGCGCGCCGTGGAACGCGTGCTTGCGACCGTCAATCAGCGAGACGCGCAGCTCGGCCGAAAGCGGCCAGAGGAAATCAATGCGCTCATCGAGCAGGTGAGGGTCCAGCTCGACGCCGCTCGCAAGCTGCGTCTAGCTCGCGACCGCTGGCACGAGCGCTCGTCCAGCTTCCGTGCCTACCAGAAAAACGTCGCGCCGATCGTCGCGTCGATGGTCCGGGCGCAGCGCAGCCTCGACGACATCAAGCGTCTCGCCGGGTCGGAAGCGACTGTGCTCGTCGGCCTTGCCGGCCGCCTCGCGAGCCACTCGAAGGCCCTGAACGTCGTCGCCGTTCCGGACGAGCTGAAGGCTGCCCATGCGCTCCTGGCCAGTGCCGTGAATCTCGCAGAGACGGCAGTGAAGACGCGGAGGCAGGCAACGCTTCACGGGGAATTGCAGCTGGCCTGGGACGCGTCTTCGGCGGCCGCCGGCTCGATGATGCTACTGAGCAGAGCACAGGAGGATATGGAAGCGGCCGTTCGCCTTCCCGAGATCCGGTGATTACCCCCCGCCAGACGCACCTGTTCAGGGCCCCAGATCTTCGCGCTTTTCAACGCACTATCCGCCGCCTCGCCAGCCATGCCGATGTGTGGCGCGCGCGCAGCTGCGCCGTCATCGTGCCCAGCGCCGCTGCCGCCGATCAGCTCCGCCGCACGCTCGAGAATCATCGTCTTCTGGGCTCGTCGCCAACGGATCGCGCGCTCGTGTTGCCACAGATCCTGACCAGATCGGGATGGTACGACGCGATGCACGCGCGGCTCGCGCTGCCGCCGCGGCGGCTGTCCGACCTCGAGCGGGAGGTGCTGCTCAATGCCGCCGCTCGCGAGGTGGCCGCGTCGGAGGTTGAACCGCCATTCCGGTTACGAGCGGGCCTGCTCGTCGAGATGCTCGCGCTCTACGACGATCTTCGGCGGCGCGATTCGTCGGTCGACAACTTCGAGCGTGTGCTCGTGCGCGAGCTTCAGCGCGATGCAGAGGACGATCGCGGTGCCGCGCGTCTGCTGAAGCAGACGAGGTTTCTGGCGGCGACGTTCCGTGGATACGAGGCGCGAAGGGATGCGACCGGCGCGGTCGACGAGTACGCGCTCCGCGCGTTGCTGCTCGAGGCCCAGCTATCTCCACCTCTTCGTCAGATTGTCGTAACCGTCGGCGAGCGATCGGTCGATCCAGCCGGCCTCTGGCCCGCGGATCTCGCGCTGCTGACGCAGCTGCCTCAGCTCGAACGAATCGATGTCGTCGCCACGCGCGCGACAATCGCCGCGGGACTCCTGGAGCGGCTCGAGAAGTTCATGCCCGGGTTCGAAGAAGGTGACCTGCCACACGATCCGGACGAGGTCGAGGAGTACTCGAGCCGCCCCGTCCTGATTGCGCCAGCCGAGACGCAGTCCTTCACAGTGAGCCGCGATCGTGAAGACGAGCTCTCTTCAATCGCCGCTGCGATGAAGACCACCGGCCCGCAGGATCTCGCAAGCCGGGCCGTCGTCTTCAAGCGGCCGCTTCCGTATGTGTATCTGGCGCGTGACGTGTTTGCAGATGCCGGCGTTCCCTATCAAACGTTCGACGCGCTGCCCCTGGCGGCGGAGCCCTATGCTGCCGCACTCGACCTCGTGTTCGAGTTCATCACGTCGAAATTCACGCGCGAGCCTGTCGTCGCGCTCCTCGGCTCGCCACATTTTTCCTTCGAGGTCGACGGGGCCGCGATCCGCCGATCGGACGTCGCCGGGCTCAACCGGGCGCTCGCCGACCAGGGCTATTTCGGCGGCCTCGACAACCTGAGTTCCTTCGCACGATGGAAGGCCGCGAAGGCAGCCGTCGCTGCCGCCGCCGAGCTCGCGCCACTCGCAGAATCCGAACGGCCGTCGGTGCAGCTTGATGCGCTGCTCGCCTTCGTGAGGGCGCACGATCGCGTGCCCGAGGTCGGCGATCCCTTGCGCGAGCGCCACTTACGCGCGCGGAGCGCGGTGCTGTCGGCGATTCATGGGCTGCGCAGAGCCCACGAGTATCTCGACGACTCGCCCGGCGAGTTCTCCACCGTCGCCGCCATGATTCGCCGGTGGATCGAAGGGCAGACGTTCTCGCCGCGCGCCGGGCATACGGGCGTGCAGTTGATCGACGCCCAGGCGGCGCGCTATGGCGAGTTCGACGAGGTGTTTCTGGTCGGCCTGGTGGAAGGTGAGTGGCCCCAGCGCTCGTCGAAGAGCATCTTCTACCCGGCATCGCTGCTGAGCCAGCTCGATTGGCCTGACTCGCGCATGGCGCTCGCAGGCGAGCGCGCCGCATTTCACGATCTGATGGCGCTGGCTCGCCGGCACGTGCACCTGTCGACGTTCGAGCTGGAGAACGATTCACTCGTTGGCCCGAGCGTGTTCCTGGAGGATGCCGATCGGCTGGGTTTTCGAACCGAGGTACTGCCCGCTGGCAACCCCGGCCGCATGTTCGTGTTCGAAGCGCTCGCGCTTGATCCGGTCGACCCGTCGGCTGTCGAGGGTGACGCATCGGAATGGCTCGGTCTCCGAACCGCACGGTCCACAGCGGATGCAGATCGCTATCACGGCGCGGCCGGGTCGTATACGCCGGCAGCCTACAGCGTCAGTTCGCTGGAGCGCTACCTTCAGTGCCCGTTCCGATTCTTTTCGGAGCGTGTCCTCGGCCTTCAGGAGGATCCCGAAGACGAAGCCACGCTCAACCCGAAAGAGCTCGGGATCTTCGTCCACGAAGTCTTCCAGAAATTTTTTGAAGAATGGAACCGCCAGGGACATCTCGGCATCACGCCGGAAAATTTGCCGCAGGCGCGGCTGATTTTCGGGGACGTGATCGAGCCGCTGCTCGCGAAGCTGCCGGAAGACGAAGCGGCTGTCCAGCGCACCCGCCTGCTCGGATCTGCCGCCGATGAAGGGTTGGCCGAGGCCGTGTTTCAGCTCGAGGCCGAATGGGAAACACCGGTGCGCGAGCGGCTGCTGGAGCATTCGCTCGACGGCGAGTTCGATATTCAAACCGAAGCCGGAACACGGCGCATCGCGCTGCGCGGAAAGGCCGATCGGATCGATCTGCTCGAGGATCGGACGTTCCGCATCATCGACTACAAACTCAGCCGAGCGCCAGATCGCAAGCAGGCGCTGCAACTGCCGGTCTATACCGTCTGCACCGTCCAGCACCTGCGCAAGACCCGTGGCGAGGATTGGGAGCCAGGGCAGGCCGGCTATATCGCGTTCGGCCAGGATCGGCAATTCGTGCCGATGCTGGCACGGGGCAAAACCAAGGACGCCACCCTCCTCGACGCACAGACGCGTCTGCTCGACGCGGTCGATCGCATCGAGCGCGGCGAATTTCCGCCGACGCCCGCAGACACGATGATGTGCACCCGTTGCGCGCACGCCGCAGTGTGCCGGAAGGATTACGTTGGCGACGTCTGACTGGCTGCCGTTCGAAGACGATCGTCCATCGTCCATCGT
>Ga0184625_10001254_pt1 | contig 10447 bp, 10 predicted proteins | sample PLM3_30_b1_FD_133151 | JGI IMG/M metagenome (GOLD analysis project Ga0184625, IMG submission 133151) | Groundwater sediment microbial communities from an aquifer in East River, Colorado, USA - PLM3_30_b1 | ecosystem: Environmental > Terrestrial > Soil > Riparian zone | place: USA: East River... | reverse complement strand
GGGTTCAGCGCGCTCATCGCGTACTGCGGGACGATCGAGACCTTCTTGAACCGGTACTTGTCCATCGCTTTCATGTCGTCGATCGGCAGCGCCTCGTCGTCCAGGTCGACACGGCCGTCGACGTGGCGCATCCGCCCGTCCAGCCGGATCAGGCTCTTGCCGAGCGTCGACTTCCCGCAGCCCGACTCCCCGGCGAGGCCCATGATCTCGCCGTCCGCGACCTGGAACGTCACGCCGTCGACAGCCTTCACGTCGCCCCGCAACGTGCGGTAGTAGACGCGCAGGTTGTCGACGTTCAGCGTCACTGGATTCATGTCTGGCGGAGCCGTGGGTTGAAGACCTCGTCCAGGCCCACGTTCATGACATAGAGGCCCGCGACGATCGCAGTGATGCCGACGCCCGGCGCGATGAACCACCACCACATGCTCAGCTGGAGCGCGCTGTTGGAGACAGCGACATTCAGCATCTGCCCCAGGGACATCACCTCCGGCGGCCCGAGCCCGAGGAAGTCGAGCGTCGCGGCGATGAGAACCGAGCTGCCGAAGAGCAGGATGAACGTCAGAAAGAGGTACGAGCTCATGTTCGGCGCGATCTCTTTGACGACGATCTTCCAGCCGCTCTGGCCCGAGAGACGCGCAAGGCTGACGAAGTCGCGGGAGGCCAGCGAGAAGGTCTGGGCCCGGATCGCGCGTGCGGCCCACGGCCACGAGGTGAGGCCGATCAGCAGGGCCTCCGAGAACAGGCTGCCGACGCTCAGATAGGCGGACACAACGATCAGCACGGCGATTGTCGGGATGACCAGCACCACGTTCGTGAGCATGCTGAGGATCTCGTCGACGACGCCGCCCCGGTAGCCGCCGGCAAAGCCGACCGCCATCCCGATCGCCGCGGCCACGCAGCCGGCCACCGCGCCGACGATGAAGCTGGCGCGGAGCCCGTACACGAACTGTGCGAAGACATCCTGGCCGGGCGCCGTCGTGCCCAGCCAGTGATCCTTGGACGGTGGCTGTCCCAGCTGGTCGTAGAACTCGAACGGATCGCGGTCGGTGAGCATCGGTCCGACGAGGGCGACCAGGAGCATGAAGAAGACGACGGAAAGCCCGAGGAGGAGCTTCCGGTTGCGGAAGGCGAAGTAGAGCGTCTCGCTGCGCCTGCGTTTCGGAGCGGCGCTCGGTGCCGGTGCGACGACTGTTCCCGCGACGACCTCGGCTTGAGGCTCGGCAGTTTCCACTACGAGCCCAGCAAGCCTGTGCGGGTGCGCGGATCGACGATCACGTAGGCGATGTCGACGATGAAGTTGGCGATGAGGACCCCAACGATGATGAAGAGGAAGATTCCCTGGAGCAGGAAGTAGTCGCGGTTCTGAATCGCCGTGATGATCAGCGAGCCGATGCCCGGATAGCCGAAGACGATCTCGGTCACGAGCGCGCCGCCGACGACCACGCCGAGCGCCAGCGCGAGGCCCGACATCTGCGGCAGTACCGCGTTCCGGTAGGCGTACTTGCGCACGAGCTTGTTCGGGGCCCCGAGAGCCTGAAGGTAATTGGCGTAGTCGGCCTCGAGCTCGTAGATGATCAGGTTTCGCATCCCGATCGCCCAGCCGCCGAACGAGACGAGGAAGAGCGTCAGGAATGGGAGAAACCAGTGAGAGAGGAAGCTGCGCGCGAACTCCCACGTCCACTCCGGCTGGAGCGAGAAGTCATACGCGCCCGAGACGGGGAAAATCTGCCAGCGGAAGGCGAGAACGTACGCGAGCACCAGCGCAAGCCACATGTACGGCGTCGCCGTGAGCACGTACGAGACCGGGAGGACGGTGTTGTCGAGGACTTTGCGCCGCGCCGCCATCGCCCCGATCCGATTTCCCGCGATGTAGCTGAGGAGAATCGCCGGAACGAGTAGGGCCAGGGTGTAGGGCAGAGCGGCCCAGATCAGCTCGCTGACCGAGGATCCGACGTAGGCGATGCTCGGCCCGAGGTCGCCGTGAGCAAGGCCGAGCCAGAAGTTCAGATACTGCTTCCACAGCGGCTGGTCGAGCCCGAACGACTCCGTGAAGTAGCCGTGCATCTCCTGAGCCGCCGTCGGGTCCGTCTGAAGCCGGGAGATGAGCCCCGAGACAGGATCTCCGGGCATGAGCCGCGGGATCGCCCAGTCGATCGTCACGGCTACGAAGAAGGTGAGGAGGTAGATGACGATCTTGCGGGCGAGGTATCGGCTCATGTCGACTCCTGCAGCGACCGCTGCCCCTCCCGAAAGAGGGGCAGCGGCTTGACACTGGGGTTGGTCGAGAGACCTACTTCTTCTTCAACTTGGCGAGCGCGTCGATGCCCGTCATGTTGATGTAGCCGTTCCAGGTCGAGGGAGTGGCCTGGTTCCCGGTCGAGCTCGGGAAGTTGGTCCACACGCTCGTGTTGTACTGCGCCCACATGCCGTTGTACCAGAGCGGGATCGCGGGTAGCTGCTGCAGGATCACCTTCTGGATTTGGGAGTGGACCTTCTTGGCCTTCTTCACGCTCGACGACTGGATCTTGTTCAGCTGTTGCGTCAGCGCCCACGACCGCGCCGACGTGAAGCGCTGGAAGTTGGACACCGTCTGCTGCTCCAGGATCGGCAGGCGGAAGAGGTAGTCGTAGTACGTGTACGGCGTGTTGCCGATCTGCTTCTCGTTGTTGATCGCGAGCTCGAACTTGCCCGTGTTGCGCTCTTCGACGAGCCCGTTGAAGTCCGGATACGCGGGCGTGATCTTGATCCCCGCGTCCTTGGCGCTGTCGGCGATGATCTGAATCGCCGTCTCCCAGTCGGACCAGCCCTTCGGGACGATCAGCCGGAGGTTGATGCTCGACCCGTCCTTGTCTTCGACGAAGCCGTCGCCGTTCCGATCCCTGTACCCGTTGCTCGAAAGCCGTGCCTTCGCCCTCGAGATGCTGTAGCTGAAGCCGAGCTTCTTGACCTGAGCCTGGTCGATCCACTTCGACCACGTCGGGAGCAGGCCCGTGGGATTCGCCTTGGAGACGATGTGCTGGTAGTCGGCCGTGACGATCCGGTTGATGTTGATCGACTCGGCGAGCGCCCGCCGGAAGGCCACGTCGTTCAGCGGCTTCTTCGTCGTGTTGGGCACGAGCCAGGCCGTATTGGCGGCCAGCATGTACGGCGCCTTACTGTAGTAGGTGCGGATCTTCCCGCCAACGTGCTTGTCGATGCCCGGGAAGAAGTTGTTGCTCAGGTCGATCTTGCTCTGCAGGAAGTTCTGCAGGCTCGCCGTGTTGGACGTGTTGTGGATGTCGACGATGTAGCGCATCGGCATCGTCATCCCGTAGGTCTTCGTCGCCCACCAGCCGTCACGCCGCACCCACTGCAGCGTTTGGCTGCCGCCGGCTCCGCCGCCGTAGCGGAACGGCCCCGTGCCGACGATCTTCTTTGTGTTCGAAGCGTTTCCGGACACGATCTCCTTGGCGCTGTAGCCCTTGAAGATGTGCCTGGCGACGATCGGGACCGTGTACCGGTTCGAGTCCCACTCCTGGTAGTTCGGCGTCCCCTTGAAGTGGAACGTCACGGTCCTGCCACTAAGGGTGATCCGCTGCAGCCCCGTCTTCCACATCGTGCCGTACTGGGCGCCCTTGTATTTCTGCGTCTCGAACGTGAACTTCACGTCAGCGGGCGTGAGCGACTTGCCGTCGCTCCACTTCACGCCCAGTCGCATGGTCACGACGTACTTGTTCCTGCCGACCCACTTGCCGCCGCTCGCGAGCCACGGGATGAACCTGTCCTTGAGTGGGTCGTACCGGAACAGCGTCTCGTAGACGAGACCGACGACTCCGGTGTTGTAGTCGGGCTTCAGCGGGTTGAAGTTCGTATAGGGGCCCCACTGCTTGCCCGACGTGTAGAGCGTGTCACCCCGCGGGACTGCGGCGGTGGATTGCGGCCCCGCTCCCGCCCCGCCCGCCAGCAGCGCGGCGGCGGCGCCGACAGTGACGACCAGCGCGCCGACCGCCAAGCTGCCGACTCTCCTTTTCTTGCGACTTGCCATCGTGTTGATCCTCCTCATTCTTCCTACTTCCCTCCGGCGTTATCTCGAGCGTCGATTGCGGCGCGGCCATGCTCAGACGCGGGCATCACTCCCTTCGTCCGCAGCGACCACCGTCGCCGTTTCTGGAACGGTTCTACACGCCACGGCCGCGACACCCAACGGCTCGAGCGTGAGCGCTTCTTTCGGCAGGTCGAGCTCCATGCCCGACACGATCGGCTGGGCCCTGATCGGCTCGGCCGCGCAGTTGACGAAGAGCGCGGTTTCCGAGTCGCCGGTGCGCACGCGTCCCACCAGCACGCGCGGGTCGTCGACCCGCACCGGGCGTGCGACGCCCGCTTCGGCCGCGAGCGCCGAGTAGAGACGCCACGTGTTCTCGGGGTTCACCCCCGGCGACCTCGCGGCCATGTGCTCGAGCGGGTACGTGCAGAGCACGGTCGAGCCTGCTCCGAGCCGATGGCGGAGCAGCGCCGGGCGACCGTGCCCGTCGACTGCGACGACCTCCGCGCCCAGGGGGTCTAGAGGGAGGAAGGCGCGGGCGCTGGGCTCGCCGGCGACGCGGAAGGCGAGGGGCGTGCCCGCCGCGATGTCGCCGAGGTCGTCGACAAAGTTGAAGGTCACCTCGTCCTCCTCGATGGGGTCAACGAGGCCGTAGCGGAGCCGGTGGCGGACGCCGAAGATCTCGTCCAGCCACGAGAGCCAGGGCCCGCGCTGGGTCGGCGTGCTCCCGGCAAAGTACGAGAGGTAGACGGTGGCGCCGCCCTCGGCGAGCTCGCGGAGGCGCTCGAGCCCCGGCGCGGTGACGAGCTTCGCGCAGGGAGCGAGGTAGAGCTGGGCATGTCCGGGAAGGCCGTCCCGCTCTCGGACCAGCTCGATCGGCAGGTCGGCCTCCCGCGCGGCGACGTAGGCCTGGAGCAGGTTGTCCCGGATGTCGCGCCGATACGCCGGCTCGGTGAAGGGCAATACCCGCTCGAAGTGCTCGGGAACGACGAGGGCCGCGTCGCCGGCGACGCGCTCCCAGTCGTCCCGGAGCTCGCGGATGAGCGCCGCGAAGTCGCGAAGCACGCGCAGTTGCGGCTTCGGCCGCCCGCGACTGTCCGTCAGCCCGAAGTGGGTCTCGAAGACGTGGTGGCGGTAAGGATCCTGATGCCGAAGGTCGTCGAAGTCGGTGTTGTTCCACGCGATCCACCCGCGAGCTCCGGCCAGGAGCGAGGTATGCAGGACCTGGCGGTAGTAGTCGGCGGCGTGGTCGTCGGCTGCGAAGTCGGAGCTGACGCCGAACTCCTCGAGCACGACGGGCTTGCCCAGGCTGCCGGCGAGCTCGCACCTGAAGGCCGGGGTGAGGAACTGCCGGAGCTGGTCGTCTCCCATCGGGTAGACGTGCGGGCCGAAGAAGTCGACGAGCGGCGCGAGCGCCCGCAGGGAGTAGCCGTTGTCCTCTCCGGTGACCTCGACGCCCCACGCGCCGTCACCGATCGAGATCGGCTGCCGCGCACCCGCCGCGCGAACGGCCTGGATCAGGGTGCGTGCCCACGCAGTCACCTCCTCGGTGCTCGCGGGTCCGCCGTAGAGCGGCATCTCGTTGGACAGCAGCCAACCGGCAACGGCGTGGTGGTGGAAGCGGCGCGCGATCTCTCCGGCGAACCAGGCCTGCTGCGAGACGAGCCAGGCATCGCGGTAGAGGTCGCGCCCCTGCCGCCACGGCGGATCCCAGTTCTCGCCGGACATGTGGCCGATGATGAAAGTGGGAGCCGTCTCGAGCCCGAGCTCCGCGTGCGCGTCGAGGAAGTCCGCGAAGTGCTCGACCACCTGCTCGTCGAGGTGCCCAGGCTCAGGAACGAAGTCCGGCCAGTAGCAGAACGAGCGGGTGAGGGTGCAGCCGTGGTCGGCGAGAACCTCGAGCTCTTGCCGGACGACGTCCGGGCGGTACTGCATCCACATGCGCGGCCCGCCGGCGCGCGACCAGAAGTTCGCGCCGATCCAGTGCTTCGGCGTCGAACCCGCCTCGGATCTCGTCCAGGGTGGCATTCGCGTACCGAAAGTCCATCACTTATCCGGTTCAGTGTCAACCGGTTCAGTAGATCCAGTTGCGACGCTCAGACGGCTGCGGTGCGGCGCCGAGGGCCACGCGGGCCGTCGGTCGTGCGTGCCGGGCCCGTGCTACCCCGTGGCGTGAGCTCGCCGCGGAGCGTCTCGACGTCGTCCGTCGTTCGGCCCTCGATCACCTCGAGCAGGTGCCGGATGGCCAGATCGCCGTAGGCGACGATGTCACGGGTGATAGCCGTCAGCGGCGGATGGACGACCTGGCTGATCAGCGAGTCGTCCCAGCCGATGATCGAGACGTCGTCCGGCACCGCGAAACCCATCTGCTGCGCGACGCCGAGGCCGGTGACTGCGAGCAGGTCGCTGTCGTAGATGATCGCGCTCGGCGGCTCCGGGGCCGACAGGAGCTTTCGCGTCACGCGCGCGCCGCTCTCGGCCGAGTAGTCCGTGGCGATGACCTCGGCCTCGAGCCCGAGCTCGCGCGTCGCACTGAGGAATCCCTCAGTGCGCTGCTCGGTATGCACGAATTCGGGGACGCCGGCGACGCGGGCGATCCGGCGATGGCCCAGCGCGGCGACGTAGCGGACAGCTTCCACGACAACACCAGCTTCGTCGTGCCAAATCGCCGGAAGTGCGCGGTTTTTGACCGGTCCACCGATGACTACAGCGGGGAGCCCGAGACGGACGAGCTCCTCGACTCGGGGGTCTTCCTTACGCAGGTCGGCGACGAGCACGCCGTCCACGCGTCGCTCCCCGAACCAGCGCCGGTAGACCTCGATTTCGTCCTCGATCGACTCGACCAGCTGAATGGTCAGCGCGATCGAGCGCGCCGAGAGCGCCGACTCGACGCCGGAGATGAACTCCATGAAGAACGGCTCGAGCGCAAGCGTCTTCGCCGGGCGTGCGAGCACGAGCCCGCAGGCGTCTGCCCGCTCGACGGAGAGGGCGCGCGCGGCTCGGTTTGGGTACCAGCCGAGCTCGCCGGCGATCGCGAGGATCCGCTCCCGTGTGGTGTCCGAGACGCCCGGCCGGCCGTTCAGCGCGTACGAGACAGCGCCCTTCGAGACTCCTGCCCGGGCCGCGATGTCGCTGATCGTCACCCTGCGTACGCGGCGTGCCTGCTGGGCCAATTCGGTTCTCCTTCCGGCCAAAACGTCCCGTTCGGCGAAGCCGAAAGGCATCGCCGGCGGCAGATCAGTCTCTCATCTTACGCACTTGACCGGTTCAGCGCGCGCTTGGTTCTGCTCGTTAGCGACGGGAAACCGGGTGGGCACGCGCCCGTCCGGCTTCGGCGGGGCCGCGCTCGATTTCGACGTACCTCTCCGCCGCCAATCGTGAGAAGCCGCGTGCGACGAATCGCTCGACGAGCACGCCGTTGCTCAGGTGCATGTCCCCGGCGGCGATTTCCATCTTTCCGATGATCGGTTCCTTGTGAGCGATGACAGACTCCTTTCGGTGAGTAGGCGCCGGCGCGCGGATCACTCCGCGCGCCTGGCGTTCATCGAGCTAGGAGCCCATGGGGACGACATTCGTCGCCTCGGGACCCTTCGGGCCCTCGACGCGATCGAACTCGACCGCGGCACCTTCGGCGAGCGTCTTGAAGCCCTCGCCGGCCACGTTGCTGTGATGCACGAAAAGGTCCTTCCCACCCTCTGTAGGGGTGATGAAGCCGTAGCCCTTCTCGTTGCTGAACCATTTAACAGTTCCGCCAGTCATAAAACACCTCCCTTGCCACTCACGAACGCATAAGGAAGGCGATATCGCCTGGCCGAACCCGCTCTAGTTACTCACACCGTAGCAGGGCCGGCCGGTTCAGCCGTCTGCAGTGCCGCCTTGATCTTGTCGATCGCGCCGGTCTCGGCGGCGCCGACGTCCTTCGCAGCGGCGGCGACGGACTGCGCCACCTCGAGGACGAAGTCGCGATAGGCCTGCACGTCGTCGGGCGCCTTCGCCTGGAGGATGCCGACGCCCGCGCTCAGCGCTTGAGTCGTTTCCTTCTCGACCTCGTCGGGCTTGGCGGTCAGGCCGAAGCCGGTGCCACGTACTTCGGCCAGTTCCTTGATCAGCGGGCTCGCGTTCTTCTCCCGCGCCTCCTTGAGGTGCTTGCTGATCGCACCCACTTCCTTGAACGTGTCGAAGAAGCCGCGGTCGGCGAGCGAAACCAGCAGCGCGGATCCGGTCACGCCTTTCTGCAGCGTCTCCCATTCCTGCTCGGTGAAGTCGGCCTTGCCAGCCATGTGGCCTCCGTTCGTCGGATTCGTGGAAGCGTAAGCGAGACCCGATCCGCGCGGGGGCCGTCGCTACGCTAGTTCAACCGGAAAACGCCCCCGTAGCTCAGTGGATAGAGCAGCGGTTTCCTAAACCGCGTGCGCTGGTTCGATTCCGGCCGGGGGCATCGCGTCTAGACAAGCCGGAACCCGCTTCGCAAGGCGGGTTTCGGCGTCTCAGGGACTCCCCTTGTCGTACCGCCTGAAACCGCTAGAAACCGCTCGGGACTCGCGCCGACTGGCGCAAAACTGGCGCATCAGCGAAGCAGCGACTCATGGCTCGGGTGCAGCAATTGAAACCGCCTTCACAAAGAGCGATTCGAGAGCCTCGAGAGTGAAGCGGACCGGCTGCCCTGAGAGGTGCGTGCGGTACTTCTCGACCCCTCGTGCCCTCGTGGAGCAGAGCCGCCTTCGAGCTGCTCACGGTTGCACTCGACGCACGTCAGACGTTCGGTTTGGTCTAGCTCCACCGCGACCGAGACACTACGCACGCGACCGCGGCTGGGTCCGCTGCGGCTCCACCGAACGGCTGGACGTCCATCACCGCGTACCGCTTGTCCGCGGTGCACGCAACGGCTCGACGAGCTCGAGCTGCTCTGCGCCAACTGCCACGCGGGAGAGCAGCTAGGTCGCGTCGTCGCTAGGCGGCTGAGGGCGGATGCGCGACGGGTCGACGTGCGACACGACCGGCCCGGATTTCGCTGCCCATCGCTTCTCCTCCCGCCGACGCCTTGCTGCTTCGCGCTTGCGCCGCTGCGGCGACTTCTCCAAGCCGCTCATCGACGCGCCCTTGTTCCCACCTGGATCTGGGCTCTTGGTCACCAGGCCCGAGTCTAATCCGCGGATCGGCTCCAGCCTTGGTCGGCGAGCGCTAAGCACGCCGTGACCGCGCGGCGCAAAAACGGCCTACTGGGGCGGCGGTCTGGTCCCGTGGCCTTCCATGTGCTCTTGGACCACCTTTTCGCGGGCGGGGAGAAGAAATCCGTAGCGCATCGCTGCTCAACGGTGGCGGCGAGGAACGGGGCTTCGTTCTCAATAGAAACCTACGAGAGCTTCTCACCCGCCTGTACGCGCGACCGTGATTGCGGTTGCCGGGATTGCGAAAGGCCCGGCGCGGCGGGCCTTTCGCTTCGAAGGATGTCGTGCGAACTCGTCTAGCGAGTCACTGAACGAACGTGACCCGGAACCGAGCAGATCGGCTGACGGCGTCGAAGCAGACCCGAAGACCGAGGGCACTGCTGTGGCTGCCCCCTGGCCCACTGCACCTGGAGCCGTCCGGGTTCGTCCCGATCCTCGTCGACAGCTTGAGCGAGAGGACGTCGCCGACGGCAACGGGTACGGCCGCGAACGAGTCGAAGGCGGCCCTGACCTCCTTCGGCAAGTTGGGGTTCCTGGTCACGCCCGCGATGCACAGGGTCGTGGACGAGCCGACGAACCCTCTGTCCGGTGAGACGCCAGCCCCACACCCTCGCGCGCGCCCGCACGAGTACATAGAGCGTCGGTCCCTCCGCGCTAGCTGATCCTTGGAGAGGTGATCTGTTTTCGAGCCCGCCTGCTTTAGCTCACCGGGTATGGGGGCATCGGTTTGCGCCACAACTCGGCCACGCCTAGCTCGTGAGGGGCCGCCGCCGAACGGGGCAGGTCACGTCCCTGCTGGCGAGCCGGAGGCTCCGGAGCTCGTCGTCTGGCACGAGTCCCTCGATCAGCGGAAAGAGCTGTCGCTCCTCAACCCGGATGTGTGCGTCAAGCAGTTCTCCCGCCGCCTCCAACGTCTCTCGATCGGCGATGCCGGCCGCCGCGGCGATTTCGAGTTTGCGCGCGAACCCCTCGAGCTCCATGTGTTGGGCGCGTGCCTCGCGGAGGGGAGCAGGCTGCGACGGGACGTGCCTGAGGAACAGCGGGAAGAGCTCTTCTTCCTCATCCCGAAGGTGGACACGCTCTTCGTTCCTGAAGAACTCCACGAATTCCCTCGCTGCCGCGAGTCGAGTCGAAGCATCTCCGTCCGCGGCAGCACGGCGCAGCCGCACTGCCTGCACGAGTCCATCGTGATGGTCGCGCGAGAGCGGGATCAGGGCGGGGTGGCGCTTCATTCTTGACTCGAGGGTACAGCGTCGCC
>Ga0184625_10001253_pt1 | contig 10448 bp, 10 predicted proteins | sample PLM3_30_b1_FD_133151 | JGI IMG/M metagenome (GOLD analysis project Ga0184625, IMG submission 133151) | Groundwater sediment microbial communities from an aquifer in East River, Colorado, USA - PLM3_30_b1 | ecosystem: Environmental > Terrestrial > Soil > Riparian zone | place: USA: East River... | reverse complement strand
GGCGGACCAGGGCAGGGGGGCGGACCAGGGGGGTCAGGAGGGCGACGCACTCGATGTGATGCGTCATCGGAAATAGATCGAAAGCCCGCAGAGCGGACAGATCGAAGCCTTCGTCGCGGAAGGTGCGTACGTCGCGGGCCAAGGCGGCCGGGTCGCACGCGACGTAGGCCACGGCGCGGGGACCGCGGGCCACGATCGCCTCGACCACCCCTCGTCCCGCCCCGGCCCGGGGTGGATCGAGGACCACAAGGTCGACGTTGCGCCACCGCGGGTTGCCAAGCGCCCGCTCCACATCGGACCGCAGCACGGTCACCGTGGTCAGGTCGCGAAGGCATCGCTGGGCGGCGCCGGCCGCCTTCGGGTCCGCTTCGACGACGGTGATCCGTCCGGACGAGTCCAGGCGCGGCGCGAGCGCAGCCGCGAAGAGACCCACCCCGCCGTAGAGGTCCCAGGCCCGCTCGCCTGGCCGGGGCTGGAGCAGCTCCACGACCGTCGCCGCCAGCGCATCGGCCGCCGCGGGGTGGACCTGCCAGAACGAGTCGGCCGAGACGCTCCATTCTCGACCGATGGCATGCTCGCGGATGCGCGACGGGCCGGAGACGAGCATGGGGTGCCCCCTCCCCCGAGTGCCCAGCACCGTGACATCGCCGCCGGCCGAAGCGACCACCTCAACGCCGTCCAGGTCCGGCCACTCCTGGCCGAGCACCGGGGCCTGCTGCACGTGTGAATGCGCGATCAGGCACCGATCGACCGGCACGACCTCGTGCGAGCGGTGCTTGAGCAGCCCCGCGCGACCCACTGAGTCCACCGTGTACTGGACCCGGGTACGCCAGCCCAGGCCTTCGGGCTGACCGGTGACGCCGGGGAGCTCGCTCGCCTGTACATCAAGCGCCGAGATCTCGGCCTCGGTCATGCCCGCCAGTCGCGCCAACTGCTCGCGTACGACGGCGGCCTTCATCTCGCGCTGGAAGGCTGGCGCGGCATGCTGGAAATCGCAGCCGCCGCAGCGGTCCGGGCCGGCCCAACGGCACGGCGGCTCGACCCGCTCGGCCGATGGAGCCAGCACCTCCACCGCATCCGCGCGCAGGAAACCCTTGCGCTGCTCGGTAACGACGGCGCGTACCCGCTCCTGCGGCAACGCATGGCGGACGAAGACGACCTGTCCATCCGCAGTACGAGCGACGCAGTGGCCGCCGTGCGCGACCGGCCCGACGTCTAACTCGAACACCACGCCCTCGAGCCCGTCGTCCCCGTCGAAGCCGTCGAGCACATTGCCCTCGAGCCGGTCGCCGGCTGGCCCGGTCACGGCTTCGCGGCCGTCTCGCGATCGTCGGACTCGTCCTCCGTGCGGGGACCACGCGCGAGCCGATGGCTCAAACGATCTAGACGATCGAGGTCCTTTGTGGAGGTCGACGCGAGCTGCCATGGCACGCTCGTGACCATCACACCCGGTTCGAAGAGAAGCCGGCCCTTGATGCGCAGGGCGCTCTGGTTGTGCAGCAAATTCTCCCACCACTTGCCAACCACGTACTCAGGAATGAACACCGTCACGACGTCGCGCGGCGAGGCCCGGCGAAGCGACTTCACGTAGTCGATGATCGGACCCGTGATCTCGCGATACGGCGACTCGATGACCGTGAGCGGAACGGAGATCTCGCGCGCGTCCCACTCGGCCTGGATCTTCCTGGTATCGGCCTCGTCGACGTTCACGGTGAGCCCAGTGAGTGTGTCTGGTCGGGTCGCCTGGGCGTAGGCGACAGCCCGCAGCGTCGGCTGGTGGACCTTGCTGACCAGGACGACCGCGTGGTTGCGGGCGGGCAGCATGGGCCGGTCGTCGGCCGGGTCGAGCTCGCGCGCCACGGTGTCGTAGTGCCGGCGGATGCCGAGCATCACCAGGTAGATGATGGCCATCGCCGCGATCGCGATCCACGCACCGTGGGTGAACTTGGTAACGAGGACGACGACGAGCACCGCGCCGGTCAGCATCATGCCAAAGCCGTTGATCGCGCGTGACCGGTACATCTGCCTGCGGACGGCCACATCGCGCTCGGTTCGCAGTAATCGGTTCCAGTGCCGCAACATACCCGCCTGGGACAGCGTGAACGAGACGAAGACGCCGACAATATAGAGCTGGATCAGGCGAGTGACCTCGGCCTGGAACGCGATGATGAGTATGACAGCGAAGGCGGAGAGAAACCCGATGCCGTTGGAGAAGGCCAGCCGGTCGCCGCGGGTGTGCAGCTGGCGCGGCAGGTAGCGGTCCTGCGCCAGGATCGAGCCGAGCACGGGGAAGCCGTTGAAGGCCGTGTTGGCGGCGAGGAACAAGATGAGCGCGGTGGCGCCGGCGACGATGAACAGCAGGAGGCCGGAGCCGAAGACGGCCTCGCCGAGCTGGGTAGTGACCGTCTTCTGCACATAGCCGGCCGGCCCGGACACGATCTGCCTAGCCGGGTCCTCGACGTACTGCAGTTTTGTCATCCGAGACAGCGCGACGATGCCGACGAGCATCGTCACCGCGACGGTGCCGAGCAGCAGCAGCGTCGTGGCCGCATTGCGGCTCTTGGGTGGCTTGAAGGCCGGTACGCCATTGGAGATGGCCTCGACGCCGGTGAGCGCGGCACAACCCGACGAGAACGCGCGCAGCAGCAGGAAGAAGAGCGCGAAGCCGGTGAGGTCCGCTTCGGCGACGATGGTCAGGTCGGCACTGGGTGCCCGCAGCACGTCGCCCATCACGCCGATCCGGAACAGACCGGTGAGGATCATGCTGATGATCACGATCATGAAGCCGTAGGTGGGGATCGCGAAGGCGATCCCCGACTCGCGGATGCCGCGCAGGTTGATCGCGGTGAGCAACACGACCGCGACGACCGCGACCGCCACCTTGTGCTCGGCGACGTACGGCACGACCGAGCCGAGGTTGGCCACACCCGCCGCTACCGAGACGGCGACCGTCAGGACATAGTCCACGAGAAGTGCGCTCGCCACACCCAGCCCGAACTTTGGCCCGAGGTTCACCGTGGCCACCTCGTAGTCGCCGCCACCCGACGGGTACGCGTGCACGTTCTGCCGGTAGCTCGCCACTACCGTGAGCATCACGACCACCACGGCCAAGGCCACCCATGGTGAGTAGAGGTAGGCCGACGCTCCCGCGATCGACAGCGTTAGCAGGATCTCGTCCGGCGCGTAGGCGACGCTGGACAGCGCGTCGGATGCGAAGACCGGGAGCGCGATTCGCTTGGGCAGCAGGGTGTCGTGCAGGCGGTCGGAGCGGAAGGGGCGGCCGAGCAGAAGTCGCTTGAGCATCGAGGTCGGAGTGGCCACAAGCGAAGGGTACGGCCCGCGGCGCACCGTGGGTGGCCGTGGGAGGCACGCGCGTACGGTGTAGCGTCCCCGGCAGGGATCACGCCACCATCGCCGGAGGACCACCGTGCACATCGTGATTATGGGGTGTGGGCGGGTCGGTTCGACGCTCGCGCAGAACCTCGAATCCCGAGGACACACCCTCGCGGTCATCGACCAGAACCCGGATGCGTTCCGTCGGCTCGGTGCCGACTTCGCCGGGCTCACCGTGACCGGCGTCGGCTTCGACCGTGAGGTGCTCATCGAGGCCGGCATCGAGCGAGCCGGCGCGTTCGCCGCTGTTTCCAGCGGCGACAACTCGAACATCATCTCGGCGCGGCTGGCCCGGGAGACGTTCGGGGTGCCCAGGGTAGCGGCGCGCATCTATGACCAGAAGCGCGCGGAGGTATACGAGCGGCTGGGCATACCGACCGTCGCCACGGTTCGCTGGACCGCCGATCGGATGGTCCGCCACCTGGTGCCGGAGGGCATCGTCGAGCTGTGGCGCGACCCGACCAGCACGGTGTCGATCGTCGAGGTCCCCGTGCACCCCGAGTGGATCTCGCACCCGGTCCGGACCCTCGAGGAGGCCAGTGGTGCCAGGGTGGCGTACCTGCAACGCTTCGGCATCGGGTCCCTGCCCACCGCGTCGACAGTGCTCCAAGACGGCGACCAGGTCTTCATGCTGGTCACCGATGACATGGTCGGCCCGGTTACCAAGATCACCGGCGCCGCGCCGGCCACCGGCTGAGAGGGTGCTGATGATGAGGGTCGCGATCGGAGGAGCGGGCAACGTCGGCCGTTCGATCGCCCAGGAGTTGATCGAGAACGGCCACACGGTACTACTCATCGAGCGGCAACCGTCCATGCTGCGGCCGGAGCGGGTGCCCACCGCGGAGTGGATCCTGGCCGATTGTTGCGAGCTGGCGAGCTTGCAGGAGGCGGACCTGGCCAGCTGCGATGTGGTCGTCGCGGCGACCGGTGACGACAAGGTGAACCTGGTGCTGTCCCTGCTCGCGAAAACCGAGTTCGCCGTTCCACGGGTGGTCGCTCGGGTCAACCGGGCCGAAAACGAATGGCTCTTCACCGACCAGTGGGGTGTAGATGTCTCGGTCAGCAAGCCCCGCCTGATGGCGGCGCTCGTCGAGGAGGCCGTGACCGTTGGCGATCTGGTCCGACTGATGACCTTCCGCCAGTCGCAGGCGAATCTTGTGGAGATCACACTGCCCGAGGAAGCGCCCTACGTCGGGCACGCGGTCCGGGAGATCCCGCTCCCCCGCGACTCAGCGCTGGTGGCCATCCTGCGCGGAAAGCGCGTCGTCGCACCCACGCCAGCCGACTCCCTCGAGCCGGGTGACGAGCTCGTGTTTGTGTGCACCAGCGAGGTCGAAGAGGACGTTCGCCGGGTCATCCTTGGCGAGCGAGCGCTCCCATGATCGTTAAGCGGAAAAGGCGGGAAGTTCGGCCCGCAGCCGCAGGTGACGGCGCACCGCCCAGGCGGTCAGCGCAAGCAGCAGCAGGTACGGCGGGAATCCGAGCGCGATTCGCATGATGCCGAGGATGCTCGCCTTCTGGTCGTCGGTGAAGGCATCTGCGAAGTAGACCCAGCTGTTGACGAGGACCTTCGCGAGGTAGGTAGCGGCCCAGAGCAGGGTGAGCCAACCGAAGATCCGGCGCAGCGGAGCGTCGTCGCGCCAGCGCCTTGCGCCCTTGTCCGCGACGATCGACCAGATCCAGCCGACAAGCGGCCGGCGCGCCGCCACCGAACCAACCATGGCCACCGCGTAGCCGAGGCTCAACAGGATGCCCGGCAGGTAGAAGTCCTTGGCACTGCCGGTTCGCCAGGCGAGGAGCGCACCGATACCGATGCCGTACAAGCCGTTCATGGCGTGTCGCACGGACTGGTGGCGGCTGAGCCGGAACGCGGCTATCGCCAATGCCACGGCGACCGCGACGATCAAGGCGGGCTTCAGCGCCCAGACGATGTTGACGAACACGAACGCGATGATGGGGATACCCGACTCGATCATCCCCCGCACACCGCCCAACTGGTCGGCGACCTGCTCGGAGAAGGTGGGCAGGGCGGTCTCGTCCTGCCTCGACACGTCCGACGTCATGGCGATTCGTCCAGCTCGTAGTAGGGGTTGTAGATGACCTTCCGCTCGTCACGGATCGCGATCCGGCCGCGCGCGGTGAGGGCCCGACCCGGCTCGATCCCGGCGATCTGCCGCCGGCCCAGCCACACCAGTGTCACCACGTCGCTGCCGTCATAGAGGTCCGCCTCGAGGGTGGGCAGGTTCGTTCGTGGAGTGTAGACCACAGTACGCAGTCGGCCGGTGACAGTGACGAACTGACCCCGCTTTGCTTCACGGGCGGGCGTGCAGCCCGTCGCCACGGTCTCAGCGCGCAACTCCTCCGCGTCCAACTCGGCCTCGCTGGCCGTCAGCCGGCGCAAGAGCCGGCGGAGCCCCCCTTGGGACGGCTCGGCATCGGTGTCGGGCATCAGGTGGCCTGGCGATCGTCGATGGCCGCCGCATGCCTTTCGGCCGCCGCGGTCAGCTGATCGGCGGCCTCGGGCGGCAGCCGAAGGGGCAAGGCCTCGCGGACCGGCCTCGCCTCGGTGCCGCGATCGACCACCAACCCCCTCAGGACATCGCGTAGGGTGCCGGCCCGACTCGGGTCGATGGCGGCTGCGCCGAGGAAGACGCCGTGCACAAACCAGCGGGGCCCGTCGATGCCCACGTGACGCACGTCGGTGGTGCCGGAGGCGTCGCGAACCCGGGCCCGCAGCTCTATCCCGTACTCGCCCTCGACCTCTTCGGGTCGCGCCCCGCCGGCGGCAAGCGAGGTACGCAGATTCTCCCGGACCTCGCTCCAGATCCCCTCCGTACGCGGGGCGGCGAAGGCAGCGAGCTGCAGCCGGCTCCCGCCGTGCGCCAACTGGATCTGCTGGATCTGCCCCTGCGGGCCGGTCTGCACGTGGATCTCGACGCCGGCGACGGCCGGGATGCGCAGCGCACCCAGGTCCAGGCGTTCCTGCTCGTCATCGGGGGCCTCGGAGACGTCGTAAGGACCGTACTCCGGTAGGTCCGGCCCCTCGGGATCAAAGAAACCGTCGTCGTCGGCTAGTTCGTTGAGGCCGCGATTCCGACTGTGTCGACCCCCCCGACCCGACTCGGCCGAGCTATGTCGACCCGCGTTCCCGCGACGTCGCGAGAAGATCACCGTTACTCCTTCTGCGCCGGAACACGCTGAGGTTCGTCCGTACCCAGTTCTTCAACGGTACTCAGGTGGGCGTGACCGCCAGTGGAACCGTGTCCGCCGGCGCCGCGCGAGGTGTCCGACAGTTCCTCGACAACGTGGAAGTCTGCCCGCTCCACCCGCTGTACGACAAGCTGGGCTATCCGATCACCGCGGGCGATCCTCGCGGTCGCCGCCGGATCGTGGTTGACGAGGTTGACCATGATCTCGCCACGGTAGCCGGAGTCGACCGTACCGGGTGCGTTGAGCACGGTGACGCCGAGGCGGTTGGCCAGTCCGGAGCGCGGGTGTACCAGCCCTACGAAACCCGGCGGCAGCGAGATGGCAACCCCGGACGGCACGAGCGCCCGGGCGCCCGGTGCGAGTTCGATGTCCACCGCCGCGTACAGGTCCGCACCCGCGTCACCGTCGTGCGCGTACCCCGGCACGGGCAACCCGGCGTCGAGTTGACGCACGCCCACTCGTACGGTCTCCACCGACATACCCCTCGCGTTCTGCTCGAAGACCCCATCATCCCCGCCCGAGCTCGCGCGCCGCGCCCGCCGTACCCTCCACTCGTGGCCAATCCGCGGACGACCTACCGCGAGCGGCTCACGGTCCCGTGGTGGGCCTGGCCGGCGACCCTCGGTGTTTCCGCGTTCCTCGCGGCCGAACTCGCGATCGGCGCGGTGGCGCTACGCCACCCGGCGACCTTCGCCGCCGCCTGCGCTGTGGCCGCCGCCGCTCTGTTCGCACTGAGCCGGATACTCATCCGCGTCGATGGCGGCGAACTTCAGGTGGACGACGCCCGGTTACCGCTCGAGGTCATCGCATCCGTCGAGGTGATTGGTACGGAGGCGCGGCGCGACCTGCTCGGTCAGGACACCGACCCGCTCGCGTTCGTGATCCAGCGACCCTGGATCGCGGGCGGCGTGCGCATCGATCTGGCCGATCCGGCCGACCCCACGCCGTACTGGTTCGTTAGCACCCGACACCCGGACCGGCTCGCCGCGGCTCTACTGGCCGCCCGCGCGGCCGGCGAGGTCACTGCGTCGTGATCTGGGGCGGCATCCGCTTGGCGAGGTCCTTGCGGACCTCCTCGGCGAGCCGCAGGGTCGCTCTCCGGTTGAGGAAGGCCGCGATGGCGGCGCCGGTGAATAGCGGCCCGAGCGCGGTCAGGCTGCGGCCGAACCGGCGTACCAGCCGATCTCGCAATTCGCGTCGGGCGGCCGTGCCCAGCACCGCGGCGAGACCGCGGCCGGGCACCATCAAGCTCACCCCGCGCCGCCCGGCCCAGGCCTGGAGCAGCGTGATCGCGCGCTGACCCGACCCTCCAGGTACCGGCTGCCCGTACAGCTCCTGCAGTTCGCCGATCAGTTTGAGCTCGACGGCGACCACTGCCACCGTCTCGGCGGCGAGGAGAACCGGGGCCGTGAGCAGCGTCGGCGGCGCGGCCCATTGAACCGCCGATACGCCGCCGCCGACGGCACCGATGCCGGCGCTGGTACGGGCGGCGTTGCGCACGAGCCGGCCGGCGATGGCCATGTCGGTCAGCCCGGGGAAGTGTGCACGCAGCGTTTCCAGGTTTCGTACCGGGATCCGGGGCGCGACGTCCACGACGGTGTCGGCGATCCAGCCCATGGCCGCCTTGGGCCGGAAGAAGTCCTTAAAACCCCGCTTGCGCAGGGCCGATGCGATCTCGCCCAGGGCTCGCCGGCGCTCGGCCGCCGGCAGGTCCGGCTCCGCGAGCCGGGCCACGGCAGCGGCGGTGGCTTCGCTCGCCGCGGCATCGCCCGGAACGATGGGACCCGGGATGCCGTCGCCGGTCACGTCATTGCCGGGTACGACCGTGCCCGACGGGTCATCGTCGGGCACGTGTTGCTGCCGGCTCATCGCTGCACCTGTGTCATGGCTGTCGTCATGGCAGTCGTCATGGCTGTGCCTTCCGTTCCGGAGGTCACCCTCGGGCAGTGCCGTCGCCGGCCACTGCTCGATTCTGGCCCAATCGCCCGATCACCGGAAGTAACGCCTCCGGGCGCTCATCAGAAGACCGGTCGTGGGTCAGGCGCACTCCGTACAGATCAACTCGCCCTTGCGCTCATACGCGAGTTGGCTGCGATGGTGTACGAGGAAACAGCGCGAGCAGCGGAACTCGTCGGCCTGTATAGGCAGGACCCTGACTGTGAGCTCCTCGTCGGCGAGATCCGCGCCAGGAAGCTCGAAGGTCTCCGCGACGTCTGGGTCGTCGACGTCCACACTGCCGGACTGCGCGTCGACCCGGCGGGACTTCAGCTCCTCGATGCTGTCCTCGCCGAGCTCGACCTCGTCACGCCGTGGCGCGTCGTAGTCGGTCGCCATCCGTTGTCACACTCCCATGCATAACGTCTCTGTCTTACCTGCCGGTTCCGCTCGCAGGCTCGCGCTGCTCACACCTGACACCGCGGGACACCGCGGGCCCCACTTCGGGTTTCGCACTCTCGCGTGGTACGTCCCCGGTTGGCCTGCCGGCGGCGTACCTTACCCTCCCCATGCGCAACTTGTACGCGTCCGCACGTAAGAATGTTCCCGATGTGACCTAGGCGACACCAAGGTAGGGGTGGCCGTCCCCCGATCACTGTCGACGCGCCTACGGACGGTGTAGATTCCCCGCGCCGGATGCGACCGAACGCTACCCTCGGGGGCACTGGAATGCGGCTGATGCCGAAGATGTGGACGGGGAGTACCGAGGAATGACGTTCGCGAGGGTACGAGCCCTTATCTTCGTCGCGGTCCTGTTCATCACGGCCGGCGTCGTCGTCATCATGGCCATTGGCCGGGACACCCAGACGAAGCCCATCTCCGCCGACCCGTGCCCGTCGGGCCTTGTCGCGGCGAGGACCAAGATGCCCGAGCGCGGCGAGGTGACGGTCAACATCTTCAACGGAACCGCCAAGGTCGGGCTGGCGCAGCAGGTGGGTGGCGAGTTCAAGAACCGGGGCTTCAACGTCAAGAGGACGGGGACCGTGCCCGGCAACAAGCTCTCCCCGGAGATTGCCGAGATCACCTACGGACCCGAAGCGGTGGGCGCCGCGGCCCTCGTCAGTGCGTACTTCCTGGTCGACGAGGCCAAGATGAACTTCGACATCAAACGCAAGGGAGCTGAGGTCGACGTCGTCGTCGGTACCCGATTCCAGCAGCTCGCCACGACAACCGAGGTCAACCAGTCCATAGCCGCACTCGGCAACCCCGAGCTGCCCGAGGGCACGTGCGAGGCGTGACGGGCTAGACCGCGGCCGCACCATCATCACGGTCCCCCATCCGCGTCGAGGGCCACGAGAAGGTCGTGCAGCTGCCCATGCAGGGCGGGTGGTGCGGCGAGCACCAGCTTTGGCCCCGCCGGCGCCCCCCGCAGGCCGCTCACCCGCAGGCCAGCCTCCTCCGCGATCAACCCGCCCGCGGCCTTGTCCCAGGCGCCGAGCCCCTTCTCGAAGAAGGCGTCCACCCGTCCGTCGGCCGCGAAGCAGAGGTCCAGCGAGGCCGCGCCGAAGCGGCGGATGTCGCGGACCCGAGGCAGGATCTGGGCGAGCACGGCCGCCTGGTGGGTGCGCCTGGCCGCGTCGTAGCCGAAGCCGGTCGCGACCAGGGCCTGACCCAGGTCGGTGACGGCAGATCCAGCGAGCCGCTTCCCCTCCCGCCACGCGCCCCCGCCGCGCACGGCGGTCCACTCCTCGCTCGTGGCGGCGTTCCGGACCACGCCAGCGACCGTGACGCCGGCGACCTCGGCCGCGATCGAGACCGCGTAGTGCGGCAGCCCGTAGACATAGTTCACGGTGCCGTCAATGGGATCCACAACCCAGCGCACCCCGGTCGGCCCGGTCGGCCCGGTCGGC
>Ga0184625_10001252_pt1 | contig 10456 bp, 8 predicted proteins | sample PLM3_30_b1_FD_133151 | JGI IMG/M metagenome (GOLD analysis project Ga0184625, IMG submission 133151) | Groundwater sediment microbial communities from an aquifer in East River, Colorado, USA - PLM3_30_b1 | ecosystem: Environmental > Terrestrial > Soil > Riparian zone | place: USA: East River... | reverse complement strand
GCGGGGGGCTCGCGGTGCGGACGGCCGGCAGCTGGTCGGCGGTCGAGATGCGGTTGCGGCCGGCAGCCTTGGACGCGTAGAGCGCCCGGTCGGCGAAGTCGACGAGGTCCTCGGGACGCAGCGTCGGGTTCGGAATCACGGTGGCGACCCCCAGGCTGACCGTCAGGAACGTCGCGACGGGCGAGCCGCGATGCTCGATCTGCAGCTCCTCGATGCGGGCGCGCATGCGGTCTGCGAGCAGGCGCGCTCCGACAGGGTCGGTGTCGACCAGAAGTGCGATGAACTCCTCGCCGCCATAGCGCGCCACGAGGTCGGCCGGGCGGTTGAGCGTCTCCTCCATCGCCTGGGCCACGCGCACCAGGCACTCGTCGCCGGCCTGGTGGCCGTAGGAGTCGTTGAAGCGCTTGAAGTAGTCGATGTCGCAGAAGAGCAGCGACAGCGGAGACTCGTCGCGCACCGCGCGGCGCCACTCCTGGCGCAGCACGGTGTCGAAGCGGCGCCGGTTCGCGATCTGCGTCAGCGTGTCGAGCGCGGACAGCCGCTCGAGGTCGCGGTTGCGCTGCTCCAGCTGGCGGCGCGTCTCGTTGAGCTCGCGGTTCTTGCGGTCCATCTCCTCGGCCTGGGCCTGGAGCTTGAGGTTGGCGGAGACCAGGCTCTCGAGGTCGTGGCGCGAGCGGTCCGAGAAGACGCGCAGCAGCGCGAGCAGCGGGCCGGGGATGGACGACAGCTGCTCGCCGAAGGCGGCCTCGGGGATCTCGAGGACCAAGGTGTCGTCGAGCGCGCGCAAGGTCGCGGAGCGCTCGCGCGACTCGATGAGGGCCATCTCGCCGAAGCAGTCGCCGGGCCGGCCGACCGCGATCTGCTTGCCGCCCTTCGAGACCACGAGGTTGCCCGACAGCACCACGTACATCGCGCGGCCGATCTCGCCCTCGTGGCAGAGCGCCTCGCCGGGCACCAGGCTCACGGGCCGGCACGCGCCGATGAGCTGCTTCAGCTTGTCGTCGGGGAGCGATTCGAGCAGCCGCGTTCGCCGCAGCAGCGTCAGCTGGTCGGCGAGTTCCACGGCGCTTATCAAACCTCCGCCTGCCGCGCTCTCGTCAGCGGTACGGCAGGATCGCCGTCGTGAAGCAGATCGGCGGCGAGAGCCATCGCGTTGGATTCTAGCAGGCACATGTATCGCCGCCGTGCATTTGTCATCGCGTTGCCTTGCAATGTAATCGTTCTTTGGTGACGAACAAGGTCCGACCGGTGTCCAAACGGTATCCGCTCGGTCGATGACGCGACGAAAGCTGGCTCCGTTCGCTCCGGGCGCCCCGCGAACTATGATTCTTTTTCGAGGCGAGGAAGCGATTCGGGTCTGGTGACCTGCGCGGCCTTCAAAGCCGTCTGGCTCCGGGCTGACCCCCGGAGCGATGGGTTCGATTCCCATCCGCTTCCGCCAACCTGTGCTGGCCGGTAAACATCGGCTCCCACAGCAACGGGAATGTCCCCGAACTGTCCCTCTTCGATGTTGCGGGCCTTCGGTTGGGGAGAACCGGTCGAGCATCGAGCGCGTCCGCGGTATCATCTCCGCATCGCGCCGAACGGTCTGGAGTTGGGGACCTTGCCTCACGATGTGTTCGTTAGCTATTCGTCCGACGACAAACCAACCGCGGATGCCGTCTGCGCAACGCTCGAGAACAAGGGCATCCGCTGCTGGATTGCTCCCCGGGACATCCTGCCTGGCGTGGACTGGGGCGGCGCCATCGTCGATGCGATCAACGGCAGTCGCGTGATGGTTCTCGTGTACTCGGCGAACGCGAACGACTCCCAGCAGATAAAGCGCGAGGTCGAACGTGCCGTGCACCGCGGGCTATCGATCATTCCATTCCGCATCGAAGATGTGCCGATGTCGAAGACGCTCGAGTTCTTCTTGAACATGCCGCACTGGCTGGACGCGCTGACCCCGCCGCTCCAGAATCATCTCGACCGGCTCGCGGACACAACGCGATTGATTCTGGAGCGCGCCGGCGCCGTCCTGGCGCCGCCTCCCGGCGGACAGACGACGATCCCGCCGCCGCAGCCCCCGCCGCTCACGACATCCAGTGACATTGCCAAACGCATTGGCGGGTGGATAACCGGCGGTCTCGAGTCTCCGACGCTGGCCGCGATCTTCGTCCCGCGCTCCGACAGAGTCGCGACGGCGGTCCTCGTCGCGGCGTCCGCCGTCGCCATCTCCGTGCTCGCCCAGGTGCGGATCGGTCCGATCTGGCTTCAGCCGCTGGCCGTACTTCTGATAGCAGCGGCCCTCGGCAGTCGAGCGGGCGCTCTGGCGGTGACGATCCATATCGCCCTCGCGATCCTCGGTCTGCCGGTTTTCGGGCCCGGGATCAGCGCCTGGACGAGCGTGGGCTACAGCGGCACCCCCTATGTGCGGTATGGGCTTGGGTATCTGGTGGGGCTGACCGTCGCAGCGTTCGCCGTTGGCAGGCTGAGCGAGCGCCGCTCCTGGGACCGCCATCGCGCGAGCGCTGCGCGCATGGCGCTCATCGGCATCGCGCTCATGTATGTGCTGGGGCTCGTGTGGCTCGAGGTCGCGGCCTTGCTCAAGCGGGAAACGCAGGCGCCGTCGGGCGTCTTGCCGTCGATCCTGATGCTCGTGATCACCGTGGCCGTTGTCGCATTCGCTTTGCCACGCGCATGGGTTGCGGCGGCATCGATGAAGCGCGCCCAATCCGAGTCCACGCCAGAAGCAGCCCCGGCCCAGACCGCGCCGGACGAAACAACACACCCACGCTCGCCCCAGTGAACGCGCTCAAAGACGGCAGCAGCCGGGACTGCCCTACGACCCCCCTGAACAGGTGAGTGACTCGGCTACGAGGGCCGACTACACTCGAAGCCTGCGGAGGCGGTGTGCGAGAGCACATCCGAGTGGCCATCGTCGACGACCAGCGCGAGATCCGCGAGGGACTCCGCTTTCTGATCGACGGCACTCCCGGCTATCGCTGCGCCGGGGCCTTCGGATCCATGGAGGAGGCTCTGCCTGCCCTGAGCACGGCGCTCGCGGACGTCGTGCTCTGCGACATCGGCCTTCCCGGCATGTCGGGGATCGAAGGCATCCGGCTCCTCAAGGAGCGGCACTCGGATCTCCGGCTGGTCGCGCTCACCGTCTACGAGGACGAGGACCGCGTGTTCCAGGCCCTCTGCGCGGGCGCCTCCGGTTACCTCCTGAAGAACACGCCGCCGGCGCGCCTGCTGGAGCGCCTGGAGGAGGTGATGAGTGGCGGCGCGCCGCTTTCACCAGAAGTGGCGGCGCTTGTCGTCGCCCTCTTCAAAGAATACCAGCCGCCCGACAACGCGGACTACCACCTCACGCCGCACGAGGTGCGTCTGCTGAAGCTGCTGGCCGAGGGGCACAGCTACAAGACGGCGGCGGCGACGCTCGACAGCAGCGTGAACACCGTGGCCTTCCACATGAAGAGCATCTACGTGAAGCTCCAGGTCCACTCCAAGTCCGAGGCCGTGGCGAAGGCCCTCCGCCGCCGCATCGTTCGCTGAGGCACCGAGCCCGCCCCCGGCCCGGTCGCGTTCGCCTCGCCTGCCTCCGAACCTACTCGAACAGGGGATTGCTGCGGCTCGGGCGGTTCCGCAGATTGCGCGTGTGGGCTTGCACTTGCTCGGAGAGCCCACAGGAAAGGGGTGGAGAAATGCAACGAGCCAGTCGTCTTCTAGTCGCCATGCTGAGCGTGGGAGTCCCGCTGATCCTGTCGTCGTCTGCCTACGCCGCGTGCCCTTCGGGCACTGTCGCGTCGGGCTCCACCTGTATCGACCGCTACGAAGCCAGCCTTTGGAGGGTCACGAACCAGAACTGCGTCAACCGCATCAAGTCGGGTTCAACGTTTCCTCCGGCGTGCCTCGCGGTCTCCGTCCAGCTTGGGATCAACGGAGTCGACTACACGGACGCGCAGTGCCAGTTCAACGGTGGTGGTTGCACGAACATCTTCGCCCTCTCGCTGCCAGGCGTCACTCCGGCGCACACGATCAACTATTTCGTCGCCGCCGCCGCCTGCCGGAACTCCGCAAAACGCCTGCCGAGCAATGCCGAGTGGCAGGCTGCGGCCCTGGGCACGCCCGATCCGTGGCCGCAGGACGACCCAGCGAACCAGTGCAACCTCGAGGGCGCCTCGACGACGCTCACCGGCGCGCGCAGCAAGTGCGTCTCCGACGTGGGCGCCTTCGACATGGTCGGCAACGTCATCGAGTTCGTGGCCGACTGGGGCCCTCTGGCCACAACGGGCGCAATCTGGGACGTGTTCATCCCCGGGTTCGGCGGCGACATCAGCAACATGGGCGGAAGCCCGAACGGCACCATCTACGGCCTGCCGGGAACGACGCTGCGAGGCGGAAGCTTTACGATCGCGCCGAACAGCGGAGGGACCGGCGAGCGGGCGGGTGTGTATGCGATCGATCAGAACGGCGCGCCGAACAGCATCGGCGACGCTTCGGCCGCGGGCTTCCGATGCGCGAAGTGAGCCGAGGGCACCGTGCCCGCTGAGTTCGTCAGCTCGGTACGCACGGCGCCGACGGCCTGAATCCCAGCGCACGATCATCCAGAGCCCGAGCGGTCATTTCAGCCGCTCGGGCCACGCTGCTTTCGCTCAACGTCACCTTTCGTACCCACCTGAACATGGGATTGGCGCCGCGGCCTCCCGAGCGCAGATTGGGCGGTAGAAGGGGAGGTTCCCATGGCCATCGAAGTTGGCCGGCGCCGTTGGGTTTGGCTGCTGTTGTCGCTTGGGGCCCTACCTGCCGCGACCATCTCAGCCGCCGTAAGGCTTGAGGAGGTGCCGGAAGAATGCCGTCGCCCGCCAGGCACAATCGGGCACGGGACCCCGCTGCCCGGCGCTCGCGGCTGCACCGCACTCGACGTGATCCAGTTCCCGGGAGTCGTACTCGACCCGGTGCTGGGCGCCATCGACGATGTCATGGCGCGTTTCGGCGACCCCGTCGCCGCGACGCCCCTGGGGGACCTGGCGCGCGGGCTGGCGCCCGCACGCCTCTTCACGGAGCGCGCTCGGACACTGCTCCCCGAAGGCGCCGTATGCGAAGGCGCGGTGGCGGCGCGGCAGGCGGCAGACGTGGTCTCGCGGGTGCAGGAGCGTGCCAACCTACGGCTGCGGCAGATCGCATCCGAGCCGCAGCACAACCCGCAGGCGGGCGATGCCACCGACCAGGGGGCGCGCTGGGCCGCTGCGAACAACCTGCAGGCCCGGCTGGCGCAGGCCGCCCTTCTGGCCGTCGAAGCCAAGACCGTGACGCAAACGGTGTGTCGCGACCTCGGACCGATGCTTGCCGTCCGCGGCGAGTGGTCGAAGATAGACACCGCCCGCAACCGCGGCCGACTGACGGACGGCACAGTCTTGGGGCTCGTCGCGCAGGGATACGCGGACGCCCCCCACGCCGGCTCTGCCTTCTCGGGGTCGATCCGCCGGCTGTCCGACGGCACGGGGCTGACCTTCGCTCACGCGAGCGACGAACCGGAGATCGAGGCGCTGCAGCCGATCGGGTGCCTCGAGCTGCGCATCGCTCCCGTCCAGCCGTTCGCCCCCACGTTCCCGACCGGCGTCATCCCCACCGGCGCCAACGGACGCCGCGGGCTGCAGACTCCGCCCCAAGGATCGGAGCCGTACGCCCTTCACAAGATCGAGGCCTACCCGACCTTTATCGGCCGCACGCTCCTCGAGCGCGGCATGCGTGTGGCCGCGGTCAAGCGGCCGTGCCTCTTCGACACGCTCGACTCGGAGACGAAACACCATCGGTATTCCCTCGACGTCGATCTGGAGATCGGCTCGCCGAAGAAGAAGCGCCAGCTCGCGTTTGAGCTCGATCCTGGAGGGCCGCCCTCTCCGCAGCCCGACGGCATCGCCTGGATAGGCGGCAACGGCACGCTCACCGTGCGCTACAAGGTGGAGGAGTGCACGCTCAAGCCGGCCGCCAAGGCCTGGGTGTCGCGCGTGTCGCCCAAGGACGTGGAGGCCTGCGTCGCGGCTTCCGGGGACTGCGCCTGCACGACGACGACACCCGGCGCCTCCTGTCCCGTCTACCCGCAGTGGGACGACCTCGACGACAACGTCACGCCCTGGGACTGCACGACGCCGGTCAAGTTCGACGAGAAGACGTTCGCGGTCAACGTGGTCGACCATGGGGCGGAATGCACCGCGGAGTACACGCAAGAGACCTTCGACCTGGAGGACTACGACAAAGCCGGGTTCCGGACGAGCAAGGTGTCCGGCATTTCGCCGTTCGGCGTCCTCCCCCTCGAGCCCCCCTCCAGCCTTCACTTCGCGGCGGACGGCTATGCCGCCGCGCCGCCAGCGCCCTGGTTCGGCAGCGAGTACCTGGCCACGCCGATCGCGGTCGGCCTCGACCAGCCCTTTGGCGTCTTCACCTGGGAGCCGTGCCTGGGTACGGCGCAGCCCGGGAGCAACTGCTTCTTCCCAGAGAAGCCCGATGACGGCGTGCGGGGGGGCGGCGTCGCCACGCCCTCCGCGCTTCGCTGGCCGCGCGTGGTCGGCGAGAAATCGGGCCTTCAATACGCATACGCCTGCAAGCTACCCCAGGTGGTGCGCGACGCCATCTACTTCTGCGACGGCAACCCGTCGACCTTCTATCGCTTCCCGCTCACGACCTCGGGGTTCCAGATCTCGCAGGGCAACTGCGCGTGCGTGTGCGCGTCCTGCCAATCCTGCAGCTGCACGCACGCCTGCGGCTGCGACCAGCACTTCGCCTTCGACGTGGGCGCCGATCCCTTCACGGACATCCGGGCCGCGCGGGGCGGCGTGGTGGCCGCCAAGCAGCAAGGTGGTTTCGACAACTGCTGGGAGCAGGACACCTGTCCCGAGGGCGCCTGGGGCAACTACATCACGATCGAGCACCAGGACGGCACGGTGACCTCGTATATGCACATGCCGGGCAACGTGCTGCTCCCCAACGTCGGCACGCGCGTTCGGCGCGGCGACCTCATCGGCGCCACCGGGAACACCGGTAACTCGTCGGACCCTCATCTCCACTTCCAGCAGCAGGGCTCGATCGACACCGGCATTACCAACCAGATGCGATTCGACGTCTGGCGGTTGGAGAGCCAGGGGTTGGTCCATCACCAGTGCCTCACGCCACAGAAAGGGGATGTCCTGATCTCCAACAACGCGCCGCCGCCGTGACAAAAGCAGCGCCGCGAGCCCTGCCGAGAAGAGCAGCGCCCCGCCCGGTTCGGGCACGGGCGTCGGGTCTTGCGTGAAGAGGAGTGCGCCAGGCTCGCCGAGCCCTCCGCTGCCGCTCGAGACGAAAGCGTCGATGAATGCGCCGGTCGTCCCGTCGAAGCGCAGGACGTTGCCATCGCCGCGGTTCCCGACGTAGAGGTTCCCATCCGGGCCGAAGGCGAGACCCAGCGACGAGCCGAGCCCTCCGCTCTGGTGCGACACGAACTCTCCGATCACGGCGCCCGTCACGCCGTCGCGTCGAACCACGTTGTCGCTCACGTTCTGCGTGTAATACAGGTTCCCGTCCGGGCCGAAGGTCATGGCTCGCGGGTTGTCGTTCCCGCTGAAGCTCGCGATGAAGCTGCCGTCCGTCGCGTCGAATTGGTAGATGCGGTCGCCCTCGGCCGACGTGAAGAGGCTCAGGCCGTCGGTCGCGAGCCCGCGCGGCGTGTTGAGGCCCGGCACTCCGCCCGACGCGAACACGTCCACGAATGCGCCGGTGACGCCGTCGAAGCGCAGGATCTCGTCCGTCGAGCTGTTGGCGACCAGCAGATTTCCCGCTCCGTTGAACACGATGTCGAACGGCGACGAGAGTCCGCCCGTGCCGGCGTCCACGAACACACCGAGGAAGGCGCCGGTCGTGCCGTTGTAGCGGAGGATCTGAGCGGTGGACTGGCTGCTGACGTAGAGGTTCCCGTCGGGTCCGATCGCCATGCCCTGGGGAGTGTTGAGCCCCCCGCTCCCCGAAGCCACGAACACGCCCAGGAAGGCGCCCGTGGCGTCGTCGTAACGCAGGATGCTGTCGCCGGTGCGGTCGCCCACCAGGAGTCCCGCGGCCGCCGGGAGCGACGCCGCGAGCACCAGGAGGCCAGCGACGTACGTAATCAGGACCCGGCGCATGTGAACCTCCTGGATAATTCCCGTCCCCAGTGTCTCGCCCCCGCGGGCGCGGGTTCAACGACTTTTCGCGCAAGTTGCTGGCGAGCTCGGCGCCTGGGATCCTTTGTAAATCTGGGTCTTGCCTCGGAGCGAGCCGCCTCCGATACTTGGGCATCCGCCGATCCGGCGGGACGTCCCTCCCGGTAGCCCCGGCCGTTTGCGGGGCGGTCCGCATCACCGGCAGCGAACCGAGCGTTTCGCTTGCCGACCCAACTCTCACCACGCGTCTGGTTGGGGGATCGATTCATGCAAGCCACGCTGCATTTCCCGGAGCGAAGGCGCCGCAACCTGCGCGGGCGCATCGCTCGCGCCACCTACCCGGTGCGAACCGCCGTCGGCGGGTTCATCGACGGCATGCCGTGCAACGTCATCGGCCACAAGTGGGTGGAGGCGGGCGGTCGCGCTCGCCGCATCCAGGGCGACAAGAAGATGCACTTCAAATGTTCCCGCTGCGCCGCGATCGCCAGCTTCACGAATTGACGGGGACGTAGCCCGCAGAATCGGCGCTCGTCACGGTCGCCTTGCGGTGCTCGCGCAGCTGCTCGACGATGCGGGCGGCCAGCCCCGGGTCGTCCGTGTGCGCCACCAGGCGCCACCGCGCCCCGTCCGCCGAGAAGAGGTGATCGTCCTCTCGCAGGATGACGGGGCAGGTGCCGGCCTCATCATAACGAAGCACGACGAGATAGGTCATGACTGGAACTTACGGCGCACACCGCCGCCGCGGGGGCGTGAGTGTGACAGTTCCGGAGGTGTTCGGTTCAGGCCCCCGGTGGGAAGCTCAGGGGACGGCAGTCACCGTGTAGCTGCGGCACTCGTACGGGTGCAGCGGCGGATAGTCGTTGCAGAGCGGCCAGCTGGGGCAGTTGACGTCGGTCACGCACTGCGTCGCCGTCACGGTCCCAGCGGAATAGACCTTCTCATGCCGGCAGTCGGCTCCGGACGAGCCCAGGAACTCGAAGGCGCCGTCCCCGTTGAGGTCCATGCGGAAAAGCAACCGGTCGCCGTCCGGGTCGACCGTACGGCACATGTTGAACTCGACCGTGAACGGGGCCTTGCCCGTGAATGCCGAGCCCTCGGGATTGGTCTTGAAGAGGGCAACGGGGCCCTGGTTCCCGGGCGGGTTCGGCACCGACGGCGAAGGCGAGGGAGAAGGCGCCACGGCCGCGGCGACGGCGATCGGGACGGAGCAGCGCGCCGACTCGAGGCCCGCCGATACCGTGAGCGAGGCCATGTAGTCTCCGGCGTTGCCGTAGACGTGGCGGGCCGAGGCGTCCGTTCCCGTCTGGCCGTCACCGTAGCTGATCGAGACGGCGATCGTGCCGATCGCGTTCGCGACGTCGAGCCCGAAGGCCACGGTGAGCGGCGCCGGCCCGGCCGTCGGCGTCGCCGAGCAGCGGATCGCCAGCGGGTCGGTGGTGTCCGTGACGTGATTGTCGTCGCAGGCCGGACCGAGGGCCAAAGCGAGGACGATCCCCACGAGCACGCGCGCGCGCCCGACCATTCAATCCTCCCGCTCGATTGTAAGCCATTGTGATGGCTGGCGACGGCCCCGGGCGGCTCAGGGCCGCCGCAGGAAGGCGTCGCGCGCGCGGACCCCGATCTCGGGCTGGTCCACGAAGTAGCCGTCGACTCCGGCCTTCAGGAACGCTTCCGCCTCGGCCGCGAGATCGCCGCGGGCCGAAGGTGCTTTGGAGCTCCGGAAGTCGGCCGGCAGGAAGCGGTTCTCGGCCCGCAGCGTGAAGACGTGGACCAGCAGTCCCGCGGCGTGGGCGTCCCGGACGAGACGCGTCTCCGGGAGCAGGCGCCCGTTGCCGTCGCGCGGGAGGACCAGGATCTTGTCGACGCCGATGCCACGCGCGTAGCGCGCGACCTCGCGCAGGCCCTCCGGCGTGAGCATGTCGGCGTACGTGCGCGCCGAGCGGCCGAGCGTCAGGTCCCACGGACGTCCCGCCGCCTCGATCAGCTGGATGAGCGGCACGTGCGTCAGGGATTTGAGCCGCCTCAGGTTGTCGACCTCGAACGACTGCACGAAGACCGGCGCGTCGGCCCGATCGAGGCCGTGCCGCTCGAGCACGTCCACGAGGCGCTCTTCGAGCGGAAGCCCGAGGCCGGCGAAGTAGGACGGGTGCTTCGTCTCCGGATAGACGCCGACGGGCCGGTGCCGACGCTCGGGCCGCGCATTCTCGGTCGCGACGAGCCGGAGCAGCTCTTCGAACGTGGGCACCTCGAAGCGCCCGTCGAAGGCGATACCGCGCAGCTCCGGCAGCCGTTCGCGCGCG
>Ga0184625_10001251_pt1 | contig 10458 bp, 7 predicted proteins | sample PLM3_30_b1_FD_133151 | JGI IMG/M metagenome (GOLD analysis project Ga0184625, IMG submission 133151) | Groundwater sediment microbial communities from an aquifer in East River, Colorado, USA - PLM3_30_b1 | ecosystem: Environmental > Terrestrial > Soil > Riparian zone | place: USA: East River... | reverse complement strand
GACGTCCAAGGCCACGTTGAATCTGACGCACGATGAAGCGGTATTGCTGCTCACCTCGTTGGACCGCATTCCCACGTGCCCGATCACTCGCCAGTTGGTCATGGATGCGGTGGACTTGAGGCAGCGCCACCAGATCAGCTACTGGGACGCGGCCATCATCGCGGCGGCAAAGGCGATGGGCTGTAGCACCGTTTATAGCGAGGATCTGAACGCCGGTCAGAACTACGACGGCGTAACCGTCGTGAACCCGTTCACGCCGCCCGCAGTGCCGCCCGCCACGAGCGGGAACTGAGCACAGGCCCGACCAAAGGAGATTCCCGCGGGAAATGCTGCCTAGAATGCGGGAAACCGCACGGTACTTTCTTAGTGGACGGGTGTTTATAGAGGTGGCGGCAGGCCGTCGGTCTTTGGCATCCTGGTTGTGGTTTTGAGCCCGCGCGCATAATGCGCATAACGGCTGCGGGCGTTTTCTGGCCGGAAGTCGTTGTCGGGCAGGGGCTTAAGTCGCGCAGCGGTCCGTGGGCGCTTTTTTTGGATTATGCGCGCATGGCCTGCGTTGGTGAGTGGTGGGTGGTGGGTGGTGAGTGGTTGCGAGGCAGGTTTTAGCCGCGGATGGCACGGATGACGCGGATTCGGAATTGCTGATCCGTGTCATCCGCGCAAACCACGGCCACATTTGCTCGGCTCCGAAGTAGGGTGAGCTCTACCCGCCACCGAACGCATCGACGGCGCATTGGTGGGCACAGCCCACCCTACGAACTGATCCGTGTCATCCACGAAATCCGCGGCCACACATGCCGGAGGATTGGCGTCGCAGCCAACCACCCGAATTGGGACTATTGCGGCTAAAGACTTTAGCGCACGTCCATTTCGCAAGTGGTGGCAGGGCAACGAGTTGCGAGAATGATGGTTTGATAAAAATGTTCAAAATGAGCGCCCCACACCCTGGCGCGTGCGGCTACGGGAAAGCCCCCGGTTGGCTCAGTAGCGGATGACGCGGCGGAGGAGGACGAGGCCGAGGCCGGCGAGGGCGAGGTTGGCGAGCCAGACGCTGCAGGGTGGGAGGGCGCCGACTTTGGCGCGGTCGAAGCAGCCCATAAAGACCGGGTAGTAGAGGATCAGGATGGGCAGGAAGACGCGGCCGAAGGTGGTCATCACGTCGCTCTTGCGGAGCAGGATCGCCAGCGGGGCGCCGACGAGGACGAAGGCCAGGCTGCTGAAGCCGGCGGCCCAGCGGCGCCAGGGTTCGGTCTGCAGGCGATTGAGGCGGATGCGGGCGGTGGCCAGTTGGCTGCGGCGCTGCTTCCAGAGCGAGTCGCGCAGCTCGGAGAGGTCGCCGCTGACCAGCGAGAAGGCCATCTCGGCGGCCAGCGACTGTTCGAGCTCGGCGATTCGCCGCTTCTGCAGCACGACTTCGTCGGCGATCTGCGAGAGCGGCAGGTTCGCCGGGTTGCCCTGCTTGTTGTCGCGGGCCGAGAGGAATTCGAGCGGATACTCCTTCGAATTGCGGCCCGGATCGACGGTGCGGATGTTGTCGCCAACTTTCAGCTCGAAGTTGTCGAGGATCAGCGTCATCGAGTTGCGGGCGATGTCGGACCGTAGCTCCGCTTCGGCGGCCGAGATCGTCACCACCGGCAGGTCGTTATTGGCTTGAAAAGTGATGAAGGGCCCGATCAGCCGGCGGCCCTGGACGTCCTTGACGACGATCGAGAACCGGCTGTTGGCGTAGGATTTTTGCGTGCGGAGCATGCCATACACGATTTCTTCGACCGACTGGATCACGACCCGCTGCATGCCCATCTGGCCCCAGGAGAACGCCAGGTCGTTCAGCCACACGCCGACCAGGCTGAGGCCGAACGCCAGGACGAACGCCGGCCAGAGCAAAGCCATCGGCGAGATGCCCAGGGCCTTGGTCGCCACGACTTCGTTGTCGGCGCTCATCCGTCCATAGACCAGGCAGACCGTGAACAGCACCGTGCCCGGCACCGCGAAGGCCAACGCCGTCGGCAGCACGAACGGCAGCAGCCGCAGGACCGGCCCCAGACCGAGATTCGTCCGCACGGCTTCCTGGCCGACGAGGATGATGACCAGCAGCATCGTTAGCAGCACGAGCCAGAGCGAGAACCAGCCCAGCAGCTCTTTCGTGATGTAGCGGGTGATCGCGCTGGGCATGGGCGGGTGCTAGCAGGCAGTCCGGGGCGAACAGCGCCAAGATCGGCAGCATCGCCCGCGGAATGGAGCCGAAGTCTAACAGAGCGGGCTCTGCGGCCAAACCCAGAAGTGCCGGCGAATTACCGTCGCCGGCGAAGGTTACACACTATGTCGCCACACGATTGTCCTGATCGGCGAAAGTCACTACTTCTTGCAATACGCCAAGGCCATCAGCGAGTAGGCCGTCGAAAGGCTTGTGTCGCCTTCCATCCATTTGGCGTTTTCGTTGGCCCAGGAGCCGTCGGCTTTCTGCCGCTTGGACAAAGCGTCGATCAACTCCGCCCGCCAATCGTGGCTGACACCCTTCTCATCGACGAACTTGTCTTCACCCAGGGCGGACAGGGCCTTGGCAAATGTCTGGTAATAGTAGAAAAGGCCAGCCGTGCCCATGCCCGGATTGCTGTCGAGGTCGTAGTGCTTCTTCAGCCAGCCGACTGCCGCTTTGACGCGGGGATCATCGGCCTTGACGCCCGCATAGATCATGCTCTTCAGCCCGGCATAGGTCATCGAGGCGTAGCTCCGCAGGCCCCCCGTCGCCTCGTCGGTTCCGGCCTGGCTGTTGCCGCCGGCTGCCGGCGTGTAGTAGAAGCCGCCGTCGTTCAGCCGGGCCGCAAACGGCGTCGTGTTATGTGGGCCTTCCAGATTCTGACAGCGGCTGACAAAGATCAGGGCCCGCTGCATGGCCTGGCTGTCGGCCGCATCGCCGCCGGCCTTCAAAGCATCGACCAGGAAGCTGGTGTTCGACAAGTCGGGCCGGTCGCCCGTCCGGCCATAGCCGGCGCCGCCGTATTGAATGTCGGCCGCCGCGGTCTTGCCGTCGGCGCCCCATTGAAAGCCCTTGAGGAAGGCATCGGCCTTCTTCAACAAGGCGTCGTACTTGCCGCCGCGATTGGCCTCCTTGAAGCACACGATGGCGATCGCCGTCTCGTAGTTCTTATTGGCTGTCCCATAGACGCCGCCGTCCTCCTTCACGAAGCCTTCGACGAACTTGAGAGCCTTCGCCACGACAGGGTCATCGGGCGAGCGGCCGTGCTTCATGATCGACGCCGCCACCAGAGCCGTCACCGCCGGCCCCGCCCCCGAGTTGAACGAGCCGTCTGCCGCCTGGGCTTTCGTGCCGAGAAAAGCGACAGCCTTGTCGATCATCTGCTCGTATTTCTTGGCCGTGGTCTCATCAGCGGCTGTCGATGTCTGGGCCGCATTTGCGGAGAAAACGAGCGACGTCATCAAGCTAAGTACAAGGCAGCGGCGGAGTTGCATAGTGGGGATCCAAAGCATGATTTACAAAGACGACAAGACTCCCGTCACTATTATAGCAGCCGCGATGCCGCACTCTCTCAATCCATCACCGCCAGGATATCCTCCTCTTTCAGAATCAGCAACTCGTCGCCGTCCACCTTGATTTCGCTGCCCGACCAGGTGCTGAAAAGCACGCGGTCGCCTTCCTGGACCTGGCACTTGGCCCGCTTACCGTCTTTCAGCAGCCGACCGTCGCCGACCGAAAGCACCCGGGCTTGCTGGGGCTTCTCCTTGGCCGAATCGGGCAGCACGATGCCGCCCGCCGTCTTGGTTTCGGCTTCCAGACGTTTCACCACAATCTTGTCGCCAAGCGGAACGACCTTCATTTCGACCTCGCACCAAGGGGATCCAGGAACCGAGGCGATTGTCCCACGCTAGCAAGTGGCCAACAAGCCGCGGCGCGAAAACCCCGCAATATGCTTGATCCTCAGCCGCGGACTGAACTTCGCCGGCCGGCTTGCCGATGTTGGACGTGGGAAACTTTGCGGGTTGGGTTGGGTTTGCGGCCGAATGTAGAGAGCGGCAATCGTTTGTAGGGAGGCGGAAATTTGGTCACAACTTTCATTGGCGAAAGAACTTCGGACGAAGTCGCCGAGACAGCAGCGGCTCGCCGAACGCGGATCGACGCAGCCCACCACGCGACACTGCCGGCCAGCAATCCCGAAACTCATGACGAAACACTGCAGCCAAGCGATGCCAGTCCTGCCTTGCTGGAGGTGATGGATGAACCGTCGGACGAGCTGGTCGCTGCCGCTGGCGGCGAGACGACCAGTGCCCGCCGCGAACAGTTGCAGCTTCAGGTATCGCAGCTCGCCGGTCACCTTCGCGAGCGGCTGCGTGAAGTCGATCGACGCGAAGCCCAATTGCATGCCCGGGCGGCCCAGGTCGAGGCCGAGCTGCGGGCGTCGCGCCTCTGGAACAGCGAGCGGGAAGCGGAGGCCCAGGAACGCGAGTCGGAGCTGCGGCGGCGAATCGAGGAGTTGGAGGACGGGGCGGCCCCCGTTGCGATCCACTCCAGCGACGACACTCACGATCACGGTGACCGCCTCCGCGACGTTACCGACCGCGAGCAGCAACTGACGCTCCGCGAAAACGAGCTCCGTGAGCGGCGGCATGAATCCGATCGGCACGCCGTAGCCCTGCGGCACGCGCAGCAACTGTGGGAGCAGCAGCGTTCGCAGCAAGAGCGGGAGCTGGCCGAGCAGCGAGCCGACCTGACTCGCGAGTTCCAGACGCTCGTCGCCGAGCGCGAGGAACAGTTGCAGCGGGCCGAGCGGCTGCTCACGGACCAGGCCCAGCAGCTCGACGCCGATCGCGCGGCATTGCTCGCCGACCGACAATCCTGGACCGATCAACAAGCGCGGCAGCGGCAGGCGCTGGACGATAGCCGAAAACACGCCGATGTCGAGCTGGCCGATCGCCGCCAGCGGCTGGAGGCGCGGCAAGACTGGATCGAGCGGCAAAAGGCCGGCCTGGAGCAAGTCCGGGGTGAAATTCTGGCTGTGCATCGGCAATCGCTCGAAATGCGGCTCTTGGCAGAACAACTCTGGTCGCAAATCACCGGCCGCCTCGCGCCGGCCGAAGTCACGCACTCACTCGCCCAACTCCGCCTGAAACTGGCCGAGCAATACAAGCTCGAAGAACAAAACCTCGTCAGCCGCCGCGAGGAGTTGCTTCAATTGGGCGAGCGGCTCACCCGGCAGCACCAGGAGCTGACACAGCTCAAGAGCGGCCTCCGCGAGTGGCATACTTCCCGAACGGCCGAGATCGAGCGTCAAGCCGCAGCCCTCGTCCAGCGCGAGCTGACACTCGACGAACAGCAAGACCAACACCGCCGCGCCGCCAACGACTGGTCCACCGCCCGCCGCCAATACGAACAACAAATCCGCGACCTCACCACGCAACTCCGCGCCCTCCCCGCCGCCGCCTGATCGTGGCGGCTGCCCGCCGGCTTCGCGATGGTGCGCCTCTGGTTCCCAGGCTTCAGCCTGGGAACCCACTTCCCCGAGGCTCCTGCCTCGACTCTTTGGCCAGCAGTAGCGGGATTCAAAGCCCCACAGGCCCTCTCGCAACTCCGCGCTCATTTTGGAACTTTTTTTCAAACCATCCCCCATCCCCATTCGTCCGAACCCCTTGCCGCCGATCCACTTCGGCAACCGCCCCAATTTCCACCGCGCTAAAGTTGAGCGCTTCTTTAGCGACTCCGCTCAACCACCCAATGGCGTCCATTCCGTCACAGTCGCGTCGCACGAACCCATTGGTTCGTGCGAGCGTTTCGGCGGCGAGCGACCTTGCTCGAACCGGTGGGTTCCAACAACGTCCCGACTCATCCCGCGCAATGCGATGCAAACAACACAAATTGTGAAAGAACATGACGCCGCCGAACGAGCAGCGGCCACCGCATGAGTGGCGAATCGCGAGCCGTCAGCCACCCACTCACCTCCAACTCACTCCGCCAGATTCTACCGCCCCACCGCCGCCGCCTCAAGAACTTTGTACACAGTTTGTCCACTATACGCCACCTTGCGTAAACGCGCCTCGCCCCAACTCCCGCCGCACCATCACCTTCCGCCACCTCCCGCCGACGCAAGTTTTTTCCGGCCGCTCGGGAGGAATGGACTAGGTTGGTCAATTCCTAAGGCATCGTGCGCGCGTTACGCCGCTGCGTCCTGATAGAGATACCGCTGGAAACCCGCGAATACTTCGCCGATTTCTTCGGGGCGGCCGAGGTCGCGGATGGCGTCGGCGATGGAATCGTGATACCGCAGCCGCAAGAGCGGGGTCAGCTTTTCCCTGTCCAATTCCTCGACGCCACTGCTCACGTAGTGGGCCAGAACGAAGTCCAGAAAAGCCTGCTGCTTGTCCGTGAATTGCGTTCGAATCGCCACCTGAGCGCGGCTGGCACGCTGGGCCCGCGTTTGCGGCGGCTGGGCATAGGCGATATGGGCCAGCACATCGAACAAGTCGCTGTTCTCTGCTGCGATGATCTTTTGCATTTCAGCCAGTTGATCCCGGCCAATTCCCTTCTCGGCCAGACCATCCAAGAGCTTGCGGCGCGTGTCGGGGGCGCTCCAAATGGTGCGCAGCTCCGCCTCATCGCGAAAAAACTCGGGGAGCTTGCCAAACAGCATCTCCATGAACTGTTGGGCGGACATCGGCGTGCCGTCCGGATGCCAGAACGTCGTCATCATCATGTGCTGTATGCTGCGCTCCTTGCCGTCCGCCAGCTTCACCTTCGCTTTGCGTTTCTTTTGGCAGACGCAGCGGACCTGCCCGCAGACCTCGCACGGCTCGGCCGGGCACGCGCACGGATGCTGGCCGCAGGCCGGGCACGGCTGCGGCTCGGGCGTTTCGCATGCGCAGGGGCGCTGGCCGCAGCGTGGGCACGGGTTCTGTTCCAGCGGCTCGCCGTCCCACTCGTCGTCCTGGAAGTGGTGATGCGCCTTCACGAAGTCGTAGATCGTGAAGTAGTCCTTGCCGTCGAACAGCCGCGTGCCGCGGCCGATGATTTGCTTGAACTCAATGATGGAGCCGATCGGGCGCATCAGGACGATGTTGCGGATGTTCCGCGCGTCCACGCCGGTCGATAGCTTTTGCGATGTCGTGAGGATCGTGGGAATCGTTCGCTCGTTGTCCTGAAAGTCGCGGAGGTGTTGATCGCCCAGCGACCCGTCGTTGGCCGTCACCCGGTGGCAGTAGTTCGGGTCGGTGCTCGTTTTCGTTTGGTTGATCAGGTCGCGCACCGCCAGGGCGTGTTCCTGCGTGGCGCAAAAGACCAGCGTCTTCTCGCGCTGGTCGATCGCCTGCATGAACAGCTCCACGCGCTTCTTTTCGCGGGCCTTGATCTCGATGATCTTGTTGAAGTCCTGTTCCTCGTAGCGCTTGCCCGCTTCCACCTCGCCTTCGATGACGGTGTCGTCGGACGTGTAAACGTATTCGTCCAGGGTCGTAGAAATCTGCCGCACGCGGAACGGCGTCAGGAATCCGTCGTTGATTCCGTCCTTGAGCGAGTAGATATAGACCGGCTCGCCAAAGTAGGCGTAGGTATCGACGTTGTCCTTGCGCTTGGGCGTGGCGGTCAGGCCCAGCTGCACGGCGGGCGAAAAGTACTCCAGGATGTCGCGCCAGGTGCTTTCGTCGTTGGCACCGCCGCGGTGGCACTCGTCGATGACGATGAAGTCGAAAAAGTCCCGGGGATAGTCGCCAAAGTAGGGGCTGGCGTGCAGCTTCCCGTCCGGCCCCAGCTTCTCTTGTCCGCACATGAAAGTCTGAAAGATCGTGAAGAAGACGTTGCCGTTGGTGGGCACACGGCCCTTCTTGCGGATCGAGTCGGGCTCAATTCGCACCAACGCGTCGTCCTTGAACGCCAGGAACGACGTGAAGTCGTTGTAGGCCTGGGTCGCCAGGCCGTTGCGGTCGGCCAGGAACAGAATCCGCGGGCGGCGCTGGGGCTCGCCCGCTTTTTTCCAGTCCTGCAGGTTCCACCGCGCCATGAACAGCTTCCAGGCGATCTGGAAGGCGATCGACGTCTTGCCGGTGCCGGTCGCCAGCGTCAACAGCGCCCGGTCGCCGCCTTCCGCGATCCGCTCCAGCACGCGGTTGACGGCGATTTCTTGATAGAACCGAATCTCCCAGGTCTTGCCTTTATCGGGAAACGCGATCGCGGCAAAACGGTTGCGCCAGGCATTCTCCACCGCGAAGGTTTTGGCCCACAACTCGTCGGGCGTCGGGTAAGCGCACTCGCCTTCCGCCCCGGTCTGCATGTCGATGCCGTACAGCCCCTGACCGTTGGCCGAGTAGGCGAAGCGGACCGTCAGTTTGCCGGCGTAGTTCTTGGCCTGAGCGACACCCGCCGTCAGCGGCTCCTCCCAGGCCTTGGCCTCGATGGTCGCCAGCTTGCGGTTGCGATAGACCAGCACGTAATCCGCGCATAGCGGCTTGCCCCGCCGCCCGCCGACGCCTTCCAGCCGCCCGAGCGTGATCGGATGCTCCCGCAGGACCTTCGACCCTTCGCTGACGCCCCAGCCTGCCGCCCTCAAGGCCGGATCGATGTGCTCGGCGCGGGTTTCCGCTTCATTCATGGCATGAATTATACTCGCACGAACCAATGGGTTCGTGCCACGTAGTTCGAACCCATTGGTTCGAACGAGTCGCGAGCACGTTCGTAGTTTGAACCCATTGGTTCGAACGAGCGCCGGTTCGAACGAGGGACACAACCGTGTGGAACCTGCCCGCTCCACCTGGCTTCGCCGGCTTCGATCCGCTGGCCCCCGTCCGCATCTACGAGCGAACGCTGCCGCACTGGCGGCAGGAAGGCGCGACGTACTTCACCACTTTTCGCCTCGCCGATTCGCTGCCCGAGGACCGCCTGCGGGAACTGGCGGCTTTACGAGCCGCCTGGGAACGGGCCAATCCACCGCCGCGCAGCGAAGCCCAGTGGCAGGCGCTCGCCCGCACGACTATCGAGCACGTCGAACGCTGGCTCGACGAAGGGGCCGGCTGCTGCCTGCTGCGGCAGCCATCGGCCGCCGACATCGTGGCAGACAAGCTCCGCCATTTCGACGGCGAGCGCTATGAGCTGGGCGCCTATGTCGTGATGCCCAATCACGTTCACGCGTTGGTCCGCCCGTATTCCGATGCCTCGCAGCCGCTCGAAGCGATCGAGCAGGGCTGGAAGGGGTTTTCGTCGCGCGCGATGAACGAGGCGCTGGGCACGAGCGGGCAGTTGTGGCAGTACGAGTCGTACGATCGCCTCGTGCGCGACGAGGAGCATTTGTGGCAGTGCTTGCAATACATCGGCGACAACCCCCGCCGCGCCGCTCTGGGACCGGCAGAAACGCGCCGCTGGGTTTGTCCCTCGTGGGTCAGCGCCGGTTGGACGTTCACGCCCTAGTCCACGCACGAACCAATGGGCGCCACGTAGTTCGAACCCATTGGTTCGAACGAGTGGCGCGGCTGCGGCCGGGCAGCATCGCGGTGCTTCTCGAAACGACGCTCGCACGAACCAAATGGGTTCGTGCTACGCAACCGCCGCTGAACGCGTGTAGTTCGAACCCATTGGTTCGAACGAGTGCTGGTTCGAACGAGTGTGCGGCGGCGCCACGCCAATTAACACTATCGCGCTCGCACGAACCAATGGGTTCGTGTTACGCGACCGCCGCTAAAGGCGTGTAGTTCGAACCGATTGGTTCGAACGAGTGTGCGGCAACGCCACGCCAATCAACACTCTCGCGCTTGCACGAACCAATGGGTTCGTGCTACGCGACCGCTGCCGAAACGACCCTAAAGCTGCCCGCTGAACGCCTGGTGCAGGAGCGACTTCTTCAACGCGTCGAGGGCGGCGAGCTTTTGCTGATACAGCGATTCGAGGCATTGGACTTGATCGGCTAATTGGTCGAGTCCTTCGACGATGCCGCGCTGCACAGCAAGGGCCGGAAACGGGAAGGTTTGCTCCTCGAACGTGCCCATATTGATGTTGTGTTGTGCGCTGCCTTTTCCCTGCGCCTGCAAGTGAGCCTTAAAGCTCCGAAGCAAGTACAACACAAACGCGTTGTCCGCCTTTGTTTTGTCCGCCACGAGGCCAATGATGCTATCTGGTATGCAGGCGTCGAATCCCAAGATGGCTGTCTCGGCAATATTCGCCGCGATTGTGATGCAGACAGTGCCTTTGGGCCACAGTTTGCTCTGCGCCAGTCCCAATTCGCTATACGTTTGACTGTAGGACTCGACAATGCGGTCGGCATTTCGCACATCGCCAGTTTGGATGAAGGGGTACTTGCCTCCGAAAAGCTTTGGCTCATTCCTTGGACGGTGACGAGACTTGCCTCGCCCGAAGACCTTCCCGACTTCGGCAAGTGTCTTTTGCTCCCATTCGTCCACGTCTTCAAGTAACCCCTGCAATGTACTCTCGAACAGCTCGCGGGCGTTGCGGAGGTGCTTCTCGGTGTT
>Ga0184625_10001250_pt1 | contig 10458 bp, 12 predicted proteins | sample PLM3_30_b1_FD_133151 | JGI IMG/M metagenome (GOLD analysis project Ga0184625, IMG submission 133151) | Groundwater sediment microbial communities from an aquifer in East River, Colorado, USA - PLM3_30_b1 | ecosystem: Environmental > Terrestrial > Soil > Riparian zone | place: USA: East River... | reverse complement strand
ATGGAACACCGAATTCTCTCCGGTCATCACCGTGCCCGTCGGCGGCGTCGTCGAGTTCCGCGTGACGACGCTCGACGTCAACCACGGGTTCAGTCTGTATGCGCCCGACGGACACATGGTCGCGCAGACCCAGGCCATGCCCGGCTATGTCAATCGCCTCCGAGTCACCTTTGAGCAGCCAGGGACGTACACGGTCCTCTGTCTGGAGTTTTGCGGCATGGCCCATCACCGCATGCGTGGTGTCGTCGAAGTGCGATAGATCGCAGAGGAGAAGTCAATGGCGGACACGACGCTGCACCACTCCGAGCAGTACACCGCCCAACTCACTCGGCAGACGCTGGTCTGGGTTTTGACCGCGCTGGTTCTCTTTCCTGTGCTGGCGACCCTCGGTCTGCTGATGCGCCTCATGCAGAGTGGATTCTTCCAGGCTGTGCCGCCCGAATGGTTCTACGCGGTGCTGACGCTGCACGGCCTGGGCATGGTGGGCGTTTGGTTCGTGGCGGGCATGGCCGGGGTATCGTTTCTGCTCTCGCGATACGTAAAGCCCTCCATCGCCGTCTCGTGGCTCGCTTTCGGCGCAACGCTGACGGGCGTCGTGCTGCTGCTGGCAACCACGTTAATCGGCCGCCTGGGTGTTGGCTGGTACTTCCTGTATCCGCTGCCGTTTCACTCCGGCGGCACGTGGCCGGCGTGGGCCACGGGGGGGCTGTTTGCCGCGCTCGCGATCATGGGTGTCGGCTGGACGCTCTGGGCGGGAGATCTGCTGTGGGCAATTGCGCGAACATTCGGACTCTCGCAGGCGCTCGGCTGGTCGTACCTCAGGGGCCAGGCCACGCCTGCTCTGCCGCCCATCATCATCATCTCGACGGTGAGCCTCATCTCCGTCCTGGCAGGTCTGGTTGCTGCCGTCGTCATCCTCGTGCTGCTTGCCATCGAGCGGATCTCGACCGGTTTCACAAACGACGCGCTCCTCATGAAGAACCTGACGTTCTACTTCGGCCACATGCTCGTGAACGTCACCATGTATTTGGGTGTGGCCATGGTGTACGAAGTCATGCCCGCGTACGCGGGGAGGCCGTGGAAGACCAACGCGCTTGTCGTGGGCGCCTGGAACCTCACGCTCTTGCTCGTCTCGTTTGCGTACTTCCACCACCTCTACATGGATTTCGCCCAACCTCAATGGCTGCAGGTCTTTGGGCAGATTTCGTCGTATCTGATCTCCATCCCGGCCGCGGTGGTCACCATCTTCAGCGCGCTGGTCCTGGTGTATGGAGCCGACATGCGGTGGCGGCTCCCGTCGATTCTCCTCTTCTCTGGCGTCATGGGTTGGGCGATCGGAGGCGTGGGCGCCGTCATCGATTCGACGGTTGCGGTGAACTCGCACTTTCATAACACGCTCTGGGTGCCGGCGCACTTTCATACGTACTACGTGATGGGCGTCGTGTTGATGATCCTGGGCGTGGTGTTCCACCTGGTCGCCGAACTGTCGCGTTTGCCGGAGAGCGCCGCAATCACGCGCACAATCGTGACGACCCTTGGCGTGGGTGGCTACGGGTTCGTGCTGATGTTCTACCTGGCGGGCGTGGCGGGCGTGCCTCGACGGTACGCGACGTATCCTGTCGAGGTCGAACAAGGGGTCATGTTGGCCAGAATCTCGCTGATCTTCATTGGAGTTCTGCTGCTGGGGGCGCTCCTCTACATCTGGGAGGCCGGCAAGCGATGCCTCAAGGCATTCGCGTGAAGATCGGCCTCCTGCTCGTCCTCCTGTCATGGCTGTTGATAACAACAGCGAGCGCTCAAATCGCCGATCCTCGTGACCAGCCACCGAGCGAGACCGGCCTGGTCTCCAGGTTGCTCCCCGACGTGCCCCTGACGACGTCGAGCGGCGCGCGGACTAGGATCACGGACATCGCTCGCGAGCGCCCGTTGCTGCTGACGTTCGTCTTCACACGCTGCACGGGCGTCTGCTCGCCGTTTCTTCGATCGTGGCGTGCCGCGGACCGTAGGCTAGGTCGAGGCGATGCCTATGCACGCGTGGTAATCAGCTTCGATCCCCGCGACACAGCATCCGATATGGCCATGCTCGCACACCATATGGAGCTCGAGGAGGACGGCGCCAACTGGACGTTTGCGGTTGCCGAACCGGCCGCTGTGCGCCGGCTGGCGCGCGCAGTGGGCTTTTGGTGGAAGTGGGACGAGCGTCTTCAGCAGTTCGATCACCCGGCGCTTCTGGCAGCTGTCCGGGAGGGTCGTCTGGTCCGGCTGCTGGTCGGAGGCTCGATGACAGTGGCGCGCCTCGATGAATTGGTCCGCGAAATGTCGGGCGAGTTCGTGCGCAGCTACCCCTTACCCGGCCGGGTGTTGTTTCGCTGCGTGCTGTATAACGCCGCGAACGGTCAAACAAGCCTCGACTGGGGCTTTGCGATCCTCCTGCTCCCCCCCCTCGTCAGCGGCGGCGCAACCTGGGTCCTGTTCGCGGCGGGGTCTCGCGCCAGGCGCCCGACTTTTTCGTCTCACGCCACACGCGACCACATTGCGTCAGGCTCCACGCCGCACAGACGTTATTAGAAATGCTTGGCCTTGGCGCCATCGTAGGAGGCGTGGCGCACTCCGCCGCCGGTTTCGTTGCGGGTCTGCTGAAAGGTAATGGCTAGCGGCCAGACGTTCCGGCACCCTTTTGACAAATGACGACAGCCGACATCGTCCGCCTGTTGATCGCCACGTTGGGCGGCGCGGCCGTGGGCCTCGAGCGCCAGTGGTCCGGACATGCCGAAGGTCCGGCGGCACGATTCGCGGGCATTCGCACGTTCACGATGCTTGGAGCAGTGGGTGGCTTCACTGGATGGCTGTGGACCGCTGGCGTCACAGCGCCAGCGGTGATCCTCTTCGCCGGAGCCGTCACGATCGTTGCGGCAGGCTATCTCGCAGCCAGTCGTCAGGACATCGATGGCACGACGGAGGTCGCGGCGCTTGTCGTGCTGGCGGCGGGTGTGATCGCGGGCACAGGGTCCGTCCGGCTCGCGAGCGGGATCATTGCGCTCGTGACACTGTTGCTCGTCGAGAAATCGCGGCTGCATGCGCTCGTGCAGCGAATCGACGATGTCGGCCTGCGAGCGGGCGTGCGGTTCGCCGGCATGGCTCTGGTCGTCTTGCCGCTGCTTCCCGAGGGCCCCTATGGTCCAGTAGGTGGGATTCGCCCGCGCGAGCTCTGGGCACTTGTGCTGTTCTTTTCGGGTCTGAGCTTCGCCGGCTACGTGGCGCGGCGCCTCGTCGGTCCCGGTCATGGCTATTTCGTCACAGGGTTGCTCGGGGGCATGGTGTCTTCGACGAACGTCACATTCACGTTCGCGCGAACGAGTCGGACCGATCTGGCGATGGATCGCGCTCTCGCGTTCGGCGCCGTGGCCGCGAACGCGATGCTCTATCCTCGTGTGATCGTTGCCACCGCGATTCTCAATTCGGCGGTGGTGCCTGCACTCATTCCCTATCTCGCCGCACCGGCCCTGGTGGCGGCACTCGTGGCCGTTGCAGGTGCCCTGCGGTCGACGCCGGCCGACGGCGCTCCAGATGTGTCACTGGCGAATCCGCTGCAGCTCGCCGGGGCCCTTCAATGGCCGTTCTATTTCAAGTAGTGCTGATGGCCGTGCACATCACCCGCCAGTGGTGGGGGGCGTCCGGTGTGCTCACATCCGCAGCAGTGCTGGGGCTGAACGGACGTGGACGCACTGACGGTGTCGATGGCCAGAGGAGTGGCGCAAACAGTCTCCCCTGCGATTGCGGCGATCGCCATCGCCGTTGGCGTACTGGCGAACACGGGAATGAAGCTGGGTCTTGCGCTCTTTCTTGGCAGTCGCAGGTTCCGACTGATCGCAGGTGGCGCGCTCGCGCTCATGCTGCTTGCGCTTGGGGCCGCTCTCGCCGTCCGGCAGCCATAAAGTGCGTGCGTAGGCTCGTATTCGTGGCAGATGTATCGCTTCCTGGTGCGCTGACGGAGCATTCCGCGTGGCCACAGTCACGAAAGCGGCTACGTCAATCGGGATCGAGTCACGATTTTTGACTACGAACCGTGACGACAGGACAAGGCGCAGTCCTCAAAACACGTTCCGCGCCGCTTCCGGAGAGATCGGAGCGACCACGTGGACAATGATCAACTCGACCCTTTCGATTGCGCGAACGCTATTGCGGGGTTCAGGCATCTCTCGAAGCGTTCGACAGATCGGATGCGACCATGATCCGTTTGAAACGACGCATGCTACCTCACAATTCCGACCGAGCAGCGTGGAAGTGGGTTGGTCATTAGTTAGAGGCGCTACGGTACTGGAACGTCTGGTAGATTCTTCCTCGCCGCCGCCTGAACCATCAGGAACTCTCCTACGTTGTCCATCGTGACGAGGCCAATCAACCTACCGCGTTCCATGATCGGCACCGTGTGGCAGTTGCGGGCTTGCAGTCGCGCCAATACTGTTTCGAGCATGTCCGACGCTTCGGCCGTCGCGCACGTCCGCTCGATATGGTCGCCGACACGTGCATTCCTGCCGCCTCGCGTCAGCGCCGCGATCAGGTCTTTCCGCGTCAACATGCCCTCGACCTGGCCGTCGCTGACGACCGGAAAATCCTGCTGCGAACCCGTCAGGAGCAGATCCACGGCGTCGCCGAGTGTATTGTCGGGAATCAAGGTCCGAAAGTGCGTGAGCATCGCTTGGCGCACGGGGATCCCAGCGAGCGAGGACTTCATCTGCGCGATGCTCGCCTCCTGACCGGCGCCGATCCATACGAAGAGCGCGATGAAGATCAGCATGGGATTGCCCTGTAGTCCGACGAAGCCGAAAAAGATCGCCATGCCTTGGCCGATCATTGCCGCTCGCTGAGTCGCTCGTGTGTACTCCATTCGAGTTGCCAACAGGGCTCGAAGGGCACGACCGCCGTCCATCGGGAACGCAGGAAGCAAATTGAAGCCGGCGAGCACTGCGTTGGCGACCATGATTCGCTCGGCGAACCCTCCGATCGCCACACCCAATCGGTCCACGGATTCCCACAATCCCGATGCCTGCAGCCAGATGAAGAGCAACAGCGCGATAACCACATTCACGGCGGGTCCGGCAAGCGCCACCCACAGCTCCTGGATGGGTTCGTCCGGCATCCGCTCCAGTCGGGCGAGCCCTCCGATGGGAAGAAGCGTGATGTCACGAGTCCGGATCCCGTAGCGACGCGCCGTGAGGGCGTGGCCGAGCTCGTGAAGCACGATGCATGCAAAGAGCGCGAGAATGAATCCGACACCCTCGACGACGGCCTGGACGCGTTGACTCTGGTTCCAGTAGATGAGGGCGATCCATGCGACCACCATCAAAAAGGTGGCGTGCACGTAGACGTCAATGCCCGCGACCCTCGCCAGTTTCCATGACCACGTCATAGCGACATTATGAGCCTGAACCCCGTTCGGTCACTCCTCGATTCGCCGACGTTGATGAATGCGCTGATTGGACTCAGACTACAACCATGCTGACCGATATCCTGCTGATACTGGTGCTGATTGTGATCAGTGGCGCCTTCGCGCTGTCTGAAATCGCGATTGTCAGCTCGCGGCGTATTCGATTGGTCCGCATGGTTGATACGGGCAGCGCAGGCGCTGCACAAGCGCTCTTGCTGGCATCCGAACCAACGCGTGTTCTCTCCAGCGTGCAGGTAGGCATCACGAGTATTGGGATTCTGAGCGGCGCCCTCGGGGAGGCAACCGTCGCAGGTCATGTGCGCCAGGGACTCGAGCAGATCCCGGCGATTTCCTCGTATGCCGAACCGCTGGCGCTCGCCGTTGTAGTCGTGAGCATCACGTACGTGTCTTTGATCCTTGGTGAGCTGGTTCCCAAGCGCCTTGCCCTGACGGACCCCGAAGGAATCGCCGCCATCATCGCACGACCGATGCAGATACTCGCCCGCGTGGGCCGGCCGATCATCTATGTACTGAGTGTCTCGACAGACACGGTGCTGCGGGTCCTGGGCGTCCGACACGTCACGCGGACCGCTGTGACCATCGAGGAGATCAAGGTGCTAATCGAGCAGAGCACCGCGGAAGGGAGTGCTGGAGCCGAGTGAGCGCGAGATGATGACGAACGTGCTGAACCTCGACGAACGGCACGTGGCCGCGGTGCTCACTCCACGATCCGATGTGGTGTTTCTCGACGTGCGCGACTCCCTCGAACAGAATCGCGACAAGCTGCGACGAGAGCCCATGACGTCTTCCGCTTTGTGATGGTGGCCTCGACCATGTTGGCGTGAGAGCGGATGCCGGAAGAGATCGCCCGCTACGCGGCGGAGGTCATCGAGAATGCGGACTGTGACGAGGATCACTGTCACATTGCGACGTCGCGCGTCGGCGATGGCATCGAGTACGGATGGGCGAAACATCAATCGACGAAACCGATTGCGCCGTCTCCTCTCGGACGGAGCGCACCACGACGAACCGAAGGGAGATTCGATGCACGGTGAGCCACCAGCCGAAGGTTTCGTGATTGTTCGCGGCGCCGCCGACGGTTTTGCTCAGGAGATAACCGCGGGTGCACATCACCTGCGCAGCGACGAACCGGCCTCAGCGGGAGGAACGGACAGCGGTCCGACGCCCTACGACCTGCTGCTGGCCTCGCTAGGCTCCTGCACTTCAATGACGATTGCGATGTACGCGCGACGAAAGCGATGGCCGCTCGAACGTGTCACGGTCAGCCTTCGCCATTCCCGAGTGCACGCTGAGGATTGTGCTGCCTGCGACACGCAGGAGGCGACGCTCACTGTCATTGATAGGAACATCGCGCTGGACGGGCCTCTCGGCGAGGACCAACGCGTCAGGTTGCTAGAGATCGCCAATCGCTGCCCGGTTCACCTAACACTCTCATCCAAGATGGATATCCGCACCAGACTGCAGTGAGGGGTCGCGGCGTTCGTCGAGATCAAGCTCCGTGGTTCTTCAGTCCCTCAACGTCGCGGCAATACCTTCTCGGTACGTCGTGGCCGTGAGCCCGAACTGCCCGTTCGAGCTTTCCACTGTCGAAGCGGTAGTCGTGCTCGAACTGATAGAGCATCTCCATGTTCTCGCGAAGAACGGGAACGAACATGCTCAGAAACGAGAGCATCCAACGCGGCGGCACCTGCAGCCCGTACGGTCGACCCGATAGTTCGCAGGCAATGCGCACGTACTGGTCACCGGTCATGAGATCCCGGCTCGTGAGGGCGTGCCAGACCTGCCCGTACGCCGTGGCGGTGTTCCCAAGCATGGCAAGGGTGCGACCGGCGTCGGGCGTATACGTAAATGTGTGGGTCGCCTTGGGGTTGCCGACCCACTGCGGCGTTTTGTTGGCCTTGAGACGTTGCGTCACCGTCGCGTGCGTCAGACTCAGGACAGCGCCAGGGCCGTAGAAGTCGGCGGATCGCACGATCATGCCGCGAAACTCGCCGCGCTCCACCTCTTCCATGAACATCGTGGCGATGCGCGCCCGTACTTCGCCTTTGCGGCTGCGGGGGTTGTACGGTGTTTCTTCAGTCATCACACCATCCACGCGCCCATATGCGTACACGTTGTCGAAGAACACAAGTGCCGTGTTGTGGCGCTTGCACGCATCAGTGGCGTTGCGCATGACCCTCGGCCACTCGTCCTGCCACACCCGATGGTCGTACTTCAGGCCAGCGACCAAGTAAGCCACTGAAGTGCCTGCCACCGCGTCGGCCGTGGCCTTAGCATCAAGGAGATCCGCGCTCACGAGGTCGTCCGTGGGATGCACCCGCCACGGTGTCCGGCTGACCTGTCGGATGCAGTCCGTGTAAGCGGGAAGATGACGCGACAGCTCCCGGCCGATGACGCCGTTTGCGCCAAGAATGGTTTGGATCGACATTTACTTCTGTATTGCGCGGCGTTCGAGCGCTCTGTCAAGCTTCGTGTCGTGATCGTAGATGTCCTCGGCAAAATGAATCGAGCCGTCGTCGGGCATGACGACCGCGGTGATGTAGAACAGGATCACCTGTATCGGCCGCTTCAGGTTCACTTGCTGCGGCCGGCGCGCATTCATCGCCGCAAGAATCCGATCGCGATCCCACTCCGCTTGACCTTTGAGCGCCCACTCGGCTAGAGCGACCGGATCCTGAACTCGGACACAGCCGTGGCTGAAATCCCGTCGTGACCTGCTGAACAATTCCGATGCTGGCGTGTCGTGCAGGTACACGTTGACGTCGTTGGGAAAGATAAACTTCACCAATCCAAGTGAGTTTCTCGGTCCGGGGCGCTGCCGCACGCGGAGCCGTCCCTGCTGGAGTTGCGCGAGGCTTTCGTCCGTGAGCGGAACAGCCCGAGCATCATCACCAGCTCCGGAAACGATCTCCATGTCGTGTCGCTGCAGGTAGCCAGGCTCACGGCCGAGCGCAGGGAGAATCTCGCCCCGAAGAATCGACGATGGTACGTTCCAGTATGGTCGAAAGATGAGGTACTCCATCTCCTCTACGAAGACGGGTGTTTGTCTATTGAGGCCGCGCCCAACGATCACATCCATCCCGAATGACGGCGCGCCGTTCGGTGGAACCGAATCCCATACCCACAGACGAAACATCGGGATGTTCACTGCGAGGAATCGGTCCTGATTCAGGTGTGGGAGCCAACGTAATCGCTCCAGCGCGAGCTCGATCTGTCGCGCGCGCCGCGCGAGCGGAACGCGAAGAGCCGTCTCAGTCCGGGGTCCAATAACACCATCGGGGTCGAGCCCATGTCGCATCTGGAAGTGCCTGACAGCGTCTACGACGGCTCCTTCGTATGTTGACAGTGCCGTAGGCGCTGGAGCCTCGCCAGGGAGATCTCCGAGGGCGACGAGCAGGCGGCACAAGGCAGCGACGCCAGCGTAGGCGTCTCCCGGCCGCAGGATGCGTGCCGGCACAAATGCACTTTGTAACAGCGGGTCGGCCGCGAGGTCGCGGTATCGAACAAGGAGCGTTCGCAAGCCGCGATACAGCGCAAGCGGCGGCGCCAGCTCCCCAGCCAGCGCCGGAACCCGGCGAGCGACAATCGCCGAGCGGAGCAATGCCGCAAAATCGTGATCGTCGGCCGGTGTCGTCATTCGGAACCCGATCGAACGGGGATCGACCCTACCAATGTGCAAATGGCGCAGATACCGAAGCGTGCTTGCACTCAGGTCGGTATCGAAAGCCGCAATACTCGATAGAGCCGGTATCGCTGTGTTGTCGAGTGCGGTCGCCGAAGCGTTCAGGATCGAGGCTCGGTAATCGGATGGAGCGAGCCCCTCTTTGGCTGCGTCAGTAAGGAGTGCGAGAGCGTCGCGTGCGCCATCGGTCGGATGACCGGACCCATCCACCCACAGTGGATGATAATCGCCGACTTCGTATAGCGCAGTCAGTTCATTCCGCGTCGCTGACGTAAGTGGGAGAGTGGAAGAAGCGGGACTGTCGTGCACTGTGGCTCGGATGGCATTCGCCACGTCGGCACCCGGCCACTGACCGGCGAGCGGCGAAGGGTCCGCTGCCTCTGACAGTGGGCTAGAAGGTCCGCCGCAGATCAGGGCACCCACCACGAGCATTCCCACACGAATCTCGCGCCACGGAGTCATGGCCAGCGGGTCCTTGCGGGATCGCCCGCAGTCACGACGCCTTCGCGGAACGCGTTCCGGTGCCGAGTCGTGCCTTCACGGCACGCGGACGAGGAATCTCGCCGTCCGTTGAGCGTGCGTAGTACCAGTCCGGACTTACCCGAAGGAACTTCTCGTCTACGAGCGCGTCTAGGGCCGTCTGGCAGATCATCCGCTCCATGCCGCACAGACGTTGCACTTGAGCGGCGTTCAGTCGCAACCCTGGCATCTCGAGATACTCCGCCCGGAGTTGTCGCAGAACTTCCTGTAAACCAATCATCGACGTTCCCTCTTTCATCGCAATTCACATTCCGCGTTCAACGAGCCCCCAAGTTCATGGCGCCGTCGTAAACACCACTGTCCAAGACGACAGCATCGTACGGACCAAAGTCCGAGATCTCATCGACGGAGCGGACATCGACGTCGCCGCCGTGCGTGCGAACAGTGTCCGCGAAACGTATCGCGATGTCTCGCGTCGAACCGAAACGGCTTGCGTAGCCGATGAGAACCCGCGTCGTGCCAGCTACCACGTAAGCTCACTCCTTTTGTTCGGCCGCGTCAGTGTGCACGTCAAGTTTTCAGCGACCGGATCGGTCACCGGACATGGCCCGGTCTACAGTTTGGCGCGCCGTAGCAATTGAGCGTTGATCGCCACGATGACCGTGCTTGCCGACATCAGGACCGCGGCAAAAGCCGGCGGAAGCAGAATCCCTCGCGCCGCAAGGACGCCGGCCGCCAACGGGATCGCGACGATGTTGTAGCCCGCGGCCCACCAGAGGTTCTGCATCATCTTCCGATAGCTGGCCCGGCTGAGCGCGATGATTCGAGGGACATCTCTCGGATCGCT
>Ga0184625_10001249_pt1 | contig 10466 bp, 9 predicted proteins | sample PLM3_30_b1_FD_133151 | JGI IMG/M metagenome (GOLD analysis project Ga0184625, IMG submission 133151) | Groundwater sediment microbial communities from an aquifer in East River, Colorado, USA - PLM3_30_b1 | ecosystem: Environmental > Terrestrial > Soil > Riparian zone | place: USA: East River... | reverse complement strand
CTCGATGTCAACCCCTGCAGCTGCGTAGGTGAGCGTTCGGTCGCCTGCCGGCACGGATGCAGCCTATCGAGCCCGATTGGCACGCTGACATGTCGCGATTGGCACGACAGGGCAGCGGGCAACTCAGGGGTGGCGCAGGGCGTCCATGGCGCCGCCGCCGACGCCGGTCGGCACTCCTTCGGCATCCACTCCGGCGGAGACGTTCCGCTCCGTCGCCGCGCCGGCCGGAGCCGGGATCGGCAACGCGGTCTGCTCGAGCACGTGCTTGCCCAGCTGCGCCGAATCCGGCAGTGCGATGGGATAGACCCCGTCGTAGCACGCGCGGCACAGCTGAGTCATCGGCACCGTCGTCGCCTCGACCAGCCCCTCCAATGAGACGTAGCCCAGGGAGTCGGCACCGATCGACCGGCACACCTCCTCGGTGGAGAGTCCGGTTGCGATCAACTCCGCCCGAGATGCGAAGTCGATGCCGTAGAAACACGGCCAGGTCACCGGCGGGCTGGAGATCCGCACATGAACCTCGCGGACGCCGGCCTCGCGCAGCATCCGCACCAGAGCCCGCTGGGTGTTGCCGCGGACGATCGAGTCGTCCACCACGACCAGCCGCTTCCCGGCGACCATCTCCCTCAGGGGGTTGAGCTTGAGCCGGATGCCCAGCTGCCGGATCGTTTGGGACGGCTGGATGAACGTCCGGCCGACATAGGAGTTCTTTACCAGGCCGAGCCCGTAGCTGATGCCCGACTCCTCGGCGAAACCGACCGCGGCGGGAGTGCCGGACTCGGGCACGGGAATCACCAGGTCGGCCTCCACCGGGTGTTCCCGAGCAAGACGGCGGCCGACATCCACCCTGGTTGCGTGCACGCTGCGGCCGCGGATGTGGGTGTCGGGTCGAGCCAGATAGACGAACTCGAACAGGCAACCCTTCGGGTCCGCGGCGGCAAACCGGCGGGAGCGCAAACCTGCCTCGTCTATGGCGACCAACTCACCCGGCTCGATCTCCCGCACGTACGAGGCGCCGACGATGTCCAGCGCAGCCGTCTCGCTGGCCACCACCCAGCCGCGCTCGAGGCGGCCGAGCACCAGCGGCCGGATGCCCTGCGGGTCGCGGGCCGCGTACAACGTCGACTCGTCGGAGAAGATCAGCGAGAAGGCGCCGCGAAGTTGTCTCAGCACATTGACCGCTGCCTGCTCCAGAGCGGTGTCCGGGTCCGCGCCGAGCAGAGCAGTGATCAAGGCCGTGTCGGAGGTGTTGCCGTAACGAAGTTCGCCGCCACCGGTTCCGACGTGCTCATGGACCAGCTCGAGCAGTTCCGCTGTATTGGTGAGGTTGCCGTTGTGCGCCAGGGCAACGGTGCCTATCGAGGTGGCACCGAGCGTCGGCTGCGCGTTCTCCCAGCGGCTGCTGCCGGTGGTCGAGTAACGGGCATGTCCAACGGCGACATCCCCTGGAAGCGAGTTCAGGGTCGCCTCGTTGAAGACCTGGCTGACCAGGCCCATGTCCTTGTAGACCAGAATCTGCTCACCGTTGCCGACGGCGATGCCGGCGGACTCCTGGCCGCGGTGTTGCAAGGCGTAGAGGCCGAAATAGGTGAGCTTCGCGACCTCCTCGCCAGGGGCCCAGACGCCGAAAATCCCGCAGGCGTCCTGCGGGCTCCGGTCGTGGGGATCGAGATCGTGGGTCAGCAGTCCGTCGCCGCGCGCCACGGCCTCAAGTCTAGGGGCTGGGTGGTTGCCGGGCCGGGTCAGTCGTCCCCGGACTCGGACTCGTTGTCGCCGTCACCGCTGATGACGTTGAACGCCTCGTCGAGATGGACATCGACCTGGCTACCGTTGTCCAGGACCACCTCGACTTCGTAGAAGCCTTCCTCGTCGCCGACCTCGGTGCCGGTAACCGTTCCGCCGCCGGTGTGCTCGAGCGCCGCGTCGGTCGCCTGGTCCAGGGCCGTCCCGGTGATCGGGGCCTCGGAAGCGTCGTCGTCACTACCGCCGGCAGCGGCGAAGCCGGCAGTACCAGCCACCGCACCGCCGGCGAGCGCCGTCGTCGCGATCACGATCTTGGTGGTCCGTTTCATCATGGCCTCCGTTGGTTCCAGGGTAAGACTGTCTCTGGTTCGATGCTGCCTCCCGGCGGCTGAACCGGGGCTGAATCACCAGCCGAAAATCAGGCTTTGAGGGCAGCTATGGGCCGGGGGGAAACGCGACCAGCTCTTCGGACTCAGCGGGGCCCGCCGTGTGCTCAGCGAATATCAGACCCACGCCGGGCGCGAAGTACTTGTTCTCGATGATCTCCGGGTCGAGCGGGTTCCAATCCTCGGTAACCACGACGGCGGTGTACTCGCCGATGTCGATCTTCTTGGTCTCGCCGACCTTGACCACTTCGGCCACGTCCTCTGCGTGCCCCTGGTAATACTCCTGCCGGTAACTGTCCCCTACGGTGGGGTTTGCCGGCATGACAATGCCGGGTAGCGCGCCGTCGACTCCGTACTCCCACGATCCCTCTTTGCTGGTCGTCCCATCCTCCTTGTACGCGGTCGTGTCTTCGCCGAGGTACCAGACGTTGCCGTCCTTGTCCTGGGCGTACCAGTCATAAGTGTCCTCGGCGACCCGCCCAGCGGCGGAAACGGTGTCCCGGACGACGGTCGCGGAGATGCCCTGAATGTCACGGCGTTCGGTCGTCACGACGACCTCCGTGCGCTCGGCCTCTCCTTCGCTCTCGCCCTCGTACACCCACCTCATGCCAGGCTTGAACGAGAGGTAAGGGTTGTCGACCACGCCGACGAAATTCGCCGGATCGAGGTCGGGTTGGTAGTCACCGCCGTCGCCGGGGTCGATGACAGGTTCGGCCGGTGTGTTCGCGTCGGTAGCGGTCGACGCGTTGTCGGCGCCACAACCGGCCGCGCTCAGTATGAGCGCGGCCATTGCGGCGGCCACCCCGGGTCGAACGGTCCAGGTCATGCTCACCCTCCAGCCGTTTCGTAGCTTCTGAAGGGCAGGATGACGAGACCAACCTGAACCCAGGCTGATCGTTGTTTCAGCGACCTGTTCGCGTCATCGGCTTCGTGAGAGCCGTTCTAGCAGCAGCGTCTCGGCGAGGCAGACCTTGGCGAACTGATCGAGGTGCAGGCTCTCGTCGATGCCGTGCGCACGCGAGTCTGGATCTTCAACGCCGGTGACCAGAACGGCGGCATCCGGATAGGCCGTCGCGAACTCCGCGATGAAGGGGATCGTCCCTCCCAGGCCGACCTCGACCGGGCGTTGTCCGAACGCCTCGGTGAAAGCCGCGCGCGCGGCGCCGAAACCTGGTTTCGACGTCTCGAGCTCGCAGGGCGGGCCAACCGCGCCGTCGATGACCGTGACCACAGCGCCATGTTCGGCATGACTACGCAGGTGCTCGGTCAACGTGTCCAATGCCCGTCGTGGGTTCTCACCCGGGGCGATCCGCATGCTCACCTTTGCCCGGGCAACCGGTACCAGGGCGTTGGGAGCGTCCGCGACTCGGGTGGCATCGAGGCCGACCACCGAAACGGCTGGCCGGTTCCACATCCGGTCACCGATGGACCCGCTACCGGACAGCTCGACGCCGCCGAGAACACCCGCCTCCGCCCGGAACCGCGATTCGGGATAGTCGACCTCGGCGTGTTCTCGGTGCACCAACCCGGCCACAGCGACGTCGCCCTTGTCGTCGTGCAGCGTCGCGAGCAGGCGGCACAGCGAGGTCAGCGCGTCCAGAACCGGTCCACCGAACATGCCGGAGTGCACGGCGTGGTCAAGGACTCTGACCTCGACCTCGCAGTCCACCAGTCCGCGCAGGCTGGTAGAGAGCGATGGCGTCTCGATGGTCCAGTTGACCGAGTCGGCGACGACGATGACGTCGGCGGCGAGCTTGTCGCCATGTGCGGCCAGGAAGGCGGGGAACGTCGGCGACCCGATCTCCTCCTCACCCTCCACGAACAGGGTGACGCCGACCGGTGGCCGGCCCTCGTAGGCACGTAGTGCGGCGAGGTGAGCCATCACGCCGGCCTTGTCGTCAGCGGCGCCGCGGGCGTACAGGCGGCCGGCGCGCTCGGTCGGCTCGAATGGCGGGCTGGTCCAGGCGGCCGGCTCACCGGTTGGCTGGACGTCGTGATGGGCGTAGAGGAGGACCGTCGGGGCACCGGCGAGGGCGGGCCAGCGGGCGATGACGGCCGGTGCGCCACCGTCGACGGACAGGATCTCCACGTCGGCAGCACCCGCCCCACGGGCCAGTTCGGCGACGGCCTCTGCCGACGCTCGGACGTCCGCAGCGGCGGCCGGGTCGGCGCTGACGCTGCGGATCCGGACCAACTTCTCCAGGTCGCTTCGGACTGACGGCAGGACTCGCTCGACCGCCACTCGGACGTTGCTCACGTCGTCGGACTGTATCCCTCAACTGAGTTGGCGGATGGGCGCACGAGCCCGCCGTCGACGTCGAGGACGACTCCGATTCCGGCACGACGGTCGTCGCCAGCCGCCGTGAACTGACCGGACGGGGTCCGGGCCACCGCGTGTGCTCCGCCGAAATAGAGATCGCGCCGGTCCCATACATGCACTGGCAGGCGACTCCGCAGCGCCTCGACTGACTGTCCCGGTATACCGGGCTCCACCTGCAACACCGCACGGTCCCAGTGCATGCGAGGCGACGCGAGCGCGACGCCGAGCGGCATGTTCCGGTCGAGCAGCGCAGTGATCACACAGGTAAGCGCGCTCCGGATCCGTTCGCTGCCGCCGCTGCCGAGGCTGACTGTGGTGCCATCTTCGGTCACCATCATGGTGGGCGCCATCATCGAGCCGATCCGGGTTCCGGGGGACGTGGCGTGGAAGCCCGCTGGATGTAGGTCGGCCTCACCCATGACGTTGTTGAGCTGGATGCCCGTGTCCGGCGCGAACTGGCCCGAACAGCTGCCGTTGGAGGTCGTCATAGCCGCGACGTTGCCGTCAGCGTCCACGACGCTGACGTGCGTCGTCCCGCGGATCGACTGCGGAGCGACTGCGTGCCGCTCGGACAATCCCACGAGCGCCTCGGCTAGTCGGACCTGCGCTTCGGGCGATCCGTCGAGCCGCTCCGCGCGGCCCAGTTCCCGGAGAGCCGCCAAGACGATGCTGCCGCCGAACGACGGCGGCGGATTGGTGCTCAACTGGGCTCCGCGATAGGTGGCCTGGAGCGGTTCCCGCTCGACCACGACGTACGAGGCCAGGTCCGCCTCGGAGAGAAGACCGCCGCCGGCTGTCATCGCAAGTTCGAGCGGCTTGGCGATCTCAGGTGCGGAAAAGCCGCGCACCTGGCCGGCTGCGACAGCGTCGAGCAACCCGGCCAACGGCTCGTTGCACATTCGGTCACCGGCTCTGAGCAGCACACCGTGCGGAGCGAAGATCGCCCGTCCCTCCGGTGAGAGGGTGAGGATCTGCTCGAGCAGCGCCATCAGCTTCGCTTGGGTCGCGTCGACGATGGTCCCGCGCGCCGCCAGTTCTCGGGCGGGGGCGACGACCGCGCCCAGCGGCAGCCGCCCGAGTCTGCGATGGACGTGCAGGTACCCGTCGAGGCAGCCAGGGACAGCGACAGACCCCCAACCCGCGTAGAAGACCTGATCCGCCCCGGCGAAGCGCACCGTGACCGGCAGGAACGCGGGCTCGAGCCGTTCTGGCGGGCGACTACGGCCGGGCGCGTCCACGAAGAAGTCGAACACGGTGACCTCACCGGCTGCGGTGGCCGCGAGCACGAACCCGCCGCCGCCGAGGCTCGACAGGGCCGGCTCGGTCACCGACGCCGCGAAGCCGGCCGCGATCACAGCGTCGAAGGCGTTGCCACCCGCTTGCAGAACGGCGGTGGCGGCTCCCACTGTGTCCGCGTTACCGGCCGCAACACCGGCCTGACGCATCACGGCGATGACAATAGATCCACCGGGGTGGCGTCGATCAACAGGCCCTACAGAAGCGGCAGAAATGACCCAAGGTCGGCTCGCTCACCGCTGGCATCGACCTGGCCGGCCGCGCATGCGTCGGCCCAGGTGGTGCGGCCGGCGGCTAGCTGGAGCCAGGTGGTCGGGTCGGTCTCGACGACGTTCCCTGGCGTTCCCCGGGTGTGCCGCGGGCCCGCGATGCATTGCACTGCCGCGTAGGGCGGAACGCGCACCTCGACGCTTCGGCCCGGCGCGATCTCTGCGAGCACATCGAGCAGGGCGCGCACAGCGAACCGTTCGGCTTCCGGTGGCGGCACCGGCCGCTCGATACCAGGGACCGAGCGGGCCAGATCGTCGGTATGGACGGCGATTTCGATACATCGCGTCACCAGGTAGTCGCCCAGTCGGATCGGTCCACGGCCGGCCGCGACGACTGGATCGCCTCCGCCGAGGCGGTGCATAGTCTCCGCCGCGGCAGCCGACCGTTTGTCCATCTCGGTGACAGGTTCCGCTGCGTCGGCAAGGGCGCGAGTCTCGATGTCGATCATTTCGGCTGCGGCAGCGTAACGAGCGACGTACTGGGCGATGGTGAGGGGACGCTCCCCTCGTGGTGCCTCCGTCAGCCTGGCGACGGAGTTGGCGACCAGCGCCAGGTGCGCCGCGAGGTGTGTCACCGTCCAGCCGGGAAGCACGCTCGGCAACGCCATGACATCGGCGGGCAACGCGGCGAGCCAGTCGCGAACCAGGAGATGGCCGGCCTGGTAGGCCGACCAGGCCGCGCCGGGCTCCACTCGTTTGGTCACCACGCCATGGCACGCTACCCGCTGCCCTGGTCGTGAAGATCGTCCTGTCCAACGACGATCTTCACGACCGGGTGGGAGTCACACCGAGGCCGGAACCTGCCTCGCATCCTCCGACGCTTGGCCGGCCGGTTGCTCGTGGCGGAGACCGCCGATAACGAGCAGAGCCAGACCGGCGAGCAACCAGATCGCCAGTACGGTCAGCGGTTGGGCCGAGGCAGCCCCGTCGAAGAACGCGACGGAACGGGTTGCGCTGACGCCGGCGCCGGGCGGCAGCAGCTGGCCGATGGCCCCCCAAGGCTGCGGCAGCATCTCCCATGCAGTGGCAGCGGCCGACAGCGGATTGCCGACGAAGATCATCGTGAGCACGCCGATGATGGCCCCTGCCCTGCCGAGCAATGCGACGAGTCCAGCCATCGTGGCCGACACGGCTCCGATGAGCAGCGCAAGGACGCCTGCGACTTCCAGGTAGGAACCATCGACGATCCCCAACGCGTACTGGAGCAGAGCCGCGGACACCAGACCGCCGACGATGGCGATGCCGGTCACGGCCGCGAGCCGGTTTCGGGTGCTCCTCAGCACGAACCCCACGATGATGCCGCCCGCCACGCTCGTCATTACCAGCGGCAGCATCGCGGCGCCAAGGCCAGCGCCAATCGGGTCGTCCTGGTCAGTTGGCACGACGTCCTCGACCGGCACGGTCGCCCCCGCCGGCGAGAGCTCGGTTGCCGCCGAGCGCAGTAGCTGGGCGACGGCCGGTCCGGCGCCCGACGCCACCAGCAGTTGCGGTCCGTCCGGCGAGACGACGACGGCGCCGTAGACCTCGCGATCCTCGATCGCCGCTCGGGCGGCATCGGCATCGTCGACGGTGACGACGTCGAAGGCCGCCACATCTGCGTCCGGTCCCTGAACATCGGTGAGCGCGGACTCCACTTGCTGGACGGCCGGCGCAGGGCCTGCTACGGCAATCGGCAACTCACGCGGCGCGACGTTTGCCGCCGGCCAGGCAAATGCCAGCAGCATCAGGGCCTGCAACGTCGCGATCCCCACGACGATTGCGGCCGTCAGTCGAGCAGGACGTGGTACGTGCATTGTCGCCTCCTAAAAGGAACGCTCGTTCTCTAAGCCAGCATGGGGCTCCTCGTGCGTGTTGTCAAGAGCGAACGTTCGTTTTAGGATCTCCGACATGCCCAGAGTCTCCGACGCCCATCGCGAGCAGCGACGGCAGCAGATCCTCGACGCGGCCCGCCGACGGTTCGCCCGCAACGGCTTCCATCAGACCTCGATCCAGGACATCCTCACCGAGGCGAACCTGTCCGCCGGGGCGCTCTACCGGTATTTCCGCAGCAAGGAAGAGATCATCGAGGCCATCGCGGAGGACGCGCTGCGGCAGGTCACCGCGCCGATCGGGCAGCTGACAAGACGACGACCGCTGCCTCCGCTCGACGCCGTGATCGAGCAGCTGCTGACCAACGCCGAGGATTTCGGCTTTCGGCCCGACGGGTTCGCATACATCGGCCCACAGGTCTGGGCAGAGGCGCTGCGCAATCCGCAGCTACGTGAGCTGGTGCAGGACAGATTCGCCGAGGTTCGCAGCGCCCTTGCCGGTGTCGTTCGCGCCGAACAAGCGGCTGGCCGGATCCCAGCCGACGCCGACGCCGACGGCGTCGCCGGGTTCCTGTTCGGATCGCTGCTCGGCTATGTCATCCAGCGAGTGCTGGCCGGCACTGTTGACCCGAAGTCTTATTCCGCTGCTCTCGGTGCCCTCGCCGGCGGCTGACCCGCGTGGCTTGCCCTACCGGGCGATGCGAACCTGCTCACCGTCCAGGTTCACCGGAATCGGATCGCAGATCTCCCCGACGAATCCGTCCTCCTCGGTGTCCCTGAAGCCGAGGAGCACCCAGCGGCCGGAGCCATCCCGCACCAGTCGACCGGCGTACAGACTGCGATGGTCGACCGGCGGCGTTGGCGGCTGCACCTCCCACGACTCCAGATCTGTGCTTCGAGCGTGAAACAGGTGGTAGTCGACGCCGTCCTCAACGAGCCAGCTGTCCCATACCCAGTGGTCGGCCAGTCGTAGCGACACCCTTAGCCCTTCACTCCAGAGGAGGTCCGCCCCGATCAGTTCTCGAACAGGGCAGGGAGCGTTCCCTGATACGCCTTTCGCAGTTCGGCCAACGGAACGGTGAACTGCTCCTGGACGTCCAGGGCAGGCTCACCGGCGCCATCGTCGACGACGCCGATCCGCTGGTGCGGGAACCGACGAGCGGTACACATGTCGGTGAACCGCACCTCCTCCGAGCGAGGCACGGCGACGATCGCGCGCGCGGCCGATTCGGCGAACAAGAACACGAACGGGTCGATCTCGTCGGGCACCCACACCCGAGCGCCCACCCCGTACCGCAGGCACGACTCCACCAGCGCCTGCGCGAGCCCGCCGTCGGAAATATCGTGAGCCGCGTCGACAAGCCCGTCCCGCGACACGTTGACCAGGATCTCGGCTAGCTCGCGTTCGGCCTCGAGATCGACGGCGGGAGGGAGCCCGCCCAGGTGGCCGTGCACCACGTGAGCCCATTCCGAGCCGCCGAACTCGTCCCGCGTGGTGCCCAGCAGGTAGATCATCTGACCTGGAGTGCGAAAGCCCGACGGCGTGCGCCGCGCCACGTCGTCGAGGACACCAAGGACACCGACGACCGGCGTCGGGAGAATCGCTGTCGCGCCCGTCTGGTTGTAGAGCGACACATTCCCGCCGGTCACCGGCACGCCAAGAGCAGCGCAGCCGTCAGCGAGCCCGCGCACCGACTCGGCGAACTGCCACATCACCGCCGAGTCCTCCGGGGAGCCGAAGTTCAGGCAGTTCGTGACCGCGAGCGGACGGGCGCCGGCGACAGCGACGTTGCGGTACGCCTCGGCCAGGGCCAGCTGGGTCCCCGTATACGGATCGAGCTGTGCGTAGCGGCCGTTGGCGTCGGTGGCCAGCGCTACCCCAAGGCCCGTTTCCTCGTCGATGCGAACCACACCGGCGTCCTCCGGCTGCGCGAGCACGGTGTTGCCGCGAACGTATCGGTCGTACTGGTCGGTCACCCACGCTCGCGAGCACAGGTCCGGCGACGCAACCATCGTCAGTAGCGTCGCGCGAAGCTCGGCGCCGGTCTCCGGACGGGTCAGTGCAGACGGCGCCTGCAGTTCGCCGTACCACTGCGGCCGAGCGAACGGCCGCTCGTACACCGGACCTTCGTGGGCAACGGTTCGCGGCGGCACCTCGACCACGACCTCCCCGCGCCACTCGACCGTCAGCCGGCCGGACTCGTTCACTTCGCCGACAACGCTCGCGTCGACGTCCCACTTGGCGCAGATCGCCAGGACACGGTCGATCGCGGCGGGCGTGACGACGGCCATCATCCGCTCCTGCGACTCGCTCATCAGGATCTCCTCCGGAGCGAGCGTGGGGTCGCGCAACGGAACCCGGTCGAGGACCACATGCATGCCGCCGTCGCCGGCCGAGGCCAATTCGGACGTTGCACACGACAGTCCGGCGCCGCCGAGATCCTGGATACCGACGACGAGTTCCTCGGCGAACAACTCCAACGTGCACTCGACCAGCAGCTTCTCCATGAACGGGTCGCCGACCTGCACACTGGGCCGCTTACTGGGGCCGGAGTCGCCGAACGTCTCCGACGCGAGCACCGAGACCCCGCCGATGCCGTCTCCCCCGGTCTTCGCGCCATAGAGCACGACCAGGTTGCCGAGG
>Ga0184625_10001248_pt1 | contig 10472 bp, 7 predicted proteins | sample PLM3_30_b1_FD_133151 | JGI IMG/M metagenome (GOLD analysis project Ga0184625, IMG submission 133151) | Groundwater sediment microbial communities from an aquifer in East River, Colorado, USA - PLM3_30_b1 | ecosystem: Environmental > Terrestrial > Soil > Riparian zone | place: USA: East River... | reverse complement strand
GGCGCTTTCGGTGGTCGTCATCATTTACCAGTAAAATCGTGGCGATGCCCAAGGCACGCGTTGCCATCCTCCGCACACGGCCGGAGACCGTTCTCCGCGACTATCACCGCCTGCTGAACCTCGCCGACTACCAGAGCGTCATCGCGAAAGACGCGGATACCGCGCTCAAGGTCAACATCTCGTGGCACTTTTTCTTTCCGGGCAGCTCGACCACTCCGTGGCAGCTCGACGGCGTCATTCGGGCGATGAAGAAGGACGGCTACTCGCCGGACCTGATCCATGCATGCCACAACAGGACCGTCGTGATCGATGCGCACCTCGGCGAGCGCGAGAACAAGCAGCTGCCGGTCATCGAGGCGCACGGCCTGCGAAACGTTCACATCTACGAAGGCGAGGAGTGGATCAACATCCACGAGGCGGTTGGAGACCTGACCAGGGAGTTTCTCTGCCTCAACGAGGTGTACCCGCAGGGCTTCATGATCCCGCGCCGGTTCATCGGCGAGAACATCATTCATCTGCCGACGGTGAAGACCCACGTCTTCACCACGATGACCGGCGCGATGAAGAACGCCTTCGGCGGATTGCTGAACGAGCGGCGCCACTGGACCCACCCGGTCATCCACGAAACGCTGGTCGATCTGCTGATGATTCAGCAGAAGATCCATCGCGGCGTCTTCGCGGTGATGGACGGTACATTTGCGGGCGATGGACCCGGGCCGCGCTGTATGATTCCGCGCGTCAAGAATGTCATCCTGGCGAGCGCCGATCAGGTCGCGATCGACGCGATATCGGCGAAGCTGATGGGCATGGACCCGTTGTCGATCAAGTTCATCCGTCTTGCGCACGAGCGCGGTCTCGGCTGCGGCGATCCGCGGGATATTGAAATCGTCGGCGACGAGGACGCCGGGGCTGAGAACTGGCGCTTTGCCGGCCCGTTCAAGAAGATGACATTCGCCGCACGCATGCAGCATCAGATTTACTGGGGGCCGCTGCGGACACCGATCGAGTGGTCGCTGAAGACAGTGCTGGCCCCGTGGGCCTATGCTGCGAGCGTCGTTTATCACGACAGCTTCTGGTATCCGCTCAAGGCGAAGGCGCTGATGCGCGAGGTCCTGGCCAGCCCGTGGGGACAATTGTTCCGAGGCTGGGAAGCCGCGGTCGCCGACGAGAGCGGCTATCCACGATTCGGGAAGGATCCGGCTGAAATCGAGCGCACCGGCTTGCGCGCGCTCATCCGATCAGTCGGCATTCTAGGCACCTGCCTGAAGGAAGCACCGGAGTTTGCGGCTCGGCGCGCGCACGCGCGGACCAAATAGCGCAAAGCGCCGAAAGCGAAAAGCAGAGAGTAGAGAACACATGGCAGATTTCAACATTCGCACCGACGCCGTCGACGTCGAGCAGATCATGCGCCAGATCCGGGCGCGGATTGAGTCGAAGCGCGGCGTCGACTACACGGAACAGCAGATTCAGGAATTGGCCAACGTCAAGCTCGAGCGCTTCCTCAATCCGAAAGGCGTGCGATCGGATCTTGTCGATCAGTTCAGGCGCGCGCGCGAGCGAAAGCTCGAGCCTTTTCAGCCCGAGCAGTACGCCTTCGACGGGACGCTGATGTACGGGAGCCACCGGTTCATCATCCGGATGTTCCGGAAGCTGCTGAATCCGATCTTGAAGCTCTTCTTCAATCCCAACACGCTCATTCAGGTGCTGGACAAGCAGACCAAGATCAACGCGCTCTACGAACAACAGTTCATCCTTCTTCGCGAGAAGAGCCAGCAGCGCGACGAAGTCGACGTGCTGTATTACGAGCTCGTGCACAACCTGGTGCTGGAGCTGACGCGAATCGGCATCGAGAATCGCAATCTCAAGATGCGGCTGGAATCGCTGTCCAGCCGGATGGACTTCGACGAACGGCGCGCACGGGCGCTCGAAGGCGTCGTCCAATACCGGCCGGGAACCGGGCCCGCGCGCGAGCCACAGCAGGCGCGGCCGCGCCCGGACGAGCGCCCGGCACCGCCGCCAGTCCCCCCTGCATCGTCTGCACCACAGCCCGTTCAAGTGCAGCCGCCGCAGCCAGGGACAGCGGCCGAGGAACAGGCCGGCGACTCGAATACCGCTCGACGCCGGCGCCGCCGACGGCGCGGACGCCGCGGTGGCCGCAGCCGTGCACCTGGCGAGGGCATGGCCGCAGGAGGCGCGCCGGCCGAAGTGGGGTCACCAGAAGACTCGGGCACACCACCGCACGGCGACCCGACTGCTGACGCCGCGTCAGACGACGCGTCCGACGGAGATTTCGACGACGATCCGGCCGGCGCCGGCGCCGGCGCCGGCGACGGCAGGGACGACTCCGGTGAAGAGCCGGATCCCTCAGCGCAGTGAAGCTCGCTGTCGTGGTGCAGCGCTATGGCGCGGACATCAACGGCGGTGCCGAGCTGCACGCCCGCTACGTCGCGGAGCACTTGTCCCGGCACGCTGCCGTTGAGGTGCTGACGACGTGCGCGCGCGACTACGTGACGTGGCGCGATGAGTTTCCTGCCGGGATGGAAATCGTGAACGGCGTTCCCGTCCGCAGGTTCCGGGTCGATCAGCCGCGCGATCCGCGCGTCTTCAGCCGCTGGTCCGAGCTCGTGTTCAACCACCCGCATTCGTATCTCGACGAGCTGAAGTGGCTGAGCGCCGAAGGGCCGAAATGCACGTCTCTACTGCGGCACCTCCAATCCGCCGACCCGGGTTACGACTACGTGTTTTTCTTCAGCTATCGCTATTACCATTCGTACCATGGCACGAAGGCATTGCCGTCCCGCGCGATCCTCGTTCCGACCGCGGAGCGCGACCACGCCATCGGCCTGGCATTGTCGCCGCGCGTGTTCCGCGGTGTCCGCGCGCTGATGTACAACAGCCCCGAAGAGAAGCGGCTCATTCAATCGGTCTCGAACAATCACGAGGTCCCCGGCGTCGTCGTCGGCATCGGATCGGATATTCCGCCGCGGCCGCAGGGCGAGCGATTCAGGCAAAAGTACGGGATTGAGGGACGCTTCGCGCTTTACGTCGGCCGCATCGATCAGAACAAAGGGTGCAACGAGCTGTTCTCGTTCTTCCTGGAGGGACTGAACGCGCTTCCCAGAGGACTCCAGCTCGTCCTGATCGGCAAGGAGCTGCTGCCGATCCCCGATCATCCGAGGATTCGCCATCTTGGGTTCCTCGACGACCAGGACAAGTTCGACGCGCTGGCCGCGGCGGATCTGCTGTTGATGCCGTCCTACTACGAAAGCCTCTCGATGGTCGCGCTCGAGGCATGGGCGCTCGGTAAGCCGGTGCTCGCCAACGGCAAGTGCGAGGTGCTGCGAGGTCAGTGCGTCAGGAGCCGTGCGGGCCTCTACTATGAGACCCAAGCCGAGTTCGTCGAAACGCTGCGCGCCATTTCCGAAAGTCGGGGCCTGAACGCGGCGTTCAGCGCGAACGGACGCGAGTTCTTCCAGCGGCACTACGCGTGGCCGGTGATCGAGCAGAAGTATCTCGACATCCTCGCGCAGGTGAAGGAAGAGGACGCTCGCGGGATCCACGGCAACGGCATGGAGCCAGAGCCAGGCTGGTTCGCGAGGCGGCGCAAAGAGCTTCCGCCAGCAAACGACGTCCTGGCCGACCTGCCCTTCGGACCGGTGCTGAATTGAAGAAGCAGAAGATTCATCAGGTGTTGGCCACGCTCGGCTATGGCGATGCCATCGGCCACGAAGTGCTCGGTATTCAGCGCGTACTGCGCTCGGCCGGCTTCGAATCGGACATCTTCGTTCAAACCGCGGATCCGCGCCTGGAGGATCAGACTCGGGACTATCGTGATCTGATACAGGAGAGCGACGCGACGAACATCCTGATCCATCATTTTTCCATCGGCTCGCGCGCGTCACGGATCACCTACGCTCTGCCAGACCGCCAGATCCTCGTCTATCACAACATTACGCCGCCGGAGTTCTTCGTCGACGTGCACGAGCAGCTGGTCGAGCAGTGCTTCAAGGGCCGCCGCGAGCTCAGCATCTATCCGGCCCGCGTCGATCTGGCGCTCGGTGATTCCGAATTCAACCGTCAGGAGCTCGAGGCGCTCGGGTTCTCACCCACCGGCGTGCTGCCTGTGGTCCCCGGCTTCTCGCATCTCGATTTGCCTCCCAACGATCTCATCGCGCAGGAGTTCGACGACGACTGGACCAACATCGTGTTCGTCGGCCGCGTCATTCCCAACAAGCGCGTCGAGGACGTCATCCGGTATTTCCACGCGTACCAGCGCCACTTCAACCCGCGGTCGCGATTGCTGCTCGTCGGGTCGTACGGCGGATTCGACAAGTACCTCGCGATGCTGCACCAGCTCGCGGCGCGTCTTGGCGTGACGAACGTGCATTTCGCCGGCCATGTTTCTGACGCCGAGCTCTCGGCGTACTACGACGTCGCCGACCTCTTCCTGTGTGCGAGCGCACACGAAGGCTTCTGCGTCCCTATCGTCGAATCGTTCTACAAACAGATTCCTGTGGTCGCGTACGCTGCCACCGCGGTGCCGGCGACCATGGACGGAGCGGGCGTCCTCTTTACGACCCAGGAGCCGCTCGAAGTTGCGGCGTTGATCGACGCGGTCATCGAGGACGCTGATCTCTACAACCGGATCGTGCAGAAGCAAGACGAGGCGCTCGCACGTCTCCGGGCAAAGGACTTTGACGGCACCCTGCTCCGATTCGTCGACCAGGTGCTGAAAAGCCCGCGCAAGCCCTCACCGCCGGTCGCCTGGGATTTCTGGGATCAGGTCCGGCTTGCCGAAGAGCTGTTCGAGCTGCAGCAGTACCGCCCTGCGATCTTTCGCGGTCTGCCGGCGAGCCCGGAGCCGAAAACCGGCCTGGTCGAGGAGAAGCGCTGATGCGCGTCAACCAGTGGGTGCCTGCCGCCCACGTTGGAGATGCGATTGGCGACAGCTCCAGGCGCATGCGCGACCTGCTGAGAGCGATGGGCCACGATTCCGAGATCTTCGCCCTGACAATCGACGACGACTTGCGCCATGAAATCCGGCCCTTCTCCGATCCGGCGGCGAAGCGCGGCGACGTGACGATGTTTCACTACGCGCTGCCGTCGCCGATGTCTTCGGCATTCGCGGCGCTGCCCCACGGCCGGGTGCTCCAATATCACAACGTGACTCCCGCGCGGTTCTTCGCGCCGTATGCACCGGCGCTGTTCCGGCTTGCGTCAATCGCCCGCGAGGAGCTCGCCGGCCTGGCGCCGGCCTGCGAGCTGGCGCTCGGCGATTCTGAGTACAACCGGCAGGAGCTCGAAGAGCTCGAGTTTTCGAACACTGGCGTTCTTCCCATCGCGGTCAACACCGAACGGCTCACCAATGCTCCGCCACATCCGGTGCTCGAAGAGATTCTGGACGACGGCCTCGTCAATTTCCTGTTCGTCGGACGAATCGCCCCCAACAAGAGGATTGAAGACCACATCAGACTGGCCGAACAGTACAAGCGTTATGTCGACGCCTACTACCGCTTCATCTTTGTGGGACGCTACGACGTCGTGCCGCAGTACTATGCGACCATTCGCGCGCTGCTCTCCGAGTACAAAATGCTGGAGGACCGCTTCATCTTCACCGGACCTGTGCCTGACGCCGAGCTCGCGGCCTACTACCGCGCATCGAGCGTCTATGTCTCGCTGAGCGAGCACGAGGGGTTCTGCGTCCCTCTCGTCGAAGCGATGGCAATGGACGTGCCGGTGCTCGCCTACAGCGCTGCCGCCGTTCCCGATACGCTCGGCGGCGCGGGCGTGCAGTTCGCGCCGAAAGATCTCGAATACGCCGCAGAGCTGCTCGGCATGCTGGCGTTCGAGGAGAGCCCGCGCGAGGAAGTGTTAGCCGGCCAGCGGCAGCGGCTACAGCACTTCGGCGATCCGATCATCCAACAGCGCCTGGCATCGATCATTTCCGGTTTCTGACCTCCAGTCGTGCGAATTGCCTTCATCGTCCAGCGATACGGCCAGGAGATACTCGGCGGGTCCGAATATCACTGCCGTTTGATCGCCGAGCGCATGGCCGGCCGGCACGAGGTCGAGGTGCTGACCACCTGCGCTCGCGAATACATCACGTGGGCGAACGACTACCCCGAGGGCACCGAGCAGCTTCGCGGCGTCACGGTGCGGCGTTTTGCCAACGCACACACCCGCGATATCGAGGCCTTCAACAGGTACTCCGAGTGGATCTTTCACAATCCGCATACCCGCGACGATGAGCTGTCGTGGCTGGAGCAACAAGGCCCGTGGTGCCCCGCGCTGATCGAATACCTTGGGACGCACTCGCGATCGTACGATGCGGTCATTTTTTTTACCTACCTCTATGCGCCCACGGTGCTCGGCCTCCAGATCGCCGCCGAACGCAGCATCCTCGCCCCTACCGCGCACGACGAACCGGCAATCCATCTCGACATCTACAAGGAGATGTTTCAGCGGCCACGGGCGATTGCCTATAACACCGAGGTCGAAAAGGCCTTTCTCAAAAGGACGTTCGATATCCGCGCGGCCGCCGAGGAAACCGTTGGCTGCGGCGTCGACCTTCTTGAAGACGGATCGACCTTGTCACACGCCGGTCGAAACGGCTCGCCTCGAGGACCGTTCCTGCTCTACGGCGGACGGATAGATCCGGGCAAAGGGTGCGACCAGCTGCTCGAATTTTTTGGCGCATACAAAAGCGAGGGCGGACCCGCCACACTCGTGCTCATGGGCGCCAAGCTCATGCCGCTGCCGGACGTCCCGTGGGTGCAGTACGCGGGTCTGTTGTCGGAATCCGATCGCCTTCGCGCGCTCAACGCGGCGACGATTGTCGTCGTGCCGTCTCCGTTCGAGAGCCTGTCGCTCCTCACGCTCGAGGGAATGGCGGTCGGCAAGCCGGTGTTGTGCAACGGACACGCGGACGTGCTGGTCGATCACTGCAGCCGCAGCAACGCGGGACTCTTCTATTCCGATCGTGAGGAATTCGCGGAGTGCGTTCACCTGCTGCTCGCGGATCGCGAGCTGCGCGAGCGAATGGGCCGGAACGGTAGAGCGTACGTGGCGAACCACTACGCGTGGGACGTGATCATGGCCAAGTACGATGCCCTGATGGCGGCGCTGCCGAGATCATGACGGCCAATCTCCTGCGCAGGCTGATCTTCGCAGTCATATTCCTGACGTCATTCGGGATTTATGTGATGCGCGCCTCGACCAGCGGCGCCTTGCACGAGCCGCCGGAGACGGGTGACGGCCACGACTACGACGCAATTGCCTTCAACGTATGGCACGGACACGGGTTCGGCTACGAGTGGAGCAATGCCGACTGGCGGAAACCGTATGAAGGGATTCCGCGATACCGGCTGCTGCTCAGCCGCCAGTCGGACTACTATCCGACCACGTATCGCCCGCCGGCGATGCCGTCCCTTCTCTCATTCGTCTATGCCGTCGCCGGCAGGAATTTCACGGCATGGCGCGTCGTCAACTGCGGCATCACGGCAGGTGCCGTCACGACGGCAGCCGTCATCTCCGCGCAGTTCGCCGGGATCCCTGCAGCAGTCATCACCGCGGCTATCCTTCTTCAGAGCCGGGAGCTGACCCGCTATTCGGGCATGTTCATGACGGAACCGCTCGCCGCCCTCATGCTCGCGCTGCTCGCATGGACCTGGACGCGCAATGCGAAGGACGGCTGGACGATCGCGCGCGCGATCACCTCCGGCATCGCGATGGGCGGACTGCTGGGAGCACGCACGATATTCATTCTGACCACACCGGTGCTGCTGATTCTGCCCGGCAAGGATTTGTCGTTCCGATCCCGATTCGCCTGGAAAACAAAAGCCCTGTGTCTCGCCGTGGCGATCCTGGTGATCAGTCCCTGGTGGATTCGCAACATCGTCGTGCTCGATGCGTTCATGCCGCTCGGCACACAGGGCGGAATCAACCTGCCGATGGGATTCGGGCCGCGAGCGCTGCGATCGCAGGGAATCTGGGCATCGAACCCTGGAGACGGCTGGCCGGAGATCGCGGCGCTGAAGCTCGACGTCGTCACGTCGGAAGTGCTGCTGGCGAAGCATCGGCAGAAGTTGACGATCAATTGGATGCTCGAGAACCCGCGCCTGGTCGTTTACCTCATGTGGCTGCATGTCTCGCAGGAACTGAAGCCAGGCCGCGACTTCTATTCCCGATGGCTGCTGCCCGCCGCCGCAATATCAGCGCTCGTGCTGTGGAGGCTTCCGGGAGTGTGGGTGCTGGCGATGATCGTCTGCGGCAATATCATGAGCATCGCGATGACTTATAGTGCCGGCGGCCGTTTCATGGTTCCTCTAGAGCCGCTGCTCGCGGCCCTCGTCGCTGCAGCCCTTACATATGTGGCGGGTCAGGCCCTGGCGTTGGTGCGCGGTTCGTCCACCGCAAGGCCGCGCGCATCGGCCTGATGCGCGAGGAACCACTCGTAGGTAGACTCGATTCCCGTGCGTAGCGATAGCTTCGGCGCCCAGCCAAGTTCGCGAAGACGGCTCACATCGAGCAGTTTGCGCGGCGGACCGTCCGGCCTGGACGCATCGAAGACAATCCTGGCCTGCGGATAGATGACATCTCTCACCATCTCTGCCAGCTCGCGGATGCTGAGATCTTCGCCGGTTCCGACGTTGATGTGCGCTTCGCCATCGTAGTGCTGCATCAGGAACACACACGCCGACGCCAGGTCGTCGACGTGGAGGAACTCACGGCGAGGTCGCCCGCTGCCCCAAACAGAGACATCGGGCGCGCCGGACAGCTTCGCGTCGTGAAACTTGCGCATCAGAGCCGGGAGCACATGCGAGCTGTTCAGGTCGAAGTTGTCGTTCGGGCCGTACAGGTTCGTCGGCATCGCCGAAATGAAGTTCCGACCGTACTGGCGGCGATAGGCCTGGCAGAGCTTGATACCGGCGATCTTCGCCACAGCGTAGAACTCGTTGGTGGGTTCGAGCGGCCCCGCGAGCAACGCCCCCTCGGTCATCGGCTGCGCAGCCTCGCGCGGATAGATGCACGAGCTGCCGAGGTAGAGAAGCTTGCGAGTGCCGTAGAGATGGCACGCATGCACCACCGTCGCGTGAATCATCAGGTTGTCGTAGATGAACTCGGCGGGGCGCGTGCTGTTGGCGAGAATGCCGCCGACGGTTCCTGCGACGAGATACACCGTCTCCGGTCGATTCGCTCTGAACCACTCGTTGACCGCGGATTGGTTGCGGAGATCGAGCTCGTCCCGCGTGGCCGTCAGCGGTGTGATTCCGTCCTGCTCGAGACGTCGGACGACAGCAGAGCCGACGAGGCCGCGATGACCTGCGACGAACACCGTCGAATTGGCACGTTCCGGCAATACCGTGTGCTCCGTTTATCGCAAGCTGCCGAATTTGATCCGTAGAAGCCCGGTCACCGACATTCGAAACAGAATGGCGCCGTCGCGAAAACGCCGGATGTTGGTGGTTCCGTAGGTCCGAGCCCGGTAATACACAGGTATGTCGATTATACCGGTACCAAGTACGGCAGCCGGGAACAGCAGCTCGAAGTCGCCGAATGGATCAAAGTCGCCGAAGTCGCTCCGCCACCGCACGAACCGCTCGTAATCGCGCCGGGACACGAGCTTCGTCCCGCACAGACTGTCGCCCAGCCGGACGTCGAGCACAAAGCTCAGCAGCTTGGCGAAGAACACGTTGCCAAGCCTGTTGAGAAATCGCATCGCCTCGCCTTCCATCGGATAGACGAGCCGCGTGCCGTTGATAAAATCCGCCGCTCCCTTGCAGTAGGCGTCGAAGAACCGCGTCAGTTTTTCAGGCGGCATCGTCAGATCGGCGTCGAGAATGGTCAGCACGTCACCCGTCGCCTTGGAGAATCCGAGTCGAACGGCGTCGGCTTTCCCTTTTCCCACTTGCTGAAACGCGCGAACGCGCAGCGCCCTCCGGCCGTCCCACGCCGGCATCACTCGCTGAATCTCTTCCCAGGTGCCGTCGTTCGAATGTCCCTCCACGAAAATCACCTCGGTGGGGGCGGCGAAATCCGGCATGCGGCGCAGGGCGTCTTCGATGTTGCCGCGCTCGTTGCGAGCTGGGATGACGATGCTGAGCGATGGCCGATCGCGATCGGAGGCGATGACCGGGCGCAGTACCGCGACGGTCACGAGCGAGAACCAGCGGAGTCCGGGGACCGCCGGCATCGCCACGTTCAACAAAGACCCGAGCCCGAAGAAGTGCCAGGGCACGTACGCGACCGGCCGCAAACGGACGACTTCGAACCCGCCGAGCCGGGCCAGCTGCTGGAGGTCGGCCTGAGTGATGAATGTCACGATCGGCGGTCCCTGGCGCAAGCCAAACCGATCGGCAAGCCGAAACAACCACGAAAAATACGAGTTGTACAGCGCGACCACGATGCGGCCGCGCCGCCCTATGTGTGGCCGTACGGTCTCGAGCAGACTCTGAATGTCGGTCGAGTGATTG
>Ga0184625_10001247_pt1 | contig 10474 bp, 8 predicted proteins | sample PLM3_30_b1_FD_133151 | JGI IMG/M metagenome (GOLD analysis project Ga0184625, IMG submission 133151) | Groundwater sediment microbial communities from an aquifer in East River, Colorado, USA - PLM3_30_b1 | ecosystem: Environmental > Terrestrial > Soil > Riparian zone | place: USA: East River... | reverse complement strand
GGTCTCGAGCTGGGTGACCGCGTTGCGTGGGCCTCGCGTAGCGCCATGGACGCACGCGCTGACCGAGCCGCGGCGACGTGGGACGGCGATGACGCGGAGCCGCGAGCGAGGGTGCTGGTCGCCAGCCGCGACCCGCGGTTCGTGCGACTCGCGCGATTCCTCCTCGGCGGACGTGACTTCGAGGTCGACGAGCTCACCACGCCCGAACGGCTCCCGGACGCGATTCTCGAGCCCGACCTCGATCTCGCTGTCCTCGACGGCGGCGAGGCGGTCGCAGAGGCCTTGCGCACGGCCAACGCTGCACGGGCGCGACGGCCGGAGGTACCCATCGTGATCGCAGCCGAAACGGGTGGAAAGAGCCCTGGAGGCGTCCGCGTCTTCGATCGTTGGAACGAGACCGAAGAGCTCCTCCTCGACGTCGAGCGACTGCTGTCGGAGCGAGCCGCCGGCGCCGCGACGCCGATCGTCCGCGGGTGATGGCCGGAGGTCGTAGGATGCCCGTGGGAGGAGGAGTGACTCCGAGCATGAACCAGTCGGAGTCCGAGGAAGAGGGTCGATGACGTCCGAGGCAGGCACGCACTTCGAATCCGGGAGGCCGCTCCCGCTTCCCCGTTCGCGCCAGGAGGCGCGGCCTTCGCCCTACCGCGAACCGGAGGAGCGACTCGATCGCCTGCACTCGTACTTCCTCGAAGGCTGCGCCGACGAGCTTCGTCCGGTGCTCGAGTCGGTTCTCGTCGATGCCCGGACCGTTCGGAACGGATACGGCGACGACGAGGTCGGTGACGGGCTCGCCTCGGTCTGGTACGCGGCCGCTGCGGTCATCGAGCTGGGCGCTGCGCTCGAGCTCGACGAAGGCGACGTACGCGGCGCGGCCGCGGCCGTGGCCGAGGCCTGCGCCCTTCCGCTCTCGGCTGCACGCTACGTGCTCTTCAGCGAGGCAGTCGGAAATCCCAGGCTTCTCGAGCTGCCGCCGCTCGTCGCCGTCGAGATCCAGCTCCGGCTGTTGCTCGGCTTCAACGTGCTCGCAGACGTATCTCTGTGGACTCACCGCTCGGAGGGGATCGAGTGCATCATCAGCCTCGGTACCGACGGACGCCCGCCTCGACGTGTGCGCGCCGAGGCGAAGGCGACTCTTCGCCGGCGTTCGCGCCTCTCCCTGCTCGGCGGGTCGCAGCTGCGCTCGATTCCGGTGCTTCGCTTCGGCGGGGTGTATGCAGCGATCGTGGGTCGTCTCGGCTCGGTGGAGCCAGAGATTGCCGACGCCTATCTCATCGAGGTTGCCGCAGCGCTCAGCCCCGTCATCGAGCGGGAGCACCTTCTCGAGCACTCGGCCACCCGCGAGCGAACGCTCGTCGCGTCGGCGGAACGGCGCCTGATGCGCCTCGGGTTCGATCTCCACGACGGCCCCATTCAGGACGTGCTGGCGCTCGCCGCCGACGTCCAGCTTCTTCAGCAGCAGGTGTATCCGTTCGTGCTGGACGAGTACCGCGAGCAGGCGCACGGGCGGTTCGACGATCTCTCCTTGCGCCTGGTCGAGCTCGACCGGCAGCTTCGGGAGATCGCCCATTCACTCGAGACGAAGAGCGTCATCAGCCGACCGCTCGGCGAGATCCTGCATCGCGAGGTCGACGGGTTCTCCGACCGCTCCGGCGTCCGCGCCAACCTCGAGATACGCGGGGATCCGGACTCGCTCTCGTCGGCTCAGCGCATCACCGTGTTCCGTGCGATCCAGGAGGCGCTTGCGAACGTCCGCGAGCACGCAGGCGCGACGACGGTCTCCGTGCGTGTCCGTGCGCGGCGGAGCGCGATCGAGCTCCAGATCGTCGACGACGGAATGGGCTTCGAGGTCGAGCGCGCGCTGGCCCAGGCGGCGCAGCGCGGCCGGCTCGGTCTGGTCGGGATCGGCGAGCGCGTCCGAATGGTGGGCGGCACCTTCGAGCTCGCGAGCGCACCGGGCGGCCCCACGACGCTGAAGCTCACGCTCCCGCGCTGGGAGCCTCTTACACCACCGTAGCCCCCGCCCGGGTGTCGGACCCCTAACGCAGCGGGGTTGGACCGCACGGGCCTGACCTCATTCGTCAGCACGCTCGGGCCGGAGGTCAAACCCGTGGAGGCTGACCCGCGGACGACCGCAGAAACGGACGAAGGAGGTCTTTCGACCTCCTTCGTCTCTCTTCCCCCTACCGCCGCAACCGGTGCCGCCGACCGCTGCGGTTCTGGAGCTCAGGACGAGGAGCCTTGCTCCTTCGCGAGCTTGGAGACGCATTTGCCGAACGCGTTCTTCTTGTTCGCGTTCGTTCCGTAGAAGTCCGCGAACGACGTGCCGCCGTGGCCTGCCGCAAAGTTCACGTCGGCGCGTTCGGCTTTGCACTTCTTGGCCGCATTCAGCGTCGCGTCCTGCTGCGACTCGACCGCGGCACTGGCCTTCGACGAGACGCACTTGCCGAACGCGTTCTTCTTGTTCGCGTTCGTCCCGTAGTGATCCGCGAACGACTTGCCGCCGTGGCCCGGTGCGAAGTTCGGATCCACCTGTTCGGCCTTGCAGGCCTTGGCGGCGTTCTTTGCCGCGGTCGTCGCCACCTGGACTTGCTGCGCCAGGCATGCGTTCATCGCAGCCTTCGGACTGCCTGTCGGCGCGTACGTCGTCCGGAACGTGCTCATGCCCATCGAGTGGCGCTGCTGCTTGCAGAGCACCGAGGCAGTCGGGGTCGCGGACTGCGCCTGTCCCTGACCCTGACCGGCCGGCGGGACCGCAAGGGCCGCCGGTGCGGCGAGGCAGAAGATGGCGGTGAGGATGAAGAGTCTGGTCACGAGTTTCCCCTTTGGATTCGGTGCGGCATGACAGAAGACGAGATCGCGCGGCGGTTCTTGCGCCGTCAATTGTTAAGAGTTTGTGAGGTGGGTTGCGGAGACGGTTCGCGCAAAGGACCGTTCGAAGCAGATGGCTGTTACCGAGTCCGGCCACCTGGCCTCGAGCGCGATCGACGATCTCTACCGGAGGCACGGCGGCGAGATCTATCGCTACGCGCTCGCGGTTCTCGGCAACCACGCAGACGCGGAAGACGTGACGCAGACGACGTTCCTGAACGCGTACCGCGCACTCGAGCAGGGCGTTCGCCCACGCAAGCCGTTGAACTGGCTCCTCACGATCGCGAGCAACGCGATCAAGCAGCGCTTCCGCCAGGAGCAGGCCCGTCCGAGACAGGTCGAGTACGTCGAGGGAACCGCGGAAAGCGGAGTCGAGGATGACGGCGGACCGAGCGTAGGCGAGCTCCTCGTCGCGCTCTCGAAGATTCCCCCGCAGCAACGACAGGCGATCGTGCTCCGTGAGTTCGAGGGTCGCTCGTACGCTGAGATCGCGCAGATCCTGGACGTGACCACGACCGCGCTCGAGACCCTGCTCTTCAGGGCGCGACGGTCCCTCGCCGAGGAGCTCGAGCACCAGCTCACCTGTACCGAGGCGCAGCTGGCGATCTCGCGCGCTGCGGACGGGAGGCTCGGCCGCAAGGAGCGGCGACGGCTCAGGGACCATTTGTCCGAGTGCCCGGACTGCGCGCGCTTCGCAAGCCTGCAGCAGCGGAACCGGCGCGCGCTTAAGGGCCTCATGCTCGTCCCAATTCCCCTCTCCCTCACGTTCTTCAGGGGGCTCGAAGGCACGGCAACCGCGGCGACGATGCCGGCTGCAGCGAGCGGCGTGGCCGCGGTCGGTGCGACGACGGTGGCCGCGGGGGGCGCGACGGGCGGTGGGATCTTCGCCGGCGGGATCGCCGTGAAAGCCGCAGCTGTCGTCACCGCGGCATCCTTGACCGGCGGCATCGCAGTCGTCGGCTCCTCGACGATCGACTCGAAGCCGGCCGGCAAGCCTCCCGCGAAGTCGGGGCCCGGCGAACGCCTCGGGCAGGTGGCTCCGCGCGGTGTGCTCGTCCCGGGGAACGGGGTTGCGCGCGGGAAAGCCAACGCACCCGGACAGGCCAAGCGGCTGGAGGCGAAGGAGCGACGCGCGGCGAAGACGCGGGCTCTCGCGGCAAAGGCACGCAAGCAAGCGCGGACCGGTCGCAGCGGCGCGGCACGAGCGAACGCGCCCGGCCAAGCGAAGCGCACCGCCGAGCCAAGGAGCTCCACCGCACCCGCAGTCAAGAAGGACAACGTGCCGAAGGCGCAGGCGGGCGCCGGCCAGAATGCCGGAAAGAAGAGCATCTCCCCGTCGTCGACGAGCGGTTCGTCACCGGAGAAGCCCGAGAAGACGACCGCCCACGCCAACGGGCAGAAAGCTCGCTAACAGCACCCAGCCCTCCCTCGTTCGAGGGACACGATGATTGCGCACCAGCCGATGCAGGTTCGAGCTATGCGACGCCGAGCCAGACGAGCAGGCGGCGCGCCTGCGGCTCAGAGCACGTACTACGCGGCCAGCTGGTGGATCGGCGTGCTCGTCGGGTCGATCTCCGAGGCAAATCCGCGATCCCAGCGCACGAATACGTATCCGCGCTCGTCGATCTGGTCGACGACACCGCGATCGCCCGCACACAACCCGGAGTCGTCGCTCGCGTCCTGGACGAGCTCGACTCTCGCGCCGATAGCGACCCCCGCGCGGATCCGCGCCGCGAGGAGTCTGGCACCGTTCGCGTCCATGATGCGAATATCGGTTTCGGGAACGAGAAGCTTTACCCTCCGGAGGGCAGGAAACCCAACGGGCTCGGCGAACTCGCGCCCCGCCGGCGAACGGTCCCGAACTCGACGGCTTAGGATCGGTTCGCCGGCATCGCCTTCCGTGCCGGAGTGCATGCCGTGACGAACCCCGACCATCGACACTCCGCCGACCGCGAACCGACATCCGATGCTGCGGACGGGCTCGGAGGCCTCGTTCGGAGAGTCTTCACGCCCGGCCCCACTCCGGAGGAACGGCTCGAGAAGCTCCTCGCGGAACGGCGTCGCGAGCTCGACGAGCACGCGGCACGTTTCGACGCGTCAATCGCCGACCTCGAGCGCCGCGAAGAGCTTCTCCGCGACTCACGTGCCGCGGTCGAGCGCATGCTCAGGCTCGGTAACTCCGATCTCGAGGCGCGCGAGACCGAGCTCACCGACTTCCTGCGCGACTTCACGGATCGTGAAGCGCGCCTCGCAGAAGCCGAAGCCGACTTGGCACGACGACGCAGCGAGCTGGGCGCCGTGGAGCTCGTGCGCGCCGCGGTCGAACGACGCGAGCGCGACGTGGCTGCGAGGGAGGAACGCGTCGCCGAGCTCGAGTCGCAGGTGGAGCACCCGGACATCGTGCGGAGCGCGGAGCCATCGATCCTGGCGCGGCCGATCGAGCTTGCCCTCGTGCCGGGAGCGAACTACCGGCTCCTCGAGATCGACGGGCGGGAGCTTGCGCGAGGCGACACGCTCGAGCTCGACCGCGAGGAGTACGTCGTCGTGCGTATTGGACATTCGCCGCTACCCGCGGATCCTCGCCGCTGTGCCTATCTCATCCGCGGGGCCGGCGGCTCGTCGTCCGGCAGCTCGTAGACGCGGGGACGTGCACCGGGCTCGCCGGGGGCGTCGACGACCTCGAGTCGGCGCGCGGCCTGGGCAGTGAGGAACTCGGCGACGGCCACCTCGTCCTCGGTGAAGCTTCGGAGACGCATCTCGTAGAGCTCGATGAGCCCCCACGAGCGTCCGGAGACCTGAAGGGGAATCAATAGCAACGCGTTCATCCCGAGCTCGCGGAGGATGAAGGCCTCCGCGGGGTCGACGTCCCCGTCGGCGAACGAGATCGCTCGCGGCCTGCCTGAACGGAGAACATCCGCGGTGAGTGGGAAGTCGTCGATCCGATATGCCGCCTCGTCGCCGAGCGACACGTCGCGAAGGGCGTGGTCCGTTGCGTCGACGACGAAGTCGCCCACGACGCGGGAGACAGAGCAGGCGGTTGCGCCGACGACGAACACGAGCGCCTTGCAGAGACGATTGCAGACGGCCTCGACGCTCTGCTCGGCCTCGATTGCTGCGGAGGCCGCGAGGGCGTCGGCAAAGACCGAGCCGGACCCGTCGCTTCGGCCACGACGCCGAGTCTCGACCAGCTTCAGGCCACCGCCTTCCGAAGCTCCCCGCGACGCTACGACGACGTCCCGGAACGAGGCAACGCGATCCTTCCCACCGTTCTTCGCGGCGTAGAGCGCCTGATCGGCGGCGCGCACAAGCGCGGTGGGGCCGGCTCCGTCGAACGGATACGTCGAGACGCCGGCGCTGATGCGCAGAGGAAAGCCCGCGTCCATGAGACCCTCCGCGAGGACACGCCTGATCTGACCACCGAGTGCGTCGGCAGCGTCAGCGCCCGCGTCGGGCAGCATGACGACGAACTCGTCGCCTCCGAGACGCGCTGCCACGGCGCCGTCGGGCAGCGAATCAGCGAGTGCGTCGGCGATCTCGCACAGAAGGCTGTCGCCGAATTCGTGCCCGGCGCGATCGTTGATCTCCTTGAAGTCGTCGCAGTCGATCACGAGGATGCTCAGCGGCATGCGATCCTTTTGCGCGTCGGCCAGCGCATGCTCGAGGCGCTCCTCGAATCCGCGCCGGTTCAGGATTCCGGTTAGTGAGTCGGTAACTGCGCTCTGTCGCTCGCGACCCAGGGCGAACGCAGCGTCCAGGGAAGCGGCGACGTGTGCGGCGAGAACCGCTGCCGTGTCGAGGTTCACCGGGTCGACGTTCGCAGTCCGACTGCTCCGACCCAGGAGTGCCCCGAGACCCTTTCCGTTGACGCGCAGGGGGAGCCAGACGACCGGCCCGGAGAACCTCGCAGGCCCGCGCGCACTCGCCGGATCGAGCACCTGACAGACGATGCTCGGATCGACGAGCGCGCTGGCCGCTTCGAGCTCGGGCTGGGTGAAGGGTGCTTCGGCCGACCCGTCGAGGCGCCAGAAGGACAGCGTCGCCGGCACGCCGAGCTCGTCCCACGTGATCACCTGGCTGGCGTCGACCGGCAGGATCCTCGGCAGGGAGGCCGCAGCGAGCGCCGCGATCTCACCTGCGTCGCGAATGCTGCTCAGATGAACGAACAAGCGGGCAAGCGAAGCCAGGTCGAGCGTACTGCGAGTGCGCAGAGCATCCGCATGTATGCCGAGGGCAGACGCCAGCGGTCGCACGGCCTCGGCGGCACCGTCAGGGAGCGCCCGGCCGGACTCGAGGTTGAGCATGCCGACGACGACACGCCCCGTGCGAAGCGGGACCGCGAGCTCCGAGACGATGCCGGGTCGCACGGCGAAGTAGTCGGGATCAGCGGCGACGTCAGGCACCAGCTGAGGGCGCGCCAGCCGCACGGCACGCCCCATGATGCCGCTCACCACCCGGATTCCGTCCGGCACCACCGAGTGCCCGCGTTGCGCAACGAGCCAGAAGCGCCCGTGGTCGAGGACGAAGACCGATGGCATCAATCCGGCGATCTCGGCGTGCAGCACCTCCATCGCGCTGTCGATCGACGCGGCAGGATCGTCCCCGTCGACGAGGACGGCCGCGGCCTTCTGCGAGGTCGCAGCAAGCAGCGCGACGTCGATCGGAGACGGTACGCGGGCAGGCGTCGTTGCGCTTTCCATAGCCAAGAAATCGGCTGTGGAGGCGGCGGCCTAAAGACCCCTTAAGGCTTTAGGAGTTCTTGGAGACGCGCGGCCGCTACGAGGCGAGCTGCCTGTACCAGTCGAAGATCGCGTCGCCCCAGAAGAGCGCGACGACGGCGCCGAACGCCAGAAACGGCCCGAGCGGGATCGCCTGCGTTCTCGCCTCACTCCCGTGCCGGAGCAGCAAGAGCGCAGCCGGAACGAACGCGACGAAGAATCCGACGAACAGCGCCGGAATCACCAACACGCCGAGACCGGCGCCAAGCAGTGCCGACAGCTTCACGTCTCCAAGTCCGAGCCCTTTCGGGTGAACGAGCACGATCAGAAAGAGCAAGAGCCCTGCCCCGAGGGCACAGAGGGTCCACTCGACGCCCGGATCGTCGATCGTTCGGAGCGCGAGCATCACGACGGTCGCGGGAAGGACGATCTTGTCCGGTATCAGCCGGTGCTCGAGATCGGTGCGTGTGACGACGACGAGCGCCCAGCAGAGGAGAACGGAGGCAAGCGCCTCGAGCGTGAAGCCGAAGACGAGCCCGCACGCCCCTGCGAGGAGTGCGGTGCCCAGCGTGACGAGCGGAAGACGCCGCGAACGCGGCACGCTCCTGAGAAGAGGATCGTGAAGCGGCGCGTTGGTCGCAACCCGATCCGCGAGCGGGCCGACGAGCGCGCCCGCAACCAGTCCGACGAGGCCCGCCGTGACATCCACTAGTGGTCGCTCCGGGAAGGACGGACTGGATTCGCCGGCGAAAAGCAAGCAGAGCCAGGACGCGGGGTGGCTTGACACAAGAGAGGCATGCCGACTGAGCAGGACGCAGGGCGCCGCTCTGCAGCCGCGTGAATGCGGTGCGTACTTCCGGGAGAGACCACTTTGGGCTCGATTCACGGAGAGACGCCCGCCTCCTCCCCCCTGCGGACCGTCCTATCCCTCTTCCAGGGGACGACCGTCCCTCGATCTGGGGGTGATCGACCCCCGAAAGGCGACTACTGTCGGAAAGACTGCGGAAGCTCCCTCGCGGAGCAAGAACGGCGGATCTCGAGTGACAATCAGGTCAAGGCGGCATCTGAGCGGTACCCTCGCGTGGGCGTTGACCCTCGCTGCGCTCGTGCTTGCCTCGAGCCTGCTCACCGAGGTCCTGCGCGAGACACCCAACCACGTACTGGTGACCCTCGCAATCCTCGCGTTCACGGCCGCGGCTTGCGGAGTCGTCCTCAACTGGAGGCTGCGACGAGCAGCGTCGGGTGCTCTTCGAGACCCGCTCACGGGTTTGCCGAATCGAGTGCTCCTGGATGACCGTATCGAGCAGGCGCTGCGACGCTCTCGGCGTTCAGGTGAGCACTTCACGCTCATCGTCGTCGACCTCGACGGCTTCAAGGATGTCAACGACGTCCGCGGCCACCGAGCCGGCGACACCGTTCTCCGGACACTCGCCCGTCGCTTCGAGTCCATCATGCGTGCGAGCGACACCGTGGCCCGCGTGGGCGGCGACGAGTTCGTGGTCCTGTCGATGGAGACGGGCAGCGACGACACTGCCGCCGCGCTCGTGGGACGGCTTCGCCACGCCCTTCGGCGTCCGTTCCGGGTCGACGGGACGACGATCGAGATCGACGGCAGCATCGGGTGGGCCGTCTTCCCGGCACACGGGACGACGTCTGACGAGCTGCTGTCGCGCGCGGACGGGCAGATGTACGCGACGAAGCGGGATACGTCGGACGACTCGGTCTTCGTGCGCCGCGGCGTCGATGCGGGCATCGTGCGCGACGTCGAGCTCGCGCTCGAGCAGAAGGAGCTCCTGGTCGTGTACCAGCCGATCCTCAATGTCGCGACGGGTGCAACCCACTCCGCCGAAGCGTTGATTCGGCGCGTGCGCCCGGGCCGAGTCCTGGTCCCGCCCTCCGAGTTCATGCCGCACGTCGAGCGCACCCCGCTCGCCCGCGAGCTCACGTTTCTCGTCGTCGCCGACGCCCTCGACTCGGCTCAGCTGTGGTCGCAGAGAGGGCACGACCTCGGCGTGTCGATCAACATCCCGTACCGGCTCCTCGACGACCCGCAGTTCGCGGATGGTCTCGCAGCCATGCTCCGCTCGGTCGATCTGGCCAGGAACCCGGTCACCCTCGAGGTCGTCCCGGCAGGCCCGGGCGCCGGCGCCGAGCTCGATGACCAGGTGCTGGGACGGTTCGCGATGCTGGGAGTACGTCTCTCGCTCGACGACGGCGGGCGCGCCTCGTCCTTCAGCGCGTTACGTGTCCTACCGCTCGACGAGCTGAAGATCGACGCGGGGTTCGTGCACGGCCTCGGCACGAGCACGACCGACGCGGCACTCGTTCGCGGGATGATCGACATCGGGCACGCGCTCGGCCTGACTGTGGTCGCCGAGGGAGTCGAGACGAGGCAGGCTTGGAACGTCCTCGGAGACTGGGGCTGCGACCGCGCTCAGGGGTTCTATGTCGCGAGCCCGCGACCGCCGGACGAGCTCGTCGAATGGCTCCACGGCAGCTGGCCTGCCGTGGCGTAACTCGGGGCCTGGACCCGGGGGCTTGACCCTTTCTACCTCGCAGCCTCCACCGCGAAGACGACGCCCACGACGAGGAGGACGAGGCCGAGCGCGAGCCTGAGGCTGTTCTCCGAGATGCGGCCCGTCGCCCGCGCGCCGAGCCAGCCTCCGGGAAGCGCTCCGGCGAGGCCCGCGGCGAGAACCCCCCAGGCCACTCCCTCGCCGGCGGCATGAGCCGCGAACCCGGCGACACCGAGAAGGAATCCGACGACGAGATTCGTCCCGGCGGCTCGGCGCACGTCGAGCCCGACCGAGCGGACGAGCGCCGGCATCCGGAGCGTTCCGAGAATCACCCCCACCGCGCCACCCAGGACGCCGATGAAGAAGGCCAGCGCT
>Ga0184625_10001245_pt1 | contig 10491 bp, 5 predicted proteins | sample PLM3_30_b1_FD_133151 | JGI IMG/M metagenome (GOLD analysis project Ga0184625, IMG submission 133151) | Groundwater sediment microbial communities from an aquifer in East River, Colorado, USA - PLM3_30_b1 | ecosystem: Environmental > Terrestrial > Soil > Riparian zone | place: USA: East River... | reverse complement strand
GCATGTCACCGCTGGACACGATGGTGGCGTGGTGACGTCGATCGCGTTTTCCCCGGATGGCAAGCTCGTCGCGAGCGGCTCCAGCGATCGGACGGTCAAGGTGTGGGACGTGACGGACGGCAGTCCGCGCGCGACGCTGACCGGCCACACCGGACCGGTGTACGCGGTGGCGTTCGACCCGAAGAGCCACCTGGTCGCCTCCGCCGGCTGGGACCGGACAATCCGGCTGTCGGACGTGAATACGGGAGCGGCCCAGGTGTTCGACGTATACAAGGACGACGTCTACTCGCTGGCGTTCTCCCCATCGGGCCGACATCTGGTCGCGGGCGGTCAGGACCGGTCGGTCAAGTGGATCGAGGTCGAGTCGGGGGCGGTGACGAAAGTGTTCCAAGGGCACACAGGGCCGATTCACGCGGTCGCTCTGTCGAAGGACGGCGCCTTGCTGGCCGCGGGTGGGCGGGATGGCACAGTGCGGGTGTGGGACACCGAGCGGTAGTCGACGTTGCCAATCGCGTTGCATTGCAACACACACACCCCTTTGCAACGCGATTGGCTTTTTGCAACGCGATTGGAAACTTGCGACGGGATAGCGCCGTCGCCGCAACTCGTCATCCGACAGAGTCTTCCACCAGCAAGATCTCGTTCAACCCGGGCTAAGTTCCCAGGTCTTCCCGGTATTCCGGCTCTGGGAAATTCGGCACACTTGTCCGAATGAGCAGGTTTCGGTGCAGTTTTCCGAGCGCGGGGCGAGCGGAAACCGTCCAGCGCGGAGCTGGCTGACCAGCTTTGCGACCCAGGCTTCGAGTTGACCTCGAAACTTTGCCCACGCGTCGGGATCGGATTGCCAGCCCATCGCCTGCCGCGGCAGGACGCCCTTCGGCCCCGTGTCGGTCACCATCCAGTACGCCAGGCCAAGCGGCCGGGCTTTGCGACCGGGATAGAAGACTCTCTCAACTGCCAGGGCATAAAGGGTCAGCTGCATCTTCTCGAGGTTCGAAAGACTGGTCGACGTATAGTTCTGGGCTCGCCCCGTTTTGTAGTCGATGACCCAGAAGCCGAGTTCGCCGTCCAACTCGGCCACGTCCACTCGGTCAATCCGCCCGCCAATTTGGACCTCGACGCCGCCAACGGAAATGACGAGCGGTGCGGCGGGTGCGCCGGTCACTCCGAAATCGGCTTCCAACAGATGCGGCGCAGGCGGCGCTTTCGCGTTCCGCCACGGATCCACGTATTTGTCCCAGTGGTCGCGATAATGGGCGGCCGAGCGGTGTAGCCGCTTGCCTTCCAGTTCCCAGAGCTTCTTCGACGCCGCGCTGGGCGCGCGGGCCGCGTATTCCTGGATCGCGACGTCGATTTCGGCAAGGAGTTCGGGCCCGATCCGATCGGGGAGCCGCTCGCGGGTCATCTCGGGATCGGCCTCCCGCAGTTTCCGGTGCAACCGGGCCAGAGCGCGGTGGTATGCAGCGCCGCGACGGGTCTGTTCCACTTCCTCCCCCGGCTCGTCGAGTTCTTCCAGGCTGAGGACGTGACCGAGCAGAAACTTAAAGGGGCAGGCGACGTAGGTCTCAAGGGCCGTTGGGCTGAAGACATGGTCTGGACCAAGCCGGTCGCGCACCTCCGCCTGTGCGGCGCTGGAGTCGAGCCACCCGTCGTAGCGGTTGTAGTCGCGTGACCGGAACCGGGCGGCGGCCACTTCTTCTGCCCAGCGCAGATGTTCGCCAAGGTCATTCGGCAGACCGGGATGACGCCACGCGCCGGCTTCCGTCCGACCGCGCGAGTTCGCGGCGAACTGCACACGGGTTTCGGCTAATGACAGCGGCTCGCGGCTCGTGTAACCCTCAATGAGCATTCGCTGCCGCTCCGGACGAAGGACATCCGCGGCGAAGCACTCCTGGACGGCCCGGAGAAACGTTCCGGGCAGAAGCGATTGCCCCTTTTCGTCGATCGCCGAATAGCTGAGGATCAGCTCGCGACGGGGCCGGGCGATGAGGTCCAGGAACAGCAGTTGTTCGGTGCCCAAGCGGTCGCCCGGGTCGGGAATTGGCAGGCCCGCCTTGCGCAATTGCACTCGGTCCCCATCATCGATCAACGACGCGGGCGGGGCCAGGCGCGGAAAGCTCTTTTCGCCCAGTCCCATGACGAACAAGTACTCGCAATCGAGATGTCGGGCCTCCTCGGCGGCGACGACCAGGACGCACCCGGTCGAGGCGACCCCCGGGTCGAGAGTTTCCGTGGCGCATAAGGTGGCGAGCCCGCGCAAGAACGCGGCGCGCGAGACGGACGGACGATTCCACTTTTGCAGAGCCCGCCAGAGCGATGCCAGCGCGGCAGTATCCCCCTCGTCCGACGCGGCTTCGATGCCAATATCCGTCGCGAACCGCCGAAGCCATTTGGCAAAATCCAGACTGCTGCCATCCGCAGTCAGATCGTCCCACCTCGCAAAGAACCGCTCGAGGAACGGACGGCTCTCGGCGGCGAGCCGGACCTTGCGGCGGCGGCGCGACGCCTCGGGCACTTCGTCTTCCAATCCTTCCGGTGGCGTTTCGGCCCACAGCCGCACGGCGCGCAGGTAGGCATCGCGGTCGCGCGGCTCACCGAGGAGGCGCAAAAGCCCTTCGGCCCGCCGCGCGGTTTCGGCGTCCCCCTCCGGCCAGTTGGGGCGGAAGTACGTGCTACGCAAGAGAGCCGCGACGCCGGCGAACGGCCAGCCCTCCTCCGGCAGCCGGATGGCGCGCAAAAGCGCTGCGACGGCGGGACTGCTCGACAGTGGTTTCGCGCACTCGGTTTCGACGGGAAGGCCGTATTCGGAAAACACTTCCTCGATCAGATCGGCCGTGTACGTCAGCGTCCGGGCCGTGACGACAACGTCGTCGGGGCAGACTCCCGCGGCAAGAAGTGTCCGGATTCGGCGGGCGACGAGCCTCGCCTCGCCGACCGGGCCGGGGGCTTCGATCAAATGCAGCCCGGTCGCGTCGGTCGCCGGTTCGACCGGCGAGCTGAAAAGCTGTCGATCGAGGTGCGCCAGGGCGGCCGGGCGATCTTGAGTGGCGTCGCTACTGGAATCCACGACGCCCCAAGAGAACCGCTCCCGCACCTGGCGCGAAGCCGCGAAGGCTTCCTCGCAGCGGGCGTTGTTGGCCGGCAGCGCCAACCAGATTTCGGCTCGCTGTGCCAGTGCTTCGACAATTCCCCACTCGCCATGCGACAGCGCGACGCACCCGTCCACGAACACCGAGCGAATGCGATCGAACGGACCCGGGAGCCGCGTGCGAATGACGTCAGCGGCTCGGCGCACGGGCGACTCGGCAATGTCCCGTTGGGCGAGAGCTGTCACAATCTCCGCGCATGCCGCCAGCTTCGAAGCGCGCGCACCGGAGATTGCACCCGAAAACTCCGCGGCCGAGACGCCGAGTTCGTCGAGTTCATCGAGGAATCCATCGGCGCCGTCCAGGAAGCCGCGCGTGTCCGCGACGCGGCGAAAGTAGTCGATCCCGCGCTTGCGAACCAGGTCGGCAATGACCTCGTCCAGCAGCAATCGCCGTTCGGAAGGCGATGGTGGCGACCACGCCGGAATGGCCCGAGCCAGCACCGCCTGGGCGAAGTCTGAGACGGTGAATACGTTCGGCAAAAGGACAGACCGGCCGCCGTCGGCGATGCGCCGCAGGGTATCGCGTGCCGCCCGTTCCGTCGGCGCCAACCAGAGCGCCGAGCCGACGTCGCGGGTCCGCGGCACGTATTCGGCCAGGAGCCGGCGGGTCAGGTCAGGTCCCGGGGGGCCGCTCAGGATGTGGACGGATGCGCCCAAGCAACTTCTCAAATGCGACCGGCCGGCCCGTCGGGGCCGGCCGGCACGGGTGAATGGTCGAACTCCGTCATCACTGGTTGAACACGAACTCCTTCGTGTTGATCAAGGCCCAGAGAATATTCTCGTAGGCGATCTTCTTGTTCGCCTTGTGCTTGTCGATATGCTCCATCGCTACCTTCATGTCGGCATCGGTCGGCTTGCGAGCAAACGCCCAGAGGAACAGCTCTCGCACTTTGTCCGCGTCCGGACGACCATCCTTCGCGGATGCCAGCGCATCCGCCCGGCCGTTGGCCCGGCTCAGCTTGCCCTGCACTTCTTCCGAGTTGAGCAGATGCAGCGCCTGGGCGAGGTTCGCCTCGCTCACGCGTTCGCACTCGCAGGCACTGATGCGCTGTGGGCGGCCGAACACATCGAGGAAGTAGCTGCCGAACGACTCGTCCGGAAGCATGATCGCCCGCTTCGGGGCGAAGCGGTCGGCCGGCAGGCCGCCGAAGGAGGACGGCGAATCCGTCACCTGGCAAACTGCGTCCAGGAGCACCTCCGCGCCCATGCGCTTCGGGTAGTACCGGGCAAACGCCTGCTTGTCGTGCTTGTTGAACTCGTTCGGAATCGCGGAGAGCTGGTAGGTGCGGCTCTTCGCGATCGCCTTGACCAGCGCCTTCAGGCTGAACTTGTTATCGAGCAGAACCTTCGCGAGGGCGTCGAGCAGTTCCGGGTTCGACGGCGGATTGGTCACGCGCATGTCGTCGATCGGGTCCACGATGCCGCGGCTGAAGAAGTGGGCCCAGTAGCGATTGGCGACGGCCCGGGCGAAGAACGGGTTCTTCGGGTCGGCCATCCAGTCGACCAGGCGCTGCCGCGGGTCTTCGCCGCGCTCGACGTCCATTGGGTCACCGTCGAGCGGCTTGATCAGGGCCGGCTTGCTCGTCCGCTTGTTGTTCACCGCTCCGTCGGGACGGCTATAGACGATCTGCACGGTCGTTTGCTGCTGCGCGCCCGGAACCGGGAGCTGCTTCTTGGCAACCCGCCCGAAGAACGCGGCCAGGCCCCAGTAGTCGTCCTGGCTCCACTTCTCGTATGGGTGGTGGTGGCACTGAGCGCAGGCGATCCGCAGGCCGAGGAACACCTGGGCCGTGTCGTCGACGAATTGTTCCGGTTGCTGGAGGTCCTTGTACCAGACCGTCGGCGGGTTCTTCGATTCGTCACCGGTCGCGCCGAGGATGTCGCGGACGAACTCGTCGTACGGCTTGTCGCCGGCAATCGCCTCGCGAATCCAGTTGTGGAACGCAAACGTCCCCTGGGCCCGCTGCATCGCGTTGCCTTCGCGGCCGCGTTTGACGCGCAGGATGTCCGCCCATTTGTTGGCGAAGAAGTACGAATACTCGGGCGTCTCCACCAGCCGGTCGATGAGTGCTTCACGCTTCTTCGGATCCTTGTCCGCGGCGAAGTCGAGCACTTCCTTCGGCGTCGGCAGCGAACCCGTCAGGTCGAGGTAAGCCCGCCGCACAAACGCCTCGTCACCGGCCAGGTCGGATGGCACCAAGCCGAGGTCCTTCCACTTCTTCGACGTGTAAGTATCCACCACGGTCTGGACCGGGAACTGCCAGTCCGGGGTCTTGCTGCCGAGTGGAACGGTCGCGCGAAAGACGGCAACGTGCCCTTGATAGCGAGCCATGACCGCGGCCTCGCCGCTCAAGTTGAGCGTGCGAACGACGCCATTGGCATCGACGGAAGCGATCTCCTGGTCGTTCGATTCGTACTGCGCCCGTCGGGTGATGTCTTCCACCATTCCGTCCGAGTAGTGGGCGTACGCGGCGAACTGTTGCTTGTTCTGCCGGGTCATCACCCGGTGCTCGGGGGCGACGGTGATTTTCGTGACTGTCGGGTCGGTGTCCTTCCCAAAGGGCGTGCCGGCCGCGATCCAGCGGCGGACGAGGCGGTATTCGTCGGAGTCTCTGTCCATCTTCTTGCCGCCGCCGTGCGGCGCAAGCCCAGTGGCTTTGAGTAGGAGCAAGCTCGAATCGGGAGCCGAAGGCATCAGCCGGCGGCCGCGCGCCTCTTTCACGAGGGCCGTGTAGTCGACGTCAGGCTCGTACCCGAGCAGCGAGAGCTTGAACCCGTTCTGACCGCTCGCCTTACCGTGGCAGCCGCCCGAATTGCAGCCGAGTTTGGTGAAGACCGGCACGACCTGGTTCGGGAAGTTGATCGGCAGGTTCTCGTCCGCGTGCTTGACCGTGACCGGCAACGCGACCGTCTTGTCGCCGAACTTCGCGACCACCTGCGTGGTGCCGTTGGCCAAGGGGAGGACGCGGCCGGTTGGCAGGACGCGAGCCGTCTTGCCGTCGGCGACTGCATACTCAACATCCCCGCTCAGGTCCTGGAGTTTGCCGTCCTTGAGCGTGGCGGTCACGACCAGCTGGGCCGCATCGTCCATGCCCTTGATCGTGAGGTTGGATGGCGAGACGGCGAGCGACTGAACGTCGGCCGGCTTGGGCAGCGCGACGTTCTCGAGCGGCAACGGGCCCTTGTTGTAGAGGTCGGCGAATGCAGGCGACGCGGACAAGCAAGCGACAGCAAGGAGGAAAAGCCAACGAGAGAAGGGAGTTGGCATGCTGGTGGGTCCTCCGACGTGGGCGAGGCAGGTGGGATACGGGCGGCAGGCGGGGGGGCGGGTCATTAGTATTGTGGGCCCGAAAAGCAAAGATAGCAAGTGCGAACCGCCCGGGACACCCCGGTTTGTGAATCAATCCACACATGTCGGTCGCATCGGCCGACGAAGGGACTTTTCCTCTCCCGCGTTCCGCCACGTGCCGACAACAACCGATGGTGCGCTGGCGGGAGCTATCTCATGATACGCATGTCATTCTCGGTCATCGCGAGCATGTTGGTGAGCGGAATTGTCTTCGCCCAGGCTCCGCCGCCGCCGCGGGCGCTTCCTCCTTCGCTCGGCGACCCGGCCCGCGACAAGCCCGCCCGCCCCCTCACCCCCGCGGACGCCGCCAGGCAGCGCGAAGCCGCGATCCAAGCACTGAAAGAAGATCTGCGGTCGTTTGACGTCGAAAGCGTCGTCGCCCGTCAAATCGAGGGTCGCTGGCTGGTCGTCTCGTCCAAAGAGGTGCTGAAGGACTTCGGCGCCGATCGCAGCGGTGCAACCGACGCCGCTCGCGTCATCCGCGAACTGCGCGTCAACCAGCTGGGCACGATTCCGGGATCGAGCCCACCGTTCGAGTACTGGTTGGCAGATGGCAAGTCGCCGCAGGGCGTCAATGCCCGGGTTGTCGTGCTCCCAATCACTGCCCGGACCATCCGTGCCGAACAGATCGGCGGGACGTGGGTCCTCACGGACGGTTCCAAAGGGCTCTACGACTTCGGAACCGATTCGCAGGCTGCCCGACAGGCAGCGCTCGTGTTCTGGAAGTACGGCTTCAACCAGGTCGGCGTGATCGGTTCGCCGCGGCCGTCCATGATGTACCCGCTCCTCGATCCGCGGCAAGCGAATGTCGACAGGGTTGCGCCGCTGCCGCAACAGGTGCCGCTCGGGGTATTGAACGACGTGCAGCGAACGAGCCTTCTGTTGCCCGGCAATCTGTATGGCGGGCGCAGGGCGCCTCTGGATTCGGCCAATTTGAAGTCGGTGCGACTGGAAAAAGGCGAATGGGCATTGACGCACGGGGACGATGTGTTGGCACGGTTCGGCAGCTCGGAGTCGGCCGCGCGGGCCGCGGTGAAGGTCTTGCAGGATGCCAGGCCGACCGAAATGGTCCGCCTCGGCGACGCCGGGTGGCCGTTGTTCCTGGCGAACGGACAGGCCATCCGTTGCGAGCCGCTGGCCTTTACCAAGTCGGCCCTCCGGCCGGACCGGCTGAAGGTCACGAAGGTCCGCGAGACCTATTGGCTCTTCGAAGACCTTCGGCCAGTGATGGAAGTCGGCACGAAGGCCGACGCCGAGCTCGTGCTGGCGGTGATTGGCTATTTCGATTTGAAGAATGTGTCGTTCTTCGGGCGGCCGGAGTCGGGAGGGCTGCGGTTGTTGACGGCGGGGCGGTAGGGAGTTCGGCGAGCCCGGTCGCTACTTTTCTCCGAAGCAATACACCGTCCCCTTTTCCGTGCCGACCACGACGCAGCCCCCTGCCACCGCGGGTGAGCCCATAATCGCGCCGTCGAGAACGAAGTCAGCGACCTTCTGGCCCTTCAGGTCGAGCACGTACAACTTGTGGTCATACGAGCCGACGAAGATGCGGTCGCCGGCGACGACAGCTGAGCTGTCCACCTTGTGGTCGGTCAGGAAGTCCCACTTTCGCTGGCCGGTCTTGCGGTCGATCGCCCAGACTTTATTGTCCCGGCTGCCGATGATCACGAGGTCGTCGGTCACTGCCGCCGACGCGTAAAAGGGCTGCTTGCGCTTCGGGGCCTCGAACTCCCATTCGACCCGCAGCTTCTTCAGATTGATCGAGAGCACCTGGTTCGACATTGTTCCCACGTACAGCCGGTCGCCGAGCACAGCGGCGGCGGCCCCGCTCTGCCCTTTCAAATCGACGTTGCCGAGTTCCTTGCCAGTCTTGACGTCGATCACATGCATCAGGCTGTCGCAGCCGGCCAGAAAGGTCTTGTCGTCGGCGACCGCGACCCCGCCGTAGATCGGCCCCTCGATGCGGTAATCCCAGACTTTCTTGCCTTCCTTGTCGAGGCAATAGAGTGTCGAGTCGTGGGCGGGGATGAGGACTGTGTCACCGGCAAAGTTCGGCCCGGCGGTGATCTGCCCATCGGTTTCGAACGTCCAGAGGACCGCGCCGTTACTGCGGTCGAGGCAATAGAACTTGCCATCCACGTCGCCGACATAGACCCGGTTGCCTTGCACTCCGGGGGATGCGGTGAGAATGCCGAGCTGCGTCTTCCACTTCTCCTGGCCGGTCTTGAGGTCGATCGCATAGAGGAACTTGTCGGACGAAGCCGCGTATACCACGCCGTCCGCGATGACGACGGCCCCTTCGACAGAGTTCTTGGTCTTGAACTCCCAGCGGATCGCCAGCTTGTCCGGCAGCTTGTCGTCGGAGACGCCAGTTTGCGTGGCATTGCCGCGATGAAGCGGCCAGTCGGCAGCCAAGACGGAGGCCGGAAGCATACAGATGGCCAACAACGGAAGACGGCGAGCGGTCATGAATCGGCTCCGTGGGTGTGTGAAGGTAGACGCCGTGTCCCCTGGATCGATTCGGGCGCTGTTACTCACGCAAAGGCGCAAAGGCGCGAAGAAACTCAACTCATGGGCCGGCATCGGGACTGCTTTGCGACTTTGCGGCTTTGCGTGAACCTCTTCAAGGCACCCGACGCCAGACCGTCTGATCCAGGCTGAACGCGAGCACCGCGAGGGCGACCGCGGCGAGCGCCAGCCAGGGGTAATACTCGTGGTAGCGCCGATAGACGTGGCTGACGATCGGCTGTCGTTCCATGGCGTCGATCTGCCGGCAGACTTCAAGGAGCTGGTGGCCGTCGTTGGCGGTGAATGACTTGCCCCCAGTCATCTCGGCGACCGACTGGTTGATTTGCCGTCCGGCGAGCCGCTGCTTGGCCGCGTCCGGATTGTCGGTCGGTGGGTCGCCGCCCGCGTCGATCGTGTAGATGGGGATGTTCAGGTTAGCCGCGAGCGAGGCCGCCTGTCGCGGCTTGAGCGGCTGCCGCTCCTGGTCGGACAGGTCGAGGTTGTGTTCGCCGTCGCTCAGGAGGATGAGCACCTTCCGCTTGGCGGGCGTCTTTTCGAGGCGGATGATTCCCTCAGCAATGCCGTCGCCGACGTTGGTTGCGGTGTCGCGTGCGGTTGCCGGGCGGACGTTTTCGAGGATCGTCAGGAGCACCGAGTGATTGAGCGTCGGTGGACAGACCGGTTGCGGCCAGTTGGCAAAGGTGACCAGGCCGACAGCGTCGGTGCCGATCTCGGTGGAACGGCCCTCGAAGTGCGTGCCGTCCGGGCCATCCCCCCCGGCGATGAAGAGCTTGAGCGCGCGCTTGGCGGCCTCGCGGCGCGAAATCGGCGACGAGCCCGGGTCCCAGATAAACGTCGGCTCCTCCATCGAACCGGAGGTGTCGAGGACGAAGAGGATGGCGATGCCGTCGGCGGGAAGACGGGTCTTGAGGTCGGGCGAGCGCGGTTGGGACAGCGCGAGGATGGCCGCGGTGAGCGCCAGCACGCGAAGGGTCTCGCCGGCGAGGCGCGGGAAGCGGGCCGGCGGAATGTCTTTGACAAGGCTCAGTGAGGGGTAGCGCAGCGCGCCGCGCCGGACCCATCGCCGCCAGAGCGAGACAAGTGGCGGGATTGCCAGGAGAAGGAGAAACCAGGGATAGACGAATTCGAGCGACACGCGGCCTGTTGGAATGACGACTTGACAATCTCGTTCCCAAGCTCTGCTTGGGAACGCAGGCATGCCAAGCTCTGCCTGGCGAGCCCGGGTATTCCGAGCGGCCGTGAAGCAGAGCTTCGCCGGCCTGCGTTCCCAAGCAGAGCTTGGGAACGAGAGGGAGAGGGGACGTTATTTCCCCTGATTCCAGTATATCCTCGCGTTCTTGGTGGCCCGGCCGACGGCGATGATGTCGATCTTGCCGTCACCGTTCAAGTCGGCCGCGGTCAGATCCTCAACGGCGACGCCGCCTTCGTCAATAAGCTCGCGGGCCCATTTCGCGCCAACGCCGTCGGT
>Ga0184625_10001244_pt1 | contig 10492 bp, 4 predicted proteins | sample PLM3_30_b1_FD_133151 | JGI IMG/M metagenome (GOLD analysis project Ga0184625, IMG submission 133151) | Groundwater sediment microbial communities from an aquifer in East River, Colorado, USA - PLM3_30_b1 | ecosystem: Environmental > Terrestrial > Soil > Riparian zone | place: USA: East River... | reverse complement strand
ATCTGTCGTGGAACCTGGAACAATATAAGCAATCGGGTTTGGGAGGATTGGAGATTACTCCAATCTATGGAGTGTTTGGATTTGAAAAGGAATTTGTGAATTTTCTTTCTCCTCAGTGGATGCAACTTTTCGATTTTACACTTGCGGAAGCGAAGCGACTCAACCTTGGCATTGACCTGGCCACCGGAACAGGATGGCCCTTTGGCGGTCCCTGGGTGCAGGATGAAGACGCAAGCAAATCAGTTTATTTCAAAACATACACTATAAGTTCGGGTGAGGAATTGAATGAAAAAATATTTTATGAGCAACAAGCATTTGTGCGAACGGCAAATAACAAACCAGCAGGGATTGATAGCATACTCCAACCCCTGGCCCTAAATAAAAATTTGCAATCACTTGCTCTTGACCAGATCAAATTCCCTGGCAAACTTCCACTTCAACTATTAATGGCGTACTCTGAAAAGGGAGAGGCAATTGATGTCACCGGCAAGGTTGACAAGGATGGAAAATTAAATTGGAGAGCTCCTGATGGAAAGTGGACCTTATACGCCCTTTTTATGGGCCTTCACGGAAAAATGGTGGAACGGGCCGCGCCTGGGGGTGAAGGATATGCCATTGACCATTTTTCATTGACAGCCGTTCGCAATTATTTCAAAAAATTTGATGAGTCTTTTAAGAATCATGATATATCGTACCTGCGATCCTTTTTCAATGATTCTTATGAAGTAGATGATGCCAGGGGGCAGTCCAACTGGACACCAGAATTTTTTGCGGAATTCAAAAAGCGGAAAGGATATGATTTGAAAGACCATTTACCCGCATTATTTCAAAGAGATAGTACTGAGGAAAAGCGTCGAATCATTTATGACTACCGATCAACCATCGATGAATTATTGCTGGAGCATTTTACTCAACCCTGGCAAAAATGGGGCGCATCTAAATCAGCCCTGGTTCGTAACCAGTCCCATGGATCACCTGCCAACACTTTAGATCTTTATGCAGCTGTTGATATACCTGAAACTGAGGGCAATGATATTCTTCGTTTCAAATTTGCCTCTTCAGCGTCAAATGTTACAGGGAAAAAATTGACTTCATCTGAATCTGCTACCTGGCTGAATGAACATTTCCTTTCTTCCTGGGCCGACGTAAAGAATTGTGTGGATCTCTTTTTCCTCGGTGGAGTGAACCACATTTTTTACCATGGCGTTGCCTATTCTCCTCAAAACGCCCCCTGGCCCGGATGGCTATTTTATGCGGCTGTGCATTTTCAGGAAACAAACCCCCAGTGGAAAGATTTCCCTGCATTAAATGAGTACATAGCGAAAGTCCAATCATTTTTGCAGACTGGTAAACCAGATAACGATGTTTTGCTGTACTATCCAATTGTAGACCGATACGCACAACCTGGCACGGACCTGCTCCAGCATTTCGATGGAATGGAAAGAAACTTTGACGGAACTGATTTCGAACATTTATCGAAGTGGATGCTTGAGAATGGATACGCCTTTGATTTTTTCTCAGACAGGCAGTTACAGAAATTCACGAGTTCAAATCAACGGGTATTGACTGGCGGGAATTCGTATCAAACCATACTGTTGCCTGCAAACAAACTCATCCCGGAAAGTTCCTTCCAGAAGCTCATTGAACTGGCAAAGGCAGGAGCATCTATTCTCCTCTATAAACATTTACCCGAAGGCCCTCCTGGATTTGACAAGATGGAAAGCAGGAATAAATCATTCCAACAATTACTATCTACATTTCAATTTGCTGAAGCTGGGAAAATAAAAAAAGCTGGGGTTGGAAAGGGCGCGTTCCTGGTGGGCGACAACCTCCAGGATTTACTGGAGGCGATTAAGGTGAGGAAGGAAGTTATAAATGCCTCAGGCCTGCAATACATTCGAAGAAAAAATGAAGACGGTAAGTTCTACTTCTTGAACAACAGGACTGATCAACCTATCAGTCAATTTGTGGAGTTAAATACTGATGCCGCATCGGTGGCCTTATTCTCACCAATGACGGGGAAGAAAGGTTTGGCTAAATGGAGAAAGGGAAACAAGGGAAAAATGGAAGTGCTTATTCAACTTCAACCATTCGAATCAATCATCCTCAAGACCTATCAAATTAAAAAAACGGGGAATGTCTATCCATATGTTGAGGCAGCAGGAAGTGTTATGGAAATTAACGGCAACTGGACTATTGCGTTTTTGAAAGGTGGACCAGAAATTCCCGCGAGTGTAACCACGAATGCATTGGGATCCTGGACTGCCCTGGGGGGCGAAGCCGTGAAGAATTTCTCAGGTACAGCAAAATATACGGTCTCGTTCCAAAAACCTGTTGGGAGCTTTAAGGGTTGGATATTGGATTTAGGAGAAGTTCGGGAAACAGCAGAAGTTTTTTTGAATGGAAAGAAGTTGGCTACTCTAATTGGCCCATCATTCCAGGTAGAGTTTCCAACATTACTATTGAAGGAGACAAACAAATTAGAGATAATTGTTGCCAACCTCATGGCCAACCGCATTGCTTATATGGACAGAAACAACATTCCCTGGAAAATCTTTTATAATACCAATATGCCGGCAAGAAAGAGAGAGAATGTGAAAAATGGTTTGTTTGATGCTTCATCATGGCAGCCTTTGCCTTCTGGTTTAATTGGACCAATTAAATTAATTCCGTTGGAATAGCCAGATACACACCTACACATCCGGGGTTTTATCGGTGTAATCAATCAAAACCCCGGAGGTGTAGGCAACACGGCAATTATGCTGATGAACAAAACCCTGATCATATTTTTTCTCTTCACATCGGTTGAGAGTTTTGCTCAACCAACAAAGCAGATTCAGTATTTGTCTGGTACAGATAATCTGAATACCAAGACCTGGGATTTTTTTTGCACTGGTGGGCGAAATAGCGGGAAATGGACTACCATCCAGGTGCCTTCCTGTTGGGAACAGCAAGGTTTTGGAAGCTACAATTATGGCCGGGATTACCGGACTTACGGAAAAAACTTTCGATTTGCCAATGAGGAAGGATTGTATAAATATTCTTTTAGCATACCAGCGAATTGGAAAGGAAAACAAGTCTACATTGTTTTCGAAGGTTCAATGACAGATAGCGAGGTTAAAATAAATGGACGTTCAGCAGGACCAAAACACCAGGGGGCATTTTACAGGTTTAAATACCTCATCACTGATAAACTTAATTTCTCCGGGAAGAATACGTTGGAAGTTAAGGTAAGTAAGATGTCTGCAAATGAATCCGTGAATAACGCGGAGCGCCTTGCCGACTACTGGATCTTTGGCGGCATTTACAGGCCCGTTTACCTGGAAGCGGTACCCAACCAATTCATCGATCATTTTGCCATTGACGCAAAAGCTGATGGGTCATTCTCCATGAAAACTTATTTGTCAGGATTGAAACAAGCCGCAAATGTAGTGGCAGAGATCAGGGATGCAAAGGATAAAATTATAGGAACAGCAAAGGCTTCAGCTTCGCCGAAAGACTCATCAGTTATTCTATCTACCAAGGTTGATCAACCATTAACATGGACTTCGGAAACTCCCAGCCTCTACACGCTTGATGTTTATTTGAAGATTGGTCAACGAACAATTTACCGCGCTTCAGAAAAATTCGGATTTCGCACCGTAGAAGTGAGACCGGGCGATGGAACCTATCTAAATGGAGTGCAGGTAAAAATGAAAGGCGTAAATCGGCATGTGTGGTGGCCAGAGACAGGCCGATCTGTAAATGCAGAAGTTGATTTGAAGGATGTACAACTGATAAAAGAAATGAACATGAATGCTGTTCGATGCTCACACTATCCACCCGACCAAAGTTTTCTTCGCATCTGTGATTCGCTTGGGTTGTATGTTATCGACGAGCTGGCGGGCTGGCAAAAATCATATAGCATCCTGGCAGGTGAACCACTGGTGAAAGAAATGGTAATCCGTGACGCCAATCATCCTTCCATCCTATTTTGGGCAAATGGAAATGAAGGTGGAACTAATAAAGCGTTGGATGATGATTTTGTAATTTATGATCATTCAACACGTCCGTTGATACATCCCCATCACCGGCCAGGAAATGCCTTTGGCGGCATAGACTGCAATCATTACGAAGACTACTACAGCACAAAGAAAATTCTGGAGGATTCACTGATCTATATGCCAACAGAATTTCTGCACGCACAGGATGATGGAGGAGCTGCTGCGGGGCTGAATGAATTCTGGGAATTGCATTGGCGCGCTAAGAGATCGGGTGGAGGCTTTATCTGGGCATTACTGGATGAGGGAATTGTTCGGACGGACGAGAATAACATCATTGATGTAAACGGCGTTAACGCGCCAGATGGAATCCTGGGACCGCACCGCGAAAAGGAAGGAAGCTTTTTTGCGATCAAAGAAATTTATTCACCGGTAAAAATTTCAATGAAGACTATTGATGCTGATTTTACCGGGGAGATCCCTGTTGAAAATCGCTTTCATTTTACAAGCCTTTCTAAATGCAGGTTTCAATGGACTTTGGTAAATTATCACCAGCCAGGAGACCTGTTTCCAGGGTTTGATACTTTGCAAATAGGAGTTCTCACTGGTCCCGATATTTCGCCAAACGGGGGAATGGGAAAACTTCAATTGAACCTTCCTACAGGGTGGAGAAATCAGGATGCATTGATGCTCTCTGCCTATGATGCATTCAAGAATCTCATCTATACATGGGTGTGGAAGATTAAGAACAATAAAGAGTTGTTAAGCGAAATTGTTACGCTTAGTGATACGGCTACTTCAACCCTGCAACAAACAGATAGCACCTGGCAGTTAAAGGGAGGGGATGTTTCGATCATCTTCAATAAAAAAAATGGACAAATAGCCGGGATTAGAAATGCCACAAGCGAGCCAATTTCCTTTTCGAATGGACCGCTGATGGTTGGAGGCAACGCAACGGTTAGTGAAACGAAAAACTATAAGGAAGGAAATGCCCAGGTGATTGAGATAAATTATTCGGGCCAACTCAAGAATGTAAAGTGGAAAATGTATGGCAGTGGATGGCTGCAATTGGATTATGAGTATGAGCTGAATGGAAATTTCTTATTCTCCGGTCTAAGTTTTTCCTATCCTGAAAATTTTGTGTTGGGGGCAAGGTGGTTGGGGAGCGGTCCTTACCGTGTTTGGAAGAACCGTTTGCAAGGGACCAGTTTCAATGTTTGGCAAAATGCCAATAACAATACACAAACAGGGGCGGCACCCTGGATCTATCCTGAATTCAAGGGTTATTTCAGTGACATCGCCTGGATGGAATTGAACACAGTTGAAGGAAAATTCCTGGTCGCCAGTCCTGGTGAGAATTTATATGTTCGCCTTTTTGATTTCTACGGCCTCACTGGAGCAAAGCCATTTCCCGATCTGCCTCCCGGCAATATTTCTTTCCTGGATTGCATTCCTCCCATGGGCACCAAACTGGCACTAAATATTAGTCAGAATACTTCAGCCCTGGGGCCTCAAAGTGAGCCCAATCATTTGAATGGATCATTTAAGAGAACATTATATTTTTATTTTGGATTGACGAAAAGAAACTGACTCGGACTTCGTCCGAGTCTTACACGAATTACACGAATTACACGAATTACACGAATTATATGTATGGCGGATTGAAAAGAAACAAGAATCCTTTAGTTTTTGAGTTCAAATAATTCTAAATGATAAAATCTAATTCGTGCGAATTGGTGTAATTCGCGTTAATTAGTGTTCAATCCCGACGAAGTCGGGATTATAAAGCTTCGAAAATGAAAAGAATTTTAATATTAATATTTTGCTCATTCAATCTCTCTGGATTCACTCAATCACAGAATACAGTCTATATCTTCTCCTATTTTAAAAACAATGGCCAGGATGGGTTGCACCTGGCGTACAGCAACGACGGCTACCATTTTACTGCTTTACAACGCGACAGTTCCTTTTTAAAGCCTACTGCAGGTAAGGACAAACTGATGCGGGATCCCTGCATTATCAGGGGAACCGATGACATCTTCAGAATGGTGTGGACTGTGAGCTGGAATGAAAAGGGAATTGGCTATGCTTCTTCTCCGGATCTTGTTCACTGGAGTGAGCAACAATATATTCCCATAATGGCCCAGGAAGATTCTGCCATGAATTGTTGGGCCCCCGAAATTACTTATGATGAAAAAGGAAAAGAGTTCATGATCTATTGGGCAACCACCATCAAAGGAAAGTATCCTGCCGACTCTACAGTGGAAAGAGGATATAGTCACAGGATCTATTATGTAACAACCGAGGATTTCAAGAAGTTCAGTGAAACAAAACTCCTATATGATCATGGTTTTAACGTTATAGACGCAACCATTGTACCTGATGGAAAGAGGTTCATCATGTTCCTGAAAGATGAAACACCCAAACCTGTACCACAAAAAAATATCCGAGTTTCCTTAAGCGATCGCTTGACAGGTGGTTACAGCAAGCCTTCTGGCCCCATCACGGGAAATTATTGGGCTGAAGGGCCAACTGCAATTAGAATCAAAGACACTTGGGTTGTTTATTTCGATAAGTATCGGGATCATCAGTATGGAGCTGTTACATCAAGCGATCTAAAGGAATGGAAGGATATTTCTGATAAAATCAAGTTTCCCTCCGGAGTACGACATGGCACAATACTCAAGATAAAGACAGAAGAGTTTGAACGCTGGCTAGGAAAGTTTCACTGATGTATTCTCGAGGGCTGAAGCCCATCAACTGAATATTTACAAGGACGAGCTAGATTTCTTCTGCGGGCTAAAGCCCGGGAAATTCTTTTTACTTTAAACCCCAGCCTAAAGGCTGGGGTTATTAAATGATTCATCTTACGCATGTCCCAGCACTACTAAAAAGGATTCGGCTGCACGATTGGTATTACAATTAACATGAATCATGTGCCATCGGAAAGCTTTAATAACCCCACCCCGCCTGCCACGGCTCGGCGGGCAGGCCTTCAGGGTGGGGTAGAGAACAAAAAGGCAATTGGGCTTTAGCCCCCATACTAAGTAATGCTAGAGATAGTTCGTCAGATTAAATAATATCACGGCCTTCAGGCCACGAATACGAAGGATTGTCTTGACATCCATTTTCAGGATACAACAGGATAGCTGAAGGAAATGCCTAACTTATCTTCCACAAAAATTGCTGGCCATGGGTACATTACTTCGATCGTGTTTCTTCCGTTTTGTATTGTTCGCATGCTGCATCCTTAGTACTTCATTTGTATTCAAGGATAAACCAACGCTCTATATCATTGGAGACTCAACAGTAAGAAATGGAGATGGAACAGGCAGGAACGGCCAATGGGGATGGGGAAGTTTTATTGCAGACTATTTTGATAGTTCAAAAATTGTTGTAAAAAATCATGCAATAGGTGGCAGAAGTAGTCGCACCTTCATTACAGAAGGAAGATGGGATTCCATTCTTGCAAAATTAAAAAAGGGTGATTTTGTAATCATGCAGTTTGGGCATAATGATGCTGGTCCCCTGGATGATACGGCCCGTGCAAGGGGAACCATCAGGGGAATAGGAGATGAAGCGAAGGAGATTTATAACCCCATCACTAAAAAACAGGAAGTGGTGCACACGTTTGGCTGGTATATGCGCAAGTATGTTGATGACACCCGTGCGCTGAAGGCCACGCCCATTATTTGCTCACCCATTCCACGCAATGATTGGGTGGATAATAAAGTGAAGAGGTCCGATAGTACCTATGCAGGCTGGGCAAAACAAATTGCTCAGGCAAGAGGTGCTTATTTTATCGACCTGAATAATAAGATTGCTGAGCAATATGAAATACTGGGACCCACAATTGTAGCCGGATACTTTCCTGCCGATCATACGCACACGAATAAGGACGGAGCAATATTGAACGCAAAGATTGTGATGCAGGAATTGGGTAGGCTGAAGGGGAAGCCGTTGAAGAGGTATCTTGGGCGAGCGGGATAGGTTGTTGAGAATTCGGAAGTCAGAATTCAGAACTCAGAATTCAGAAGATAAGAAGGTTAGAAGATAAACAATACCATCATGATAAATAAACGATTCACATGGCTGGTTTGGATCCTTAGTCTCACATTGATTTCTTGCACTGGAACGAAGAAGGCGGCAAGTGCTGGTGATCCAGGTGCGATTGCTCCCAACGATGTGCTGCAGAAAGTGAGACTGGCCAATCAATACTTCATGGAGAAGTGGCCAGACCCGGGAAAGGAAACAGTTACTGATAAGGCGAGGCCAAGTAATCTCTGGACCAGGGCAGTATATTATGAAGGCCTGATGGCTTTGCATTCTGTTGACCCGCAGAAAAAATATTATGACTATGCCATGGACTGGGGGCAAAAGCACAATTGGAATCTTTGGGGTGGAGCAGAAGTTCGAAATGCAGATAACCAGTGTTGTGGCCAAACATATATCGATCTTTATTTACTTGACAACAAGCAAAACCCAGAACGCATTGAGAAAATAAAGTTGTCAATAGACAGAATGGTGAATAGTGATAAAATCGATGATTGGTGGTGGATTGATGCCCTTCAAATGGCGATGCCCATCTTTGTGAAGCTTGGCGTAATTTATAATGATACCAGTTATTTCAGAAAAATGTATGAGATGTATGCTTATACTAAATATAAGCATGGTGATAAAGGATTGTACAATCCCATTGACCATTTGTGGTGGAGGGATAGAGATTTCGATCCTCCCTATGTAGAACCCAATGGCGAAGACTGCTATTGGAGTCGCGGGAATGGTTGGGTGTTGGTGGCCTTGGCAAAAACACTCACGCTTTTGCCTAAAACGGATCCGCACTATAATGAGTACCTGCAGGATTTCAGGGAAATGGCAGATGCCCTGCTGAAGATCCAGCGAACTGATGGTTTCTGGAATGCAAGCCTTCATGATCCTAATAATTTTGGAGGAAAGGAAACTACGGGTACCAGCATGTTTGTTTTCGGATTTGCATGGGGGGTGAACAACAAAGTGCTGGATGCAGACAAATTCAGGCCTGCAATAGTAAAAGGATGGCAGGCGCTATCAGGTGTAGTCCATGAAAATGGATTCCTTGGCTATGTGCAGGGAACGGGAAAAGAACCGAAGGATAGCCAGCCGGTGAACTTTGATCGGGTTCCAAATTTTGAAGACTTTGGATTGGGAGCATTTCTGCTGGCTGGAAGCGAAGTTTATAAATTGGTGAAATGATTTTGAATTTGTTTGCTGGTAGAAAGCGGCCTGCGGCCGCTTGGGTCCACGAATTAACACGAATTAGCACGAATTAGGGTTTGATTAAAGAACTTTCCTCCCGGATTTGAAACCCTTCTATTCGAAATTTTCAAGATGTGATCTTTCTAAAATTACGAGAGATATTTCGTGTTAATTCGTGTAATTCGTATATAAAAAGAGGCCGAAGGCCTCTTATTCCCATTCAAACTTCAGCAATGAAACGCCCTGTCTAGGCAGATTGATATTCACTTTGACTGCTTCCTTGGTAACATTTATTTTCCTGGGCTTTTCCATCATCGCTAATTGACCAGCTCTTTCCAGCATTACAATTTGATCATTCGTTGGATTCTGTGGAGATCCCATTTCCTTCCAAAGAGTGTATGCGTTGCTATGCGATTGGTCAATACGATATTCCGTAAGCGTGACGGAAGGTGAAGACAAGCCCTGAATATTCACTTCTATTTTTTCTGGCGCTTCCTGCTTATCCTCGTCATGATAGTTCCATATCATCACTGCAGCAGAGCTTTTATCTTTAGATGCAAGCCCGCCAACGTCAGTGCTTCCACGTACACTAGAGTCAATAAAGGTGGTAAGACCGTACATCCTGTTACCCTTCACCTCTACGCGCTTTCCTGTCATCATCCCGAACATGCGGAAGACATTAAGGACCGGCTTATCAACGCCATTTGTGGCAAGGTCGCGAAACCCTGCAAACCAGGATTGGTTCTCGAACTCGAACGACCATGAAACTGCCCCCATTAAATTCAATCTGAATGAATCAGCGAGAAGATATTTTCGGGCAAAGGAGGCTGCTGTGTAGCTTGAGTACATGGTGCCATTTCGATATGCATTTTCAGGATTGGTGCTCATACCACAGGCGGCACAACCTTCGGGATCGGACTCGCCAATGACTAATGGGAGGTTCCTGATTTGCGGAAAGCTGTTGACCGTGGTCATTGCATCCCGGATGTTTCTCATCTGTGTGCCCACATTCATGATCACTGTTCCTTGTACAAATCTTGGTTGCCCCTTTGCATGAAACAAAACAAGGTGGAGCGGTGAACCTGGTTTGCCCGTTGCATAATTTGTTTCGTTGAGGCAATGGTTGAGGAAGCTGTTTAAGAACTTTGACCCTCCGCCGGTAATATTACAACCTCCGATCCTCGCGGTAGGAATTGCTTTACGGAGGCCATCTGCTGCATAGTCGTAGAGCTTGCAATATTCTTCCACCGTTCCATTCCAATAGGGAATATTCGGTT